>OBLK01000184.1_pt1 | contig 19601 bp, 22 predicted proteins | sample 1518871 | NCBI WGS metagenome assembly OBLK01 (sample SAMEA2464837, study PRJEB22497) | soil metagenome | biome: Grassland; feature: Farmland; material: Clay | place: Australia | collected 2013-02-01 | depth 0.8 m
CGCGGGGATCGGCGTCCGTCAGCTCGACCGCCCGGTCGCGGTGCGCCCGGCGAGCGCCGCGGCGGCCGCGAACGGGGTCTGGCTGCGGCCGTTCCGTGACCTGGTGTACGCCATGCCCCCGTACGTGACCGGCAACGACGACCTGGCGACGATCCCCGACGCCGTGATCGCCGCGGTCGAGGCCGCCTGACGGGCCGGCGAGCAGGAAACGCCGCAGTACAAACGGTTTCGGAGGGCGGACACCGCACGTCTTCCCGTACGGTCATGGTCTGCACGGCCCATTGAATCGGGAGGTCTGATGAAGCCCACGACCGGACCAGCTGTCAAGCTGGTGCTCGCGACTGCGCTTGCGGCGCTGCTGCTGGCGCTGGTCGGCTGCGCCGAAGGCGGCCAGGGCACCTCGACCGCCACATCTGGCAGCCCGGCGACGGCGACGACCGGGCAGTCCGGTGGGGGTTCCGGTGACTGTCAGGGCAATTACGAGGTCAGTTCGATCACCGGACAGCAGACGGTCGACCTCGAGGGGCAGGAGCTCACGCTCAGTGGCGACGTGACCGGGCTCGAGTTCATGATGGACGAGACCAAGTGGGAGCTGTACGGCCAGAACGCCGAGGCGACGGCCTCGGTGGCCGGCATCGCCGCGATCGAGGCCATCATCAACGGCATCGCCGGCGGTACCTACACGGCCTCCGGCGACCAGTACGAGTTCGCGCTGGAGGAGACGTCGGGCTCCACCACGATCACCCTGCAGGGCGTCGGCGAGCAGCGGATCGACATGCGTGAGTTCGCCTCGGTACTCGCTCCGGTCGGCCAGGCAACGATGACGTGCACCTCCGACGGCGCGACGATCGAGTCCGAGTCGGTGAAGCTGGAGCTGCGCCGGGCCTCCGGCGGCGGTTCGGGCACGAGCGGTGCCCCGACGACGACGAGCTGAGCCAGCGGGGCGACGTCGTGGTCGCCCGGCGTGGTCGGGTGATAGCGAACGGCGCCCGTTCGTCCTGCTCGCCGCACTAGCGGTCGCGGTGGCCGGTGCGGTTGCCGGCGCCGGCCCGGCCACCGCGGCCGGGCCGACCGCCACGTTCACCAAGGTGTCGGAATGGTCGACCGGCTGGGAGGGCCGGTACACGATCGCCAACGGCGGCACCACGACGATCTCCGGCTGGCGCGTCGAGTTCGACCTGCCGACCGGCACCACCGTCGGCACCTACTGGGACGCGCTGCTGACCTCGAGCGGGAACCACCACACGTTCAGCAACCGCTCCTGGAACGGCACGATCGCGCCGGGCGCGTCGGTGACGTTCGGGTTCCTCGGTGCCGGCCCGGGCAGCCCGGCCAACTGCCGGCTCAACGGCGGCTCGTGCGCCGGCATCGGCGATCCGGGACCGGGAGTGCCGGGGACATCGGGTGCTCCCACCGTCACCGGCGTCACGCCGTCGTCGCTCTCACTGTCCTGGGGCGCCTCGTCCGGCATCGTGACCGGCTATCGGGTGTACGAAGTCACCGCGGTGCGGGCCACCACGACGAGTCTGAGCGCGACGCTGAGCGGCCTGGCGGCGTGCAGCAGCCACACCTACACCGTCGCCGCCTACAACGCCGCCGGCGAGTCCGCGCACAGCACCGGCGTGACGGCCACCACCGGCGGCTGCCCGCCGAGCACGTTGCCGCGGCACTTCCTGACCGGCTACTGGCAGAACTTCGTCAACGCCGCGGTCGAGCTGCGCCTGCGCGACGTGCCGGCCGAGTACGACGTGGTCGCGGTGGCCTTCGCCGAGGCGACCGGGACACCTGGCCAGGTCCGCTTCGGCGTGGATCCCGGGCTTTCGACCGCGCTCGGCGGCTACACCGACACGGCGTTTCGGGCCGACGTGCAGGCGCTCAAGTCGCGCGGACAGAAGGTGATCCTCTCCGTCGGCGGTGAGCTCGGGAGGGTCACCGTCGGCGACCCGGCGTCCGCGGCGAACTTCGCCGCCAGCGTGCACGCCGCGATGGCCGACTTCGGCTTCGACGGCGTCGACATCGACCTGGAGAACGGCCTCAACCCCACCTACATGGCCCAGGCGCTGCGCGACCTGCGCTCGCGCGCCGGCGCCAACCTGATCATCACCATGGCCCCGCAGACGATCGACATGCAGTCCACGCAGGGCTCGTACTTCAGCCTGGCGCTGGCGATCGCCGACATCCTCACCGTGGTGCACACGCAGTTCTACAACTCGGGGGCGATGCTCGGCTGCGACCAGCAGCCGGCCTACAGCCAGGGGTCGGTCAACTTCCTGACCGCGCTGGCCTGTATCCAGCTGGAGGACGGGCTGCGGCCGGAGCAGGTGGCGCTCGGCCTGCCGGCCGGTCCGGGCGCGGCCGGCGGCGGCATCGTCGCGCCATCGGTGGTCAACAACGCGCTGGACTGTCTGGCCAGGGCAACCAACTGTGGCACCTTCCGGCCACCGCGCACCTACCCGGCGATCCGCGGCGCGATGACCTGGTCGATCAACTGGGACGTCAGCAACGGCAACGCGTTCGCCCGCACGGTCAAGCCGCACCTGGGCACGCTGCCGTAACGTCACGACCTGGGTGACCAGGTAGCGTCCGGCCCGTGACGGACGACCCACTCGGCTGGCTCGAGGAGGTGGCCGCCCGCCGCGAGGCGGCCGGGCTGCGCCGCCACCTGCGGCACCGCGCGTCCGGCGAGCGGGTCGTCGACCTGGCCTCCAACGACTACCTCGGGCTGGCTCGCGACCCGCGGGTGGTCGACGGCGCGGTCCGCGCGGCGCACGAGTGGGGGGCGGGGTCGACCGGTTCCCGGCTGGTCACCGGGTCCACCCGGCTGCACGCCGACCTGGAGGCCGAGCTGGCCGAGTTCTGCGGCGCCCCGGCCGGTCTGGTGTTCTCCTCGGGCTACACCGCCAACCTCGGCGCCGTGTCCGCGCTCGGCGGCCGGGACGCGCTCGTCGTCTCCGACCGGTACAGCCACGCCTCGCTCGTCGACGCCTGCCGGCTGTCCAGGTCCAGGGTCGAGATCGCGCCGCACAACGATCCGTCCACTGTGGACGCCTTGCTGGCCGCGCGGTCGGAGCCTCGCGCGCTGGTCGTCACCGACTCGGTGTCAAGCGTCGACGGGGACCTCGCGCCGCTGCGCGAGCTGCACGCGGTGTGCCGCTCGCGCGGCGCGCTGCTGATCGCCGACGAGGCGCACGGCCTCGGCGTGCGCGGCACGGGCGGCCGCGGGCTCGTCGCCGAGGCCGGGCTCGCCGGTGAGCCCGACGTGATCATCACCGTGACCCTGTCCAAGGCGCTCGGTGCGCAGGGCGGCGCGGTGCTCGCCGCGCGGGCCGTGGTCGACCACCTGGTGGACGCGGCGCGCACGTTCATCTTCGACACCGGGCTCGCGCCGGCCTGCGCCGGCGCCGCGCTGGCGGCCCTTCGGGTGCTGCGCGCCTCGCCGTGGCTGCCAGCCGACGTGTTGGGCTGCGCGGCGGCGCTGGCCCGGGCCGTCGGGGTGCCCGCGCCGCCGTCGGCCGTGGTCTCGGTCGTGCTCGGTGAGCCTGAGGTGGCGCTGGTCGCGGCGCAGAAGTGCCTGGCGGCCGGGGTGCGGGTGGGGTGCTTCCGGCCGCCGTCGGTGCCGGCCGGCACCAGCCGGCTGCGCCTGACCGGCCGGGCCGGGCTCCCCGCCGACGACCTGGAGCTGGCAAGCCGGGTCCTGGCCGACGTCCTCGCGGCGGCCGACATGAGTGCCGACATGAGCGCCGACATGAGTGCCGACATAAGTGCCGACATGAGCGCCGACATGAGCACAGCGTCGGGTCCTGCCGGCCGGGCAGGGACGTCGCGGTGACCGTTTCCGGGGGCCCGGTGTCTGCAGGCCTCGTGTCCGGGGTACTCGTGGTGACCGGGACCGGCACCGGCGTCGGCAAGACGGTGGTGACCGCGGCGATCGCGGCGCTCGCGCGGCAGGCGGGCCGTTCGGTCGCCGTCCTCAAGCCCGCCCAGACCGGGGTGGCGCCGGGGGAGCCGGGCGACGCCGACGAGGTCCGCCGGCTCTCGGGGGTGCGCACGTGCGTCGAGCTGGCGCGTTACCCCGAGCCGCTCGCACCGGCCACCGCGGCCCGGCGGGCTGGCCTCGCGCCGGTCACGCCGTCCCTGGCCGCGGCCGCGGCGGCTGACCTGGCTCGCACGCACGACCTGGTGCTGGTCGAGGGCGCTGGCGGGCTGCTGGTGCGCCTCGACGACGCCGGCGGCACGCTCGCCGACGTGGCGGTCGCGCTCGCCGCGCCGGTGCTCGTCGTCGCGGCCGCGGGCCTCGGCACGCTCAATGCCACCGCGCTGACCGCCGAGGCGCTGCGCACAAGGGGACTGTCCTGTCGCGGCGTCGTCATCGGCGCCTGGCCAGCCGAGCCGGACCTGGCCGCGCGGTGCAACCTGGCCGACCTGCCGGTCGCTGCCGGCGCGCCGCTGCTGGGCGTGCTGCCCGATGGCTCGGCCGGCCTGGCGCAGCCGCGATTCGCGCAGGTGGCGCGGTGCGCGCTGGCGCCGGTGCTCGGGGGCGCGCTGGACGTGAGCGGGGCAGCGGTGCCGGCTGTGCCGGCTCTGCCAGCGGTCAAGGCCGTTGAGGCAGACTGACCGGGTGACCGCCACAGCCGAACGAACCGACATTCTGACCGTCGCCCGCGACCAGGTGCTCGACCGTGGCGAGGGCCTGTCGCAGCCGCAGGTGCTGCAAGTCCTGCGGCTGCCAGAGCATCGGCTGGCGGAGCTGCTCGCGCTCGCGCACGACGTGCGGCTGCGCTGGTGCGGGCCCGACGTCGAGGTCGAGGGCATCGTCAGCCTCAAGACCGGCGGCTGCCCGGAGGACTGCCACTTCTGCTCGCAGTCCGGCCAGTTCGACTCCCCGGTGCGAGCCGCGTGGCTCGACGTGCCGTCGCTGGTCGAGGCGGCCAAGGAGACCGCCGCCACCGGAGCCACCGAGTTCTGCATCGTGGCCGCGGTGCGTGGGCCGGACGCCCGGCTGATGGCCCAGGTCCGCGCCGGGGTCGACGCGATCAGGGCCGCGGTCGACATCAACATCGCGTGCTCACTCGGCATGCTGAGCCAGGCCCAGGTCGACGAGCTCGTCGAGCTCGGCGTGCACCGCTACAACCACAACCTGGAGACCGCCCGCTCGCACTTCCCGAACGTCGTCACCACCCACTCGTGGCAGGAGCGCTGGGACACGCTCCGTATGGTGCGCGAGTCCGGCATGGAGGTGTGCTGCGGTGGGATCGTCGGCATGGGCGAGAGCGTCGAGCAGCGCGCCGAGTTCGCCGCCCAGCTCGCCGAGCTCGACCCGCACGAGGTGCCGCTGAACTTCCTGAACCCACGCCCGGGCACGCCGTTCGCCGACCTGCCGGTGGTGTCCGGCGCCGAGGCGCTGCAGACGATCGCGGCCTTCCGGCTGGCGCTGCCGCGCACGATCCTGCGCTTCGCCGGCGGCCGCGAGATCACCCTCGGAGACCTCGGCGCCCGGCAGGGCATGCTCGGCGGCATCAACGCCGTGATCGTGGGCAACTACCTGACCACGCTCGGCCGCCCGGCCACGGCCGACATCGAGATGCTCGCCGAGCTGCAGATGCCGATCAAGGCGCTGAACGCGACGCTGTGAGCGAGTTCTGCGCTTCGTGCGGCGTGCGCCTGATCGGTGTGGGCGCCGACGGTGACGGGCACGAGCGGTGCGCCGCGGCGCTGCGCCTGGAGCCGCCCCGGTTCTGCGTTTCGTGCGGCCGGCGGATGGTGGTCCAGGTGACCCCTGGCGGCTGGTGGGCCACCTGCAGCCGGCACGGCCGGATCGGTGCGGCTTGAACGGACCGGAGCCTTTGCGCCGGGCGTCCTTGGCTAGTGTCGGACTCATGCAGCCCGCCACGGGGGAACAGCCGGACGCCCCGGCAGAGCCGGAACCGGCGCCGAAGCCGGTCGAGCCGGAACCGGGTGCACCGGAGCCGGTCGAGCCGCAGGCGCTCCTCGACGGGTTTGCGCCTGCGAGGCGACGTCCCGCCGTGGTGTCGCGGGGCGACCTGGTGAGCGCGCTCGTCGTGGCAGCCGTCATCACCGTGCTCGGCATGCCGCTTGGCTGGCTGTGGTCCAGGCTCGCGCCGGGGCAGCAGTCGGTCGTGCAGGAGGACGGCCGGCTGGCTGCGCTGCCGACGCAGAGCCAGCACCGCTTCGACGACCTCGCCACGTTCGTCCTCATCGGCGTCGTCGCCGGGCTGCTGGCCGGGCTCGCCGTCTGGCTCCTGCGCAGGCGCCGCGGCCCGCTCGCCCTCGCCGGCCTGGCCGTCGGCTGCCTCGCCGCCGCCTGGCTCGCGGCGCGCACCGGAGTCTGGTTCGCCGGCGGCCACTACCCGGTGGCCCAGGCCGCGGCTGGTGACGTCGTCGTCGCCGCCCCCCGTCTCGACTCCACCTGGGTCATCGTCGTCCAACCGCTGCTCGCCGTGATCGTCTACGCCACGGCAGCGGCCGCGAACGGTCTGGAGGATCTGGGCCGGTCCTAGGCCGGTCTAGTTGCGCGACGGCTCGGCGGCGAACTGCGTGAACGGCACGGGTACGGCGCGCAGCGTGCGCAGGATCTCGGCCTCACGCCAGAGCAGCTGCCTGATCAGACGAAGGCGGTCGGCCGGGCTGGTCTCCTCGAGCAGCGCCTGGCGGTCCTCCAGGGCGAGCAGGCAGTCCGCGGCGAGGAGGTGGGGGAGCACCGCCTCGTCCGCGTCGTCCGGCGGCTCGTGCCAGTCGTCCTGGCGCCAGGCCGTGGCGCAGTAGTGGCGGTGCGCGCCGCGGGCGGCCCTGGCCAGCACCGGCAGGTCACCGGGCAGGTCTGGCGCGGGCGAGGCGTCGGGGACCCACTCGACGGTGCCGATCAGGTAAGGCTCGCTCGTGGCGTCCACATCCACGATCCGGAACCGGCGCTCGCCGTCGGTGGTGATGTCGAATCGCCCGTCCGGCAGCCGCTGGACCTGGCGAAGCACGGCGGTGCAACCGATCTCGTGCAGGCCGGCCGGTTCGAGGTCGGCAGGCGGCCAGCCCGGCCGGATCGCGACCACACCGAACGAGCGGCCGGGCCGCAACCCGGTCAGCAGGTCGGTGGTCAACTGGCGGTACCGCGCCTCGAAGATGTGCAGCGGTAGCGACGCTCCCGGCAGCAGCACGGTGGCCAGGGGGAACAGCGGAAGTGTTGTGGCCACGGCACAACGGTACGACGCCGGTCGTGGGTTCGCCGGGCGGCTCCGAGGTGGTGGCTCAGGAGCCGGGTGGGCGGAAGACGGCGAACGGGTCGGTGACCCGAAGGCCGCGGTCGGTGAACCGGAACTGGGCGGCCGGCCGGCCACCGGCCGGACCAGGCGCCACGGTGCGGCCGGTCGGGACCAGCAGCCCGCGCCTGGCGAGCACCCGCTGCAGGTTCGTCGCCGACACCCGGTAGCCCAGCGCCGCCGAGTAGATCTCGCGCAGTGCCGAGATGGTGAACTCCGTTGGCGCGAGCGCGAAACCGAGGTTGGTGTAGCTGAGCTTTGCCCGCAGCCGCTCCTGGGCGCGGCGAACGATCGCGCCGTGGTCGAACGCGGCCGGTGGCAGCGCCCGCACCGGGTGCCAGGCCGTGTCGGCCGGCACCTCCGGGTCGGCGTGCATCGGCACCAGCCCGAGGAACGCCGTGGCCACCACCCGCGTGCCTGGCACCCGGGACGGCGCGCTGAACACCGCGAGCTGTTCGAGGTGCGTGATCTCGCGCACGTCGACCTTCTCGGCCAACTGCCGGCGCATCGACGACTCGACGTCCTCGTCGGCGCCCAGCCGGCCGCCCGGCAGCGCCCAGCGGCCCGCGTCGGGGGGCCGTGCCCGGCGCCACAGCAGTACTTGCAGCGTGCCGGCCCTGACCTGCAGGACTGCCGAGAGCACTTCATGCGCTGCCACGCCGGGTCCGTGGCTGATACCATGGGCCATGTTTTCGATCCTAAGGCGAAAACTCGTTCGTGGAGGCGCGTGAGGAGTCCGTCATGACGGTCACGACCACGGTGCACGAGCATGCCAGTGTCGGTGATCAGCCGCCGGATGCCGCGTGGGCGGCGCAGGTGCGCGAGCTTGCCGAGCAGCGCAACGCGGTCATCCTCGCCCACAACTACCAGGTGCCGGCCATCCAAGACGTGGCCGACCACGTGGGGGACTCGCTCGCCCTGTCCCGAATCGCCGCCGCCAGCGACGCCGCGACGATCGTCTTCTGCGGCGTGCACTTCATGGCAGAGACCGCCAAGATCCTCAGCCCGGACAAGACCGTGCTGATCCCGGACGCCAGGGCCGGCTGCTCGCTCGCGGACTCGATCACCGGCGCCGACCTGCGGGACTGGAAGGCCGAGCACCCGGGCGCCGTCGTCGTCTCCTACGTCAACACCACCGCCGAGGTGAAGGCCGAGACCGACGTGTGCTGCACGTCGTCCAACGCCGTCGAGGTGGTCGAGTCGATCCCGGCCGACCGCGACGTGCTGTTCTGCCCCGACCAGTTCCTCGGCGCGCACGTGCGGCGGGTGACCGGGCGGCGCAACCTGCACGTGTGGGCCGGCGAATGCCACGTGCACGCCGGCATCAACGGGCCCGAGCTGGCCGCGAAGGCCGCCGCCGAGCCCGACGCCGAGCTGTTCATCCACCCGGAGTGCGGCTGCGCCACGTCGGCGCTGTACCTGGCCGGAGCCGGCGCGGTGCCGGCGGACAAGGTCAGGATCCTGTCCACCGGCGGCATGCTCGACGCGGCCAGGCGCACCAGCGCGAACAGCGTGCTGGTCGCGACCGAGATCGGCATGCTGCACCAGCTGCGCAAGGCGGCTCCCGGCGTGGAGTTCAAGGCGGTCAACGACCAAGCGTCGTGCCGGTTCATGAAGATGATCACGCCGGCGGCGCTGCTGCGCAGCCTTCGGCTCGGCGTCGACGAGGTCACGGTCGCCCCGGACATCGCGGCCAGGGCTCGCGGCGCGGTCCGGCGAATGATCGAGATCGGGCAGCCTGGCGGCGGCGAGTGAACGGCTGGGAGGCCGGCACCGACCTGCTGGTCGTCGGCACCGGCGTGGCCGGCCTGACCGCCGCCCTGGAGGCCGGCGCGCTCGGTCTGCGAGTGCTCGCGGTCACCAAGGGCGCGGCGGCCGACGGCAACACCAGGTGGGCGCAGGGCGGCGTCGCCGTCGTCGACGGGGAGCCCGGCTCCCGGCGGACCGACGGGGACTCGGTGCACCGGCACGTGGTCGACACGCTCGTGGCCGGCGCTGGGCTCTGCGACGAGGCGGCTGTGTGCACGATCCTGGCCGGTGGTCCGGCCGCAGTGCGGGCGCTGCGCCGCCGCGGCGCCCGGTTCGACGTCGCTCCGGACGGCTCGCCCGCGCGCACCAGGGAGGGCGGGCACTCGGCGTTCCGGGTCATCCACGCCGGCGGCGACGCGACCGGCGACGAGGTCGAGCGCGCGTTGCTCGCTTCGACGGGCAGCTCGACGGGCAGCTCGACGGGCAGCTCGATGGGCAGCTCGATGGGCAGCACCGTGGGCTCAATAGGCACGGTGCCGATCCTCGAGCACTGCACGGCGCTCGACCTGCTGCTCACCGAGGAGGGCGCCGCGTCGGGCCTGCTCGTGCTGGACCGCGACGGGACGGTCGGGCGGCTGCGGGCGCCGGCCGTGCTCCTGGCGACCGGGGGCCTCGGCCAGCTCTACACCGCGACCACCAACCCGGCGGTGGCGACCGGCGACGGCGTCGCGCTGGCACTTGCGGCCGGCGCCACCGTGGCCGACCTGGAGTTCGTCCAGTTCCACCCGACCGTGCTCTACACCGGACCGGGCGCGCGCGGCCGGCGGCCGCTGGTCACCGAGGCGGTCCGCGGCGAGGGTGCCGTGCTGATCGACGCGAGCGGCGCCCGGGTCATGGCCGGCGTGCACGAGCTCGCCGACCTGGCACCGCGCGACGCGGTCGCAGCCGCGATCACCGCGCGGATGGCCGGCACCGGCGAGGACCACGTCTACCTCGACGCCACCGGCCTGGCCGGCTTCGAGCGCCGGTTCCCGACCGTCGCCGCGGCCTGCCGCGAGGCCGGCGTCGAACCGGCCCGCGACCCGATCCCGGTCGCGCCGGCCGCGCACTACTCGTGCGGCGGCGTCGAGTCCACAGTGGACGGCCGGACGGCGGTGGCCGGGCTGTACGTGGCCGGCGAGGTGGCCAGGACCGGGCTGCACGGTGCGAACCGGTTGGCGTCCAACAGCCTGCTCGAGGGACTGGTCATGGGCACCAGGGCGGCGCGCGCGGTCGCGGCCGACCTGGCCGCCCGCCGCCTGGCCCACCGTGGTGCGGCGCTCCGCCCAGCCGGAACGCCGATGCGGGCGGCGGACCGGGACGTGCTGCAGCGCGCGATGAGCCGGTACGCCGGGGTCGGTCGCGACGCCGATGGCCTGCAGATCGCCGCCGGCCTCGTCGAACGGCCGGCCCACGGGCCGGCGACCCCGGAGGACGCGGCGCTCACCACGACCGCGCTCGCGGTGCTCGCCGCGGCCGCCGAGCGGACCGAGTCGAGAGGCTGCCACGTGCGCACCGACTTCCCGAGCCGCGACGACGCCGGCTGGCGGTGCAGCGTGACCGTGAGGCTCGACGCCGGCGGCCGGCCGTCTGCCGGGGTCGAGCTACGGATCGGGGGAGCGGCGTGACCGTCACCATGGAGCCGTTCTCCTACGCCGTCGTGCACGCCCTGCGCGGTGCCGGCCTCGACGTCGACGACGTGCGCCGGGTGGTCGAGGCGGCGCTGGCCGAGGACCTACGCTACGGCCCCGACGCCACGACCGAGGCGACCGTGCCGGCCGCCGCGCGGGCCGAGGCGGTGATCCGCACCAGGCAGCCAGGGACGCTCGCCGGGCTGCCGGTCGCGCTTGCCGTGCTGGACACCGTGCTCGGGCCGGCCGGCTACGAGGTGTTCGAGGTGCGCACCGACGGCGACGCGCTGCGCGCCGGGGACGTCGCCGCGCGGCTTCGGGCACCCGTCCGCGGCCTGCTGACCGCCGAGCGGACCGCGCTCAACCTGCTGTGCCACCTGTCCGGCATCGCGACCGCCACGGCGGCGTGGGTGGCCGCCGTGGACGGCACCGGCTGCGCCATCCGGGACTCTCGCAAGACGGTGCCCGGACTGCGGTTGCTGGCCAAGTACGCGGTGCGCTGCGGCGGCGGGGTCAACCACCGGCTCGGCCTCGGCGACGCCGTGCTGATCAAGGACAACCACGTGGCGGCCGCCGGTTCGGTCTCTGCAGCCATCGCCGCGGCCCGCACGCACGCCCCGCATCTGCCGTGCGAGGTCGAGGTCGGCACGCTCGCCGAGTTCGACGAGGCGCTGGCCGCCGGAGCAGCCGAGATCCTGCTGGACAACATGCCCGTCGAGCACTGCGCCGAGGCCGTCCGGCGGGTGCGCGCGGCCGGCGCCCCGGCCAGGCTCGAGGCCTCCGGCGGGCTCACGATCGACCGCGCCGCCGCCTTCGCCGCCACCGGCGTCGACTACCTGGCCGTCGGTGCCGTCACCCACTCCGCCCCCGCCCTCGACTTGGGCCTGGACCTCTAGCGGGGGTCGCCACTTGGGGAGCTTCAGTTCCACATCCGGAACTGAAGCTCCCCAAGTGCCCCTACTTGCCGGCGGGAACGGGCGGTTCGGGGGCGTCGGTTGCGAGGCCGGCGGCGGCGGTCAGGGTGGTCCGGGCGAAGTCCGGGTCGTCCAGGTGGCTCGCGCGCACGTAGACCGCGGTGGACACCTCGGCGACGCCGTGGCCACCGGCGGCGATGTGCTCCGCCGGCGCCAGGGCCGAGTTCACCGAACGCCCCAGCAGGCGGTCGGCCGAGGCGTCGTCGAGCACGTACACCCAGACCCGGTACGGGCTCGGCTCGTCCACAGGCTCGACGGGGTTGTCGTGCTCGTTGGCGGGTGGGGCGTCGAGGGCGGCCGGAGCCGAGGCGCTCGGGCAGCCGAGCGTCACCGATGCCGGCCGCGCCCCCAGTCCGGCCGCGGCCCAGTCGCGGTGCTCACGAACCGTCCGCAACGCGGTCTCCAGCCGGCCGGCCAGCGCCGCCTGGTCTCGTTCCAACGGGCCGGCCACCTCGGCGCACACCTGGAAGTCCTCCCTGGTGCTGACCAGCAGCCCGCTGTCGAGGTCGAGGTGGGCGTGCGGCGAACTCCCACCCATCGCCGCGAACACCACCCCGGCGGCGACCGCGGCCATCAGCACCAGGTGCAATGCGACCCGCACCGGACTACCCGCCGTCCATCACGGTCTTGACCGAGGTGAAGTCGGGCTGGCTCGGATACCACAGCGTCCAGTTGGCGCAGTCGTAGCCGACCGCTGTGCCGTGCATGATGCTCGGCGACATGCAGTGGCCCGGGTAGTTGGGGTCGCGCAGCCCGAGGATGTGCCCGGTCTCGTGGTTGATGAACGCCCGCCCGACGTTGTCCAGGCGCCCGCCCGAGCTGAAGACCAGGTACACCTTGCCCTTCTCGTAGTCGCTGTGGCCGTACGTCGAGTTCCACGTCGGCCGGGCGAACTCGACGCAGTTGAACCAGCCCCAATCGCCTGCGCAGTTCGGGATGTGGTTCCAGTTGTGGCCGTAGTGGTACTCGATCTCGATCGTGTCCCTGGTCGACGTGGGGTAGTAGCTGCAGCGGTTCTGCGTGTACCACAGGTCGACGCGCCAGTTGCCGGTGCCGTCCCAGATCTTGTCGAAGTCGAGCTGCACCAGGGTCTGCCGGACGAAGTCGCGTGCCCTGGTGTGGCTGACCACCGAGGTGTCGTGCGATTCGACGCAGTACTGCTCGTCCTGGCCACCGCCGCCGGTCGGTGAGTCCGGCGAGGCGAAGTGCATGTTGTTCAGGTGCCGGACGTAGCCGTTCGCGTCCTCCACGTGCCAGTGGTTGGCGTGCGCCCGCGGTGCGGCTGGTGCCGCGACGGTGAGCGCGAGCATCAGGATCGCCGTCCAGCCCAACGGGATCCATCGAGGGGTTCTTGCCTGGGCCATGCCGTCCTCCCTTGCACAGAGGGCCTGCGGGCCGATGCTCTGCGATGGGCGTGCAAGGCGCGTGCAAGCGGTGTGCAGCGGTTCAGTCGAGCCTGGCGCCGATCAGCTCCGCTGCCGAGCGCAGCGCCCCCAGCTCGGCCGGCGACGCCCCGGCCAGCAGGTCCGCGACGGCGCCGACCCTGGCGGCGCGGCCCTGTTCGAGCAGCCGGCGACCGGCCGCGGTCGCGGAGACCAGCACCACGCGCCGGTCGCCGCGGTCGCGGCGGCGAGCCGCCAGCCCCGCCGCCTCCAGCGCGGTGACCAGCTTGGTGATCGCCGGCGGTGACACCTGCTCCAGCTCCGCGAGCCGGCTGACCGGCAGCGGGCCGGCGAAGACCAGCACCGACAGCAGCGAGGCGCGCGGGCCGTCCAGGTCCATCCCGACGTCGACCGCCCTGGCCCGGCGCAGCAGCCGCAGCGCCGCCGAGTGCAGCAGGTTGGCGGTCTCGTGCAGCTCGTCGGCCGGCAGCTGCTCCGGCCGTACCGGGAGGCCGTGTTGCGGCACTTGCTTCACCATGGTTATCCTTTCACCCCGGTTAACCAGTGTAGGAGGGACCATGGCGCTCGGACCACTCGGCCAGGTTCACATCAGCGTCACCGACGTGGACCGCTCGGTCGCCTTCTACCGTGATGTCCTGGGCATCCCGCTGCTGTTCCGGGTGCCCAACCAGCCGATGGCGTTCTTCGCGTCCGGGCCGGTGCGGCTGTACCTGGGCGTGCCCGAGTCGCCCGAGTTCACCACCCGCACGCTGCTGTACTTCGACGTCGAGGACATCGACGCCGAGTACGCGCGGCTGTGCGCGGCCGGCGTCGAGTTCGGCGGTGAGCCGCACGTCGTTCACCGCGACGGTGGCACCGAGCTGTGGATGACGTCCTGCACCGACCCCGACGGGCACCACATCACGCTGATGCAGGAGCGGCCGGCATAGGCTGAGGAGGCCATGCTGGATCAACTCCTGAAGCGGACCGACCTGCGCGGGCGTGACGTGTCCGCCGCCGAGCTGCGCGCCCTGCTGCCGCGCGCCGAGATCGACGTCGACGCGGTCAGCGCCCAGGTCAGACCCGTGCTGGACGCGGTGCGCGAGCGGGGCGTGGCCGCCACCCGGGAGTTCTCGCTGCACTTCGACGGTGTCGCGCCGGCCACCGTCCGGGTGCCGTCGGCGCGGCTGGCCGAGGCGCTCGACGCCCTCGACCCGGCCGTTCGGGCGGCCCTGCGCGAAGCCGCCGACCGCGCCAGGAGGGTGCACGAGGACCAGCGGCGCGCCGAGGTCCGCACCGAGGTCGTCGCCGGCGGAACCGTCACCGAGCGGTGGGTGCCGGTCCGCAGGGTCGGGCTCTACGTACCAGGCGGCAACGCGGTCTACCCGTCGAGCGTCGTCATGAACGTCGTGCCCGCCCAGGTCGCCGGCGTCGATTCGATGGTCGTGTGCTCGCCGCCGCAGGCCGGGCACGGCGGGCTGCCGCACCCGACGGTCCTTGCCGCGTGCGCGATGCTCGGCGTGACCGAGGTGTGGGCCGTGGGCGGGGCGCAGGCGATCGCGCTGCTCGGCTACGGCGGCACCGACACCGACGGCTCGGAGCTCGAACCGGTCGACCTGGTCACCGGGCCAGGCAACGTGTACGTCACCGCCGCCAAGCGGCTGCTGCGCGGGCTCATCGGCATCGACGGCGAGGCCGGCCCGACCGAGATCGCGATCCTGGCCGACGGCACCGCCGACCCCGTGCACGTCGCCGCAGACCTGGTCAGCCAGGCCGAGCACGACACGCTCGCGGCAAGCGTGCTGGTCACCACGTCCGAGCCGCTCGCCGACGCCGTCGACGCCGAGCTGGGACGGCAGGCCGCGGCGACCAGGCACACGGCCCGGGTCCGCCAGGCTCTGACCGGCCCGCAGTCCGGCTGCATCCTGGTCGGCTCGCTCGACCAGGGCCTCGCGGTGGTCGACGCGTACGCCGCCGAGCACCTCGAGGTGCAGACCGCCGACGCCGCCGCGGTGGCCAGGCGGGTCCGCAACGCCGGGGCGATCTTCGTCGGGCCGTACGCGCCGGTGTCGCTCGGCGACTACTGCGCCGGGTCCAACCACGTGCTGCCGACCGGGGGCTGCGCCCGGCACTCGTCGGGCCTGTCGGTCGGCAGCTTCTTGCGTGGGATCCACCTCGTCGAGTACGACCAGGACGCCCTGGTCAAGGTCGCTGACCACGTCGTCGCGCTGGCCGAGGCCGAGGACCTGCCCGCCCACGGCCAGGCCGTGACCGCCCGCCTTCGGGACGCACCATGAGTGATGCGGTGGGGCCCGGTTCACAGGTGCGGCTGGCCGACCTGCCGTTGCGGGACGACCTGCGCGGCCGGACGCCGTACGGCGCGCCGCAGCTGGACGTGCCGGTGCGGCTTAACACCAACGAGAATCCGTACCCGCCGCCCGCCGAGCTCGTCGCCGACGTCACCGCCGCCGTCGGCGCCGCCGCGCGGGAGCTGCACCGCTACCCCGACCGCGACGCGGTCGCGTTGCGCGCCGACCTCGCCGGCTACCTGACGGCGTCCACCGGCGTACCGCTCGGCACCGGCAACATCTGGGCGGCCAACGGGTCCAACGAGGTACTGCAGCAGCTGCTGCAGGCCTTCGGCGGTCCGGGCCGGCTCGCGCTCGGGTTCGAACCGTCCTACTCGATGCACCCGATCATCGCGGCCGGCACCCGCACCGACTGGCTGCCGGCGCCGCGGCGCCAGGACTTCTCGCTCGACGCCGCCGAGGCGGCCAGGCTGATCGCCGACCGCGCGCCCGCCGTGGTGTTCCTGACCAGCCCGAACAATCCGACCGGGCAGTCGATCCCGCTCGACGACGTCCGCCTGCTGGCCACGGTGGCGCCGGGGATGGTGGTGCTCGACGAGGCCTACGCCGAGTTCTCGGCCCGGCCCAGCGCCATCACGCTGCTCGACGAGCTGGCCGGCCGGCTCGTGGTCACCCGCACCATGAGCAAGGCGTTCGCGTTCGCCGGCGGCCGCCTCGGTTACCTGGCCGCCGCGCCCGCCGTGGTGCAGGCGTTGCAGCTGGTGCGGCTGCCGTACCACCTGTCCGGACCCACCCAGGCCGCCGCCCGCGCAGCGCTGCGCCACGCAGACGCCACGCTCTCCGCCGTCGCCGCCCTGGTCGCCGAACGCGAGCGGGTCGGCGAGTCGCTGCGCGGGATCGGCTTCGAGGTCGTCGACAGCGACGCAAACTTCCTGCTGTTCGGGCGGTTCGCCGACGCCCCCGCCAGCTGGCGCGACTACCTGGACCGTGGCGTGCTGATCCGTGACGTCGGCATCCCCGGCCACCTGCGGGTCACGATCGGCCTGCCGGCGGAGAACGACGCCTTTCTCGAGGCGTCCAAGGAGGTAGAGCGATGAACCGGACGGCTCGGGTCGAGCGCACCACCAAGGAGTCGACCGTGCTGGTCGAGCTCGACCTGGACGGCGCGGGCAAGGTCGACGTCGGCACCGGGGTGCCGTTCTACGACCACATGCTCACCTCGCTCGGCGTGCATGCGAGCTTCGACCTGGCCATCCGCTCGACCGGCGACGTCGAGGTCGACGCCCACCACACCGTCGAGGACGTCGCGATCGTGCTCGGCGAGGCGATCCGCAAGGCCTTGGGCGACAGGTCCGGTATCCGGCGCTTCGGCGACGCCTTCGTCCCGATGGACGAGACGCTCGCGCACTGCGCCGTGGACGTATCCGGGCGGCCGTACTGCGTGCACACCGGCGAGCCCGAGTCGCTCACCACCTTCGTCGTCGGCGGCAACTACCCGACCGTGCTCAACCGCCACGTGTTCGAGACGATCGCCTTCCACGCCCAGCTCGCCCTGCACCTGCGCGTCCTGGACGGCCGCGACCCGCACCACATCACCGAGGCGCAGTTCAAGGCGCTCGCGCGAGCCCTACGCGCCGCCGTCGAGCTCGACCCGAGAGCCGGCGGCGTGCCCTCGACCAAGGGCGTGCTCTGACCCGGCCCATGCTTTCGCCGGCACGCTTTCACTCATGATCGCCAGTAGTGACAGCTGGAGATTCACTTTCGAATCGTGGCGTATCACTACTGGCGATCATGGATGCGGTCAGACGTGGCGTGCGGTGCAGCTCCTCGAGCGGCAGGGCAGAAGTGCGCGCCCGGCGGCACACGGAGCGCCTGGCCGCCGCCGGCGCCGACGTCATCGCTGCGCCGACGCGGACCCCATGGCACTCGCTCAACGCCCGGCTAGCCGCGCCGGCGGGTCTGCAGGTGACCATCTTCGCCGAACTCGGCGAAGCCAGTACCTGACCGAGCGGACGGTCGTAGATACTTTCGTCATGGCCAAGCTGATCTTCTCCGCGATCACGTCTCTCGACGGGTATATCGAGGACGAAACGGGGAACTTCGACTGGGCAGCTCCAGATGACGAAGTCCACAGCTTCCTCAACGACCTTGCACGGCCGATTGGCACGTACCTCTATGGGCGCCGGATGTACGAGACCATGGTCTATTGGGAAACGGCGGATGTGCTCAGAGATCAGTCACCCGTGGCGTGGGACTGGATGCAGTTGTGGCGAGCAGCCGACAAGGTGGTCTACTCCCGCTCACTGGAGACGGCGTCGAGTGCCAGGTCCCGCATCGAGCGCGACTTCGATCCGAGTGCGATCCAGACGATGAAGGACGCTCTGGAGCGTGACATCACCATCGGTGGACCCGACCTGGCTGCGCAGGCGTTCAGGGCTGGGCTCGTCGACCGATGCCAACTGTTCCTGACGCCTGTGCTCGTCGGCGGCGGCAAACCTGCACTGCCAAAGACTGTTCGACTTGACCTGGACCTGGTCACCGAACGTCGCTTCGATAGCGGTGTTGTCTTCCTCGACTATCGCTTGCGATAAACGTCCGAGACGAGCGCCCGTTATTGGACGCGACTGGCGGCCGCTGCTGCCGCTATTACGGCGGCTCGCCGCCGCGAGAGATCGACTTCACGGGAGGGGTTAGTCGATGCCGCCGTCGGAGGCTGGGCGCAGTTTCGCCGAACCGGCACCGAGGGCGGCCAATTCGTCGTCGGCGTTGTAGAGCGAGCAGGTGCGAAGCGAGAGGCAGCCGCAGCCGATGCAGCCGGTGAGCCGGTCACGCAGGCGCAGCAGACCGTCGATGCGCGCGTCCAGCTCGGCCCGCCAGACCCGCGACAGCCGTTGCCAGTCCCGAGTGGTGGGAGTGCGCCCGTCGGGCAGCTCGGCGAGAGCAGAGCTGATGTCCTCGAGCGACAGCCCGACCCGTTGCCCGGCGCGGATGAACGCCAGCCGGCGCAGCACCTCGCGCGGGTAGCGGCGCTGGTTGCCGGTCGTGCGGTCGGCGTGGATGAGGCCGCGCTGCTCGTAGAAGCGCAAGGCGCTGTGCGCCACCCCGCTGCGCCGGACGACCTCGCCGATGGTCAGCTTGCCGTGATGCGTCGGCATAGCTCGACATTAGTTGAAGTTCGGCAGTGTTCGGCCCCGGGGGGCGACCCCCGTAGGCTCGGGCCCGTGCCCCGAGTTGTCGTGCTGGACTACGGGTCCGGCAACCTCCGCTCCGCCGAGCGGGCCCTCGCCAGGGTCGGCGCGGACGTGACGGTGACCTCCGACATCAACGCCGCGCGGACCGCGGACGGCCTGGTGGTTCCGGGCGTCGGCGCGTTCGCCGCGTGCATGGCAGGACTGCGGGCGGTGCGCGGTGACCGGATCGTCGACGAGCGCCTGGCCGGGTCTCGACCGGTGCTCGGCATCTGCGTCGGCATGCAGGTCCTGTTCGAACTCGGCGTCGAGCACGGCACCCGCACCGAGGGCTGCGGCCAGTGGCCAGGCACCGTCGAGCGCCTCGACGCCGATGTGCTGCCGCACATGGGCTGGAACACCGTTCGGCCGCCGTCGGGCTCGCGGTTGTTCGCCGGCCTCGACCCCGGCACCCGGTTCTACTTCGTCCACTCCTACGCCGTGCGTCACTGGACGTGGCGCGACGAGCCGCCGCTCCCTTCGCCGCAGGTGACCTGGGCCAACCATGGCCACGACTTCGTAGCCGCCATTGAGCACGGGCCGCTGGCCGCCACCCAGTTCCACCCGGAGAAGTCCGGCGACGCAGGCGCCGAACTGCTCCGGAACTGGGTCAAGGGAGTGTCGTGACCGAGGACCACCCACCCCCCGACGACGACCGCCCGACCGACAGCCCACCCTCCGACCAACCGCCGCCAGCCCAACCACCCGGCCGGCCGGAGCCTGACCAACAAACGCGGGGCCGGCTGCACCCCGACCCGTCGATGCCGGACCGGCCGCTGTCCGATCAGTCGGTCTCCGATCGGCCGCAGCCCGACCCACCGATGCCGGACCGGCCGGTCTCCGACCAACCACTGCCAGAGCCGCCGGTGTCCGACCAGCCGGCCGTGGACCAGCCGGTGCCGGAGCCGGCGCCGACCGATATGACCTCGGACGGGCAGCCGCCTCTCCCGGCGGCGGCGCCTACGCCGGTGCCGGAGGAACCGCGGGCGGCGGCCCCCCGGCCCCCTCCGGCGCGCGGG
>OBLK01000186.1_pt1 | contig 19576 bp, 13 predicted proteins | sample 1518871 | NCBI WGS metagenome assembly OBLK01 (sample SAMEA2464837, study PRJEB22497) | soil metagenome | biome: Grassland; feature: Farmland; material: Clay | place: Australia | collected 2013-02-01 | depth 0.8 m
TGACCACCACCGTATTGGCCTCCCGGGCCCACAGCGCCAGGCCCACGACGAGCACGACCAGGCCGGCCGTCAGGATCAGCCAGAGCGGCATGAGAAACGGTCGGCGGCGGCGGGTAATGGCGGGGGGTTCCATGGTCTTGAGCCGGCGGAGGACGGGAGGGCTGCCTGAAATCGAGTATCCGAACCGAATATGGCATTCATGTGACCATATTCTGTGGAATGCGCAGTTCATCACACTGGCACCTTCCTGTCACCCGTACAGTAGCTCCCACGCCTGCGCCGGATGCCGCACCGCGCCGGAGCCAAAGACAAACCACTTCGGCAACCGATCGCATCGGCGCCGGCTCACATGGCGAGGGGAATGGGTCTATGCGCAATGGTGGACAAACCACCGTCATCAAGCGGCTTCTGGAGCGGCGTATCCACGAATCGGTAACCGATCAGGACACCACGGCGACCGTGGCGGTCATGCTGCGCGTATTGCCGCCGCCCCGCGCCCTGCTCGCCGTCTCCGACCCCGACCTGCACGGCTTCCTGAAGCAGCGCCTCAACGAGGGCATGCTGGAGCTGTCCTCGTTGTCCGAAGAGCTCGATGTGGTCGAGGAGCTGGAGCTGGACTTTCGCGCCATCTTCGTGACCGACAGCCTGGAGCTCATCCGCAAGATCCGCGCGAGCAAGCTCCCCCGCCATCCGCACATCATCTACATCACCGGGCTCGACGAGTCCGACGAGAGAGAGGCGGCACTCACGGCCGGGGCGGACGACTGCGTGGGACGCTGCGCCGGGGAGCGTGAGCTGCAGGCGCGCTTCGGCACGGCACGGCGCATCGCCGAGCTCGAGGAAGTGCTGCGCATCGCCCTGGTGGAGAACCGCAAGCTCTCGACCACCGACGACCTGACCCGGGTGGCCAGCCGCCGTTTCTTCAGCAAGCATTTTCCGCGGGAGGTCGAGCGGGCGGGGCGCTACGGCCGACCGCTGTCGCTGATCCTGTGCGACATCGACTTTTTCAAGAACGTCAACGACACGCTGGGACACATCGGCGGCGACGAGGTCCTGAAGCAGTTCGCCTCCCGGCTCCAGGAATCGCTGCGCCGGGGCGTGGACTGGGTCGCGCGCATCGGCGGCGAGGAGTTCGCCGTCGTGCTGCCCGAGACCGCCTACGAGCAGGCGCTCAGCGTGGCGCGCAGGCTCCGCGCGCGCGTCGCCGACAAGGAGTTCGAGGCTCAAGGGTGCAACCTCAACGTGACCGTGAGCCTCGGACTGTGCAGCGTGCAGCGGGTGTTGCTCTCGGACCGCAAGACCGCCGACCGCATGCTGAGGATCGCCGACGCCGCGCTGTACCGCAGCAAGAACGCGGGACGCAACCGCGTCACCGCGACGCTGCTTCCGGAGCTCTCGCCGAAGGCGCCGCCCGAGAAGGCCGCGCACAGCACGGTCAACCCTTAAGCCCGCTGCCGGTACCGCCGGCGGGTCTGGTACCCTATCGGCGGCCGCCGGTCCCCTCCCGGGGGCGGCGCGCCGGGGGTGCTGTTGAGAGACTTGTCCTATCTCCTGCCCTGGCAGTTCTCGCCGACGGTGCTCGCCGTCTGCGTGCTGACGCTCGCGCTGTACATCCGGGGACTGGTGAAACTGAAGCGCGGCGGTGCGCCGGCCGGCTTCTGGCGGCCCTTGGTCTTCTTCCTGGGCGTGGCGCTCAACTACGCCGTGCTGCAGACCTATTTCGACTTCCTGTCCCAGCACATGTTCTGGGTCCACCGCCTCCAGCACCTGATCCTGCATCACATCGGGCCGGTGCTGATCGTGCTGTCCGGCCCCGCGCCGGTGCTGCGGGCGGCCGTGCCGCGCCGGCTGGCGGCGCGCCTGCGCCCGGCGCTCGCGCCCCTGCGCCTCGCGTGGCGGACGCTTCAGCACCCGCTCATCGCCCCGGTCCTGTTCGTCGGGCTGATCGCCTTCTGGCTGGTCCCCTCCATCCATTTCACCGCCATGCTCGATACGCGCCGCTATCTGCTGATGAACTGGAGCATGCTCGCCGACGGCATCTGCTTCTGGTGGCTGATGCTCGCGCGGCGCGAGGAGCAGGGCGAGGCCGCGATCGGCTACGGCCTGCGCGTCATCCTGCTGACGGCCGTCGCCATCGGGCAGATCGTGATCGGCGCGTATATCACGCTCGTGCCCTGGCCGCTCTACAGCATCTACGCGGTCTGCGGCCGCGCCTTCGCCATCAGCCCCATGGTCGATCAGCAGATCGGCGGGCTGCTGACCTGGATTCCGGGGGCGATGATGTCGACGCTCGGCGTGCTGGTGGTGTTGCATCACGTGCTCGCGGAAGAGCGCATGAAGCGCGCCCGCCCCCCCCTCGCGCCGGGTCCGGCGAGGCGGGAGTCCTCGGCCGGTGCGCCGGCATGAGCGCGCCGGGCCGGCGCCGGGCCGTCACGGCGCTCGCACTGGCCGCGCTGCTGCTGTCCGCCTGCGCCAGACAGTTGCAACCCCACGTGACCGACGTCACCGGGCTGGTGGCGCCGCTTGCCCTCAGCCTGACCGACCAGAACGGCCGGGCGGTCACGGCGGCCGACTATCGCGGCGACGTGGTGATGCTCTACTTCGGCTACACGAACTGCCCGGACACCTGTCCGGCGACCCTGGCCACGCTGGCCGCCGCGCTGCGCCAGTTGGGACCGCTCGCCTCCCGGGTGCGCGTGCTGTTCGTCACCGTCGACCCCCGGCGCGACAGCCTGGCGGTGCTGAAGCGCTATGTGGGCGATTTCGGACCGCAGTTCGTCGGCCTGCGCGGCACGCCCGCGCAGCTCACCTCCATGATCAAGCGCTACCGGGTCTCCTATCACGACGAGAAGCCGGACGAGCGCGGCAACTACGAGGTCATCCACAGCAGCGCGGTGTTCATCTTCGACGGCCGCGGCCGGGCGCGGGTGCTCGCCCAGACCGGCGCCGGCTCCGCGGCGGTGGCCGCCGATGTGCGCCAGCTCCTAGAGGGCGCCTGAGCAAAGCCTGCGCCCCGTGTTATAACCCGATCGCATTGCGGAGGAAGTGTCGTAATTATTCAACAAGACCGGCGTGCCCGTGCTCGAACGCCGCCGACCCGCCTCCGCATGATTCGATCGCGGCCGTCCCCGGAGATGCCACTTTGAATGCTGATGCAACACCCGGCCATGCTCCCGGCACGGCCCGCGGCGGTCGACACCGAAGCGGACTGCGCGCGGCGGCGGGCCGGTGCGCGCGCACATTGGCGGCGCTCGTGTGTTGCGCGGCGATCCTGGCGCCGGCGGTAGCCACGGCTGCGCCGGTGGGCGGTCCGGAATGCCGCACCGTGCGCCTCTCGGACATCGGCTGGGCGGATGTCACCTCCACCACCGCCGTGTTGAGCGACATCGTCCAGTCGCTCGGCTACCAGCCCAAGGTCACCGTGCTGTCGGTGCCGGTGACCTACGAGTCCATGAAGCAGGGGGACATCGATGTGTTCCTCGGCAACTGGATGCCCACCATGGCGCCGATCATCAAGCCCTACGTGCGGGACCACTCGATCGATGTCATCGGCCCTAACCTGACCGGCGCCCGCTACACCCTGGCGGTGCCCGCCTACACCTACGCGGCCGGCCTGCGCAGCTTCCAGGACATCCGCCGCTTCGGGCCGCAGCTTGAGGACTCGATCTACGGCATCGAGCCGGGCAACGACGGCAACCGGCTGATACTCGGCATGATCCGCAGGAACCTGTACGGCCTCGGACACTTCCATCTGATCGCCTCCAGCGAGGCGGGCATGCTCTCGCAGGTGGCGCGCGCGGTGCGCGCTCACCGCCCCATCGTGTTCCTCGGCTGGGAGCCGCACCCGATGAACATGGAGTTTCGCCTGAAGTACCTCTCGGGCGGCGATCGGGTCTTCGGCCCCGATTACGGCAGCGCCAAGGTCTACACCAACACCCGGGCGGGTTATTCCGAGGATTGCCCCAACATCGGCCGGCTGCTTCACAACCTGAAGTTCACCACCGGCGGCGAGACGCAGATCATGTACGCGATCCTCAAGCGCCACGTGCCGCCACGCGAGGCCGCCGCCGCCTGGATCAAGGCGCATCCGGCCACCGTGGGCGCGTGGCTCGAGGGCGTGACGACCTTCGACGGGCGGCCGGGCCTGCCGGCGGTGCTGGCCGTCCACAAACTTCAGGCTCCGCGCACCTTCCAGGGCTGGGTCGCCAGCCACAAGATCCCCATCGGACAGGCCGTCACGGTGGGCATCGACTACCTCAAGGCCCACGGCCGCGGCTTCTTCGACGGCATCTCCCGGGTGGTGCGCGGCGCGGTCGACGGGCTCACTGCGCTGCTGGCGGCCATCCCCTCGTGGCTGCTGATCCTGGGGGTGAGCGCGCTCGCCTGGCTGCTGCGCCGCTCGATCGCCCTCGCCCTGTTCGTCGCCGGCGCGCTGCTGTTGATCATGAACCTAGGCTACTGGGCCCAGACCCTCGAGACGCTCTCGCTGGTCCTGGTCGCCACGGGCGTGTCCACCCTGATCGGGGTGCCGATGGGGATCCTCGCCGCGCACCGCCCGGCGGTGCAGGCCTCGCTCCGCCCGGTGCTCGACCTGATGCAGACCCTGCCGACCTTCGTGTATCTCATCCCGACGCTGGTGCTGTTCGGCCTCGGCGTGGTGCCCGGGCTGATCTCCACGGTCATCTTCGCGCTCCCCGCCCCCATCCGCCTCACCCAGCTCGGGGTCAGCTCCGTGCCGACACCCCTGCGCGAGGCCGGCCTCGCCTTCGGCGCCACGCCGCTTCAGATGCTGCTCAAGATCGAGCTGCCCAGCGCCGCCCCCACCATCGTCGCCGGCATCACCCAGTGCATCATGCTCAGCCTCTCCATGGTGGTCATCGCCGCGCTGGTCGGCGCCGGCGGACTCGGCGTGCCCGTCGTGCGCGCCCTCGACACGGTGCAGATCGGCATGGGCTTCGAGGCCGGTCTGGTGATCGTGCTGCTGGCGGTCATCCTGGACCGGATCACCACCCGTCCGTCCAAGGAGCCCAAGTCATGAGCGCGCTGGAGTTCCGCGGCGTCGACATCCTCTTCCCGCCGCCCGGCCTGCCCCGCCGCCGCGCCGGCGCGGCCGTGCAGAAGGCGATCGCCGCGCTGGATACCGGCGCCTCGCGAACCGAGATCGCCGAGTCCACCGGGGTCATCCTCGGGGTCTGCCACGCCAACCTCGCCGTCGAGCGCGGGCAGATCTCGGTGCTGATGGGCCTGTCGGGCTCGGGCAAGTCCACGCTCCTGCGCGCGGCCAACGGCCTGAACCGCATCACCCGCGGCCAGGTGCTGGTGCGCGAGGGCGAGGCGGTCGTCGACCTCGCCCGCTGCACCGAGAGCACCCTGCGCCGGCTGCGGCGGCTGCGCATCGCCATGGTGTTCCAGCAGTTCGCGCTGCTGCCCTGGCGCACCGTGCGCGAGAACGTCGGCTTCGGGCTGGAGCTGCGCGGGGAGAGCGCCGAGAAGCGCCGCCGCATCGTCGATGAGCAGCTCGAGCTGGTCGGGCTCACCCAGTGGGCCGAGCGCCACTGCGCCGAGCTCTCCGGCGGCATGCAGCAGCGCGTCGGGCTGGCCCGCGCCTTCGCCACCGACGCGGACATCCTGCTGATGGACGAGCCGTTCTCCGCCCTGGATCCGCTGATCCGCCGCAAGCTCCAGGACGAGCTGCTCGCCCTGCAGGAGCGGCTGCGCAAAACCATCCTGTTCGTCAGCCACGACCTCGACGAGGCGCTGCGCATCGGCGACCGCATCTCCATCCTCGAGGGCGGGCGCATCGTGCAGACCGGCACTCCGCGGCAGATCGTCGACACCCCGGCGGATGATTATGTCGCGGAGTTCGTCCGCCACGTCAATCCCCGCACTGTACTCAAGGACGGCACGACCGCCGTCCTCCCGTGACGCGCTTCCAACGCCTCGCCCCCCTCTAGACGGCGGGTTCGCCGCGGCGTAGTGTTACCAAAGGTGCCGCGGGAACATTCCGTGCAAGCTGACTCCGCCTCGATCAACCATTTCGGCTTTCTCACGCTGCGGCGCTTTTCCATGATCGCGTTTACCAACGCGGTCGAGCCGCTGCGCATGGCCAATTACCTGGCCGGGCGCGAGCTGTACCGCTGGTCGGTGTACTCCCTCGACGGCGAATCGGTCCCGGCCAGCAACGGGCTGGCGCTCGCGCCCACCCGGCGGCTCGATGAGAAGGCGCTGCCGGACGTACTGTTCGTGTGCGCCGGAGTCGACGTCGCGCGCGCGGTCGACGATGGGCTGCTGCGGCTGCTGCGCCGCCTGGCGCAGCGGCGATTGCCCCTGGGAGGGCTGTGCACCGGCGCCTATGCGCTCGCCAAGGCGGGACTGCTCGACGGCTACCGGTGCTCCATCCACTGGGAGAACCTCTGGGCCCTGCGCGAGACGTTTCCGCGCATCGTGTTCACGCCGGAGCTGTTCACGATCGACCGCGACCGCTACACGTGCACCGGCGGAATCGCGCCGCTCGACCTGGTGCTGCACCTGATCACCCCGCGGGTCGGCCGGACACTGGCGGCCGGCATTTCCGAGGAGTTCATCGTCGCGCGCATCCGCGACAGCAAGGACCGGCAGCACATCCCGCTGGCGACCCGCTTGGGGGGAGGCCATCCCTCGATCGCCCAGGCCGCGCAGCTGATGGAAGCCAACGTCGAGGAGCCGCTGTCGCTAGAGGAGTTGGCGCAGCTCGCCGACGTGTCGCAGCGGCAGTTGCAACGGCTGTTCCGCCGCATCCTGGGCGTCACCCCGGCGCAGTACTACACGAGCGTGCGCCTGCGCCACGCGCGCGAGCTGCTGCTGCAGACGGCGATGCCGGTCATGGACATCACGGTGGCCTGCGGCTTCCACTCGCCCTGCCATTTCAGCCGGGCGTACCGTGCGCAGTTCGGCCACCCCCCGAGCTGGGAGCGGCGCCCGCTGCATCCCGAGCGCGATCCCGAGAACGAGCCCGAGCCCACGCCGGTCAATCCGGCGGCCGCCTGAGCGGCGAGCCCCTGGCTAAATATTCAATCAATAGCCGCCGGCGGGAAGGTCCGGCGGCATGAATTTGGCTCACTCTATTGTTTTGCAAGCCTATTCTGGAAATGCATCTAGGGGTATTGCATCCTGATAAACCTTTGTGGATTATACGTACGCGTGCTGCCCCAGCACTTTGAGTGACCGTTCAATGCTCCAGTCATACGGACCTCGTAAGGCGATCCCCGGGGCGGCGCACCCCTCGCTGCGCGTGGGCATCATTCTGGCCGAGCATTTCACGCTGTCGGCCTTCGCGGTCTTCGTCGATCACCTGCGCCTGGCCGCCGACGAGGGCGACCGGAGCCGCCCCGTGCGGGTGCGGTGGTCCATCATGTCGGCCCGCCACGAGCCGGTCAGTGCGAGCTGCGGCGTCGCGCTGCAGCCGACCAGCAACCTGCTGCCGCCCGACACACTGGATTACGTGGTCGTGGTCGGAGGCATCCTGCACGCCGGCCCCCAGGTCGATGAGCTCACGGCGCGCTACCTGCGCGAGGCGGCCGCCACCCGCACGCCGCTGATCGGCATCTGTACCGGCAGCTTCGTGCTCTGCCGCGCCGGCCTGATGCGCGGCCGGCGCTCCTGCGTCAGCTGGTATCACTATCAGGATTTCCGCGAGAGCTTTCCCGACCACGAGGTCGTCGCCGACAGGCTGTTCCTCGCCGACGGGCCGCGCATCACCTGCGCCGGCGGCGCCGGCGCGGCGGCGCTCGCCTCCCACCTGATCGAGCAGCACCTGGGCAGGGCGACCGCCTACAAGGCGAGTCAGGTGCTGCTGTTCGACGGGCCGCGCCAGGGCACCGACGCGCAGCCGCACCCGCCGATGTCCGAAAGCGTCAGCGAGCCGCGCGTGCGCCGCGCGCTGCTGCTGATGGAGCAGAACCTGACACGGCCGATCGCCGTCGCGGCCATCGCCGCGGCGCTCGGCGTCTCGGTGAGGCAGCTCGAGCGGCTGTGCCGCGAGCACCTGGGACTGGGACCGGCCTCGCTGTATCGCCAGTTGCGCATGCGCTACGCCAACTGGCTGATCGAGAACACCGACCGCTCCGTGACCGAGATCGCCATCGAGGCCGGATTCGCCGACTGCGCGCACTTCTCACGCCAGTTCAAGGACGTGTACGGCTTCTCGCCGTCGCGCCACCGGGTGCAGCCGCACCAGACAGGCGCCGACGTGGCGCACGCACGGGTGTTCGAATAACGCCGCGCGCATCCACCCGCTCCATCAAACCGACCCCCGCCCGGCACCAACGCGGCGCGGCGGGCGGACCGGCGCCCCAAAACGATCCAACCGGCGCGCGCGACCAACATGCGGCCGCGACGCCCGCAACGAAGTCCGCGCCGGCGCGGCGGCGTGACAACTGTTTGACGATTCCGTTCAAGCCCGCGCCGCGGGCGTCGGTTGTAATGTCATCGCAATCACGATGCACGCCGACGGCACAATAACCAAATCCGGAGGGAACAGCCCATGAACTCGAAGGTCTCTTATGCGGTGGCCGCGATCCTTGGCGGCGCGTCCCTGGGCGCAATGGCCGCCGCGCCCGCGGCGAGCGCCGCAACCCCCAAATCCAACGCCGGCCAGGGCGCGCTGACCGAGATCGTCGTGACCGCCCAGCGCCGCCGGCAGAACATGCAGGACGTTCCGATCACCATGCAGGCGCTGACCTCGCGCACGCTGTCCCAGCTCAACATCGCGACGTTCGACGACTTCATCAAGTTCCTGCCGAACGTCACCGTGGCGAACAACGGCCCGGGCCAGAGCGACGTGTTCATGCGGGGCCTGTCCGCCGGCTCCCAGGCCAGCCAGGGCAGCGCCTCGACCGGCCTGTGGCCGAACGTGGCCATCTACCTCGACGACCAGTCCGCGCAGCTTCCCGGCCGCAACCTCGACATCTACGCCGCCGACCTGAACCGCATCGAGGTGCTCGAGGGCCCGCAGGGAACCCTGTTCGGCGCCGGCGCCGAGGCCGGCGTCATCCGCTACATCACCAACAAGCCGAAGCTCGACGTGACCGAGGGCAACGTCAAGGCCGGCTACGGAGTCACCGCCCACGGCGACCCGAACACCAGCCTCTCGGCGGTCATCAACCTGCCGCTGATCGCCGGCAAGATGGCCGTGCGCGCCGTCGTCTACGACGACCGCCGCGGCGGCTACATCGACAACGTGCCGGCGACCTTCACCCGCAAGGACACCGACATCGGCATCCACTACGCCAATTACCCGGCCGTCAACGGCCAGTGCCCCGACGGCGGCGCGAACACCGGCTGGTGCGTGCCGCCCGGCAGCCCTTCGATCAACAACAACGCGATCGCCGGCCGCGCCATCAATCCCGTGACCTACCAGGGCACGCGCGTGGAGGCGCTGTACAAGTTCAACGACGACTGGGACGCGCTCATCACGCAGTCCTACCAGAACATGGACTCCCAGGGCGTGTTCTACGATCAGCCCAAGGGCTCCGACGGCCAGACGCTCTCCCCGCTCGAGGTGACGCTGTTCAACAACACCCACGACAAGGACCGCTTCGAGGACACCGCCTGGACCGTGCACGGCAGAATCGGCCCGCTGCGCGCCGTCTACACCGGCGGCTACCTGGTGCGCAACGTCGAGCAGGTCGGCGACTACACCAACTACGCGCGCGGCGTGTACGCGGACTACTACCAGTGCTTCGGGCCCGGCACCGGCTACGACAACAGCCTGACCTCCACCTGCTACTCCCCGAGCGCCACCTGGCACTCGCTGGAGCGCAACACCCACCAGCAGCACGAGTTCCGCCTGAGCACGCCGGACTCCTGGCGGGCGCGCGGCATCGTCGGCATCTATTACGACGACCTGAAGCTCTGGGACCAGACCGACTGGCGCTACCGCACCGTGCCCACCTGCACCGGCAACGGCCCGGCGGGCAGCGCCGGCAACTCCGGCTGCTTCGCCACCGTCGGCACGGTGCCGGGCACCACCGTGCAGAATCCCGGTCCGCAGACCCCGAACAGCTCCTTCTACCAGGACACCATGCGCGAGACCAAGCAGCTCGCCTTCTACGTGTCCGGCGACTACGACATCATCCCGCACGTGCTGACGGTCACCGTCGGCACGCGCCACTTCCGCTTCGAGAACTCCTCCGTGGGCAGCGTCAGCAGCAGCTTCGGCTGCTTCGAGGCGGGCACCCCGGCGGGCGGCTGCGCCAATCCGCTCTACTCCTACAATCTCGACGCCCAGAACCTGCGCGACACCGAGACCGGCTGGCGCAGCCGCGCGAACCTCACGTGGCACATCAATCCCAACGTGATGGTCTACTACACCTTCTCTCAGGGCTACCGCCCGGGCGGGTTCAACCAGAACGGCGGCACCCTGCACGCTCCGGGCCCCGACGGCGTCAACCAGTACGCGGTGCCGAAGTCCTACCGTCCCGACACGCTGACCAACAACGAGATCGGCTGGAAGACCGTGCTGCTCGATCACCGCCTGGAGTGGAACGGCGCCATCTACCGCGAGAACTGGAACGACGTGCAGGTGGCGTTCTTCGATCCCGGGCTGGTCGGCAACATCTTCTACGACACCAACGGCCAGAACTTCGTGGTCAAGGGCATCGAGACCTCGTTCATCGCCCGGCTCGCCCCGGGCCTCACGCTGCAGGGGGCGGCCTCCTGGAACCGCAGCCGCCAGGTGAACTCCCCGGCGCTCATCGACAACAATCCGGCGAGCGCCAACTACGGCAAGCCGATCACCCAGCTCTGCTCGAGCGCGGGCACCGGCTGCACGCCCATCACCAACCCCTTCGGCCCGATCGGCTCGCCGACCGCCGACTCCCCGCCGATGCAGTTCACGCTGCGGGCACGCTACCAATTCCGGCCCATCGACGGCTACTTCCCGTTCGTGGAATTCGGCGCCACGCACACCGGCCACTCGTTCACGCAGGCCGGCGCCAACCCCACGATCGCCCAGGCCGGCGCGGTCAGCACCGCGCGGCTGCGCTTCGAGAACCCCGCCTACACCACCTACCAGGCCAGCGTGGGTGTGTCGAAGGACAACTGGTACGTGCACCTGTATGGAAACAATCTCGGCAATTCCCACGCCAGTACCTTCATCAGCACGGACCAGTTCATCGTGGCGCAGACACCGCTTCGGCCGCGGGTGCTCGGAGTACAGTGGGGGTATAACTTCTGAAACAACCCGCCGCCGCCCCCGGCTTGACGGGGGCGGCCCGGCGGGCGAGTCTGACGACCATGGGCAAGAGCATTCCGGAGCCGGCCCGCGCGGTCGAGGTGATCCACGAGACCGACGTACTGGTGGTCGGCAGCGGCCCGGGAGGGCTCGCCGCCGCCCTGGCCGCCGCGCGCGCCGGCGCGCGCACGGCCCTGCTGGAGCGCTACGGCTGCTTCGGCGGCAACATCACCCAGGTCGGGGTCGAAGGTTTCGCCTGGTACCGGCACGAGGCCACGGTCGACTGCGAGGGCATCGGCACCGAGCTCGAGCAGCGCGCCCGGGCGATGGGGGCGACGACTCCGGAGCCGCAGTCGCTCAGCCATGCCCTCGACGCGGAAGCGTTCAAGTACGTCGCCGACGTCCTCGTCCAGGAGGCCGGTGTCACGCCCTTCCTGCACCGGCTGTGCGTGGCGCCGATCGTCGAGAACGGCGTCATCCGCGGCGTCATCACCGAGAGCAAGTCCGGCCGCGAGGCGCTGCTCGCCCAACGCGTGATCGACGCCACGGGAGATGCCGACATCGCCGCCCGCGCCGGCGCGCCCGTGCACAAGACCCCGAAGGAGCAGATGCTGGCCGTCTCGGTCATGTTCTCCATGACCGGCGTCGACAAGGCGCGCTTCCTCGAGCAGGTGCGCTCGGACCCTGCGACCTACCGCGACTGGGCCGGGAGCGGCGAGTGGCACATCGAGACCGGCGGCAAGGAGGATGAGCTTTTCTCCCCGTTCCTGCGCAAGCCCTTCAAGCGCGCCGCCGAGGCGGGCGTCATCCCCGCCGGCTTGAGCACCATCGCCGGCACCTGGGGCGCGATCTCCGACCAGGGAGACCTCACCTACCTCAACCTCGTGCACCTGCCGGGCATCGACGGCACCGACGCCAACGACCTCACGCGGGGCGAGATCGAGGGGCGCCGGCAGGCCATGCACGCCATCGAGGCGCTCAAGGGCTTCATGCCCGGCTGCGAGGGCGCGAAGCTGCGCAACTTCGGCATGACGTTGGGGGTGCGCGACACGCGCAAGATCGACGCGCTCTACAACCTGACGGGCGCCGACGTACGCGGCGAAGCCCGTTTCGAGGACGCGATCGGCATCTTCCCGGAGTTCATCGACGGCTACGGGCTGCTCATCCTGCCGACCACGGGCCGTTACTTTCACGTGCCCTACCGCTCGCTGGTACCCAAGGGCGTGGCGCACCTGCTGGTGGCCGGGCGCTCCATCGGCGGCGACCGGATCTCGCACGCCGCCGTGCGCAACATGATGTGCTGCGCGGTCAGCGGCCAGGGCGCGGGCGTCGCCGCCGCGCTCTCGGTGCGCACGGGCGAGCCCTTCGAGCGGCTCGATCTCGGCGAGGTGCGCCGCGAGCTCGAGCGACAGGGAGCCCGCATCCGTTGAGCATCGAAGCACCGGCTCGCTCGAGCGGCGGCACCGCGGGCCGCTGGTGGGCGCTCGGGCTCCTGGCCCTGGCGATCGCCGGCTGCTACTTCGAGTACGACGCGATCGCGCCGGTGGCCGACTTCCTGCGCAGCCAGCGCGGCTTCACCCAGACGCAGATCGGCATGCTGAACGCGGTGTTCAGCCTGCCCAACATCGTGCTGGCCCTGCTCGGCGGCATCCTGATCGACCGCCTGGGACCGGCCCGGGTCGCGCTGTGGACGGCCGCGCTGTGCCTGGTGGGGGCGACGCTGACGGCCGTCGGCTCGCCCTACGAGGTGATGGTCTGCGGCCGGCTGATCTTCGGCGTCGCCGAGGAGGCGCTGTTCATCGCGCTGCTCGCGGGCCTGGCGCAATGGTTCGCCGGCGGCGGCACGGCGCTCGCCATGGCGCTGTTCTTCAGCTTCGCGCGCATCGGCTCCTACGCCGCCGACACCTCGCCCGACTGGGCGCAGGCCATCTACCGGCACGGCTGGCAGCCGCCGCTGGCGCTGGCGGCGGCGCTGACCGCGGTGAGCTTCGTTGCCGCGCTCGTCTACTTCATGGTCGACCGCCGCGCCCGGGTCAGCGGCCGGCTCCCTCCGGCGAAGCCCGCCGAGCGCATGACCTGGTCGGACGTGCTGCGGTTCGATCTGTCGTACTGGTACATCCTCGCGCTCAACGTGCTGTTCGCCTCGGTGTTCTTCCCCTTCCGCAGCACCTTCGCCATCGAGTACTTCCAGGACGCCAAGGGGCTGACGCTGCAGCAGGCCGGACTCGCCAACAGTTGGGTGTTCCTGGCGGCGATCTTCGCCACGCCGCTGTTCGGCTTCCTGGCCGACCGGCTCGGCCGGCGCTCGCTGATGATGATGATCGCGACGCTGCTGATGCCGCTGGTGTTCCTGATCCTCGGCACCACCGACTGGAGCCTGTGGATCTCCACGGCGCTCATGGGGGTGAGCTTCTCGGTGGTGCCGGCGGTGATCTGGCCCTCCACCGCCATGCTGGTCGAGCCGCGGCGCCTGGGCACCGCCTTCGGCCTGATCAACCTGCTGCAGAACCTGTGCCTCGCCGCGAGTAACCTCGTGGCGGGGTGGCTCGCCCAGCGCTCGCACGCCGGCGCGGCGCACCCGGGCGGCTACGACCCGATGCTCTGGTACTTCGGGCTGCTGAGCGTGGCCGCGTGGGTATCGGTGGCCCTGCTCTGGCGGCGCGAGTCCGGGCCCCACGGCCACGGCCTGGAGACTCTGCGCCCGTCCGCCGGGCCAGCGCCTGTGCTGAGCGCCGAGCCGTGAGCCGTGGCCGTCTTGACGGCAGGGGAACGGCCGCCGCATCATTGCGCCAACTTTGAATGGTCATTTAATTCCCGTCCCGGCACAGGCCCAATGAATGTCTAACCCAATGCTTGGAAAGACCTATTTTGATCCGTTCGACGGATCTCGGGCGTGGGTCATCGGTATCTCACCGCCCTGTACGGAGCACTGAATTGAACAAGCAATCAAGCATTCGGGAACCCCGGGACGCAAGGCCCGGACGGGAGGAGCCCGAAGAGCAGCGCCGCCGGCAACTGATCGAGGTCACCCTCGACAGTCTGGCGGAGGTCGGCTACGTGGGCAGCACCCTGGCGCAGATCGCCCAGCGGGCCGGGGTCTCCCCCGGACTGGTCGCGCACTATTTCGGGGACAAGGACGGACTGCTGCAGGCGGCCTTCCGCACCCTGGCGCGCCGGGTGTCCGAGCGGGGCCGCCAGCGACTGAGGCTCGCGGCCACGCCGCGCGGAAAGGTGCAGGCGATCATCGACGCCAACTTAGGTCCCGAGGAGTTCGACCAGCGCACCGGCAACGCGTGGCTGGCGTTCTGGGGACAAGTCTCGCACGAGCCGGGTCTGATGCGGGTGCAGAGGGCCTACCAGCGGCGCATGCTCTCCAACCTGCGCCAGGCCCTGGGCCGGCTGCTGCCCGAGGAGCTCTCGCACAGCCTCGCCTCCATGATCGCGGCCATGATCGATGGCGTGTGGCTGCGCGCCGCGCTCTCGAAGTGGGACGAAGCCGACAGCGAGGGCGCGCGCGCGCTGCTCACGGAGTTCGTCGACAGCCGGTTGCGGGAGAACGCCGGGAGCGAGCCCGCCGCCGGACCGGCTCGCGCCAAGGTGTCCGCCGCGCCCTCCTCCCGCGCGAAGCGCTTCACCACCGTCAACCCCGCCACCGGCGAGGTGTTGGCCGAGCTGCGCGTGGACGGCGCCGCCGAGGTGGCCGCGTGCGTCGCCCGCGCGGCGGCGGCCCAGCGCGAGTGGGCGGGCCTGACCGGCACCGAGCGCGGCCGCATCCTGCACCGCGCCGCGGACCTGCTGCGCGCGCGCAATGACGAGCTCGCCGAGCTCGAGACGCGCGACACCGGCAAGCCCATCCAGGAGACCCGCGCCGTCGATGTCGCCTCCGGGGCGGACTGCCTGGAGTACTACGCGGGGCTGGCCGCGCAGATCGCCGGCGAGCACCTGCAGCTCGGACAGGCGGCCTTCGGCTATACCCGCCGCGAGCCGCTCGGAGTGGTCGCCGGCATCGGCGCCTGGAACTATCCCCTGCAGATCGCCTGTTGGAAAAGCGCCCCGGCGCTCGCCTGCGGCAACGCCATCATTTTCAAGCCCGCAGAGCTGACGCCGCTCACCGCGCTGAAGCTGCGCGAGGTGCTCGCCGAGGCGGGCCTGCCCGAGGGGCTGTTCCAGGTGGTGCAGGGCTTCGCCGACACCGGCCGGCTGCTGACGGCGCATCCGCAGATCCGCAAGGTCTCGCTCACCGGCGAGGTGGGCACGGGCAAGGCCGTGATGGCCGATTGCGCCGCCACCTTGAAGCAGGTGACCCTGGAGCTCGGCGGCAAGTCGCCGCTCATCGTGTTCGAGGACGCGCACCTGGACAACGCCGTCTCGGGCGCGCTGCTCGGCAACTTCTACTCCGCCGGCGAGGTGTGCTCGAACGGCACGCGCGTGTTCGTGCACCGCTCGCTGAAGCAGGCTTTCCTAGAGCGGCTGCTCGAGCGCGTCGGCGCCATGCGCATCGGCGATCCGCTGGACCCGGCCACCCAGGTCGGCTCGCTCATCTCGCAGGAGCACATGGGCAAGGTCCTGGGCTACATCGAGCGCGGCAGGGCCGAAGGGGCGCGGCTGCTGTGCGGGGGCCACCGCGTCACCACGGGCGACCTCGCCAACGGCTGCTTCGTCGCCCCCACGGTGTTCGACGGCTGCCAGGACGACATGACCGTGGTGCGCGAGGAGATCTTCGGCCCCGTGATGGCGCTGCTGGAGTTCGACGAGGAGGAGGAAGTCATCCAGCGCGCCAACGCCACGCCGTTCGGCCTGGCCGCGGGGGTGTTCACCAACGATCTCGGCCGCGCCCACCGGGTCATCGCCCGGCTCGAGGCCGGCACCTGCTGGATCAACCACTACAACATCACGCCGATCGAGCTGCCCTTCGGCGGCGTGAAGCTCTCCGGGCTCGGCCGCGAGAACGGCCGGGCGGCCATCGAGCACTACACGCAGCTCAAGAGCGTCTACGTCGCCATGGGCGACATCGAATCACCCTATTGAAAACACACCACCTCGCTTTTCGGCGGCGGGCGCATCCGCCCGCCCTCCGGCCGGGCCGCGGGATCGGACCCCCGATCGGCGCGAGGCGGCGGACTTGAGGCATTCATGAAAGAAGAGAGTTTCGATTACGTCATCGTCGGGGCGGGCTCGGCCGGCTGCGTGCTCGCCGACCGCCTGAGCGAGAGCGGCGAAGACCGGGTGCTGCTGCTGGAGTTCGGCGGCTCGGACCGCTCGGTGTTCATCCAGATGCCCTCGGCGCTGTCGATCCCGATGAACATGCCGAAGTACGACTGGCGCTTCCACACCGAGCCCGAGCCCCATCTGGGCGGACGCCGCCTGCACACCCCGCGCGGCAAGGTGCTCGGCGGCTCCTCATCGATCAACGGCCTGGTGTACGTGCGGGGCAATCCGCTCGACTTCGAGCGCTGGCAGTCCGAGGGGGCCCACGGCTGGGCGTACCGGGACGTGTTGCCGTATTTCAAGCACGCGGAGCGGCACGACGGCGGCGGCGACCGCTATCGCGGCGGCGAGGGCAAGCTCGACACCCGCCACGGCCTGCTGACCAATCCGCTGCACCGGGCCTGGGTCACCGCCGGCCACCAGGCCGGCTATCCCCTCACCGACGACATGAACGGCTTCCAGCAGGAAGGCTTCGGACGCATGGACATGACCGTCGGCGGCGGCCGGCGCGCCAGCGCCGCCAACGTCTACCTGCGGCCGGCCATGCGCCGGGCCAACCTCGAGGTTCGCACGCACGCTCTGGCGACACGCATCGTGTTCGAGGGACGCCGCGCGGTGGGGATCGCATACCTCAGAGGCAACGAGGAGCACCTCGCCCGGGCGCGGCGCGAAGTCATCCTGAGCTGCGGACCGATCCAGTCGCCGAAGCTCCTGAAGCTCTCCGGCGTGGGCCCGGCGCGGGAGCTCGCCGAACACGGCATCCCCGTGGTGCGCGACCTGCCGGGCGTGGGCGAGAATCTCCAGGACCACCTGGAGTTCTACTTCCAGATGGCCTGCACGCAGCCCATCACGCTGTACTCGGAGCTGACTCCCTGGCGCAAGGCGCTGATCGGCGCGCGCTGGCTGCTGATGAAGGACGGCCTGGGCACGAGCAACCATTTCGAGACCGGCGGGTTCATCCGCAGCCGCGCCGGCATCCGCTACCCCGACATCCAGTATCACTTCCTGCCCATGGCCGTGAGCTACGACGGCTCCTCGCTCGCCCGCGAGCACGGCTTCCAGGCGCACGTGGGACCGATGCGCTCCAAGAGCCGCGGCTGGGTGCGGCTCGCCTCCCGCGACCCGCGCGAGAAGCCCAAAGTGTTCTTCAACTACCTGTCGCAGCCCGAGGATTGGATCGAGATGCGCGCCTGCGTGCGCCTCACACGGGAGATCTTCTCCCAGCAGGCCTTCGACGCCTATCGCGGGCGCGAGATTCAGCCCGGCGAGCAGGTGACCTCGGACGAGCAGATCGACGAGTTCGTCCGGCAACACGTGGAAAGCGCCTACCACCCCTCCTGCACGTGCCGGATGGGCGACCCCGCCGACCCGATGACGGTGGTGGACCCCGAGACGCGCGTGCCGGGGCTTACGGCCCTGCGCGTGGTCGACTCCTCGATCATGCCCTCGATCACCACCGGCAACCTCAACGCGCCGACCATCATGCTGGCCGAGAAGGCGGCCGATCGCATCCGCGGCCGCGACCCGCTGCCGCCCGAGGACGCCCCCTACTACGTGGCCGAGAACTGGCGGAGCGCGCAGCGCTGAGCCGGACCGGTCACGAGCGACCCCGCACTCCCGGAGAAGCTCCATGGTGAACCGTCAGTTGGCTCCCGCTTGTTTCCTTGCGCTGTCCCTGCTTGCCGCGTGCGCCGTGCCGGCGCATGCCGGGCAACCGCCCAGTGTGTACGGCCCCGACGCGCCGCAGCTCGCGCGGCTCGGTCCGTGGTCGGTCGGCGTCGAGACAATCAAGCTCGTCGAGCGGGCGCAGCCCGAGGTCCTCGCATACAACGCCAAGACCCATCGCGCCCCCAAACGCGATCGAGCGCTGACGGTCGACATCTGGTATCCGGCGCATGCCGAGCCCGGCGCCGCGCGCGCCGTGTATGCGGCCGCGTTTCCCTCGGAGCCGCCGGCCCCGCCCGCGCATTTCACCGTGCAGGGGATCGCCGTGCGCGGCGCGCCGTTTGCCGGCGGGCCCTGGCCGCTGGTGGTCGTCTCGCACGGCTACAGCAACGCGCCGGCCGCAATGACCTGGATCACCGAGAATTTGGCATCCAAGGGCTATGTGGTCGCGGCCATTCATCACGACGCCCCGCCGCTCACCGACAAAGCCGAATTCGTCGAGCCGGTGCTGCGCCGGCCGCTCGACATCGCGTTCGTCGCCGCCACGTTGCAGCGCACCCTCGCGGCCCGGCACTGGATCGATCCGGACCGCACCGCGCTGATCGGCTACTCCATGGGCGGCTACGGCGTGCTCACCGCCGCCGGCGCCGTGCTGGACCCGGACAGCCGGGTGGCCCGGTCGGTTCCCGGCGGCCTGCTCATACCGTATTGCCGCGGCGGGGCACTTCAAAATGCCATCGAGGTCGCGCATCTGCGCGCGGTCGTCGCCATCTCTCCGGCGGGCGGTCCGCCGTGGAACGCGTGGGGCCGCCATGGACTGGCCGCCATCCGCGCGCCGCTGCTGCTGATCAATGGCAACCGCGACCACACGGTCGGCTACCGTCGAGCGGGCCTGCTGGTGTTCGAAGAGGCGATTCACGCGCCCCGATATCTGCTGACCTTCGAGGAGGCTGGCCATGACATCGGGCTCGACCCGGCGCCGAGGCAGATGCGCGATTCGCTGTGGAACCTGTCCTGGTTCCAGGATCCGGTCTGGAACACGCGCCGCGTCAACGCCGTCAACGCGCACTTCATCACCGCCTTCCTGGACCTGTACGTCAAGGGCGAGAAGAGCCGTGCCGCGTATCTCGACGTACGGGTGGTACACGCGGGCCATGGCGCCTGGCCGCACGATCGCGCCCGCTTCTCCGCATACAGCCCGGGGACCGGCGCCGTCACCGTATGGAAGGGCTTTCGGCGCTCGTTCGCGGTCGGCCTCACTTTGCGGCGCGCGCGCGCCCGCAAGACACGCTGAGCCTCGTTCGCGCCGGGGGGGGGGGGGGGGCGGCCCCCCCCCCCCCCCCTCCCCGATGCCGCGCCCCGGCGCGAGCATGAGCTCGCGTCACATTCATGCGCCCCGCACCAGCGTTGTGCATGGGCTCGCCCCCCCGACCTGCGGTGGGATTAAAAACGAAATTTCAGAACCGAACCATATCCCGCTCGCCCCCCGGC
>OBLK01000187.1_pt1 | contig 19380 bp, 16 predicted proteins | sample 1518871 | NCBI WGS metagenome assembly OBLK01 (sample SAMEA2464837, study PRJEB22497) | soil metagenome | biome: Grassland; feature: Farmland; material: Clay | place: Australia | collected 2013-02-01 | depth 0.8 m
GTGGGAGGGGGTGGAAGGCGCCGCGGTCACGCCAGGGGGCGGCCGTTGACCGCGCGTCACCGCCCCAGACGACGTGACCGCACGTGCGGGATCGCCGGCTGAGCGGCGAGGGGGGGTTCGGGGACGGGCGGGCCAACCCCGGGGACAGCGCCGGCAGGGTGGACAGCGGAGGCCGGGCGATGACCGCCCGCCGGACCAGGTTGCTCGAGCCCGAGAGCGACGGCGTGCACGAGCGGGTGCTGTTCGTGCCCGGCACCAACTTCAAGGTGCTTGGCCTGATCGAACCGCAGGGCGAGGAGACCCGAGGCAGACTCCTGCTCCGTGAACTCACCGCGCTGGAGGTCGACAACGACGGCCGGGTCGACCCGAACCGGATCTCACTCGACGAGCTCGCGCTCCAGTCGTTGCAGAGGCAGTTCGAGAAATGGGCCGGCCAGGCGACGGCACAGGTCGCTCCTGCCATGGCGGCGCGTTTCAGCATGCTGCCCGGCCTGAGCCAGGAGTAGACCGATGAACCGACAGCTGCTGCGAGTCGCTGGTGACCGGTCAGGGGCCTTCAGCACGATCGGCTCCGCGCTGGGCAGCGCCGCTCCTGGCGCGATGATCAGCATCGCGCCAGGTCGGTACGAAGAGAACCTGGTGATCCACAAGCTGGTGACGCTCACCGCTGCGGAGGGCCTTGGCACCGTCGAGGTCGTTGCCCGCCGGGGCAGTGTCCTCGTGGCCAGCGCGGAAGCCGTCCAGCTCAACGGCCTGATCCTCAACTGCGAGGACGACAAGGTCACAGCAGTTGACGTGGTGGCCGGCGAGGTGGCCTTCGACCACTGCGAGATTGGCGGCGGCGCATGGGCGACGCTGTACGCCAGGGGTAGCGGTTCGCTGGCCCTTCGCGGATGCAAGGTGACCGCGCCGGGAGGCGCAGGCATCGTGACGGCGTCGCCGTCGGTGAGCACCGTCGAGGACACCGAGATCGTTGACGTCGGCTCGTCCGCCGTGGTGGTCGCCGAGCGCGGAGCCGCGGTGCTGCGCCGGTGCGTGATCACCCGCCCGAAAGGGAATGCGCTCTGTGCCAACGGTGCGGCAAACCTGCAGGCCGAGCAGTGTGAGATCGTCGGGGCGGCGAAGCCGGCGATCGTGACCGAGGATGCCGCCCGCGCAACGCTGGCGCGGCTCACCGTGTCGGACAGTGCGAGCGTCGACCTCTACCTGCGCAGCAAGGGCAAGGTCACCGTCACCGACTCCAGCTTTGACGGCGCGGCCGTTCAGTCGGCGCACATCGCCGGCGGCTCGGCGCCAATCCTGACCGGTTGCGTGTTCACCGGCGCCGGCCACAACGCGATCCAGGTCAACGGATCGGCGCCTCAGTTCACGAGGTGTTCGGTGCGGGACACCCCGATCGGCATCGCCGTCGACGAAGGCAGCGCACCCCGGTTCGAGCACGTGGACCTCGAAGAGACGACCCGGGTCGCGGTCCACATCGGCGCCGAATCAAGGGCCGCGTTCTCCGCGCTGCGGGTGAATGCAGCGGCCGGTGCGGGGATCGTCGTGGTCGGCGGCAGCGCCGTCCGGCTCTCCGACGCGGAGATCGAGTCGCCATCGTCCGCGCTGGAGGCGTCCGGGAACTCCGCGGTGGAAGCTTCGGACGTGCGGGTGGCGTCGAGCGCGGAGGCCGCGATCACGCTCTCCGGGGCCGCACGCGCCACACTGGTGTCGCTGCTGGTGCGTGGCGGCGGGTTGTGTGCCGTCGAGGACAGCAGGCTCTCGTTGCTGGACAGCGAGATCGTCGGCGCCGCCGGACACGGTGTCGACCTGCTGTCCGGCGCGACGGCCACCCTGACGCGATGCCGGGTGTTATCGGCTGGTGGCACGGGCGTGAACTTCGCGGAAGGCACCGGCGGGACGTTGACGGACTGTGAGGTGATTGGCAGTGCCTGGGACGGTGTGAGCCTCGAGACCACGGAGCCGGTTCAGCTCACCCGGTGCGTCGTGAAGGACAGCGGCGGTGTGGACGTGCGTAGGTTCGGCGACGACCGCGTGACGATCGATGAGGTGGCGGCTGCTGCGGAGCCGCTGCGGCCGGCCTCGGTCGCCGCCGTCGTCGGGGCACGCGCAGACCACGACGAGGCGCCGCCAACGCCAACGGTCGACGTCGGCGCTGATGTGCCGCTGTCCGGTTCGTTGGCGGAGTTGGAGGCGCTGGTCGGTCTCGCTGGGGTGAAACGGGAGGTCACCGGACTGATCAACTTGATCAAGATTTCCCAGGTGCGCAAGGAGTTGGGGCTTCCGATACCCCCGATGAGTAGGCATCTGGTATTCGCCGGGCCGCCCGGTACCGGCAAGACGACGGTTGCCCGGCTCTATGGCACGGTGCTCGCCGAGTTGGGGGTGTTGTCCAAGGGGCACATCGTCGAGGTCGCGCGCGCCGACCTGGTCGGCCAGTACATTGGTTCGACCGCCATCAAGACCACCGAGGTGGTGATGAAGGCCATCGGTGGTGTGCTCTTCATCGACGAGGCGTACGCGCTGTCCGCGCACACGGGTGGAAATGGCCCCGATTTCGGCCAGGAAGCCATCGACGCCCTGATGAAGATCATGGAAGATCACCGTGACGAGTTGGTGGTTATCGTCGCAGGCTATTCCGAGCTGATGGAGGGGTTCCTGGCATCCAACCCCGGACTGGCGTCCCGTTTCACCCGCACAATCGAGTTCCCGAACTACAGTGTCGACGAGTTGGTCACGATCACGACCGACCTGTGCCGCAAGCACTATTACGAGTTGACCGAGGACGCGGTCAAGGCGCTCACCGAGTACTTCGCGCGGGTGCCGAAGAACTCGGTGTTCGGCAACGGTCGCGTGGCGCGCAAGCTTTTCGAGGGGATGGTCAACCACCAGGCCTCCCGCCTGGCGGCGACGCCGCCGTCCAGGGAGTCGGAGATGAACCGGCTCACTGCGGCCGACCTTCAGTCGGAGCTCGATTTGCTACCGGCGGAGGCCGCGGAAGTCCAACCCGCCGGCGCGGAGGAGGAAGCGAACCCGGTCGCGGCGGTGGAGGCAAGTCTGGGTTGGCAGCGGGTCCAGGAGTTCATCGGGCAGCAGGAAGCGCGCGAGGCACTGGGCCGCAACCTGGTACAACTGGTCGATGGCCAGCGGGCCGGTCAGGTGATCGCACATGCGGCCAACGTGGTGCTGGGGGGCAAGCCAGGCAGTGGACGTGGTGAGATCGCCCGCCTGTACGCCCAGTCTCTCGCCGAGCTTCGACTGGTGCGCGTCGGGCACGTGGTTCGCGCGTCGGTGGCCACCGACCTGTGCGCACACTGGCCGGGTCAGGCGGAGGCACTGGTGCGAACCGCGTTTGCGGACGCGGCCGGTGGTGTCCTGGTGCTGGACGTCGACGGCGACTGGGAGCGCGAGCAGGCGCTCGAGGTCGTCGAGGCGGCGGTCGCCGCGATGCAGCGCAGGCCGGCGGACCCGGTCGTGGTCATGGTTGGTGACCACGACCGGCTGATGCCCATGTTCCAGGAGTTGCCGGCTCTCATGGACTGCTTCGCGGACGGCTGTGACTTCGGCGAGTATTCGGTGGACGAACTGTCCCGGATCGCGGTTCGCGAGCTGGTCCGGCGTGGCCACGACGTGCCCGACGACGTGGGCGCCGCGATTTTCGAGCGGTTGGTTGGCGCCGAGGACCGGCAGACCGTGCGCGCGGCCCACACCCTGGCGCGGGAACTGGCTACGACCGCCGCGTCACGCACTCTGGCGGTGGCCGATCTCCCGGCACTCAGCGGGGCCGGCGCGGACCTTGTCATGCCGGGGCTGGCGTCGGTCAGTTGATGTGGACCGAGCAGGCCCCACAAGCATGGCGCTCGAACGACCACGGCGTAGCAGACTGCCGGTGGCCGGCGCTGCCGAAGTGATTGTTCGGGAATGAACGACGAGGGAGTAAGGGCAGTCAGCCGCTGGATGCCTCGGACGTCTCGGTTCGGGCGCTACGATCCGTGTTGTACTGCCTTGCTGGGAGGCGTGCAGCTGTGCCGTTGAGGTTGGTGGTCCTGCGGTGCTGGCGGCGGTGCCGAGGTTGAAGAGTATGGCAACGCTTGATGCGAAATTAACTCGAGGAGCAGTGGTTGTTGTGTTGACGGGTCGTGTGGTGAGTTTTGACGAGGCACGCGGATATGGGTTTATCTCTCCGGAAGCTGGCGGGCGGGAGGACGTTTTCCTCCACGTGAATACGCTAGCCGACGGCAAGCAGTCTCTTTCGGTGGGCACCAGGGTCGCATTCCAGACGATGGAAGGACAGCGTGGGCTCAAAGCCTATGACGTCCGGCTGATCGGTGACGATGAGGATGTGCCGGGGGCGTCGTCGCAGCGGGACCTTGCCGAGGGGGAGATGTGCGATGTGCTGACTCGGGCCGAGCTGGTCACAGAGCTCACGGAGATGCTAGTCGTTGGGGTTCCTTCGTTGACCGCCGGGCAGGTCGTCGAAGTCCGCAACGTTGTGCTGGCACTGGCCGTGTCGCATGAGTGGGTGGTCGACTAGGCGGCGGGTTGAACCGCGGTCTCCTCGTCATCGGGTCCGGCGAATCCTTCGTCGACACGCTCGGCCTGGTCCTTAGCCGGCACCTTCGCGTACTGATCGTCGAAATACAGTTGATAGCGCAGACCTGCGCAGCCGCCCGGTTCCACCCTGACACGCAGACCAAGGCCGGAACCCGATGCGCATTCCGTCGCCAACAGAGTGCCCACCTTGGCAACCGCAACCTCCGTCAGCGACACCGAGTATCGCGGTCGTATCTCCGCCTTCTGCTGCACAACGGACCTCTTTCCGATTTCGGGCTAACCGGCGCTTGTGCACTTGATTTCTGCCGAACCGCCACCTATCTTTGCCCACGTTCCGACGGATCTGGACCACCAAAGGCGAACCTTTCCCGAATGGGGCACTTATCACGCAATGGCGGGCAAAGTCCGACTGCATCCAGGGCCGGCGTCAACCCGCGCTGTCTGCAGGGAGTGCGCGACCGTCGTTCTGGCCGACCGGGTCGTACCGGAGGGGCGGTCAGCTCTGACCGGGCGGGCAACAAGTCTTCGCGGTCGTCGGAGTCGCAACGCCGTCCGGGCTGGTCGGGACATCTCGCGGCGGGTTCGGAGTTGTCGGCATTTCCTACTGAGGGCAGCCGGGTGGACGGCACGTGGTTGGCCCCGCGGAGGCGGGTCCGGTCACTGGTGCGACTGGAGTCGAGTCCGGCTGCGCTAGCCCCCCGTCTAGTACTGGTGCTGAGGGACATGCCAGCCCGTATGCCACGGGTGGTGGCGGGACGGTGCTGGAGCATGGCGATGGCGGCGTGCTACTGCCAAGCTGCTGCTGCAGCGGCCGGTGCGGGGGCTGGGAGAGGATGTGACTCCGGTTGAGGTGCGCTTCCAGCAGTCCGCGCTGTATCCGGTCGATGACCTGGTGATCGTTGGGCGATGTGCCACCGGCCGGCGCGTGCTGTTGGTCGGCGTACGTCGTAAGCCGGTCGTCGGTGTGAGCAGCGCGGCAGTGTCGCTCCGATGGCGCCTACGTCCGCATGCTCGCCGACAATGGCGAGGAGTCGAGGCGGGTCGTTGGTGGCTGGGTCTGGCGGTTGCTGGGCCGAGCGCGAGGCGGCTGCCGGCTACGCAGTGCCGGCGGCCGTCCTCGACGCCGTGATCGCCGCCAGCCGTGTCTCGAGGTGGTCCGCGACCAGATCCGCGAGGGTCTCCAACACGCGCATGTCGGCGTCGCTCATCTCACGGGGTTCGGTGTCGATCACGTTCACCGTGCCCAGGCGGTACCCGTCCGGTGTGACGATCGGGGCTGCCGCATAGAACCGCAGACCAAAGTCGCCGCGCACCAGCGGATGGTCCATCGTGCGCGGATTGACCACCGCGTCGTTGACGACGTACGGCCCGGGCTGCAAGACCGCCGACGCGCACAGGCCAGGTTCCGCGCCGATCTGACTGACTCCATCGAGGCCTTCGGTAGCGGCGAACCAGACGCGATCCCTATCGACAATCGTTACCGTGGCGATGGGCGTCCGGAAGATGGTTGCCGCGAGCCAGGCAATCTTGTCGAACGAGCCATCGGCGGGTGCGTCGAGGATCTCGTATCGCCGCACGGCAGCAAGGCGGGCGGCCGCCGCCGGCCCCTCCCGCTCCTCAGGCCCCACTGTTGGGACGCCTTGCGACGGTGGTTCTGCGGGCATCATAGGAAGGTTCACGGAACTCCTTTGTTTGTACTAGGATTGATGACGACTATCGAGTTCGTGGCGCAAAGACGCGGGCTGACCGGAAGCGCAAAGCCTGGTGGTCTGCCAGTCGGAGTTCTCCGCGAGATGAACTATGTGAAGGGTACAGCGATCCCTTCGCGTTATTGCGCGTCACTTGCTGAACGTGCACCATCGGACCGCCAGAAGCGGTACGAAAAGGCAGCGCCACTCGGGGGTGTCGGCAAGCGGCACCTCGATCATGGTCGGGCACGACACGCGGTCTCTGCCTGCGGGGTAGGGCTCGTGGCCTCTGAACACTGGCTGATCGAGCCCCTGTGGGTCGAGTTCGCCACCCTTAATCGGGTCAAGTGATCGTCCTGGACCCAAGTGGAGCGGCGGCTGGCCCCGTAAGTTCGGGCCGGTCGCACGGGAACTGATCTGCCAGGCGGCCCGCAGTGCGCCCGCGGTGCTCGGGTTGCCGTTGCCACCTGGAGTCTGACCAATTTGGCGGCCTATCTGGCCGAGCACCGCCGCCTGCCGGTCTCGACCGAGACCGTGCGGCGGGTGTTGCGTGAGGCGGGTATCAGCTGGCAGGCCACCAAGACCTGGAAGGCCAGCCGAGATCCGGGCTTTCACCGCCAAGATGGCCCGCACCCCTGGCGCTCTGCGACACCCCACCAGCCGATGGGCGGGTGCTTTGCGTCGACGAGTTCGGCCCACTCAACCTGCAACCACGACTCGGCCGCGGCTGGTACCTGCGTGGGCGCCCGGCGCGGCGCCAGGCCACCCACACCCGCACCGCCTGCGTGCGACACCTGTTCGCCGCGCTCGATCTAGCCACCGGGCAACTGTGCTACCGATTCCGCGACCGCAAACGCTGGCCACAGTTCCTGGACTTCTGCCGCCAACTGCGCCGCCGCTTCCCCACCGGAGGCCTCTACCTGACCTGCGACAACTACGGCCCCCACGGCAAGGACGAGGTCACCACCTGGTGCGCCGACCACGACATCGAGCTGGCGTTCACCCCCACCAACGCCTCCTGGCTGAACTGGATCGAAGCCGAGTTCACCGCCCTGCGCTACTTCACCCTCGACGGCACCGACTACCCCAGCCACAGCGCCCAAGAAGCCGCCATCGCCCGCTGCCTGCGCTGGGCCAACCGCCACGCCACCCCCAAACGCCGCTACGCCGTCAACTCCAACTCAGCGACCTGGTAAAGGCTGCTGCCGGTCCTTGGACTGGAACGGGAGGAGCGGCTCTCGGGTGCGTGGTTTCCGGATCACGGCCACCTATGGTGGCTACCCGACGCGACGCGGCCGCGTTGGCGAAGCAGGCCATACCGCCGGCCCGCTTCAGTAGGCGAGCGGGTCTGATGACCTTGATGCGACGGTTGGGTGGTGCAACGGGCGGGCTGGCGGAGTGTGCGTCGGCCGCATCCGAACCACAATCCGGTCAACATTGCGACCAAACGCCGCACCCATTGGCGTTGCCGATGGATGCCGAAGTGGGAACCGAAGCTATGCTCCTGGGCTGGGATCATTCCTAACATCGTGAGTGGGAGCACAGTGCATGAGTAAAGCGACACCGTTCGACGGCGCTGCCTTCCTGGCGGCGAAGGTGAAGGAGTCAGCCGACCTGATCGGATCGCTGCGAGCGGAGGAGGAGACCCTCCGTGCAGAGCTCAATCGACTCAACTTACGGTTGAAGGAGCTGACCGCCTCAATCGCCTCCGCGGAGAAGGACCAGGCCAACTATCAGTTGATACTGGACCAGCTCACCAGTGGTCAGACACCGCCGGCCGATCCGGAACCGGGCAAGGTGCGTGGTCGTCCGCGGCAGTCTCGGGCCAGGAAGGTGATCGCACCGGCGCGCTCCGGCCGCCGGAGCGCGCCGGTGTCCAACGCGATTCTCGGCCTGTTGGGCGCTGCGCCAGACCAGGAGTGGACGGTGAAGGAGATGCAGGCGCGACTTCCTGAGGTTGGTCCGAAGGTGCTGTCCAACACGGTCCTTCGGCTGCATTCGCGGGGAAGTATCGACCGCACCCGGGCTGGCCATTATCGGCTCGCCTCGTCCATCAGCTAGCGCAGGACGTTCACAGCAGGCGAGGTTGGGCATACGCGTCACGTCCGTGGGGCACTCACATCGGTGGTCTCAGCTCAGTAGCTCGGCGGGTGGGGATCGGCATCCCGGCGCGTAATTGTCCGCGAGTTCGTGCGCCAGGAAACGTCGTCCGCCAATTGAGTGTTCCTCGCCGGCTGCGGGAGTCGGCGTCGAACAGGGTCACCCTGGGCCGAGGTGCTCAGGCAGGCGCGAGGACATCGCTGACCCGGTCGCCCTTCGCGTCGATCACGACGACTCTGCGGGCGGCGTCTGCATCTGCGAGGATCATCGGGGCCATCAACTCGGACTTGCTTGATCCGGTGGCGCCGAGGATGTGCAGGTGGTGGCAGGCGTCGGCGACGTTGGGCCCGACCGAGCGACGATAGCCCGTTGCAGTCCGGGACTGGCCTCGTCGGTGGGCAGGTGCGCGAGCACGGCCAGTTCGGGCACGGACAGCAGGACGCCGTGGTCGAGGCGCCGGTTGGTCGGCTCGCCGGCGCCGCTTGCGCAAGGGCCGGTGCGCAGGCGCTGGGTCAGCTGGGCTGGCAGTGCCGGCAGCCGGTGGTGCACAGCTCCGCGATCAACAGCTCAAGTGCCGATAATCCCGTGTGCGAGGAGGCTGTGGGCGGCGTCGAGGATGGATTGCTGGGCCGGGCGGGTGCGCCAGCCGAGGATCTTATCGGCCTTGGAGGTGTCGATTCGTTGTCGCCGGCCCAGGCTGGCTCGGATCTGGGCCATGTCCGGGTTGAATTGAGCGGCGAGCCGTACGGCGGAGTCGGACAGTTCACTGGTTGTCACCTTGGCTGCTTGGTCTGTGAGGTTGGCGCGCAGCAGTTCGGCGATCTCGCGCAGCCAGAGGAACTCGCCGACGGCCAGGAACCGCTGTCCGGCCGCTTCGGGAGCGGTCATGGCCCGGATGTGCAGGTCCGCCAGGTCGCGGACGTCGACGATGTTCCAGCCGATGTTCGGGAGGCCAGGCATCTCGCCGGCCAGCAGTCGCCGGACGATCTCGACCGACGAGCCTGCACCGGTCGAGCCGAGGATCGGCCCCTGGATGAACCCAGGCAGGATCGTCACTATTTCCATCTCGGTGCCGGTCGCCTCGACGAACGCCCAAGCGTCGCGTTCTGCCAGGGTCTTGGAACGGGCATAGCGGTCGGCTGGCTTGTCGGTCGGGCTTGCCCAGACGGTCTCGTCGGCCACGATGTCGTCGCGGTCGGGTAGGGCAGCCACGGCCGCGGACGTGAGCACGACGCGACGGACACCGGCCTTGCTGGCGGCGTCGAGCACGCGGTGCACGCCTTCGCATGCGGTGAGGACGGGATCCTGGGAGCGGTCAGTCAACTGCGGGGACGCGAGGTGCTGGACGTAGTCGACACCCTCAATGGCGGCGTCCCACCCGTGGTCAGTGAGGAGATCCGCCCGGACGAAGGACGGGTTGCCGGGTTCGGTCTGTTCGGCGACGGCCTGGCGGACCCGGTCGGCGTGGGTGAGGTCACGGACGGTGGCCCGTACCCGGTAGCTGCGCTCCAGCAGCCCCGCGATGATCCACGTCGCCAGGTACCCCGTACCTCCGGTGACCAGCACGGACCCAGCGTTCACCGCGTCACCCTCCAAGGAATCCGGTTGCGCGCCCATCGCGCGGCTGATGTGCCGGGCTGCACGCCTACCGCAGCAGCGGTGCGGTACACGGTCACGTCAGAGCTCGCCATCCGCCCGTCCAGCAGGGCGTGAAACACGTCCCGGCAGGCGTGCCGCCGCACCTTGCCGCTGGTGGTCTTCCTGACCAGGCCCTGACGGCCGATCACGACCGCATGGCAACGAACCTGGAATTCCTCGATCAGTCGCCGCCGCACGGCGTCCGCGATCTGCTCGCATTCCGGTGCGGCGACCCGGTCCTCATGCGTCTCCACGAACATCACCACCTGGCAGCCCTCGTCCTCACCGGCACGGACACCGTCGAACGCGGCGAGGCCGCCTGGGCGGATCGAGGGGTGGCAGTCGCGGACTCCGTTTTCGATGTCCTGCGGATACAGATTACGGCCGTTGACGATGATCAGATCCTTGAGCCGGCCCACGACGAATAGTTCATCCTCGTGGAAGAAACCCGTGTCGCCCGTGCGCAGATACTCGCGAGGCTCGCCCGTGCTCAGGGTGGCGTGAAACGTCGCGCGCGTTTCCTTTGTCAGCCCGAAATACCCGGCCGCCTTTGTAGGCGAGTCAACCCAGATCTCACCGACCTGGCCTGGAAGCACCAGTGCACACGTATCCGGGTCGACAATCACCACACTGGCGTCCGGCTTAGTGATCCGGCCACAGCTGAAATAGCTCGCCGCGCCGACGTCAATGTCCTTTCCCAGCGGTGCGACAACGCTGCGCTCCACCTCGTTCCGATCGACCCGTAGCACTCGCCGGCCGCCCATGCTGACGCTGACCGTGTGCTCGGCAAGGCCATACGCCCCATAGAACGCGTCCGGCGCGAGTCCCGCGTCAGCAAACGCCGTCAGAAAAGATCGTACCGTCGTCTCCCGAATCGGCTCCCCCGCCGACATCGCGGCTCGCAACGACCTGAGATCCCAGTTCCGGCGCTGGTCCCCGGCGGTCTTGCGGACCGCGATCTCGAACGCGAAGTTCGGCGCCCCCGTATGTGTGGCACCGACCCGGCTCATCACCTCCAACCACACCCTCGGCCGCCGAAGAAACGTTATCGGCGACATCAGATGGCTGTGGCCGTTTCCCGCCAGGGTGCTAAGAATGACGCTGATCAGGCCGAGGTCGTGATACTGCGGAACCCAGCACACGGCTCGCGTGCTCGGGCCAAGTCCCAGATCTCGGGCATTCGCGGCCAGTTCTGCATGCAGATTGCCATGTGTGATGATGACCCCTCGGGGCTCGGCTGTCGAACCGGACGTGTACTGCAGAAACGCCGGTTCGTCAGCGCTGGCCGGCTCGTGCCAGGACACTGGCGTCGCCCCGTCAGGACGCACGCGATCGGTCCGGTACCACTGGATGTCCGGCCAACTGACGTCATGACGGCCGGTGAATCCCGCCACCGAGCCCACCGTGCGCGCCCGGTGGTAGGCACCGTTGGTGAGGACCGCAGAGGCGCCCGAGTCGGCCACGATCGCCGCGAAGTTCCCGACACTGGACCGTCGTCGCAGCGGGTTGGGCGGGTACACCGGCACCGGCACCACACCGGCCGCTACGCACCCGGCGAACGCCCGGACGAACTCCAGTGACGGGGGGTAGACCAACACGGCCCGGTCACCCGGACACAGACCCCACGTGCGCAGCGCCGTCGCCGCGGCGTCCACCAAGTGCGCCAACTGCCCGGCTGTCGTGGTCTCCTGATCGCGACCCGTTTCGTTCACGAAGGTGAACAACCGACGATCGGGCTCGACGTCACCGAGGCGACGCAATGTCGTCAGAATCGAATGCGAATGTGCCGAGTTATCCGTCATCACTGATCTTTCGCGAGGTGGGGTACGAATCCAGGCCTTCACGGATCAAGAACGGTCGTCACCAGCGGGAGGCGTCACCGCAACCACCGCAGCAGGACCTCCCGCTCCTCCCCGGTCAACCGGCGCGGCCGCTCGGTCACAGGATCACAGGGCGCCAACCAGGTCGTGATCTTGGCGGCCAACTCGGCACGGTCGTTGTAAAGCTCCTGACCTACCACGACTCGGCAGGTTCCGAATCCCTCGACCCAGGTTCGGATCTCGAGCGGGCTAGATGAGTAGCGCACGAGACGCCGGTAGGCGATCAGGTGCGCGGTGACGACGAGTGTCCACTCGAGCCGCTCGGCCCGGCCGATAGCGGCTCTCGCCTCCTCGAACAGCTCCGGGAACCGCGTATTGTGCAAGGGATGCTGCGAGTCGAAATCCGCATAGCGGATATGGTGCCAGGTGCTGCGAACCGGGCCGGACTGGACAGCGGGCTTCGGAGCCGATGCCGGAAAACCCTCAGGAGGCTCAGTTGGGCGTGCAATGGGGACGGAGCGCACCGTCGACTGCCCTCGCCACCGGCGCGTCAACTCCGCGTTCTCAGCACGAAGCCTAGCCACTTCGGCTCGAAGCTGCTCGATCACCCGATCCACCCCGTCCTATTCGTCACGCATTCGCGGTCACCGGGAACGTCGCGATGTGCTCTCCGGTGATGTTGCCGCGGAGAGTAGGCGCGGCTGCGGTGTGGAGATTGGGGAAGCGCTCGTACATCTGGGGTAGCAACGTTCGCAGCGCCTCCGTGGCTGTCGATTTCCCAAGGCAGTTGTGTATGCCATGGCCGAACGGCAGGGCGTGCCTTTTCGGGCCGCTGAGGTCCCGGTCGAGTCGCAGCGTATCGGGCTCTGACCAGCGGGCTGGGTCCCGGTTCGCTGCTCCGAGCATCACGAGCACGAGTTCGCCGACGTTGATCTGGAATTCGCCGATGAACGTGTCATTCTTCGCGTGGCGGTAGATGTTCTGGATGGCTGGGTGGAAGCGGAGCAGTTCCTGGATCGCGTTGTCCAGCAGTGACGGTTCTTGTGTCAGGCGTTCACGCTCGCCCGGAAACTGTTCAAGAGACAACACGCTGGTGCACACCGATCCCGACAGGTTGAACAGTCCCACCCCGAGGATGGTGTACAGGTTGGCGATGATGTCAGCGTCACTCAGTTCCGGGTAGCCTGGCCGCGAGGGTCGGATCAGGGTAGTGATCAGGCCGTGACCGTCTGATTGGACCCGTTTAGCTGCGACCATTCTGCCGAGTGCGTCAGAAATTTCGATGCCGGCTTGATCGGCGGCCGTGATCTCCTTTAGCGATCGTCGCATGCGCAGTGCGACGCTGTCCAGCAGCACGGCGTGGGGGCGTTTGAGCGCGAGGAGTTCATTTGCGTCGACACCGGCCAGCAGGCCTATGACCGCGGCGGCGAATGGCCACGCCACCACCCGCATGAGATCCGCCTGTCCGGATTGTTGCAGTTCCCGCTCCAAATCGTCGAGTACTCGTTGCGCCGCTGCCTCGATTCCCGGTCTCAGGGAACGGACACAGCGTGCGGACAGGTCGTGCGTTACCGGCGCACGCAGCCGCGCATGGCGTGGCTCATCAGCCATGACCATGGTCGCGGCGGCCAGCACTAAGGACGGGTGGGTTGCCCGACCCGGCACGTGCGTGGCAAACGCGTTACCGCCGAGCTGGCTGAACGTGGCGTGGTCGCTCAGAACCCGCAGGCAGTCTTCGAAGCGGAGCACCACCACACCCCATCGGGAGCGCACCACCGGTCCCCGTTCGCGCAGTTCCCGATACACGTCATGGCGGTCCCGCGTGCCGCGGTTGAGTTCCCGTAGCAGCGTGTCGATCCGTCCGTCGTGGCCGACGGTCGTGAGGTCGGTGACCGCCAACGCACTCACCTCCTTCATCTCGGTTTCTCACCGCGCCAACACATGCGTACGTAAATAGATTCGGATCGCGTACGGAGTGATGAAGACTTAGCTTGGCGTGGCTTTCGTAACGTGCCGTTCGAGAAGTTTCTCCAGGTCTTCGAGGGTGTCGACGTAGTCAAGGTCCTCATCCGGAATGTCCACCGAGAATCGTGATATCAGCGCGCCGATGAGCTCGATCAACTCGACCGAGTCGAGCCCCAGGGCGGCGACCGGCTGATCGGCCGTGAACTCCAGATCGGCAAGCTCCGGCCGCAGCGCGACGGTCTCCTCTCGGATCGCCAGGCGGTAGCAGGAGAGCTGTTCCTGTGGGGCGTTCATGGTGTCCTTACCTCCCACGGGGAAATGCGGCGTCTTCGCGCCCGGTTGCCAGCGGCGTCCGCAGAGTCACTGGACCTACGCACTTGACGGGTGGAGTCGCCATCTGACTGCGTTCCGTGACGATGATCTGTTACGGATGGTGAGGTCAACACCGTTGACTTACGACGATCGCGGTGAGGTCAAGGCCTGTGCGGGTTGACAGGGCTCGGTAACGGATCTTACCATGGCTCCGCCATGATCAAGTCGGCCGTTCTATACTAGCACGCCGAACGCTTGCGCAATGCTCACTTCGTTGTCTCACGGCGAGACTCTGGGCGCGGGTTGAACTCAAGGTAGCAAATCCGAAATCAAGCGCACTAACCGAAACGATTCGGCGCAGTATAACCCCATGGGCAGCTGACGCCCAAAACGGCCCTGCACACAACTGGCCATTCATGGGCTTGACACAAAAATCGAGCCCGATGCAAGCTTCTGGCACGGGCGAATTCGATGCTGACGGCGAGATCCAAGTAGAGGGCAGTCATGGAGTCACCAGTTTTTGAAGCTCATCCGCAGACCCCCAACTGCCGACGGCTGATGGAGTCCGGAGTTCATGGTCTGATCGGTATCAGCTTGTACAGCGGTTACTACACGCGGGAACGATGCCGGCAACTCGCCGCGTGGGGCACGAAACACTTCAAAAGCATAGATTTCCTAGTTCTGGACAAAGCAATGCTACTCACCCTGCAAGCGCGGGGCTATCCGCACGACAAAGCCGTGCTGGAAGCACGGAAGCAGGGACGGAAAGCGAGGAACAAGGCCATCGAGGCGCTACAGGCGGTGTCGATACCTCAACCTGAGACCCGGGTCTTCTGGTGGGATTTCTGGGACTCGTTGCAAACGAAGATCGGCTACCAGAAGGTACACTCAGAAGTCCAGGAATGTTACGAATCCGACACGCTACTCCGCGAGGCCTGCGACAACTTCGCGCGCCACCTCGTCGGCGAAGACGGCGGTGCAGAGCAGGTAGGATTGGCAGTGAAGGGTGTGCTCACGGTACTTCCGTTCTTTATCGACACCCCATCCATTATCGGAGTCACGGAATCTGTCTGGTTCGCTCACGAGCGGATCCCTTTGGGTGACCTGCTGTACGGTGGAAAGTTCTCGTTGCGCCCGGCGAAAACCCAGGGCCTTATCGTACTGCGAGAAGTTACCGGGGATGACCTTCGGTAACGGATCGGCCGGGCGACGCCGCAAACGTCGAGCTGCAGATGGTCGAAGCGGGAAACGCAGGTTTCGCTTGGACTGAGCCCGGATGCACGAGGTGGTTTGTGTGATTCGGGGGTGAATGAGGGCGCGGGTGCCGCTTGAGCTGGGAGGATATTCTTGCTGAGGGAACATCGGAGCCAGGTTCAGGAGCAGGGCTCCGGCAAAGTCGGGTTTCAGCCTGGAGCTTGCTGCTGGCGGCCTTAGAAGCCGGAGTAACAGGTTCAAGGCTGCAGCGCCCACCAAGGTTGACCAGGTGAAACGCCCTCTGCCAGCGATCATGGAAGCGATCGCGTGGAATGCTGGTGCGGCAGCAGCAGCGAGCTGCGCGCCGGGTGCCGAGTTGGTGAGGTACGCGTGGCCGAGCAGTTCGGCGAGCTCGGCGGCCCGCAGGTATTGCGCCTCGACCGACATGGTCGACCTCCACCCGGTATTGCGCGGGGGAGCGCGCGAAACGTGAGCGTACCTCCACGAACACGAAGGCCGCGCCCCTTGGCTTGGGCTCGGGATCGAACTCGCACGCTCTTCGCTGATCGATCGGACCCGCTCAGGACTAGGGTGCAGCGATGGCCGAACGTTCCTTCGGAGAGCCAGACGAGTTGCTCAGCCTCGGCTGGCGGTGGGTGGACGGCGTTCTCGTCGTCAGCGCCAGTGGCGAGCTCGACATGACGACGTCTCCGCAGCTGCGGCAGGCGCTCGGCGAGGCGCTGGACGAGGCTGGGGGCGCGGTGGTCATCGTGGATGTCACCTCGGTGACCTTCGTCGGCTCGCCGGGGCTCGCCGCACTGTTCGAGGCGGCGATCAACGCGAAGCAGCGCGGTGGCCCGCTGCGCATCGTGGTGGACCACACCCGACCGGCGGTGGTCAGGCCGCTCCAGGTGTCCGGTCTGGAAGCCGTTCTCACCCTCTACGAGACGATCGACGACGCGCTCGCCGGCTGACCGATCAGTGACGCACGAAAGCCCCCTCGCCCTGCGGTCTGTGTCTCGGCATGGCACCCGAGGTCAGTGCTGCCCTGGTCGATGCACCGGCCGGCCGACGACATCACAACATGCTCACCCTCGCTGTCACCGATGCCGGCCGGTCCACATCGGCATCGGGCCTCGACCACTCGATACGTCCCCGTCCGACAGACGACTACCCGATCGCGATCGCGCCTGGCAGGAGGCCCACGGTGACCTTGAAGCGGATCTACTTCTTCTCCGGCAGCGAGTACTGGCGTTACGACTGGGCACTGGCCGGCGCGAAGCTGGACCGGGTCGACCTGACGAGGTACCCCCGCAGCATCGCGGGTCCCGCCGATCCCGCCTTACGGCGATGGTGGCCAGGTCTGTTCTTCAGCGGGATCGACGCCGCGTTCTGCTGGCGCAACGGCAAGGTCTACCTGTTCAGCGGCAGCCGGTATGTGCGCTATGACGCGCGGCTCGACGCCGTCGACCCGGGGTACCCCCGGTCGATCGGGGACAACTGGCGCGGTGTCCGAGCCGCCGGCTTCGACAAGGACATCGACGCGGCGCTGCACTGGGGCAATGGGCAGGTCTACTGGTTCAAGGGGGAACGGTACATCCGGCTGGCCAACACCAGCACCGGCTGGGCCGTCGAGCCCGGTTATCCCAAGGCCATCGGACCCAACTGGCCCGGCGTGGCGGGGACCGGCTTCGAACGCGACCTGTCCGGCTGTGTCAACTGGGGCAACGGCAACATCTACTGGTTCAAGGGCGACCAGTTCGTCCGGCTCACCGAGAAGCCGGCACCGCGGGGCAAGAGCATGGACCCCGGCTACCCCAAGATGATCGCGGACGCCTGGCCCGGCGTGCCCACGACCGGCTTCGAGGCCTGCGTCGAGTGGCCGTACGCCGAGGTGGCCGCGGGCACCTTCGCGATGCCGAGCGGCGCCCAAGCCGTTTCCTCCGTGGCGGGCCGCAAGCAGGCCTCGTTCGCGATGAGCGTCGACTTCCTCGACACCCCGCACCCGGCCGCATGCGCCGTCGGCGAGTACCGCCAGCGGGTTCGGGGCGCCTTCACCCGGCTCGGGGTGGACCAGCTCTTCCAGCTGGCGAATCCGAACGGCGGACCGCCGGTCGCCTTCCATCGCACGGAGTTCCGTGAGGACGGGGTCGTGGCCCCGCCCGCGGGCATCACGACGTTCTACGGTCGCCGCAACGACCCGGCCGGCAACGGCGACGCCAACGACCAGTACCTTCCGCAGCGGGACACCGGCTGCCGGTACCGAGGCCTGGACACCCCCGGTCTGCCCGACATCGCTGGTCGGGGCCTGACCGTTGAGTTCGAGGGCAGTGCCATGGACCGGGCGACCAGCGAGGTCCTGCAGTCGGCCACCTGGACGGTCACGATCCCGGAATGAGGAGATCATCGTGAGCAGTGCCGAACCCGTGTTCCAGCAGGTGTCCGGTTTGTGGACCGCACCCGTGATCGAGAGCACCAGCGACCAGGTGGTGCACATGCACGTCAGCATCGGCGTGGGCAGTATCGGCGAACTCGCCGAGGAGGACGTGGACGCCGTCCTCGTGGCAGGGGGCACCGAGCTGGAGCAGCTCGAGCGGCCGTCCGCCGAGCAGCCGCTCGACTACCTGCAACTGCGATCGATCACCGCCATCGCCCATTTCGTCTTCGCCAACCCGGACGACCTGCCTCTGGAGTTCGTGAACATCCGGATCAGGGAGGAGACGGTTGGATTCGCCATCGGAGAGTCGGACGTTCCGGTCGCCTAAAAGGGTGTTTCCCGGCCGAAGCTCGCATCAGTCGCGGAGGCCGAAGACGGAATGACCGTAACGGTGCCGAATGAGCCGCCTGGACGTCCACCAGGGCTTCCTCGCCTCGGTTAGCCAGGTGGCGTTGCCGAGCTGCGCCCGGCCGGATGGGCCGGGCCGTGCCACTCTGGAGGGACCGAACAGGCGCGGAGGAGACATGTCCGAGGCCAACCCGGCACGCGGGCGCGGGGACAGCTTTACCTACGCCGGCGCCACGATCGATCTGGTTGACGCCGCGTCGACGCTGGCCGCGGCCCGGGTCAACCCGGTCGAGCTGCTGCGCGGGGCCGGGTGGCCGGTTCCGGTGCAGTGGGTCGATCTGCGGGTGAGCAGCGCGGACGGCACGGCCGGGCCGGTGCACGTGTTCACCGCTGGGATCGGCACCGCGGACAAGGAGCGGATCCGGTCGTTGATGCTGGGCCGTGATCCGGTGGGGTTGCTGCTGGCCAAGCGGATCGAGGCCGGTGACCCGGTGGTTACCCGGATCGTGGACGGGGTCGGCGCAGCGGCGGTGGCCGCGTATCGGAGGTTGGGTCTGGATTGGGCGGCCGAGCCGCTGGCGAACCGGGAGCCGAGCACGCTTGCCGATGCCGCCATCGGCCTGCGGGCCGAGGTTACCTACGACCCGTCGGGGACGGTGGTTCGGCTGCGTGCCGAGGTCGGGCGCGACAAGGTCAGCCCTGATCATCTGCGGGGCTTCGTCGGGTTGACGTTGCAGGCGGTGCTGGAGCTGGCCGGACCGGACAGCCTGCGCGGGCGCCGCTACACGGTGTCCAGGGAGCACCTGCCGGCGGTGCCGGTCACCACCGCGTCGGTCACGTTGGATCAGGTGGGTGGGCTGGGCGACGTGGTCGACCAGCTGCGGCAGGTCGCGCTGTCGTTCCAGCACCCGGAGGCGATGGCGCGGTGGGGCGCGCGCCGTCCGCAGGGCATCCTGATGTACGGACCACCCGGCACCGGGAAGACCATGCTCTCCCGGGCGTTGGCCAATGAGATCGGTGCGGACTTCCGGGAGATTCGGACACCGGAGATCCTCGACAAGTGGCTCGGCGGCTCCGAGCGCAACATCAAGCAGATCTTCCGGGACGCCCGGCGCTACCGGGTGCCGACGCTGATCCTGTTCGACGAGTTCGACTCGATCATCAGTTACGCCGGCGCGGGCGCGGACGCGGCCAGCCAGGCGATCAACGCGGTGGCCGGCATCTTCAAGCAGGAGATGAACGACCTCATCGAGGCGAACCCGAACGTGCTCGTGGTGGCCACCACGAATTTCCCGCACCGGGTCGACGACTCGCTGATCCGGTC
>OBLK01000189.1_pt1 | contig 19353 bp, 5 predicted proteins | sample 1518871 | NCBI WGS metagenome assembly OBLK01 (sample SAMEA2464837, study PRJEB22497) | soil metagenome | biome: Grassland; feature: Farmland; material: Clay | place: Australia | collected 2013-02-01 | depth 0.8 m
CCACCACAGAGCTCCACACAGGGGGGACGCTCGGCGGCGACGTAGTATTAAAAGGCGCACCTGCCGGATTGACGGGCCGGTGTCGGGCCCCGGGCCGGCGGTTAGTCCGGCCGGCCCGGCAGGTGGACGCCCCCGGCCCGGAAGATCCCGATGCGCGGGGCGAGCCACTCCCGGCCGCGACCGGCCGCGAGCGCCACCACCTCCTCGGCGACCAATCCGTCGGCGAGCAGCGCGTTGGCGACCCGGTTGGCGGCCCGGTCGAGCTGGGCGTAGGTCCACGACGCCTCGCCGTGGACGACGGCGACCGCGTCCGGCGTCGCCGCCGCCTGCCCGGCGAACAGCTCGTGGAACCGGACCTCCGGCAGCGCTCTCGCCGTGCTGTGCCGCAACAGGTCGGCCTGCTCGGCCGCCGGTACCAGCTGCGCTGCTAGCGGGCTGGCTCCCGGGTCGTCGGCTGCGTCAAGTGCGGCCACGACGTACCGCCCGACCCGCTCGGCGAAGCTCTCGTCGAAGGCTGCCAGGTCGTAGCGGATCCGCAGCTCGGCCGGCCCGTACTCGATCTCCAGGCCGGGCTGGCGGCACCCGATCGGCAGCGGACCGGCCGCCGGGGCCACCGACCGGATCAGGTCGCGCCAGCTCGGTCGGTCCAGGTCGACCTGCAGCGTGGTCGGCTCGCCGGTGGCGGTGCCAGGTTCGCTGCGCAGTTCGGTGGTCACCTCGGTCTCGGTGGTGAGCAGGCCGACGACCCTGGCGTGCGCCGCCACGGCGGTGGCGGCGTCCCGGACGCGCGCCGGCACCGCCAACTCGCCGGTGCCGCCGGCCGGGCCGGACGTCCACGTCGGCACGCTGGTCAGGGTCATGATGATCGAGCCTCCCGTTCGGCGAGGGTTCGGACGCCGACCAGGTCGTCGGGCAGCGCGTCGGGCAGTTCGAGGTCGAGCCGGCGCAGCCGCCGCACGGCGAGCCAGCCGAGGGCGTTCGCGATCATGGCGAGCCCGAAGACGACGTAGATGAAAGCGATCCCGCGGCCGTCGCCGGTGCCGATGACGGAGCCGACGGAGCCGGCCAGGGAACCGCCGTCGGCCAGCAGCGGTTCGAAGACCGGCCCGGCGACCTGGCCGATGATGATGAAGCCGACCGGGATCGTCGACCAGGCGATCGCCTGGTTCAGCGCGATGACCCTGGCGTGGTACCGCTGCGGGATCTTGACCTCGATGATCGTCAGGTAGATGCCGTCGGCCATCGCCAGCACGAGCGTGTAGACGAACACCGTCAGCATGATCAGCTCGAGGCTGGGCCGCATGCCGGTGAGGGCGACGAACAGCCCGCCCGTCGCGATCAGGAACATGATCGCGAGCATCCGCCGCCGCCGCGGGCCACCCCACAGCATGATCGTGAAGGCGCCGACCATGGCGCCGGCACCCTCGGCGAGCGCGACCTTGCCGACGCCGCCGAGCGTGTCGAAGGAGAGCACGAGCGGGGTGATGAGCAGCAGCGCCGGGGCGAACAGCAGGTTGCCGACCGCGAAGTACAGCAGCATCGCGCGGAAGTGCGGCTGGCCCCACGACATCCGCAGCCCGCCGAGCAGCTGCCGGCCGAACGTCTCCTTGCGCAGCCGGCCCATCAGCGCCGGGAACCGCACCATGGCCAGCACCGAAAGGGCGAACGCGTAGCTGATCAGGTCGATGGCCAGGATGCCTCTGAGCCCGATCAACCCGAGCAGCCCCGCGGCCATCACCGGCACCGAGAGCAGGACGATGCCGTTGATCAACTGCGCGACGCCGTTGGCCCTGGCGAGGAAGCGTTTGGGGACCAGCTGCGGGATGGCGGAGATGAACGCCATCCGCTGGAACGTCGCGGCGAAGCCGATCACGAGCACGATCGGGAACACCCAGCTCAGCGGCACCCGGCCGGCCCACAGCAGCACCGCGAACAGCGCCTCGGTGGCGGCAGCGGCGGCGCCGGCTGTCAACATCACCCGCCGCCGGTCGAACCGGTCGGCGACGGCGCCGGCCAGCGGCAGCGCGACCAGCAGCGGGATGAAGGCCAGCACGCCGGTCAGCGAGAACAGCATGACCGAGCCGGTCTCCTGCAGCACCCACACCGGGATCGCCCACGCGGTGAGCGCCGATCCGACCGTGGACACCAGTTGGCCGGCCGACACCGCCGCGAACCGCCGCATCGTCGGCCGGGCCGTCTGCGTCTCGGGGCGGTCGGCCTTGCGCACCTCGGCCGGCGCCGATTGGGGCGCGGATTCTGGTGCGGGGGCGTTTTCCAGTGCCGTGCCGGCGCGGCGGCTCACGCCGTGCAACCACCACCGCGGCTGCTCCTTCTGAGCCGGCCCGCCGCGAGCCAGCTCCGCCTCACGGCCGTTGGTGATCAGCTGGTGGGTGGTGGTGATGATCGTGGCCAGTTCGTCGGCCCGGTAGCGCAGGAAGAAGTGGCCGGCCTCGTCGAGCACGACGGCCGCGGCCGTGTCGGCGATGAACAGCCACTCGCGGTACCGCTCCTGGTAGTAGTCGGTCACCGGGTCCTGCTCGCCGACGACGGTGATGACCGGTGCCCGCAGCCGTTGCACCTCGCCGTCCAGCAGCGCCGTGAAGTGTTCCTCGGCCTCGTGGCCGTCGCGGCGCATGTTGGTGATGATGCGGTCGGCCTGCGCCGGGTCGATCTCGTCCATGTCCACGCCCATGGCCTTGAGCCAGTTGGCGTGGGTGCGGTTGCTGGCCCGGTCCTCGATCCACTGGTGCAGCCGGGCCAGCCGGCCCTTGGGCATGGCGAACGGGAAGATGCCGCCGACGTAGACCGCTTCGAGGTCGCGGCCGGCCGCCTCCAGGCGCCTGGCCAGCTCGATGATGAGCGCGCCGCCGACCCCGCAGTGGCCGTAGAGCACCAGCGGCCCCTTGACCTGTTCGAGGATCTCCTCGGTGCAGCGCCTGGCCAGCTCGTCGAACGGCAGCGCGTCCTCGTCCAGCCCGACGTCGTGGCCGGGGATGGCCACCGAGTACAGCGCGTGGCCGGTCGGCATGGCGTCGGCGATCGGCTGGTAGACCACCGCCGAGCCGCCGCCGTACGGCACGCAGACGTAGGAGCAGGTCGCCTGCGCTGCCTTCGTCCAGCGCCTGGTCAGCTCGTACAGCAGTTGTCGCTCGGCGCCGGCCTCGCCGCTGTCGGCCAGTTGGACCAGCGCGGCGAGGCCGCGGACCGTCGGCTGCTGGAACAGGTCGACGACGCCGACCTGGCGCTGGCCCTCGGTGTGCTGGCGCAGCTTGGCCACGACCTGGGTGGCCAGCAGCGAGTGCCCCCCGAGGACGAAGAAGTCGTCATCGATGCCGACCCGCTCGGTGCCGAGCACCTCGCACCAGATCTCGGCGATTCGCCGCTCCAGGTCGGTCCTGGGTGCGACGTACTCGCCCTCGGACTCGACGGTCGGCGCCGGCAGGGCCTTGCGGTCGAGCTTGCCGTTCGGGGTCAGCGGCAGCGAGTCGAGCAGCACGAAGGCGGCCGGCACGAAGTACTTGGGCAGCGTCCGGGTCAGGTGGTCGCGCAGCTCGCTGGCGGCGGGGCCGCCGGCACCGTCGGCCCCGGCCGGCACGACGTAGGCGACCAGCCGGCGGTCGCCGTGCCCGTCGTCGTCGGCGACCACGACCGCCGTGCGCACCGAGGGGTGGCGTTCCAGCGTCGAGGAGATCTCGCCGAGCTCGATGCGGTAGCCGCGCACCTTGACCTGCTGGTCGATCCGGCCCAGGTAGTCCAGCTCGCCGCTGGCGAGCCGGCGCACGAGGTCGCCCGTGCGGTACAGGCGTTCACCGTGCTCGTGCACGAACCGCTCGGCGGTCAGCTCCGGCCGGTTCAGGTAACCGCGCGCCAACCCGTCCCCGGCGACGTACAGCTCGCCGGGAACGCCGACCGGCACCGGCTGCCGGTGCTCGTCCAGCACATAGCCACGCAGGTCCGGCAGCGGCCGGCCGATCGGCGACGACGCCCCGCCGGCCAGGTCGGCTGTGGTGATCCGCCGGAACGTGACGTGCACCGTGGTCTCGGTGATTCCGTACATGTTGACCAGCGCCGGCCGCTGGTCGCCGTGCTCGGCGAACCACTGGTCCAGCTCACGGACGTGCAGCGCGTCGCCCCCGAAGACGATCATGCGCACGGCCAGGTCGCGGAACGAGCGCCCGGTGGCGGTGAGGGTCGCGCGCAGGCCCCGGAACGCCGGCGGCGTCTGGTTCAGCACCGTGACCTGTTCGGTGCGCAGCACGTCGAGCAGCCGGTCGTGGTCGCGCACCACGTCGCCCGGCACCACAACGACGCGGCCGCCCTTGGAAAGCGCGCCCCACAGCTCCCACACCGAGAAGTCGAAGGCGTAGGAGTGCAGCAGCGCCCACACGTCGTCCTGGTCGAAGTCGAACAGCTCGTCGGTCGCGGCCAGCAGCCGGACGACCTGGCGATGCTCGACCAGCACGCCCTTGGGCTGGCCGGTCGAACCCGAGGTGTAGATCACGTACGCGAGCCGCTGCGGCCCACCGGCGAGTTCGGGGTCGCTGCACGGCTCGGGGTTGCTGTCCGGCTCCTCCGGCTCGTCCTCGACCAGCACGACGGTGGCGCCGTGCTCGGGGAGCCGGTCGAGCATCGCGCGCTGGGTGACCAGCACGCCGCCGGCACCCGCGCCGTCCCAGATGTCGCCGAGGATGAACCGCAGCCGCTCGGCGGGGTGGGCCGGGTCGAGCGGGACGTAGCCGCCACCGGCCTTGAGCACGGCGAGGATCCCGACGATCATGTCGAGGCCCCGGTCCAGGCACAGCGCGACCCGGTCGTCCGGCCGCACGCCGAGGCGGCGCAGGTGGTGCGCGAGCCGGTTGGCCCGCCGGTTGAGTTCACCGTAGGTCAGGTGCTCGCCGCCGCAGGTGACGGCGGTGGCGTCCGGCCGGCGCGCGGCCTGCCGTTCGAACAGCGACGGCAGCGTGCCGGTCACCGGGAACGCGGTGCTCGGCTGGTCGAGCGCGAGCGCACGCTCGGCGTCGTCGAGCAGCCGCAGCCGCGACAGCGCCGTGCCGGGCCGCTCGACCAGATCACGCAGCAGCGTCGTCAGGTGGGCGGCCATCCTGGCGGCGGTGGCCTCGGTGAACAGCGCAGTGTTGTAGACGAACCGGCAGCGCAGCCCGCCGTCCGCGGTGGCGTAGGCGTGCAGTTCGAGGTCGTAGCGCGTGGCCGGCAGCTCGACCGGCCGCCAGCCGATGTCGGTGCCGACGCCGACCTCGTCCGGCTGGTCCGGGCGGTCGTAGTTCTGCAGCACGAACATCGTCTGGAACAGCGGCGAGCGGCTGACGTCGCGCACCAGGCCCAGCTCGTTGATCACCTTCTCCAGCGGGACGTCCTGGTGGGCCAGCGCGTCGAGCACGCGGTCGCGGGTGCGCGCGACGAGCTGGTCGCCGGTCGGGTCGCCTTCGAGGTCGGCGCGCAGCGGCAGCATGTTGACGAACATGCCGACGACCCCGTCCAGTTCGGGCGCGGACCGCCCGGCGACCGGCGATCCGACGGCGAAGTCGAACTGCCTGGTGTACCGGCCCAGCAGCGCCTGGTAGCCGGCGAGCATTGTCATGAACAGGGTCGCGCGGTGCCGGCGGCCGAGGTCGGTGAGCCCACGCACGAGCTGTGCGTCGAGGGTGAACCGGTGCGATTCGCCGTCGAAGGTCTGCGTCGCCGGCCGCGGTGCGTCGGTCGCCAGCTCCAGCGCCGGCACCCCGCGAAGGTGCTCCAGCCAGTAGCGGTCGCCGGCGCCGGCCTGCTCGCGCTGCCAGCGGGCGAAGTCGCCGTACCCGACGGGCAGCTCGGCCAGCGGGTCGGGCCGGCCGTCCCGCCGGGCCCGGTACAGCTGCGCGAGGTCGGCGAGCAGCAGGTCGTTGGACCAGCCGTCGGTGACGATGTGGTGCAGGTCGACGAGCACCGTATGACCGCCGGCGCCGTCGGTGCCGGCGGCTCGGCGCAGCACCTCGACCCGCAGCAGCGGCCCGATGGCCAGGTCGAACGGGCGCATCGCGCGCGCGGTCGCGGCCTCGGCGGCGGCCCGCTCGTCGGCCACGTCGCTCACCTGCAGCGGCACGTCGCCAGGCGGGTCGATCACCACGGTCGGGCGGCCGTCCTCGGTCGCCGGGAAGCGCATCCGCAGGCTCTCGTGCCGGGCGACCAGGTCGCGCAGCGCCCCGGCGAGCGCGTCGAGGTCGAGCTGCGGGCCGAACTCGAGGATCAGCGGCGTTCCGTAGGCCGCCGTGCCCGGCGCGAACTGCTCCATGAACCACAGCCGCTCCTGCGCGTACGACAGCGGCGGCGGCTCGGCGTCGGGGCGCCGGGCGATCGTCGCCGCCGGTTTCCCCGTGCCGGCCTTGAGCCGGCCGAGCCGCCGCTCCAGCAGCGCCTGCTTGGCGGCCGAGCGCTGGCCGGTGTCGAGCGTCGTCACCCGAGCCTCCCGTCCTGGGCGGCCAGATGTTGCTCGGCCTCCTCGTCGGTCAGCTCGTCGATCTCCGCGGCGAGCTGCTGTTCGAGCGCCGCGGCGACGCCGGCGACCGTGGTGTCGGCGAAGAACGCGTGGATCGGCAGGTCGACCTCGGCGGCCGCGGAGAGCCTGGCGATCACCCGCAACGCCAGCAGCGAGTGGCCACCGAGCGCGAAGAAGTCGTCGTGCGCCCCGACCCGCTCGACGCCGAGCAGCTCGGACCAGACCTGCGCGACCAGCTCCTCGGCCGGCGTGCGCGGTGGCTCGGCGCCGGGCACGTGCTGTGTCGGCTCGGCTTCGGCGGGCGATCCGGCGCTGACCTGGTTGTGGCCGGCCGCCCGCGCGTGGACGGGCAGCCCCGACAGCGGGATCCCCGGGTTCGTCAGCACGGTCGTGAGCACCGCGAGGTAGGTGTCGGCGATCGCGCTGGCCGTGTCCCGGTCGAACAGCGCGGTGCTGTACTCCAGGTGGATGTCGGACTGGGTGACCTCGAGCATGAGGTCGGTCTCGGTGGTGGTGGCGCCGCCGGCGAAGCCGGGGATCTGCGGCAGGTAGTTGAAGCCCAGTTGGTACAGCGGCGGCACGGCCGGGTCCTGGCGCGAGGCCAACAGCTCGACGAGCTTCTGGTACGGCATCTCCTGGTGGTCGAGCATCGCCAGGGTCGCCACCCGGACCCGCTCGACCAGCTGCTCGAACGTCAGGTCGCCGCCGGTGTCGACCCGCAGCACGACCATGTTGACGAACATGCCGACCAGCGGCTGCAGCTCGGGCAGGTCGCGACCGGCGACGGGCACGCCGACCGCCAGGTCGGGTTCGTCGGACAGCCGGTTCAGCAGCGCGAGGTAACTGGCGCACAGCACCATGAACGGCGTCGCCCCGAGCCGCTGGCTCGCCGTCGCCAGCGCATCGGGCAGCCCGGACGGCAGCTTGCGGAGCACGCCGTCGCCGTCGAACGAGCGCTCGGCCGGGCGCGGCCGGTCGGTCGGCAGCGAGTGCACCGCCGGCAGCCCAGCCAGCACCGGCCGCCAGTGGTCGACGAGCGCCTGCATGGCCGGGCCGGACAGCCGGTCGCGCTGCCAGACCGCGAAGTCGGCGTACTGGATCGGCAGCTCGGGCAGCGCAGGCGGGCGGCCGGCCGCCGCGGCCGCGACCAGCTCGGTCAGCTCCGCGGACAGGACCATCTCGCTCGCCGCGTCGACGATCGTGTGGTGCGCGACGAACAGCAGGTGCCAGTCGGCGTCGCCGCGGCGGACCAGCATGGCTCGCCACAGCGGGGCGGTATCGAGCCGGAACGGGGTAGCGACCAGCCGCTCGGCCAGCTCGGCGATCCGCGGCTCCCGGTCCGGCGCCGGCAGGCCGGTGAGGTCGACGATCTCGACCTGCTCGACAGCCGGTTCGACGGGCGGGTGCACGACCTGCTTGAGCTCGCCGCCGTCGAGCCGAAACGACGTGCGCATCGCCTCGTGCCTGGCCACGACGGTGGCCAGGGCGTCCACAATGGACCGGGCCGGTACGTCGAACGGCAGCGCGAAGCGGTCCCGCAGGTGGTAGACGGGCGCGTGCCTGGCCAGCTGGCTGGCGAACCACACGCGTTCCTGGGCGAACGACGCCGGCACCACGAACGGCTCGGCGGTGACGGCTCCGCCCGGCGGGTCGGCGGTACGGGTCGTCCCGGTCGTCTGCTCGGTCATCGCGTGCTCCGCTCCAGCCGGGGGATCGTCGTCGGCTCGGCCTGTCCGGCCTGTCCGGCCTGCCCGGCCTGCGCTGCCGGTTGAGTGGCCGGTTGGGTGGCGCGCAGCTGCTCGATCCGCTCGGCCAGGCCCCGGACCGTCGGGGTCTCGAACAGGCTGCGCATCGGCAGCCGCACCCCGACCGCCTTGCGGATCTGGGCGATCAGCTGCACGGCCACCAGGGAGTTGCCGCCGAGAGCGAAGAAGTCGTCGTGGACGCCGACCCGCTCGACGCCGAGCGTCTCCATCCACACGCCGGCCAGGGTGACCTCGACCTCGGTGCTCGGCGCCACGTAGTCGATACCTGCGCCGAGTAGGCCCACCGTGCCGGCTTCCCCGGCAGCCTCGGCCTCACCGGTTCGGTCGGCGCCGTCGGCGTCGTCGGCGATCGACTCGGCCGTGGTTCGCCTGGCCCGCGCGAACAGGTCCGCGACCGACTCGGTGTTGATCACGACCTGGGCCCCGAGGTCGGCGGCCAGCACCCGGCGGAACGCCTCGGCGCCGTCGTCCGGCTGGATGCCGCGCTCGTCCGACTTCTGCCGGCCGGCCTGCGCCCCGCCGCCGGTGACGGCCTCGGCGTCGACCTGGCGCAGCACGAACTCGCTGATCGAGACCAGCTCCTCGCCGGCCTCGCTGACCAGCGTGAGGTCGGCCGCGAGCACGCCCTGCTCGTCGCTGCGGTAGCGCAGGTGGCTGTAGAACCGCCGCGGCAGCGGCCCGCGCACGAGCACCCGCCCGTAGCTCAACGGCAGGTACGTGCCGTGGCCGCGGCTGCCGAACGAGGTCGCCACGTCCAGCAGCGCCGGGTGCAGCACCCAGTCGGTGAGATCCGCCTCGGCCGCAGCCGGCGCCTCCACCAGCGCGAGCTCCTCGTCCGCGCCGGCGTACACCTCGCGCAACGCTCCCCATCGTGGTCCGAACGTCAGCATGCTGACCCGCCCGCCGCCGGTGCGGAACGGGTCGCCGGCGTCGCCGGCAACGGGCCGGCAGCGCGCCTTGATCTCGTCGACGTCGATCCGCGGGGCCGGCTGCACCGGCACCCAGCCGCCCCGGCCCTGGGCGTGCATCGTGCTTCCGGACGCCGATCGGCTGACCACCGAGAACTCGGCTGATGACCCGGCTGAGGACCCGGCTGTGGACCCGGCCGAGGGACCGGCACCGTCCAGCTCGACCCGGTACTCGGCGCTCTCGCCGTCCGGCACCCGCAGCGGCTCGACGAACGCCACGTCCCTGAGCTCGACGGCGGTTGCCCCGTCCGGGCCGTTCGGCCTGTGCAGGCACTGCGCGATGGCGGCGGCGGCGCACTCGACGTGCCCGGTGCCCGGCATGACGGCGACCTCGGCGATCCGGTGCTCGTCGAGCACCCAGTGCGACCGGGCCGAGACCATGCCCCAGCACCCCGTGTCGCCGCGGTGGGTGAAGACCGGATGCCGAAGCTCGGCGACGGGGCCGTCGGTGGCTGGCTCGGCACCGGCTGGCACGGACCCGACCGGTGCCGAGCCGGCAGCCGCTTCGGCGGCCATGCCGACCTCCAGCCAGGCGCCCCAGTTCAGCGACAGCACGCGGCAACCCCAGCCGTGGTCCGACCGCGCGTACGCGTCGAGGAACGCGTTCGCCGCGCAGTAGTCGACCTGCCCGAGGCCGCCAGCGATCCCGGTGACCGACGAACACAGCGCCACGAAGTCCAGGTCGAGCCCGCCGAACGCCTGCCGCAGCGCTAGCGTCCCGGCGAGCTTCGGTGCCAGCACGCCGACCGCGACCTCGCGCTCCTTGACCTCGGCCAGGCCGCCGCCCGGGAGCCCGGCGGCATGCACGATGCCGTCCAGCCCGCCGAGCTCGGTGTCGACCAGCTCCCGGACGCGGCGCAGCGCCGCCGGGTCGGTGACGTCGGCGGCGACCACGTGCACGGTCGCGCCGGCGTGCTCCATGCGGCGGATCGCCGTGATGGCCATCGCGGTGCGGGTGCCGAACGCCGCCAGGTAGGCGTCCCACTCCTCGCGAGGCGGCAGCCCCGAACGCGACAGCAGCACCAGCTGGGCGCCGTGGTGTCGCGCCAGGTCCTCGGCGATCGTGAGGCCGATGCCGCCGAGCCCACCGGTGATCAGGTACCGGCCGTGATCTCGCAGGGCCGGCGCCCCGTCCTCGACCCGGACCTGGTCGAACCCGGTGACCCAGCGCCGCCCGGAGCGCAGCGCCACCGTCCGCCACGGCTCGTCCGGCGGCTCGGCCGACAGCTCGGTCACGAGCTCGGCCGCCACCCGCGCCGGGTCGGTCGCGGCGGTGCCGTCGACGTCGACGCGGCGCATGGCCAGGCCGGGCAGCTCGAGCGGCAGCACCCTGGCCAGACCGTTGAGCGTGGCGTGCTCGGGGTGGGTCAGGTCGGTGCCGAGCACGTCCTCGGTGCCGGTCGAGACGACGTCGAGCCGTGTCGCCTGGGCCGGGTCGAACACCTGTGCCGCGGCCAGCGCCTGCACCAGCGACAGCACGCCGAAGAACCCGGCGTCCTGGGCTCGCCAGCCGGCTTCCACAGTGTCTGCAGTGTCCAAGGCGGGGCCGACCGGCTCACAGTCGAGCGCCCAGGCGTGCACGAGCCAGCTGGGCACACCGGCCTCGACGAGTCTCTCGTAGTCCGCCTGGGTCGCCAGGGCGGCCGGCGCCACCTCGGTCACGTCGACGCCCGCCTCGCGAAGCGCCCCGGCCAGCGCCGATCCGCGTGGCCCCGCGACGAAGGCCAGCGCCCGCTCCGGCAGCTCCGCCGGGACGGCCGGCGGCAGCTGCCGCCAGGTCGGCACGGCGAACCACTCGGGCAGCGGCAGCGGGCCCTTGCGCGCCGGCGCGACGGCCAGGTCGGCGGAGTCCGGGTCGGGGTCGACCCAGTGGCGCCGCCGCTGGTACGGATACGTGGGCAGGGGCACCCGGCGCCGAGCTGGCCCGGCGAGCTCGCCGAGCTCGCCGACCGGCACCCCGGCCGTCCACAGCACGCCAGCCGACCGGTACGCGGTCGCCACGTCGCCGGTCGGGTCGCCCTTGGCCGGCAGGCTCTTCAGCGGGGCGGCCGTGCCGCGGGGCAGCTGCATCTGGGCCAGGCCGCCGAGCTGCCGGCCAGGGCCGCACTCGAGCAGCACGGTGCCGGGGCGCTGCGCCAGCAGCGTCGCGACGCACGCGCCGAAGCGAACCGTGTGGCGCAGGTGGTCGGCCCAGTACCGGGGGTCGGTCGCCTGCTCGGCGGTCAGCCAGTCGCCGGTGAGGTTGGACAGCACCGGCAGCGCCGGGGCGCTGCGCGGCACGGCGGCGACCGCGCCGGCGAACTCGTCGAGGATCGGGTCCATCATCGGCGAGTGGAACGCGTGCGACGTGCGCAGCCGCTTGCTGCCGATGCCGTGCGACTTGAGCTGCTTGGCGAACTCCCCGACCGGCTCGGTCGGGCCGGAGACGACGCAGGCGCCCGGGCCGTTGACGGTGCCGATGGAGAGCCCGTCCGGCAGCCGCGGCTCGAGGTCGGCCTCGGCCAGCTGTACGGCGAGCATCGCGCCCTCAGGCATCGACTGCATGAGCCGCCCCCGGATCGTCACCAGGTGCAGCGCCGCCGGCAGCTCGAACACCCCGGCGACGGTCGCGGCGACGTACTCGCCGATCGAGTGGCCGATCATGGCGGCGGGCTCCACGCCCCAGCTGCGCCACAGCCGGGCGAGGGCGTACTCGAGCACGAACAGCGCGGGCTGGGTGTGCTCGGTGCGGCGCAGCAACTGCTCACCGGCCGGGTCGAACATGACCGAGCGCACGTCCGTCCCGAGCAGTTCGGCGCACTCGTCGACGGCGGCGGCGAACACGGGCTCGCTGCGGTACAGCTGCGCGCCCATGCCCGCATACTGCGAGCCCTGCCCGGAGAACAGCATCGTCACCTGCGGCGGTGGGTCGGCGGCCACTCCGGTGTGCAGCCGGCGCGGGTCGCGCAGCGCCTCCGCGGCCGCCTCCGGAGCGACCCCGGAGCTGGCTGGCGCCCCGACCTCGGCCCCGACGACGACCGCCGCGCGGTGGGCGCGTTCGGCGCGGCCGGCGCGCAGCGTGTACGCCACGTCGGCCAGGTGCAGGTCCGGGTTGTCGTCCAGGTGTGTGGCCAGCCGCTCGGCCGCCGCGCTCAGCGCCGCCGGCGTCGCGGCCGACAGCCGCAGCAGGTGCGCCGGCCCGCTGTCCCGGCGGATCAGCTCGGGCGCCGGCGCCTCCTGAAGGATCACGTGTGCGTTGGTGCCACCGATGCCGAACGAGCTGACCGCGGCGCGGCGCGGCGTGCCGTTGGCCTCCCACTTGGACAGCGTGTTGGCGACGTAGAACGGGCTGTCGGCGATGTCGATCGCCGGGTTGAGCTGGTCGAAGTTGATCGTCGGCGGGATCAGGCCGTGCTCCATCGCGAGCACCGCCTTGACCAGCCCGACGATCCCGGCGGCCTGGCTCAGGTGCCCGAGGTTGGACTTGACCGAGCCGATGCCGCACCACTGCCGGTCCGCGGTCTCCCTGGTGTAGACCGTCGACAGCGCGGCGACCTCGATCGGGTCGCCGAGCGCGGTGCCGGTGCCGTGCGCCTCGACGTAGCTGATCGTGCGCGGGTCGATCGCCGCGGCGGCCAGGGCCTGGACGACGGCCTCCGCCTGGCCGTCGATGCTCGGCGCGGAGAAGCCGACCTTGCCGGCGCCGTCGTTGTTGACCGCGTTGCCCAGCAGCACCGCGCGGATGTGGTCGCCGTCGGCGATCGCGTCGCCGAGCCGCTTGAGGACGGCGACGCCGGCGCCGCTGCCCCACAGCGTGCCGTTGGCGCGTGCGTCGAACGGCCGGCAGTGACCGTCGGGCGAGGTGTAGCCCTCCATGCCCTGGTAACCGCGGCCGTGCGGCAGCTCGACGCACACGCCGCCGGCGAGCGCCATGTCGCACTCTGCGTTGCGCAGCGCCTCGGCGGCCAGGTGCACCGCCACCAGCGACGTCGAGCAGGCGGTGTGCACCGTCAGGCTGGGGCCGCGCAGGTTGAGCTTGTACGACACCAGCGTGGCCACGTAGTCGGGGTAGTTGCCGGCGGAGACGCTCAGGTTGCCCGCGGCGGCGTTCCACAGCCTGCGGTTGCGGAACAGGTTGGTCCACTGGTAGTGGTCGGCGCCGGTGCCGGCGTAGACGCCGATCGCCCCGTCGTAGCGGCCGGAGTCGTAGCCGGCGTCCTCGAGCGCGGTGTGCGCGGTCTCCAGGAACAGCTTGTGCTGCGGGTTGGCCAGCTCGGCCTCCCGCGCGGTCATCCCGAACAGCTCCGCGTCGAACAGTTCGAGGCCGTCGACCACCGGCGCCGCCGACACCCAGCTGGGGTCGTCCAGCTCCTCCTCGGTGACGCCGAGCGCGAGCTGCTCCTCGCGGGAGTAGAAGGTGATCGACTCGACGCCGTCGACGAGGTTGCGCCACAGCTGCGCGGTGTCGGCGGCGCCGGGAACCCTGGCCGCCATTCCGACGACGGCGATCGGCTCGACGCCGTCGGTGAGCTGGTCGTTGATCATTGGTCGGTCTCCTCGTCAGCGGGGCGGCGTGCCTGGCGGCTCCGGGCTCGGTCGCGTCGGGCGGCGCCGCGTTGGGCCGCGAGCGCGAGCCGCCGGTTGTCCGTGGCGCCGTCCAGGTGGGCTCCCAGCGCGCGGATGTTGGGGTAGCGGAACAGGTCGACGACTGGGACCTGCCGGTGCAGCAGCTCGGTGAGCCCGGCCTGCACCCGGACCATGGCCATCGAGTCGCCACCGAGGTCGAAGAAGTTGTCAAGGGCGCTCACGGTGCTCGACTCGGGCCGGCCGAGCACCCGGCACCACACACCGGCGATCAGCTGCTCGGTGCGGGTGGCCGGGCGCGCGCCGCCTGGTTGCGAACCGCCGGACGGCCCGGAACCGGCCGGTGCCTGGACCGTCTCCTGGATCGTCGCCGTGAGACCGGTGGACAGCGCCGCGAGCCCGGGTAGCGGCGGCTCGGACGCCGGCCGCAGCGGGTCCGCGCACGCCGCCTCCAGCAGTGCGCGGTACGCGGTCAGCAGCCCTTCGATGCGCCGCACGTCGAACAGGTCCGGGTTGTAGACACAGTCGATCGCGTAGCGACCGTCGCGGTCGACCACGTACAGCGTCAGGTCGAACGGCGAGCCGGCCGGGCCGGGCTCGAGGCGCTCGGTTCGCAACCCGGGCAGCTCCAGCCGCGGCTGCGGGAAGTTGTAGACGTTGAACAGCACCTGAACCAGCGGCGCCCGCGCCGGGTCGCGTGGCAGCCCGAGCCCGCCGACGATCCGGTCCAGCGTCGCACCCGGATGGGCCAGCGCGGCGACGAACTCGTCCGTGCAGGCCCGCACCCGATCGGCGAACGACTCCTCTGGGCGCATACGCAGCCGCAGCGGCACGATCTCGATGAAGAACCCGACCAGGTCCGCGAACTCCTCGTGTCGCCGGTCGGCGGCCGGGGTGCCGATCACCAGGTCGGCCCGACCGGTCATCCGGCGCAGCAGCTCACCGAACCCGGCGAGCAGCACGGTCGGGGCGGTCGTGCCGAGGTCGGCGGCGAGCGCCCGGACCGCATCCGAGGTGGCCTGGCTCAACGCGGAGCCGGCCAGCTCGCCGCGGTAGGTCTGCACGGCCGGCCGGGGCCGGTCGCGCGGCAACTCGAGCGGCTGCGCGACCTGCACCGGCGGGGCGTCCGCGCCGATGTGGTCGACCCGCCACCGCAGGTCGGCGTCGCCGCGCTCGGCGTCGCGCCGGGCCCGCCAGGCGACGTAGTCGGCGAACGTGTGTGGCGGCGCGGCCAGGTCGGACCCGGCGTAGGCGGCGGCCAGGTCGGCCAGGAACGGCCGCTGTGACCATCCGTCGAACACCGCGTGGTGGAAGGCCAGCGCGAGCACGTGCCGGGCCGGCCCGAGCCGCAGCAGCGTCGTCCACCACAGCGGCCCGCGGGCCAGGTCGAACCGGCGCCCCGCGATGGCCGCGAGCCGCGACGGCAGCTCGTCCTCGGCGGCGTCCGCGTCGACGTCGACGATGGTCAGCGGTGCCTGGCCGGGCGGATCGACCTCGATCCTCGGCACGCCCGCCGTGTCCGGCATCCGCCAGCGCAACACCTCGTGCCTGCCGGCCACCGCCGCCAGCGCGCGCCGCAGCGCGTCGACGTCCAGCGGGCCGTCGATCCGCTCCGCGATCGTGATGTTGTACGCCGACGAGTCCTCGGCCAGCCGGTCGACGAACCACAGGCGGCGCTGCGCCGACGACGGCGCGGGCCGGCTGCCCGCGGGCAACCGGTCGACCGCGGGCGTGGTCGCGGTGAGCTTCTCCACCAGCGCCGCGAGCGTGCGGCCGGCGTAGACGTCCTCGACGGCGATCTCCCGGTCCAGCTCGGCGCGCAACGCCGCCACCAGTCGCATCGCCGCGATCGAGTGTCCGCCGGCGGTGAAGAAGTCGTCGTCCGGGCCGGCCGCCTCCAGGTTCAGCACCGACGCCCAGATCCGGGCCACCGCCTGCGCCAGCTCGGACCCGGCAAACGGCCCGGCAAACGGCCCGGTGCCGGTCGGTGACGGCGCTGACCTGGCCGTCATGCTCGTCGCTAGCTGCCGCAGCGCCGGCAGGTCGACCTTGCCGGAGGCGTTGAGCGGCAGCTGCGGCAGCAGCACGAAGCGGCTGGGAACCATCGCTGGCGTCAGCCGCCGCGCGCAGTGCTCGCGCAGCGCCCGCTCCTGCGCGGTGCCGGCGCAGAACGCCACAATTGCCACATCGCCGACCCCGTGGCTGTCCACGCTGCCGACCACGTCGACGACGGCGTGGCTGACCTGCGGATGCGAGCGCACCGCTGTCTCCACCTCGCCGATCTCGATGCGCTGACCGCGGATCTTGACCTGGCGGTCGGTTCGGCCGAGGAACATCAGCTGGCCGTCGGGCAGCCACATCGCCCGGTCGCCCGTCCGGTACAGCCGGCGCGCGCCGGCCCAAGCGTCGGTGCTGCCGCTCCGGTCGGGGACGAACCGCTGCGCGGTGAGCGTGGGCTCGCCGAGGTAGCCCAGCGCGAGCCCCACCCCACCGATCAGCAGCTCCCCGGGTTCCTCGACGCCGGCCGGTTCGCCGTCTGGGCCGGCGACGAGCACCCGGTGGTTGGGCAGCGGGCGGCCGATCGGCAGCGGGCGGTCCCAGCGCCCCGCGGTCTCGAACGCGGTGACGCAGACCGTGGCCTCGGTCGGCCCGTAGCAGTTGAGGAACCGCCGTTGCGGGTCCGACGCCGGTCCGGCCCAGCGCAGCACCTGCTCCGGCCCGGGCGCCTCGGCCCCGGTGATCACGGTGCGCCAGTCCGGCAGGCGATCCGGATCCAGCAACGGCAGCAGCGCGACCGGTAGGCAGCCCCAGGTGACGCGGTGCTCGGCGACGAACCGCTGCAGCCGGGCCGGGTCGGTGCGGTCGGCCTCGCCGGCCAGCGCGACGGTGCCGCCGGCGACCAGCGGCACGAACAGGTCAAGCACCGAGACGTCGAAGCCCAGCGAGGCGTAGCCGAACGCCGTGGTGTCCTCGCCGGCGCCGGTGACCGAGCCGAACGCGGTCGCGAACGAGGTGAGGCTGCGGTGCCCGACGACCACACCCTTTGGCCGGCCGGTCGAGCCCGACGTGAACAGCACGTAGGCCGGATCGTCGAGCCCGGCCACGGGTGCGACCCGCTCGGCTGGGCCGGGTGCGGGCACCAGGATCTGGCGTGATTGCGGGAACAATCCGGCCGTCTCACCGTCGACGACGATCACGTCGAGCCCGGCGTCGGCGATCATCCCGGCCCTGCGCACCGGCGGCCCGGCCGGGTCGAGCGGCACGTACGCCGCGCCGGAAAGCAGCACCCCGAGCAGCGCGCCGACCATCGGCGGCCGCCGGTGCAGGCACACGCCGACGCGGTCGCCTGGCCCGACGCCGACGGACCGCAGCGAGGCCGCCAGCCGGCAGGCGACCGCCGCGAGCTCGGCGTAGCTCAGCCGCTCGTCCCACTGCCGGACGGCGACCGCGTCCGGGCGCCGGTCGGCCACGGCAAGCACCAGTGCCGGCACGGTCGCGTCCGGGAACTCGAACCGCGGTCCGGCCTGCCACTCGGCGGGCACCGCGCGCGACAGCGTGCCGGTCATGGCCGGCCCGCCACGTACGGCTCCGGATCGGTGATCTGAAACCGCAGCTCGCTGGAGTACTTGCGCCCGGCCGCGTCGGGCAGCCAGGCGTGCGACGGGTCGGGCAGCGCCTCGCTCACCGTGACCGCGGCCGCCCCGCCGGCTTCGGCACGCGCCGTGCGCAGCATCGTGCACAGCATCTGCACGTACAGCGGGCCGGTGAGGTCGACGTAGCACGGCTTGGTCTCGGTGCTGATCCGCACGAACACCTGGTCCGGCAGCCCGAGGCCGGCCCGCCAACGGCGCGCTGCCAGGTAACGCTCGCGTTCGCCGGTGACCCCGGCCAGCCCGGTCTCCTCGACCGTGGTCCGCCACGTCCGCCTGGCGACGACGAGCCGGTCGACGGTCACCCGTGGGCTGTGCCTCGTGCCCTGCCTCGTGCCCTGCCTCGTGCCCTGCCTCGTGTCCTGCCCGCTGCCGGAGCCGAGCAGCTTGAAACCGTCCATGAGCTGCTGGCACAGCATGTCGGCGAAGATCGCCAGCAGCGGCCAGCGTCTGCCGTCGGGCGCGCACACCACGAGCTCGCGGCCGTCGCGGACCACGACGGCCGCGGTCGCCGGCAGCAGCCGCTCGTGGTCGGCGGCGCGGCTGGCGTCGATGCCGAGCTGCACGTCGTCTGGCGCGGCCAGGCCGAACCCGGTGCGGCTGTTCTGCCGCGGGTAGTCCGCCGGGAACAGCGGCAGCACGACGGACCGGCCGACGTCGACGTCGCGGGCCGCGCGCAGCCGGGCCGGTTCGGGATGCCAGCAGGCGAACAGCGCCGTGTCGAACGCCGGCAGCGCCGGGTGCAGCTCGCCCAGCACGGCCAGGTAGTCGCCGCGGTTGACCGCCTCGACGCTCGGCGCGCACAGCTGTACGTCGACGCTGTGCAGCCGCGCCGACGGCCAGCCTGGCCGGTCCGCGTCGAACACCGCTGCGGCGCGCTCTGCCAGCCCGGCCGCCGACAGCCGCACCTCACGCTGCTCGACACCGGCCTGCTCGACACCCGCCTGCTCGACACCCGCCTGCTCGACATCGGCCTGCTCGACGCCGAGCAGCTCGGCCCACCGGCGGCCGAACTCGGCCAGCACCGGTCGCACCGGGCCGTCCTCGGTGAACAGCTGACCCTGCGCCAGGTACCACACGTCGGAGAGCCGGACCGGCTCGCCGGCCGCGGCGAGCTCCGCGACCAGCTCGCGCAGCACCCCGTCGACGACCTCGCCGAGCGCCGCCGTCAGCCAGCGCGCCGAGCGCAACATGAGCGCGAGCGGTTCGGCGAGCTCCTCGAGCAGCCGGCTGCCGATCGTGACGTCGAGGTCACGCGTGGTGTCCTCGAAGCACACCGTCCGGCCGGCGTACGCCCGGCCGCCGCCGCGGCTGGCCGGCTGGTCGGTCAGCGCGGTGAACTCGGCGTCCAAGGCCGTCAGCGCCGCGCGCAGCGCCGCCGGATCTCCGGCCGCCGCCGCGACCGCGTCCCGCGCGGTGCTGAGCCGGTCGAATCTTTCGGTGGCCCGCCGGCGCGCGGCCGGGTCGCCGATCGCGTCGAGCCGCCTTCGCAGCACCTGCTCGGCGTCCAGGCCGTCCGGCAGACCGGCGTCCCAGTTGATCAACTCCTGCTCGGCGAGCCGCTCGAGCTGCAGGTAGGCGTCGTCCTCGGTGCGAAGTCCGAGCGAGGAGTCGGCCAGCAGCGACTCGACGACCTCGACCGCCGGGCGCAGGCCGTCGCATGCTTCGAGCGCGGCGGCCGCAACGGCGGACACCGGCACCGGCGGGCGCACCGGGCGCGGGACCCGCCGGGCCGCCACGGTCAGGGGCCGCTGGCTGGCCCGCGGGGACCGGCGCCGGCTGGGGGGGGCGGCGGGCAGCCCGGCCCCCGAGGCCAACCGCGCCCCCGACCCGCAACACCACCCGCCGCCCCCCCCCCCCTCCGGGGCGCGGGGCGCGCGGACCCCTGCCCGGTCACTTCTCACCACATCCAC
>OBLK01000191.1_pt1 | contig 19030 bp, 15 predicted proteins | sample 1518871 | NCBI WGS metagenome assembly OBLK01 (sample SAMEA2464837, study PRJEB22497) | soil metagenome | biome: Grassland; feature: Farmland; material: Clay | place: Australia | collected 2013-02-01 | depth 0.8 m
CGGGGTTCCGGGGCCGACCACCAGGGTTTCCGAGGGGCCACCAGGATCGGGGCGGCGTGGCCCGCCGAGTTGTCGTTCTACGGGCAGGTGCTCGGTTTCGACCCCCCGGGTGTGCCGCCGCTCCAGCTGTCGTGCTGACCCGGGGGGTGCGGCCGCAGCGGCTGCGACCCGGTGACCGGGTGACGGTGGTCGCCCCGGCCGGCCCGCCGGACCCGGACCGGCTGGCCGCCGGCGAGCGCATCCTCGCCGGTTGGGGACTGGACGTCGTCCGCGGCGCGCACGTCCTGGACCGGCACCCGACGCTGGACTACCTCGCCGGCGCCGACGCCGACCGGGCCGCCGACCTGACCGCGGCCTGGTCCGACCCAGGTGTCGCGGCGGTGTTTTGCGCGCGCGGCGGGGACCGGGCCGTTGCCCCCGGCCAGCAACCCCACCGGGCGGCGGCGGCGGGGGTGCCCGCCCCCGTCGTCGCTGGGGGGGGCGACGCGGCGGGGCTCCGCAGCCCGAACGGGGCCGTGGGCGGTGTCGTGAGCGCGTGTCGCCCCGCGGCCCCGCCCGCGGTGCTCGCCGCGCGCCCCGGCCGCCGCGGGCACCTTCGCCGGGTGCTGTTCGCGCCCGAGGGCGAGTTGGTCCTGCGCGGGCCGCTCGCCGAGACGCTCGTCGGCGGCCGGGCCGGCGGGGTGACCTTCGGCGGGAACCTGAGCCTGCTGGTGAGCCGCGGGCCGCTCGGGTACCGGCCGCCGTCCGGGGCGATCGCGCTCGTCGAGGACGTCGGCGAGGACCCGTACAAGATCGACCACCTGGTCACCCACCTGCTGCAGGCCGGCTGGTTCGACCAGGTCGCCGGCATCGCGCTCGGTTCGTGGGAGCGCTGCGGCCAGGACCTGGCAGCGGTTCGCCGCGTGTTCGAGGACCGGCTGGGCCGCCTGGGAGTGCCGGTCGTCTGGGAGCACGGCTTCGGCCACGGCCGCGGCCAGCTCACCGTCCCGCTCGGTGTCCACGCCGAGCTGGACGCCGACGCCGGAACCCTCACGCTCATCGAACCCGCCCTCGCTTGAGTGATTCGTTTTCCTCCCGCATTCACAACTCGGTAGGGATTGACGGTTCTGGCGGCCCGGAGAAAAGTAGCCCGGGACAGGCACCTCAAGATCTGAGGGAGAGGTAGATGACTGGAACCTCACGCCGCGCCATCGGCCGGATCGCCGCCGCGGCGACGATCGTGGCGGCCAGCCTGGCGGTGCTCAACGGCGCCGGGGTGTCGGCCTCGCCGACCGACCCGAGCGCGGCCCGCCAGGCGGCCTTCGGCGCGGCGGCCGCCGAGTTCGGCGTGCCGGACAGCGTGCTGCTCGGCGTCTCGTACCTGCAGTCGAGGTGGGACACCAACAACGGCACACCGAGCACGACCGGCGGCTACGGCCCGATGCACCTCACCGACGCCGCGCCGCTGCTCGTGGACGGCGGCAATCACGATCACGGCGACGAGGACGCCCGCGGCGACGAGACCCGGCCGACGGGTCCGCTGCCGACGACGCCGACCGTGCTGCCGGCGCGGCTGCAGACCGCCCACCTGGCCGCGGAGCTGACCGGCGCCGACGTCGAGACGCTCAAGAGCGACCCGGCGCAGAACATCCGTGGCGGCGCGGCGCTGCTCGCGCACTACCAGCACGCGGCCGGCGCGGCACCGTCGCCGAACCCGGCCGACTGGTACCGCGCGGTGTCGACCTACGGCGGCAGCGACCAGTTCGCCGACGAGGTGTTCGCCCAGATCAGGCAGGGTGCCGACCGCGTGACCGACGACGGCCAGCAGGTGTCGCTCATCCCGACCGACGTCGCCACCCCAGCCTCGGCGTCCAGCCGCGAGCAGGACCCCAACGTCGAGTGCCCGATCAACGTCGACTGCGAGTGGATCCCGGCGCCGTACCAGGACCTCGGCGGCGGCGACTACGGCAACCACGACCTGTCCGAGCGGCCCGAACGGCAGGCCATCCGCTACATCGTCGTGCACGACACCGAGGGCTCCTACGAGACCACCCTGCGCCTGGTGCAGGACCCGAACTACGTGTCCTGGCAGTACACCCTGCGCTCCTCCGACGGCCACATCGCCCAGCACGTCAACTCCAAGGACGTCGCCTGGCACGCCGGCAACTGGTACGTCAACGCCAAGGCGATCGGCCTCGAACACGAGGGCTTCGCCGCGCAGGGCACCTGGTACACCGAGGCCATGTACCGGACCTCGGCCCGGTTGGTCCGGTACCTGGCGATGCGGTTCGACATCCCGCTCAACCGGCACCACATCATCGGCCACGACCAGATCCCCGGCATCCTGCCGGCCAACGTCCGGGGCATGCACTGGGACCCGGGCCCCTACTGGAACTGGAACCACTACTTCGCGCTGATGGGCGCGCCGATCATCCCGACCGGCTTCCCCGGCTCCGGCATGGTCACCATGAAGCCCAACTGGGACACCAACATGCCCGCGTTCACCGGCTGCACCCGCGCCGGTGTGCCGTGCCCGCTGCGCAGCTCGTCGTCGGTGATCCTGCACTCGCAGCCGTCGTTCGCCTCGCCGCTGGTCGTCGACATCGGCCTGCACCCCGATGGCTCGCCGAGCACCATGCACATCTCCGACCACGGCGCCAGGGCCTCGTCCGGCACCCAGTGGGCGGTGGCCGAGGTGCGCGGCGACTGGACCGCCATCTGGTACCTGGGCCAGAAGGCGTGGTTCCACAACCCCAGGACGGACCCGGCAGCGGTGTGGGCCACCGGCCTGGTGATCACACCGAAGGCGGGCCGCGCGACCATCCCGGTGTACGGCCGCGCCTACCCCGAACCGGCCGCCTACCCGCCGGAGATCCCCGTGCAGGCGATCGTGCCGCTGCAGTACACCCTGCACGCCGGCGAGCGCTACGCAGTCGGCCAGTACTCCCCCGGCGAGTACTACCGCGCCGTCACCTACAACTGCTCCGGCCCTGGTGACTGCACGGTCGTACGCGGTCAGAACCGCTATTACCAGATCCAGTTCGGCCATCGGATGATGTTCGTCAACGCCGCCGACGTCGACGTCCACCCGTCCTTCCTCGGCCGCTGACGGTTCCGCCCTCCGATGGGCGTCCCGCGTCGCAACCGGCGGCGTGGGGCGCCCATCCGCATTGTCTGAACCCGCGAATTCGGTCGAGCCCGGCGCGACGGCTCAGCAGCGTCAACTTCTCGCAGGTGGTGGTGGCCCGCTCGCCGACTGCGGCAGCACCGAGATCAGCAGCTTGGTGTACTCGTGCCTCGGGGCGAGCAGCACCTGCTCGACCGAGCCCTCCTCGACGATCTTGCCCCGGTACATGACGACGACCCGGTCGGCGATGTTCCAGGCCAGCCCGAGGTCGTGGGTGATCACCAGGGCGCCCAGGCCCAACTCGTCGCGCAGCCGCATGAGCAGGGCCAGGATCTCACCGCGCACCGAGGCGTCGAGCGACGCCACCGGCTCGTCGGCCACCAGGAAGGTCGGCTCGAGGGCCAGCGCGCCGGCGATCACCACCCGCTGCCGCTGCCCGCCGGACAGTTCGTGCGGCAGCGCCTGGAAGAACTTCTCCGGTGGCCGCAGCTCGGCCTTGGCCAGCGCCTGCGCCACGAGCTCGCGCTCGTCGCCTGGCACGCGGTGGATGCGCAGCCCCTCGGCGACCGACTCGTACACCGTGTGCCTCGGGTTGAGCGCGCTCGTCGGATCCTGCAGGACGAACTGGACCACCCGCCGGTAGGCCTTGAGCCCACGCGACGACGTCGGCAGCGGCTGGCCGCCGTAGGTCACCCGGCCGGACACCGGCTGCTGCAGGCCAAGCAGGCAGCGCGCGAGCGTGGTCTTGCCTGATCCGGACTGGCCGACCAGCGCCACGATCTCGTTCGGCCGGCACGAAAGGCTCACCCCGTCCACGGCCCGCACGCTCCCACCGCCGCGCACCGGGAACGTGACCTTCAGGTCCTCGGCCGCCAACACCCCCGCGCTCTCACCCCCGGCCTCAGCCCCCGCCTCCGCCCCGGCGGCGGCCACTGCCTCGGCCACTGCCGCGTGCCCGTTTCCCTGGACCGTGGGCGGCACACGATCCGCTGCGGGCGCCGTGGCCGAGCGGGGCGCGCGGCGTGAGGCCGGGTCGCCGACGATCGGGAAGGCGGCGGCCAGGGCCTTGGAATGCGGGTGCTGCGGGTCCGCCATCAGCTTGGCCGAGGGCGCCTCCTCGACGATCAGGCCGTCGTACATGACGGCCACCCGCTCGCACGTGGCGGCGAGCACCGACAGGTCGTGGCTGATCATGACCAGGCCGATGCCGCGGTCACGGACCAAGGCCCCGAAGCGGTTGAGTACCTGGGCCTGCACGACCACGTCGAGGGCAGTGGTCGGCTCGTCGGCGATGACCAGGTCGGGGTCGCACGCCAGCGCCATGGCGATCATGACCCGCTGCTTCTGGCCACCGGACAGCTCGTGCGGGTAGGCCAGCGCGCGCCTGGCCGGCAGCTCGACCTGTTCCAGCAGCTCGGCGACCCGGCGCCGCACCGGCCCGCCGCTCGCGCCCGCGCGGTGCAACTCCAACGCCTCGGCGATCTGGTCGCCGACCCGCTGCACCGGGTTGAGCGAGTGCATCGCGCCCTGGAACACGATCGAGGCGTCGGCCCAGCGCAGCGCGCGCAGCGCCCCCCAGGACAGCGACGTGACGTCCCGCCCGCCGACCAGGATCTCGCCGCCGATGCGGGCCGTCCGCGGCAGCAGCCGAAGCACCGACATGGCCAGCGTGGACTTCCCGCAGCCGGACTCGCCGCAGAGCCCGAGGGTCTGCCCGGCGTCCAGGGTCAGCGAGACCCCGCGGACCGCCGGCACCCAGCCGCGCGCGGTCGAGTAGTCGACGGTGACGTCGCGGAACTCCAGCAGCCGAACGCCCGGCGGTTTCATGGACGCGGTCACCGGCGTGCCCGCAGGTTCGGGTTGAGCACCGTCTCCAGCGCGCGCCCGCACAACGTGAACGACAGCACCACGATCACGATGGCGATGCCGGGTGGCAGCAGGTACCACCAGGCGCCGGCCGTGATCGCGCCGGTGTCCAGCGCCGACTTGAGCATCCGGCCCCACGAGATCGCGCTCGGGTCGCCGAGGCCGAGGAACGCCAGCGTGGTCTCCGAGATGATGGCGCTGCCTACCACCAACGTGGTGGTCGCGAGCACCAGCGGCAGCACCGCCGGCAGCACGTGCCGGACCAGGACGTGCGAGTGCCCGCCGCCGAGCACCTGGGCGCGCTCGATGTAGGGCCTGGCCTCGACGGTGAGCGTCTGCGCCCGCACCAGGCGAGCGGTCGCCGGCCACGACGTCACGCCGATCGCCAGGATGATCGTCGGAATGCCTCTGGCCAGCATCGTGGACAGCACGATCGCCAGCACCAGCGACGGGAGCACCAGGAAGAAGTCGGTCACCCGCATCAGCCCCGCCGACAGCGTGCCGCGGAAGTGCGCGGCGAGCATGCCGACGATCGTGCCGATGCCCACCGACAGGATCGCCGCCGAGAACCCGACCAGCAGCGACACCCGGGCACCCCACCAGGTCAGCAGCAGCACCGAGCGGCCGGCCTCGTCGGTGCCGAGCCAGTACTCGCGGCTCGGCGGGGCGAGCACCTCGCCGGTGGCCTTGGTGACCGACAGCGCGTCGGCCGGGATCAGCAGCGGCGCGAGCAGCGCCAGCAGCACGACGATCACCAGCCCGGTCAGGCCCACCAGGCCCGAGCGGTTGGCGGCGAACTCGCGCCACCGTGCGGCCACCGCCTCCCGGCGCCTGGTCCAGGCGATCGAGGCACTCACGTCGCACGCACCCGCGGATCGAGCACCCGGTACAGCAGGTCGGCCAGCACGTTCATGACGATCACCGCGCCGGCCAGGACGATCAACGCGCCCTGCAGCAGCGGGTAGTCCGGCACCTGGATGGCCTCGTAGGTCAGCAGACCGAGGCCCGGCCAGGAGAAGATCTTCTCCACGGTCACAGCGCCGGACACCACGAACCCGACGTGCAGGAAGATGATCGTCACCGTCGGCAGCAGCGCGTTGGGCACCGCGTGCCGGCGCCGCACCAGATCGTCGCGAAGCCCCTTGGCGCGCGCCGTGGTCAGGTAGTCGGCGTTCATCTCCTCGAGCAGCGAGGACCGCATCACCATCAGGTACTGGGCGTACACGACCGCGGTCATGGTGATCGCCGGCAGCGTCAGGTGATGCGCGACGTCGAGGAACGTCGCCAGCACCCCGTCGTCACCGCTGTCCGGCGAGGTCATGCCCCTGGTCGGGAACAGGTCGAGCCCGACCGAGAACACCATCAGCATGATCAACCCGAGCCAGAACGTCGGCACCGACCACAGCACGAGCGCGACCCCGGTCGACGTCTGGTCGAACCGGCCGCCGTGCTTCCAGGCCGCCCTGGTGCCTAGCCACAGGCCGAGCACGACGGAGAGCACCAGCGCCGTGCCGGTCAGCAGCACCGTCCCCCACAACCGGTCGGCGAGCAGCTCGGCGACCGGCTGCTTGTACTTGTAGGAGGTCCCCAGGTCGCCGTGCAGCAGGTCGCGCAGGTAGTCGATGAACTGCCGCCACAGCGGAAGGTCCAGCGACCACTCCCGGCGCATCCGGTCGATCGACGCCTGGTCGATCTGCCGGTCGGCGTTGAGCGTGCGTACCGGGTTGCCCGGCATCGCGCGGAACAGGAAGAAGCCGAGCACCACGACCATCAGCAGGCTGACCAGCCCGCCGCCGACCTTGGTCGCGACGAACCGGGCCGTACTCAGCCGCCGGCCACCGGGATCGTCACCGGCCGCCTCGACGACCGGATCGGTCGTCGTCAGCACGTCGACCATGCGCGCTCACCTCCAGTCTCGCGGCGCCGGGCCGCATCGACCGGATGGCACATTTGTCCAATCCGGGCGGGCTTTATGCCCGGCCGCTCCGATTGGGCACCGTGGACAAATGTGCCATCCGGTCAGAAACCACGGCCTGAGCTACTCGCGATCGCCGGCGCCGGCGTTGCGGCGGCGCGAGATGCCCCAGGCGACGGCGGCCAGCAGCACAGCGGCGCCGCCGACGATGCCGACGATGCCCCAGGTGTTGGCGCTACCGCCGGACTCGGCGGCCTGCTCCTCGGCGCCTACCGGGGTCGCGCTGTAGTAGCCCCAGTAGCCACTCTGGTTGTTGATGACGCCGCCGTCGGCGGGCATCGTGATGAAGCTGGCGAACCGGTCGGAGCGGTAGGCCTCGAGCAGCTTGTCGTAGGTCAGCACGATCGCCGAGACGTCGCTGTACAGCATCGCCTGCATTTCCTGCACGATCTGCTTGCGCTTCTCGACGTCGAGCTCGGCCTGCTGCTCCTTGTAGAGGCGGTCGTACTCGGGGTTGCAGTAGCCCGAGTCGCCCCAGCCGGCGCCGACCGCGTCGCAGGTCTGCTGCGACAGCGTGTAGTCCGGGTCGGGGCTCACGCTCCAACCGGTGAAGGCCAGGTCGAAGTTGCCGGCTTCCTGGTCGTCGCTGGACTGGTTGGACGCCTTGAACTCGGGAGTCAGGCCGATGCCGATCTCGGCGAACCACTCCTTGAGGTACTCGGAGATCTGCTGCTGCTCGGTCAGGTCGCTGCGGCCGAGCAGGCGCAGGTTGATCGGCTGGCCGGACTTGTCGACCCGGACGCCGTCGGCGCCCTTGGCGTAGCCGGCCTCGTCGAGCAGCGAGTTGGCCTTGGCCAGGTCGAACTTGCGGACGTCGGACTCCTCCGGCTTGTAGGTCCAGTCCGGGTAGACCGGCGGGATCACCTGGTAGGCCGGGGCACCGAAGCCCTGCTTGACGCGGTCGATGAGGGTGTCGACGTCGATCGCCTGGGCGAGCGCCTGGCGGACCTTGACGTCCTTGAGCACCGGGTTGCCGTTTCCGAAGGTGGTGCCGTCGGGCTTGGGGTTGCTCGGGTTGAGGGTGATCTCCGAGTAGCGCCGGTTGCGGCCGGCGTTGGTCTTGATGTTCGGCTCGCTCTCCAGCGCCTTGAACTGCGCCGGGGTGAGGTTGAACATCAGGTCGATCTCACCCTTCTTCAGACCCTGCACCGCGGCGTCGCTGTTCTCGTACTTGATGAACTGGATGACGTCGACCTTGGGCCGGCCCCGCCAGTAGTTGTCGTTGGCCTCGAGCGTGACCGACTGACCCTCCTGGTAGCCGGTGAGCACGTACGCCCCGTTGCCGACCGCTGGCAGCTCGTCGGTGTTGGTGAAGTCGGCGATCTCGCTGACCTTGTCGGCCCACACGTGCTCGGGCACGATCGGGATCTCCGAGGCCAGCATCGACGCCTGCGGCTGCTTGGTCTTGATCACGAGCGTCTCGTCGTCGGTGGCCTCGACCGACTCGTAGTTGGACACCGCCGAACCGTTGGCGTTGGCGGCATCCTCGTTGTCCATGATGAGGTTGTAGGTGAACGCCGCGTCCTTGGCCGTGACCTGCTTGCCGTCCGACCACTTGATGTCCTTGTTGACCTTGAACGTCCAGGTCAGGTTGTCCTCGGAGGATTCCCAGCTCTCCGCGAACGCCGGCATCGGTGTGGCGTCCTCGGCGGCGTTGGTCGTCAGGTACTCGTACATCAGGCGGTTGATCTGCGTCGACGACAGGAACACGGCCTGGAACGGGTTCAGCGAGTCGATCTCCTGCGTGATCGCCACCCGGAGCGCCTTCTCCTCCTGGGCCAGCGCCGTGCCGGTTCCCGCCGCGGCGGGGAACGAGGCCAGGCTGGCGGCGATCGCAAAGGCCGACAGACCCGCACCCAGGCGGGTGCGGCTGGACGATCGAGCTGTTCGCATTGGCGAGCCCCTTCAAAGTTCTCGATCACCGAATGGGTGGCTTGTTGGAAACCAACCACTGCTCGCCAGTGCACGTCAATGGGTAGCGTTAGACCATTGGCCTACTTGTAACGTACCAACATGCGCATCCTCGTCTCGGCCGACATGGAGGGCGCCACCGGCGTCACGTACACCGCCGACGTTGAGGTCGGAACCGAGCAGTGGCAACGGTTCCGCCGGCTGTTCACCGGGGACGTCAACGCCTGCGTCGGCGGGCTGTTCGACGGCGGGGCGAGCGAGGTGCTCGTCAACGAGGCGCACTCGTCGCAACGCAACGTCTTCCTCGAGGACCTCGACGACCGCGCCCGCATGCTGACCGGCCGGCACAAGCCGCTGTCGATGATGCAGGGCATCGACTCCGGCATGGACGGCGTGGTGTTCCTCGGCTACCACGCCGCGGCCGGCGCCCGCGGCGTGCTGGCCCACACCTACCTGCCGAACTCGATCACCGGGGTCTGGCTGGACGGCCGGCACGCCAGCGAGGGCCGGCTCAACGCCGCGCTCGCCGCCGAGCACGGCGTGCCCGTGCTCCTGGTCACCGGCGACGACCTGACCTGCACCGATGCCGCCGACTACGCCCCGCAGGCGCAGACCGTCGCGGTCAAGGAGGCGGTCAGCCGGTACGCCGCGATCTGCCTGCCGCCGGCCAGGACCTCCGCCGCCATCGCCGCCGCGGCACGCCGGTCGGTGGCCGTCGCCGGGCGGCGCGCCGCTGACCCGAAGCCGCACCGGATCGAGGTCGAGTTCGACGCCACCCACCTCGCCGACGCGACCGCCGTCGTGCCGACCGTGTCGCTGGTCGACGAGCGCAGAGTGGGCTTCGACGCGCCGTCGATGACCGAGGCGATGAAAGCATTCAAGATCGTGACGGCGATCGCATCCGGCGCGATGGAGGGTTCATATGGCTGAGTCGGTTCCTGGGTCGGTTCCTGAGTCGGTTCCTGAGGCCGGCCCCGGGCCGGACGACGGTGTGGTCGAGCTGTGCTCGCGGCTGATCCGCTTCGACACCAGCAACTACGGCATCGGGGAGGCGGCCGGTGAGCGCGAGGCGGCCGAGTTCATCGCGACCGAACTGTCCGCGCTCGACCCGGTCGTGCTCGAGCCGGCGCCCCGGCGGACCAACGTCGTGGTGCGGGTGCCCGGGCAGGACCGCACGGCGCCCGCGGTGCTCGTGCACGGGCACCTCGACGTCGTACCCGCCGTCGCCGCCGAGTGGACCGTGCCGCCGTTCGCCGGCGAGATCCGCGACGGCTACCTGTGGGGCCGGGGCGCGGTCGACATGAAGGACATGTGCGCGATGACGCTGTCGGTCATCCGCTCGTGGATCGCCCGCGGCGTCCGGCCGCGGCGCGACGTCGTCGCCGCGTTCGTCGCCGACGAGGAGGTCACCGGCCAGTACGGCGCGCACTGGCTGGTCGCCGAACACCCGTCGCTCTTCGACGGCTGCGCGGTCGGCATCAGCGAGACCGGCGGCTACACCTTCGGCGTCGACGGCATCCGCTTCTACCCGGTGGCCGCCGCCGAGCGCGGCATCGCGCACCTGCGGCTGGAGGCCACCGGCCGAGCCGGCCACGGCTCGAGACCGAACCCGGCCAACGCCGTCACCACGCTCGTCGAGACGGTGTTCCGGCTCGCCACGCACCGGTTCCCGATCCGGCTGACGCCCGTCGTGCAGGCCTACCTGGAGCAGACCGGCGCCGCGCTCGGCGTCGACGTCGACCTGACCGACGTCGACGGCACCATCGCCAAACTGGGCCGCGCCGGCATCCTCGCCGAGGGCGTCGTGCGCAACACCGTCACCCCGACCATGCTGCAGGCCGGGTTCAAGGTCAACGTCATCCCGGCCGTCGCGCACGCCCAACTCGACGTCCGAGTGCTGCCCGGGACCGCCGACGAGCTGATGTCCACAGTGGACAGCCTGCTCGGCCCCGGCGTGACCCGCACGTTCGCCGAGCGCACCAACCCCGTCTCGGCACCCTTCGACTCGCCGTGGTTCACCGCCATGGCCGACGCCCTGCGCGCCGAGGACCCCGCCGCCGTCGTCGTCCCGTACTGCATGGGCGGCGGCACCGACGCCAAGGCCTTCGACAAGCTCGGCGTCGCCGGCTACGGCTTCGCCCCCCTGCTGCTGCCCACCGACCCCGACGAATACGACTACCGCGCCATGGCCCACGGCGTGGACGAACGCGTCCCCGTCGACGCCCTTCCCTTCGGCGCCCGCGTCCTGGACCGCTTCCTGCTCACCGCCTGATCAAGCCAGCATGTCGCGGAGCCGCTCGACCAGGGCCACGCGCTCGGCGTGGGTGGACGCCATCGGGGTGACGTTGAGGGTGGTGACGCCGGCCTCGGCGAAGGTCGCCAGGCGCTCCTTGACGTAGCCGGCCGGGCCGACCAGGGAGATGGCGCGGATCAGCTCGATCGGCACCGCCGCGGCGGCCTCCTCCTTGCGGCCGGCGAGGTAGAGGTCCTGGATCGCGTCGGCCTCGGCGCCGTGGCCGTAACGGGTCGCCAGGTCGTGGTAGAAGTTCCGGCCGCGTGCCCCCATGCCGCCGATGTAGAGCGCGAGCATCGGGCGCAGGAACTCGAGCATCGACTCGACGTCGTCGCCGATCGCCAGCGCGGCGGCCGCGATGACGTCGAGGTCGCCGAGCGACGGGTCGCGCTTGGCCCGACCCTCGGCCAGCGACTCGCCCCAGACCTCGGCGGCCTTCTCCGGGTGGAAGAAGATCGGCTCCCAGCCTTCGGCGATCTCCGCGGTCATCGCGACGTTGCGCGGGCCGATGGCGGCGACGACGATCGGGATCCGCTCGCGGACCGGGTGGTTGATCAGCTTGAGCGGCTTGCCGAGGCCCGTGCCCTCGCCGGGCGGCAGTGGGATGCGGTAGTAGCGGCCATCGTGGACGAGCTTCTCGCGCCGCCACACCTTCCGGCAGATCTCGACGAGCTCCCTGGTCCGGCCCAGCGGTGCGTCGTAGCGCACGCCGTGGAAGCCCTCGATCACCTGCGGGCCGGAGGCGCCGATGCCGAGCGTGAACCGGCCGTCCGAGACGTAGTCCATGCCGGCCGCGGTCATCGCGGTCAGCGACGGCGTCCTGGTGTAGATCTGCAGGATCCCCGACGCCAACTGCAGGCGATCGGTGCGCGCGGCGATGAAGCCGAGCTGGCTGATCGCGTCGAAGCTGTACGCCTCCGGCACGAACACGATCTCGAGCCCGGCGCGCTCGTAGTCGCGCAGATCGTCGACGATCTCCTTGAACCCACCGCTGTAGTTGAGTGGCATCCCGATGCGCATGGCTGTCATCGTGCCTCACATGGCAGCCAACGTGCCCGAACAGCCCGCCGACTGGACCGAACCGGGGGCCTATCCGGTGGCGCCCGGCGTGCACCGGATTCCGTTGCCGCTGCCGCACGATTCCTTGCGTGCGGTCAACGTCTACACGGTCGAGGACCCGGCCGGTCCGGTGCTGGTCGACTCCGGCTGGGCGCTGCCCGAGGCCAGGCGGGCGCTGACCGCCGGCCTGCGCCAGTTGGGTCACGAGCTGGGTGACGTTGCTCACGTCCTGGTCACGCACGCCCACGGCGACCACTACACGCAGGCGATCGCGCTGCGCGAGATCTTCGGCACCAGGGTGAGCATCGGCAGCGGCGAGCGGGCCAACATAGAGAAGGTGTTCGAGCCGGGCACCGACGGCTACGACGACCAGTACGAGCAGCTACGCGCGTGCGGCGCCCCAGAGCTGGCCGAGCAGTTGGCCAAGTGGGTCGGCGAGGAGTTCGATCGCGACAACTTCGTCTGGGGCCGGCCCGACGCCTGGCTCGACGACGGCGAGCCGGTACGGCTTCGTGATCGCCGGCTGGACGTCATCGCGACCCCTGGCCACACCCGCGGACACGTCGTGCTGCGCGACGCCCCGGCCGGCCTGCTGTTCGCCGGCGACCACGTGCTGCCGCACATCACGCCGTCGATCGGCTTCGAACCGGCCGTGGCGCCGACCCCGCTGCGGTCTTACCTGGCGTCGTTGCGGCTGGTCCGCGACCTGCCGGACACGCTGCTGCTGCCGGCACACGGCCAGGTCACGGCCAGCGTGCACACCAGGATCGAGGAGCTGCTGCGCCCCCACGAGGAGAGGTTGGAGGCCGTGCTGGCCGCTACCCGGCGTGGCCTGACCACCGCGCACGAGGTCGCCCACGAGCTGCGGTGGACCCGCCGCGAGCGGCCGCTGGACCAGCTCGACACCGTCAACCAGATGCTCGCGATCATCGAGACCGGCGCCCACCTGGACGTCCTGGTGCTGGGCGCCGAGCTCACCGTCGACGAGATCGACGGCGTCCGGCACTACACCTGACCTGCAGCGGCGTTGGCTGGCACGCCCTCCGGTGCGCTTTCGGGTACGAGCAGGCCGCGGTCGTAGCCGGCGGCCACGGCCTCGGTTCGGCTGCCGACGCCGAGCTTGGCCATCACCCGGGACAGGTGCACGCTCACGGTCTTCTCGCTGATGTAGAGCTCCTCGCCGACCTGGCGGTTCGTTCGGCCGAGGGCGACCTGGGCGAGCACCGCGCGCTCGCGCGGTGTCAGCAGATCCACGGCCGGCCGCGCCGCCGGCGTCTGGTCGTCGTCGAGCACGATCCTGGCCCGGCGTGCCAGCTGGCGAAGCGCCTTGAGCAGGGGCGCCGCCCCCAGCCGGCTCGCCGTCTCCACCGCCACCTGCAAGTGCTCGCCGGCTTCGTCGCGCTGCTCGTCGGCCAGCAGCGCGGCCGAGAGCCGCCACCTGGCCAGCGCCTGCTCGTAGACGTGGCCGTAGCCGAAGGCGTCCAGCACGCGCCGCCACTGCTCGGCGTCGCCAGGCCCGGAAAGGCGGGTGGCCTCGGCCTCGGCCCTGGCCAGCCAGGCCAGACCCTCCGGGCCGACGGTGTCGGCGCGCGGCCGGCCGTGCGCGGCGGTCTGCCTGGCGTGGTCGAGCAGGCGCCCGCCGGTCGCGACCGCCCACGCCTCGGCCGCCTCGTCACGGCCGCGGCGGGCGCCGGCCGCGACGTCGGCCCAAGCGGCGCCGCCCAGGCCCCCGAGCCCGACGTCGGCCATCGGCAGTGAGTTCTCACCCCACATCGCCCGCAGCCGCTCCAGCCCGGCCTCCACCCGCTCGACCGCCCGATCAGGATGATCACGCCAGGACTCGAGCTCCGCCCCGGCCGCGCTGGTCAGCAGCTGCACGACGGCGTCGGGGTGGCCCTCCGCGTCGAGCTGGGCGACCAGCTTGGTGGCCACGGCGAACTCGCCGCGGCCGACGACGACCTGCAGCCGCGACGACGTCAGGATCGCCGAGACGACGCCGGACACCGCGCCGCCCGGTGGCTCGGCCGCCGCCGCGCCCCGGTCCCAGTCGCCGGTGACGTACTGGGCGTTGACCTGCATGGCGCGCATCCACAGGCCGTAGTGGCTGAACGCGAGACCGGCCGCCTCGGCCATCGCCACACCCTCGTCGAACGCCCGCATGGCCCCGTCGAGGCCACCCTGCTCGTAGAGGTTGATCCCGGTGTTGAACACGGCGCGCAGCTCGGTGTTGATCGCACCGGCCTCGGCGGCGCGCTTCCTGGCGGCGGCGAGATGCTCGGCGGCCTGCTGCGGGTGGCCCTCGGCGAGCTCGATTCCGGCGAGCGTGACGAGCGCGTCGGCCTCGGCAGCCGCGGTGCCGGCGATCCGTGCGGTGCGCACGGCGCGCTCGGCCGACCCGCGGGCGCTGCCCTCGTCGATCCAGCGCTGGATCATCGCGCGGATCGAGAGCACCCAGGCCATCGCCGCGCTCGGCTCGCGGCCGTCCAGCAGCTGCCACGCCTGCTCGATGACCTCGGTCGCCTCGACCTCGTTGCCGTCGAGCGACACCAGCGCCTGGGCCAGCCGGTTACGAGCCCCGGCCGCCTGCTCCGGGTCGCCGCGCTCGTCGGCGACCACCACCGCCGACCGGGCGTAGGCGATCGCCCGCTCCGGTTCGCCGGCGCTGCCGGCCGCGTGGCTGGCCCGGCGCAGCAGCGTCAGCTCGTCCTCGCCGCAGCACAGCACCCGGTCGGGGACGGCGTCCCACAGCTTGAGCGCCTGCTCCAGGTGCCGCAGCGCCTCGGCCGGCGCGCCAAGTTCGACGGCCTCCTCGGCCGCCCGCACCGACGCCGTGAGCGCCTGCCCGAGGTCGTGGCTCTGCAGGCTGTGATACGCCAGTTCGGCCGCCGCGCCGCGCTCGTCGGGCGTCTTGGCCAGCTGGCGCGCGTAGGCCGCGTGCAGTCGCACCCGCTCGCCGGGCAGCAGGTCCGCGTAGACCGCCTCGGCCAGCAACGCGTGCCGGAAGGAGTACTTGTCGTCTGCGACCAGGACGTTGTGCTGGACGGCCTCGCGAAGCGCCTCCTCCAGCTCCAGCTCGGGCAGGTCCACGACCGCCGGAAGCTGCTCCGGGCGCACCCCGCGGCCGGCCACGGCGACCGCGCGCACCACCCGCTGGGTTGCCCGGCCGAGGCCCTCGACCCTGGACAGCAGCACGTCGGCGAGCGCCGACGGCATCACCTCGCCGCACGACGTGTAGGCCGCGACAAGTTCCTCGGCGAAGAACGCGTTGCCCTCGCAGCGCCGCACGATCCGCCTGACCACCTCGTCGGGCAGCGACTCGTCGGACAGCGCCGTGACGAACTCGCGCGCCTGCGTCGGCCCGAACGGCTCCAGGTCCAGCCGCTCCACGCTGGGCAGCCGGAACAGCTCCGCGAGCAGCGGCCGAAGCGGGTGCCGCCGGTGCAGGTCGTCGGAGCGGTAGGTGACGACCACCAGCAGTTGCTGCAGCCGCAACCTGGACAGCAGGAACGACAGCAGATCGCGGGTCGACCCGTCCGCCCAGTGCAGGTCCTCGATCGCCAGCAGCACGCAGCCCTGGCTGGCCAGCTCGGTCAGCAGCCCGTACACCGCGTCGAACAGCTGAAGTTGACCCATGTCGTGCGCGGGCCGGCGCCGGCCGGCCGGGGTCACTTCGGTCGGCAGCGCGTCAGCGAGCAGCGTCTGCGGCAGCGAGTCGGCCGCCGCGCCCGCCAGGGGCCTGGTCGCGAGCCCGGGCACCAGGCGGCCGAGCGCCGGCCGCGAGCGCATCGCGGCGGTGTCCCGCAGCGGCCCGAGCGCCTCGGCGAACGGCAGGTACGGCAGTCCCGTCTCGCCGACGTCCACGCACCGGCCGGTCAGCACCAGGGCGCCGTCAGACCGGGCCAGCGCGACCAGCTCGTCGAGCAGCCGGGACTTGCCGACCCCGGCGTCCCCCGACACCAGCACCGCGCCGGCCGAGCCGTTGCGGGCACGGTCCAAGGCGGACCGCAGCTGCCTCATCTGCGAGCTGCGGCCCACCAGTGGAATTCCCGAGCCCAGGCGCGGCACACCCGGCATGCTCGCACACCTCATGCCTGTGCAGGCCCTACGCGGCCAGGTCGTAGGCGCGCGAGCTCGTGCCGTCGCGCACCAGCTCCCTGGTCACCTGGCTCGCGTCGCGCCGGCGCAACCGCCAGAAGCGGCGGGACGTACCCGCGGAGGTCAGCAGCTGGCTGCGGCGGTACTCGACCTCGGCCTTGACACCATCGAACGTGTAGCTCATCTCGATCGCTCCTTCTCGCCGTTTCCTATGAGTAGAAGCTTCGCCGTGAGGGCCGGGTACCGGCATCGGACGATCACGCACGTTCGCGGTGCAGACCCCTTACCCGATGCCGGTCAGCGCGCGCAGACCCTCAGGTAAGGCCTCGTCAATTTTTCTTGACAACGGTCTCGCCGTCAACCATCCTTGACAACGTGAGCGAGCTGCACGAGCTGACTACCAGCGCGGGAGCCGTCGACCCCGAGACCGGACTCAAGGCCGTCGCCGCGCTGCGCAAGCTCGCCGAGCACCTGGAACGGCTGCAGGTCCGCAACGCCAGGCGGCACGGCTGGTCCTGGCAGGCGATCGCCGACGAGCTGGGCGTCTCCCGGCAGGCCGTGCACCAGAAACACGCCCGCTGGCTGTCGGACGAGTGACGAGGAGAAGCCACATGTTCGAGAGGTTCGATCGGACCGCGCGGGCTGCCGTCGTGATCGCCTTCGAGCTAGCCAGGAGCGCCGGAACGTCGGCGTCTGTGGAGCACCTGTTGATCGGGGTCTACCGGGCCGGCGGGGTTGGCTCAGCGGTGCTGGCCAGCTACGGCGTCACCGAGAACGACCTTCGCCGCGACGCGCCCGGCGGGCCGGCCAGGCAGGCCGGGCTCACCGACGCCGAGGTGGCGGCGCTGCGCGCAGTCGGCGTCGACGCCGACGAGATCGTGCGGCGGGCACACGAGGCGTTCGGCCCGGCGCCGGTCAGGCCGAGCCAACGGACCCGGGTGGACGAGGCCGGCATCCAGCTGCTCCGGCAAGCCAAGCACGAGTCGAAGGCATTGCGGCACAAGCACATCGGCACCGAGCACCTGCTGCTCGCCGTGCTGGCCACGCAACGGGAGCTGATCGGGCACGGCGCGACCTACGACGACGCCCGCCAGCGCGTGCTCCAGGAGCGGCGCCGGGCGAGCTGAGATCATCGCCGCTATGGCGGCACCCGAGGACACCGGGCTGCTGGCCCCCGTGTGGGCCGGCACGCCCGTGCACGAAACCACCTCCGACCTGGCCTGGCTGCAGGCCATGCTCGACGCCGAGGCGGCGCTGGCAAGGGCCCAGGCCCGGCTCGGCCTGATCCCCGGGCCGGTCGCGGCGGCGATCTCCGCCGTCCCTGCCTCGGCGTTCGACCTCGCCGCGCTCGCCGTGTCCGGGCGAGCCGCCGGCAACCCGGTCGTCCCGCTGGTCGCCGCCCTGGCCGGCGCCGTCGGCCCGGACGCCACCGACCACGTCCACCACGGCGCGACCAGCCAGGACATCCTCGATACCGCGACCATGCTGGTGTGCGCCCGGTCGATGCGCCTGATCGTGGCCGACCTCGACCGCGCTGCCGACGCCCTCGCCGAGCTGGCGCGGACGCACCGCGACACCCCGATGGCCGGCCGCACCCTCACCCAGCACGCCGTGCCCATCACGTTCGGCCTCAAGGCTGCCGGCTGGCTGACCGGCCTCGCCGGGGCCGCCGCTGCACTGCGCCGCCTGATCCTGCCCGTACAGCTGGGCGGCGCCGCCGGCACCATGTCCGGCTATCTGGCCGGCTATCTGGCCGGCCACGAAGTGGGCGCCCCGCCGTCGACGTGGCACGAGCTGCCCGCCGCCTTCGCCGCCGAACTCGGCCTGAGCGCCCCGGTCCTGCCCTGGCACACCGACCGTTCGATGATCGCCACCGTCGGATCGGCGCTCGCGCAGACCACCGGCGCGCTCGGCAAACTCGCCGTCGACGTCCTCACCCTGTCCCGCACCGAGATCGCCGAGGTCACCGAGCCCTCCCCTGGCGGCTCCTCCGCCATGCCCCACAAGCAGAACCCCGTCCTGGCCACCCTGATCCGTTCGGCCGCCCTCCAGGTCCCGCAGCACGCCGCCACCCTCGCCCTCGCCATGCTCGCCGAGGACGAACGCCCCTCCGGCCCCTGGCAGGCCGAGTGGCCGCCACTGCGCGACGCCCTCCGCCTGACCGGCGGCGCCGCCCACACCACCGCCACCCTCACCGAAGGCCTCCAGGTCCATCCCGACCGCATGCGAGCCAACCTCGACCTGTCAGGCGCCCTGATCCTCACCGAACGCCTCCTGGCCGCCCTCGCCCCCACAATGGGTAAGGCCCCCGCCAAGACACTCCTCACCGAGGCGATCGCCGAAGCCACCCGAACCGGCCGCCCCCTGCCCGAAGTCCTGGCCGGCACCCCCGGCCTACCCGACCTGACCGATCTCCTCGACCCCACCACCGCCACCGGCGCCGCCGGCGCCCTTGTCGACCAAGCCCTGCGGCACTTCAGGTCACAACGGCACCCGGACGAACTCGGTTGAGAACTCACTCTTGACGCCGTACATCGCGACGCAGTCTTCCGCCAGATACGGCGGCTGGACGATTCCACCGACGTTGTTGACCCGAGCCACGACTGCGAAACTACCATGACGCCCGACCAGAGATTCGGTGAACCCAATATTGTGGACCTCCACAACCCGGTCGAGGTGACAATGAAACGCACCGAACACACCGCAGGTGCACACCCGCCCGGTG
>OBLK01000192.1_pt1 | contig 18916 bp, 20 predicted proteins | sample 1518871 | NCBI WGS metagenome assembly OBLK01 (sample SAMEA2464837, study PRJEB22497) | soil metagenome | biome: Grassland; feature: Farmland; material: Clay | place: Australia | collected 2013-02-01 | depth 0.8 m
GAGCGTGCTGGTCACGAGCCGCCGACGTGAAGGCCAGCCCGTTGTCGCTGACCGCGGTGACGACCTCGTCGCTGGATGAGGCACCGTCCTGGAACGGGCGCGGGCACCCGTCGACGTCAAGATCCATCAGACCGAAGACGCCGTACTCGACCAGGATGCGGTCGTCCTGAACGGCGACCAGCCCAGCCATGCGGCGGATGATACTGCTGGGGCTACCGGGCTGAGCCTTCGTAGGTCACGGGAGGACGACGGCGCGCGGTCGGATGCCGGCGTCGCGGAGGGCGCCAGGGAGACGCCCGACCCAGGGATGGGCGTCTGCGGTCAGACCGCCGGGGTTGTCGACGACGAAGGCGACGCGGTCGCCGAGGTCCTGGCGGGTCCAGCCGGCGTCGAACTCGTGCAGCACGGCGGCGGTCCGGTCCGCGTCGGAGGCGGCGACGGTGACCCGGATGGGCAATTCGAGCCACGGTATGCCGGTCGCGATCCGGGCGGCGGCGGCCCGGCCGGTCGTGGAGGTCTCGGGCTGCGACGTGGGGCCGCGGGCGGTCATGGCGTTGAACAGGAGCTTGGCAGTGCCGTCGGTGAAGGCCCGGAAGTTCGGCTCGCCGGCGAAGAGCACCGATCGGCCGGCGCCGACCGGCTCGTCCACGACGGCCGCGGTCCCGCCGAGTTCCTCGGCGCCGTCGGCGAAGCCGGACACGAACCAGTCGGGGGAGCTCGCGGGCGGGTAGCTCGCGGCGACGGTGGCCGGGTCGCCGGCGCGCATGACCAGGTCGTACTCGTAGAACTGCCAGGCGGTCGGGCCGACGTCGGCGCCGAGCGGGCTGTCGGGGGCGATCCGGACGCGCAGCAGCGAGCCGGGCACGTCCGAGGTGGGGCTGGCCAGTTGGGCGCTGGTCAGGCCGAGCCGTGCGGCGAGCAGTGCGCCGCCGCGCCAGCCGACGTATCGGCCGCCGGCTTGCACCCAACCGGTCAGCGCCGCGCGGCCGGCGGGCCCGAGGGCGGCGTCGGCCGCGGGTGCCGGTCCGTTGGGCGCCAGCAGGACATCGATGCCGGTCAGCGCGCCGGCCGCCACGTCGGCCGGGGTGAGCAGGCGGTGCGGGAGGCGCCATTCCTGCTCGAGGCGGTAGCGCAGCCAGCCGGTGGACTCGATCGCCGAGGTCGCGGTGGCCGACAGCGACAGCACTCCGATGCGGGGCACGGTCGCCGGTGGCGCCGGCGGGGGCGGCGCGGCGACCTGGGCGGCCGGCACCGCCTGCGGGTTCACCACGAGGCCGGAGGACCCGCCCCCGACGTTGCCCAGCAGCGGCAGGCTCCAGCCGGTGACGTCGTAGAAGTACGGGAACGGGGTGTAGGTGTCCTCGTTGAGCATGCCCTGGATCCAGTGTTTCTGGGCCTGCGCCAGGCTGATCCAGTAGGTGCCGGCGGGCAGCGTGGTCGGCGCCGGTGGCCGGCCGTACTCCCGGTAGTCGGGCACGGACAGCGGCTCGACGATCCGGTCGACCCCCACCCCCATCCGCTGCAACCGGCGGGCGACCAGCGCGCCCCCCCGCTCCTGCCCCGGGGCGTCGGGACGGACGAAGCAGTGGTGCACCCGCCGGCCCGGGAACGGGTTCAGCACCTCGTTGCCCTCGTTGTACACCTGGTTGGGCTCCAAGGCGCCGGCCTCGCCCTGCCGGAAGGCCTGCACGTGGGCGGCATGCCATTGGGCCAGGATCGACGCGCGGGCGTCGGCAGCGACCGACAGCGACACCCACTGGGTCAGGTACTGCTCGTGTGTGCGCTCGGCGATCGGGCTGTTGCCGCCCTTCTCGAACGTCATGCCGGCGGCGAGGAAGCCGGTCGTCGGCACGGTGTCGCCGTATCCGAGGTAGAACATGTCGTAGACGCCGGCGTTGAAGAAGTCGATGCCACGCCTGGTGAACTCGCCGGCCATCGCCGGGCCGTAGCGGTGGTTGATCCAGTCCACCGAGTGCTCGGCGATCTCGTGGTAGTGCGGATCCGCGTTCGGCGGGAAGAAATAGCTCGTGCCGCCCATCTCGTGCGCGTCGATGAACAGCACCGGCGGCAGTTGCCGCAACAGCTCCAGCTTGCCGTCGGTCTCGGCCTGGGTCCGGGCGAACCAGTCCCGGTTCAGGTCGAAGCCGTAGCTGTTGCGCCGCGTGTCGGCCTCCCGGCCGTCGGGGTTCTGCACCGGCATCACGACGACGACGGCGTTGTCGACGATCCGCCTCGCTGCGCAGTCGCTCCGATCGGCAAGATCGCGCAGCGTGCGGAGCGCCGCATCGGCGCCGCTTTCCTCGTTACCGTGCACGTTGCCGGTCACCCAGAGGATCGCCGGCAGGTGCTCGGCGATCCGCCTGGCCACCTCGTCGGGCGTGTGCGGATCACGCAGCAACGCGGCCGAAGCCTGCAACCGTGCCAGGCCGCCCGGGGTAACCCAGTCCGGCCGTCCCACGATGGCGTACCGCAACGGCCGGCCCTGCCACGACGTGCCCAGCGTGCCGGCCACCGCCCACGGGCTGGCCGCCGCCACGGCGTCCAGGTACCGGTCCGACTCGGCCGCGGTGACTTCCTGCTCACCGAGGTCGAAGCCGAGCACCTGCCTCGGCTCCGGCACCACACCCCGGTACTGCGCCGGCGTCGTCGTCGGGTCGCACGCGGCGGCGGCCGCCGCCGGCCCGCTGTCCGGTCCCGCGATCGCCACCCCCGGAAGCAGGGCGAGGATGCTGGCCGCGGCCGCCACACCGGCCGCAATGCGGATTCGCGGTCCCATGCGCCGAGTCTTTCAGCGATCCGTAGTCACGCCAATACTCCCGGCGATCGACAACTCGCCGTGATGGTGGCTACCGCGTGTCCGGAGTCATCAGGCCGGCGCGGTAGGCGAGGACGACTGCTTGTGCCCGGTCCCGGGCACCGATCTTCGCCAGGATCCGCTTGACGTGGGTCTTCGCCGTGGACTCGGCGATGACCAGCAGGTGGGCGATCTCCTCGTTCGACAGTCCCTGTGCGAGCAGGCGGAGCACCTGCTTTTCCCGCTGGGTCAGCACCGCCATCCGCCGGGCATCCTCGGCGTCCGCTCGGTCGGGACCGCCGCCGGCGTGCAGGACGAAGTGCTCGACGAGGTCGCGGGTCACCGCCGGGTCCAGCAGGGTCTCTCCGGCGGCCACCGTGCGCACTGCGTCCACGAGCCGTTCGGGCGATGCGCGCTTGAGTAGGAAGCCGCTCGCGCCGGCGCGCAGCGCGCCCCACACGTACTCGTCGTGACGGAAGGTGGTCAGCACGAGCACCCTGGTCTGGAGCCCGGCCGCGACAACGCGCCGGGTGGCCTCGATACCGTCGATGCCCGGCATCCGGACGTCCATGAGCACCACGTCGGGAGTCAGGGCCTGGCATTGCTCGACGGCGCGCAGACCATCGGCGGCCTCGCCGACGACCTCGATACCGGTGGCGTGGTCGAGGACGACGCTGAGCCCGGCCCGCATGAGCGCGTCGTCGTCGGCGAGCAGCACCCGGACGGTCAGGCCGGTGGTCATGGCAATGGAAGCACCGCCCGTACCCGGAATCCGCCCCCGTCACGGCCGCCGTGTTCCACGGTGCCGCCGAAGACGTCGACCCGTTCCGCGATGCCCAGCAGGCCGCGTCCCGGCTGGTAGCCCGGAGTCGGGCCGCGGCCGTCGTCGCTGACCTCCACCTCGACGCGCTCGCCGTCGCACCGGACCGCAACAGCGGCCGAGGCCGCCTGGCCGTGCCGCACCGCGTTGGTGAGCGCCTCCTGCACGATCCGGTACGCCGACAGATCGATGCTGCCGGGCAGCTCGGGCGACGGCGGGTCCACCCGCACCGTCACGTCCATCCCGGCCTCGGCCGTGCGCCGCACCAGCCGGGGCAGCTCGGCGAGGCCGGGTTGCAGATCGGCTCCGTCCGCCTGCCGCAGCACACCCAGCACCCGATCGAGCTCGTCCAGTGCCTCCCGCCCGGTCCGCTCGACGCCGGCCAGGATTCCGCGGGCCCTGTCCGGGTCGCCATCGAGCACCACCCGCGCCGCGCCGACCTGCACCAGCATGACGCTCATCGTGTGCCCGAGAAGATCGTGCAGCTCCCGGGCGATCCGGTTGCGCTCGTCGACGACAGTGTCCCGCCGCAGCTGACGCCGATCGCTGTCCTGCTCCTCCCGCCGGCGGGCGACGGCATAGCCTGCCGCCCAGGCCAGCAGCCACCCGAACACCACGCCGGCCGGCACGGCGGGCTGCACGGTGTCCTCGTCGCCGGCGAAGTACGAGGCCACGCCGGGCAGCATGATCACAGGCCCCCAGAGCGCACGGCGGCGGGTGGCGTACAGGCCGAGGGAGTACAGGCCGACCAGGTTCGCCAGCGACGAGAGCGGACCAGAGGTCAGCCACAGTGCTTCGACGGCCAGCGCCGCCGACCCGACCGCGTACGAGGTCACCGGCGCCCGCCGGCGGAAGGCGAGGCTGCCGCCGATCACCACGGCCAGTGCCACAGCTGCCGGCAGCTGTGCACCGAGCGGGGGCGTGGCGGTGAACCGCTCGGTGACCATCATCGCAACAGCCACGGCGGCCAGCATCGCGTCGACCAACCCGGCGGGCCAGGCGTTGACCCGCGAGACGATCGCCGCGAGTCGGGTCATGGGGTTACCTCAGCACGCCGGTGCGCGATCACCCAAGTGCCTGGCAGCAGCCTCGCCCCGACGGCGGCATATGCCACCAGCAAGGCCAGGCCACCGGCCACCGCGACCAGCGCCAGCGGCACGCTCGGCGACGTCCACGCGCGGCCGGCGTACGCGGTCGCGGTCACCGCCGCGAACACCGACACGTAGCCGGTCACCGCCAGCAGCATCAACCAGACCTGGGTGCGGGCGGCGGTCGGCCGCAGCCCGAGCCCGATCGCCAGCAACCCAAGCACCTGCAACCCGTGCATGCCCAGCGCGTGCGCCAGCTTGGCGCTGCCAGCGGCGCCGAACACGATCGTCGACGGCGCATGACCGTTAGCTTCCGCGGCGGCCTCGCCCAGGGCCGCCATGTCGTACCCGATGTACCCGCTGATCTCGATGGCCAGCAGTCCCACCACGACGGCGATCCGGCCCGCCGGGCCACCGCGGAACTGCACGACCGACCAGACCAGCAGCGCCGCGACGGCGAGCGCGACCAGGATGATCACCTTGCTCATCACCGACCAGACCGCCGCGTCGAGCCCCGTCTCGTAGTTGAAGTGCGACGCCTTCCCACGCCACCGCTGGATCGTGATCAGCGCGACCTCCACCACGGCCCCGCCGCCGAGCAACCCGGCCGGGATCCACCCCCACCGCCGCGCCGGCAACTGGCGCATCACCCACACCGCCGACCAGGCCAGAATGCCGAACGACATCCCGAACACCACGGGCTTGCGCCACGACACCGCGCCCCACCACGGCCCGCCGTCCACCACCGCGACCACCGCGTGCAGGGCGCCGGACGCCAGCAGAAGTGTCCCGCACCACCACAGAAACCGCTGCTGTCCGGTCACCGGACGCACCGTCAGCCAGACCTGCCGAATAGTCGTACTCATGGCCGGCGACGCTATGGCCGAACCGCTCGCCGGACGTCCCCCCGGCGAGGTCACCTGCCGTACCCCGCACGGGGTATCCAGCCACAACGCGCACTGCGCCACTCATCGCTTGCGGCCCCGGCGGCGGAACCGCTGCCACAGCGAAGGAGGTGGCTGTTGCAGGAGGTATGCCCGGTGGGCCAGTTCGGCCGTCGACAACGAAGACGTGTCTACAGGCGAACGTCCGAGCAATTGCTGAGCCTCGCACTCCCACCACTCGAGCGCGGCCGCGCATCTGGCGTTGCTGTGGGCGTAAACCTTCCCAGCCTCGTCACGCACCAGGTACCGCAGGTCCCGGTTCACGTCAGCCATCCCGCGGCATGGGAGGCGCCGACTCGCGTGAGAACATGCGCCCATGAGCAGCGACGTCGCCGTCGACGTGAGCGCCCTGGCCATCAACGTGACGATCCCGCAGGAGCTGCGTTGGAAGGACACTCGGCGCGGTGAGGAGTTCACGCTCATGACGCTGAACGTCAGGCTTCTCCCGGACGGGCACCTCGCGGCGAAGGCCTATGGCCGGCCGACCGGTGGCGGCCGTGGCACCTACGTCTCGTTCCCCGTCCCCGACAGGCCCGAACTGACACTCCTCGTCGCCGAAGCGGCCAGCCGCGCCGCCGTGCTGTGGGCCGCCCACCGCGGTCTTCGCTGACCCTTTTATTGGGTCCGCTTAGCGCTGGGCCGTGACGATGAGTCGTTGGCTGTCCAGGGTCAGCGGTTCACCACGGTCGCCATGGCCGTCGACGCGGGCAAATCCGGCGGTCAGGAGCCAGTCGCGCAGTTCGGTAAAGGTGAACAGCCGCACGAAGAATCGGAACTGGCGACGGTGTTCCTGGTGGACCACGATGCGCTCGGTGTTCACGGTGCCGGCCAGCGCGTCGAGCTGACGTCGGTCGATCATGAAGTTGCCGTCGCGCTCGGCCACCCCGTGCGGTTGGAAGTTACGCGCAAGCCAGTCCCGGTTCATCAGGTCCAGCGCCGCGACGCCGCCGGGCTCGAGCACGCTGGCGATCTGGCCCAGGACCCGGCGGTTGTCGTCGTCGGCGAAGTAGCCGAACGCGGGGAACCAGTTGACCACACGGTCGAATTCCGCGGTCCAGGGCAGCTCGCGCATGTCGCTCCACCTGCGCGTCGTTGTGGTCGGCGGTCAACACCGGTTCGTGGAAGTACAGGTAGTCCTGGTCGAACAAGGCCTCGGTGTCGAACGGCGGCTCAGCCATCTCCTCGCCCCCGGATGCGCCTGATGCAGGTCGCGATCATCTTCGCATCGGCCGCGTTCGTCGTCATCCGGTTTGCGACCCGCCGAGATCCGCCTCTCGATTGGCTTGACTCTCGTCACAGAAGCCGTCGAACAATTACGTCTCCGGCTTTACGACATCATCTGAAAGGGCCGTCAAAGCAGTCAGGTCGTGCAGTTCCGCGAGTCGTCGGCGGCCGTAGTCGGGCTCGGTTGTCCAGCATGTGGCGGTCTCCCAGGCGACCCCGGCGGCGACGATCGCGCTTCGATCGCCGGCAATGGGCAGCAGGACGCTGTGCGGGAGGTGCGCGTAGTCGAAGGCTGGGACGTCGACCCGTGACTCATCCCAGTCGATCAGCGCCACCTGATCGTCGGTGATCAGGACGTTGCCGGCTCCCAGGTCGCCATGGACCGCGGACTCGGTGCCCCCCAGCACCGGCAGCCAGGCCCGGCGGACCAGCTCGGCAATCGGCTCCGGCATCGCCGACAGGTCAACGTCACCGCCCCGGACCTGGGTCAACAGCTGGCGTGCCGAGGCGAACCCCGGTCGCTGCGGCCAGCCGATCGTGGTCGCATGAACCAGCTGCAGGACGCCCACGACACGTCGCCAGTCGTGACCGTCGCGGGGCGGCCCGCCCGGGATGAACCGCTGGACGACGACTCGGTCGGCGTGGCTGCGCCCGTCGTCGGTCGGCACCGGAATCGGGACGACCACCCCGGCATCGGACAGGGCCTGAAGAAGATCGAGCTCCCAGGTCAGCGACTCCACCGACCGCCCGGAGATCCGCACCACGAGCTCCTCGCCACCCCGGCGCGCCCGATACACGGGATTGCGAGCCCCGCCCGGCATCGGCCCGGTGACCTCCACACCAGACCACGCCTCGACGCTGGGCTTTCGATCCGATCCGCACGACGACATCTCTACAGCCTGCCGGCCCGACAAGGGCGGTGTCGTTCAGCGCCCGGACGCCTTCACCGCCGCAGCTCCGCCACCGTTTCCAGCCGCCCCAGTTTGTTCGGGTTGCGAATCGCGTAGATGCGGGTGATCCGGCCGTCCTCGACCACGAAGGTGACGGCCGTGTCGAGCTCGCCGGCGTGGTCGATCCGGGCGGCGACCGCGCCGTTGAGCAGCAGTGTGGCGACCCGGGCGTTCGGCGCGAGACGAGAGAAGCTGGACAGGAGCGCCGTCACCCGTTTGACGCCCTCGACCGGATGCCGGACGGCGGGCACCAGGCCTCCGCTGTCGGCGACCAGGACGACGTCGGGCGCGAGCACGTCCATCAGAGCCTGCACGTCACCCGTGGTGAGGGCGGCGAGAAACCGCTCGACGACCTGCTGCTGCTCGGTGCGGCTCACCTGCATCCGCGGGCGCCGCGCGGCCACGTGTCGGCGCGCCCGGTGCGCGATCTGCCTGACCGCCGCGGCGGACTTACCCACGGCCTCGGCGATCTCGTCGTACGGCACGTCGAACACCTCGCGCAGCACGAAGACCGCGCGCTCGGCCGGCCCCAGCGTCTCGAGCACGGCGAGCATCGCGATCGAGACGCTCTCGGCGAGCTCGACGTCCTCGATCACGTCGGGGCTGGTCAACAGCGGTTCTGGCAGCCACGGCCCGACGTAGTCCTCGCGCTGGCGGGCCAAGGTGCGCAGCCGGTTGATCGCCTGCCTGGTGACGATCCGGACCAGGTACGCGCGCGGGTTGCGCACCTCGGCCCGGGCAGCATCGCCGATGCCGGCCCACCGCAGCCACGTCTCCTGCACGACGTCCTCGGCGTCCGCCGTGGAGCCGAGCATCTCGTAGGCGACGGTGAACAGCAGGCTGCGGTGGGCGACGAACGGGTCGTCGGTCATACCGTCGATGCCGTGGCGAGCGGCTTCAGGCCACACGCCGCCGAGAGCCCCTGCGACTCGATGCCCAACGCGACGTTGGAGCGGGTGTACAGGTTTGCCAGCGCGATGAAGGCGGTCAGCTCCAACAATGCCGGAGCACCCAGCGCCTCGAGCAGCCGCGCGGACATCTCGTCGGTCACCCTCAGCGGAGTGTGCGACATCGCCTCGGCGTACTCCATGACGTCGCGCTCCAGCGGCGTGAAGGCCTCCGACTCCCGCCACCGCGGCACCTCGCGTGCCTTGGCCTCGTCCAGACCCTCGTTGTGCGCCATGAAGTAACCCAGGTCCAGGCAGAAGCTGCACCCGACGAGCGAGGCCACCGCCATGTGGGCCAACGACTTCAGTTGCTCGTCACACTTGTCCCACTTCGCTGCCTTGCGACCCAGCCCGAAGCTGAAGTTCAGCACCTTCCGGTTGTGCCACATCACTTGGACCGGCTCAGCTACCTCGCCGAGCATCTTGCGAGACATCCGCTTGACCACCGCGCCGTAGATGCCGGTCAGCTCGGCCTTCGGGATCCGGGTGTCGCTGGCCATCTCTCCTCCAGAGTTCACTTGGCTTCGACATGGAGACACCAGCCGCCACCCAGATGTGACATCCGGAGCGGATGTTGCTCCGCCTGCGTTACGGTCAGGACCATGGCTGGTAGGTACGAGTACAAGGTGGTCGAACTCCGCGAGGGGATGATCGGCGGCAAGATGTCGGGGGACAAACTGGAGAAGGTGCTCAACGAGCAGGCCTCCCACGGATGGCAGCTCAAGGCGCTGACGTCGGTGCAGGTGAAAGGCCGGGTCGGCCCAGGCGGGGTGGAGGGCCTGCTGGCAACCTTCGAACGCCAGGTCGGTTGACCTGGAACAGACGTCTGTCGACCTAAGCAGGAGGCGTTACCGGCCATCCTCCGTCGGACGCCGATCGTGCCTGACACCACACCGAACCTACCCCGGCGCCACTGGTGCGTATCCGAGCGCGCAATGCGTTCGCCTGGAGGTCGTGGCCACATACGTGGGGCGATGGCTGTGACGGGCTCGCTACGGCACGGCCAGCAACGACATACCGCCCTGCCCTCGGCCGCCCATCCGATTGCCGTCCCAGGGTGACGACGGGGACGCACGGCGACCGGCACCACCGGGGCGTCAGCGGCCACGACTCGTCGACGGCGCACTCTTCGTGCTGGCGTCGGCCCCTCCTCGTCGGCGCCTATTTCGCCTACCGGGTCGACGGACGTGCCGCACTGTGGATCCCCCTCGCGGTCGCCGGTGCCGGCTGCCTCGTCGCCTACGCCTGGTGAGACCGAGTCCGGGCTGCTGGCCGTATCTCGGTCGACAGTGCGGGTGCTCGTGGGTGGGATCGGCGGTGTGGCCGGGGTCCTGCACGACGACGAACTCACGATCAAGCGCGCGACTGTGCGCGCCCTCGTCGACCGGACGGTGCCCGGCTGCCGCGCTCTGCCGTTGCGACGTCTCAGGGCGTCCGGGTCGACCAATGCGCTGTTCCGCCTCGGTGACGATCTGCTCGTGCGGCTGCCCAGGCAGCCTGGCGGCTCGGCGACCATCGTCAAGGAGGCACGCTGGCTGCCAATGGTCGGGGCCAGCCTGCCGGTGCGGGTGCCGGCCGTGGTCGCTGTCGGCGAACCCGGCTTCGGCTACCCCGAGCACTGGTCGGTCGTGCGCTGGATCGACGGGGTGACACCGACGGTCGCTGACCCGCGGCGCGCGGGCAGCTACTCGCGCACCGGGCTGGCGCGCGACCTGGCGGAGGTGGTGGCGGCGCTGCGCGCCGTCGAGGTCCCACCGGATGCGCTGGACGACCACGGGCTGAGCTGGTACCGCGGGGCGCCGCTGGCGACCCAGGACCACGACACCCGCGTGGCGATAGCGCAGTGCCGCGAGATCGCCGGTCTCGACCTGGACCTCACGGCCGCCCTCGAGGGCTGGGACCGCGCGATGGCGATGCCGGCGGCCGCGCGGCCGGCGCCGCCGCGCTGGTACCACGGGGACCTCGTACCCGAAAACCTGCTGGTCAACGGCGACCGGTTGGTCGCGGTCCTCGACTTCGGCGGGCTCTCCGTCGGGGACCCGACCATCGACCTGATCGGGGCCTGGGAGCTGTTGGACGCGCCGGCCCGCGACGTCTTCCGCCGGGCCGTCGGCATCGACGACCAGACCTGGCTACTGGGCCGGGCGTGGGCGCTCTCGCTGGCGCTGCGGACCTTTCCGTACTACTGGGCGACGATGCCGCGGCGATGCGCCAGCCGCCGCGCTGTCGTCCAGGCCGTCCTTACCGACACGGCGGCGTGACCCGCCTCCTCTCACCTACCTCGCGCAGCTCCCATGGCGCAGGGTCAGGAGGTCGTCGGGGACACGGTCGCGGACGCGGACAGCTCGGGGCAGCGCGTGCTCAGGGCCTGCAGGAGATCTGTCCAGGCCGTGCTGACCTCGCGCAACGCCGACGTCACGGCCGGCGTCGTGTCGGAGCCGGGATTGGCGGCAAAGGCCTCGACGGCCGTCCCGAGCTCGCCGAGCGCGGATTCCAACGCGGCGGTCCTTTCCTGGAACTGGGCGCGCAGGTCGTCGGCGAGCGTGGTCAGCTTCGCCTGGACGTCGGCCAGGTCGGCCTTGAGCTCCTCGGCCATGCCCCGTTGGACCGTGACGGTGGTGAGGGTTTGCACGGAGTCGCGCAGGGCGGCGACGTCGTCGCACTGGACCGGACTCGACGTCGGAGTCACCGAGGAGGTGGGCGGGCTCGAGGTCGATCCGCCGCCCTGAGTGCCCTCGTCGGAACCGCAGGCGACCGCCGACAGCGCCAGGCCGATCGCCATCACTGCGAGCGCCCACCGGGCCGGCTTGTTCGAGATGTCAGTCCTCATGACGGCCACGTTCCTACGCGCGCAAGCCCAGCACCTCACACTCAGCTGACTAAATCGGCCGGCCGGTACCGGGTTCCTTGCGACGAGCGATACCTAGCACTACTATGCATTCCAGTTCTAGGGTACTGGGCGTGTGTGGAGGTCTCGTGAGGGTCACCAAGGATCTCGTGGCCGCCTCGGCGACACCGATGGTGCTGGGCATCCTGGCCGAGGGGGACAGCTACGGCTACGCCATCCTCAGACGGATCAACGAGCTGTCCGGCGGCGAGCTGGACTGGACCGAAGGGCTGCTCTACCCGTTGCTGCACCGGCTCGAACGCCTCGGGTACGTGGAGTCGAGCTGGCAGTCCGTCGCCGGCGAACGGCGGCGCAAGTACTACCGCGTCACCGACAGTGGCCTGGCCGAGCTTGCCGAGCAACGCCGCCAGTGGGACACCGTCGTGGACGCGCTCAAGGAGATCTGGGTCAGCCGTGGTGATTCCAGGCCGATGACGGCGATCCCGCTGGGGGGGCACGCATGACAGCGCTCGACGGTCAGGACGGGCTGGAGACGCAGTTCGCTCAGTGGCGTCGCTACGTGCAGCGCCGCCCGGAGCTGCAGCAGTCCGACGCCGAGGAGCTCGAAGACCATCTGCGGGGCTCCGTCGATTCGCTCGTCGCCGCCGGCCTGCACCCCGACGAGGCGTTCCTGGTCGCGGTCAAGCGCATGGGAAGCCTCGACGACCTGTCCCGCGAGTTCGCCCGGGAGCATTCGGAACGGCTGTGGAAACAGCTGGTGCTCACCGGCGAGCCGGACAGTCCCGTGGCGGACACCTGGCCGCGGCGTGACCTGTCCGCCATGGTCGTCTGCGCGGCCGGCGCGGCAGTGTCGGTCAAGGTGCCGGCCCTGTTCGGCCTGACCTTCGACGACGACAGCACGTTCTACGCGACCAACTTCAGCCTGTTCGCGCTGCCCTGGCTGGCGGCCTTCCTGGCCTGGCGCCGTCACGCCACGAAGGCACTGATCGGTGTGCTGCTGGTGTTGTTCGCGCTCGGCGCCGTGGCGGCCAATGCCTATCCGCTCACCGGGGACTCCCAGTCGGTGGTCCTGACCGGCATCCATCTCCCCATCGCGCTGTGGTTCGTGGTCGGTCTGGCCTATGTTGCCGACGATTTGCGCGCGCCACGCCGACGCATGGACTTCATCCGGTTCACCGGCGAATGGGTTGTCTACTACGTACTCATCGCCCTCGGTGGCGGCGTGCTGATGGCGTTCATGTTCGGCACCTTCAGGGCCATCGGGATCTACCCGGAGACCTTCGTATCGGAGTGGCTACTCCCCTGCGGCGTCGCGGCCGCGGTCGTCGTTGCCGGGTGGCTCGTCGAGGCCAAGCAGAGCGTCGTCGAGAACATCGCCCCGGTCCTCACGCGATTGTTCACGCCGCTGTTCGCCGCGGTGCTGCTGGCCTTCCTCGTGGCTCTCGTTGTGACCAGCGACGGCATCGACGTCGATCGGGAAGCGTTGATCCTGTTCAACCTCCTGCTGGTCGTGGTGCTCGGCCTGCTGCTCTACTCGATCTCGGCCCGCGATCCGCTCGCCCCACCCGGCCTGTTCGACAGGCTGCAACTCGCCCTCGTGGTCAGCGCGCTGGTCATCGATGTGCTGGTGCTGCTGGAAATCACCGGGCGCATCACCGAGTACGGCGCCACACCCAACAAAGCGGCGGCCCTCGGCGAGAACGTCATCCTGCTTGCCAATCTCGCGTGGTCCGCCTGGCTGCTGCTCGGCCTCGTCCGCCGGCGCACACCGTTCGCGACGCTCGAGCGCTGGCAGACCAACTACCTCCCGGTTTACGCAGTCTGGGCCTGGATCGTGGTCCTGATCTTCCCGCCGTTGTTCGACTACCTCTGACCGAACGTTTACGACGGGTCACATGCGGCACCCGGATAGGATCAGCCGTCGTGACCGAGGACGCTCGCAGGGCCTTCCGCTCGTTGCACGCGGCTGGAACGTTCGTGTTGCCGAACCCGTGGGACGTGCCGTCGGCGCGGCTGCTGGAACAGCTCGGCTTCCCGGCTCTGGCCACGACGAGCTCCGGGTTCGCCGCCACGCTCGGCCGCCGCGACCAGCAGGTCACCCGCGACGAGCTGGTCGCCCACGTCGCGACCCTGACCGCAGCCGTCCAGGTGCCGCTGTCGGTCGATGCCGAGCGTGGGTACGCCGACGACCCGGCCGGCGTCGCCGAGACGGTCCGGATGCTCGCCGAGGCCGGCGCCAGCGGCGTGTCGATCGAGGACTACGACCCGGCCACCGGGGGCGTCGACCCGGTAGGCGTCGTCGTCGAACGGATCGCCGCGGCCGCCAGCGTGTGCACCAGGTACGGCATGGTGCTCACCGGTCGCGCGGAGAACCACCTCTACGGCATCGCCGACCTGCACGACACGATCGCCCGGCTCACCGCCTACCGGGACGCCGGCGCCACCTGCCTGTACGCCCCGGGCCTACGCGACCTCGGCGACATCGCCCGGGTCGTCCGCGAGGTCGACGCCGCCGTGAACGTCCTCGCGCTGCGCGACGGCCCAACCGTGCCGCAACTGGCCGAGGTCGGCGTACGGCGGGTCTCCACCGGAGGCAGCCTGGCCTGGGCGGCCTACGGCGCCCTCGCGGACGCCGCCACCGAGCTCCGCGACGCCGGCACCAGCAACTACCTCGACCGGGCGCTCTCCCGCCCGCTCCGCAAGGCGGCCTTCACCTGAGACGCTGACGACGTCACGGGCGATCTCCCGCCCCACGCAGAAACGGTGTCCAACCGGTAGCCTCGGCCCATTCTTCGGCCATCACGATGACGAGATCAACCACCGGATCTTTGATATCGGTGTACTCGTCGAGATCATCGACCGCTGCCGCCAGTGCCAGTTTGAACTGGGCGTACGCGGCGACCGCGAGGGGATGCCCTCGATCCGCTGCGAACCGCCCCAAGAACGCGGCCGGACGTCAGGGGTTCGACCCTGGTTCGGCCGCGGCCACCGCACCCATGAAGTCGGGGAACGAGTAGGGCATGGCGGCGAGGAGTTCCCGGAAGACCGGCCGTCGCGCGGCCACGACCGCGATCCGCTGCCAGCCGAGATCGTGGGCAGGGTCCGGGAACCGCTTCGCCACCCGGTTGGCGTGATCGATCGCGCCCGCCATGATGTCGGCGACCAGCAGCGCGCGGTCCCGGTTGGGATCGTCTGGTGGCAGCGGTTTGCCTTCGAGTAGGTACGGCCGCAGTTCGGGATGCGTGATGATCAGAGAAATTGCGTGGTCGTACCGTTCGCTCGCGGCGTTCAACGCCTGGTACCTGCCGATGAGATTGGTGATCTCAGTCTGTTGCCGGAGCTTTCCCGTCTGGCGAGCCAGAAACAGCAACGACACTACGACTGCGACCGCACCCACCGCCTCGGCGATGTCACCGACCACTTGCCCTCCTCACACCCTGTGACCCGGCCTCGACGGTACGGGCCGGGCGCAGACTCGCCTACCGAAATGCTCCGAGTGAGGCACGGGCTAGAGGCGGTGGTGGATCTCGGTGGCGATGACCAGGTCCTCCCAGGCCATGCCGGTTGACTTGAACAGCACGGGCCGGTCGAACCGGACAGAAGCCGGGTCGGCGACGACCCGCCGGATCGGGATCAGGTCTGCCGCGGTGGCGTGTCCCTCGCCGACCGCCAGGATGATGTCGCCGGCCTCGCGCACAGCGGTGGCGACGTCCTCCACGACGACGTGCGCGCGAGCGACCAGGGCGCCGTCGACCTCGCGGGCGTCCGGCTCGTGGCTGCCGACTGCGACCACGACGGTCCGGTCGCCGATCAGCGCCGAGTCGAACAGCGGTGCGCGGGCGGTGGTCGCGCACACGACGACGTCAGCCCGGCCCAGGACCTGATCCGCCTCGCCGCTGCTGGCCGCGGCAACGGTCACCGGCACCGGGCCGTGGTCCGGTGCCACGGTGCTCTCCGGCCGCCGGGCCAGATAGGTCACCTGGCCGAGGTCACGATGTCCGGCCAAGGTGTCGGCGAGGGTCCGGACGTGGCCGATTCCCTGCGGTCCGGTGCCGAAGACGGCGACCCGCAGCGGCGTTGCGCCATCGCGCAGGAACGGCAGCACCGCGGCCACCGAGACCGCCGGCGTCCGCAGGTTCGTCAGCGCGATGCCGTCGAGCAACGCGACCGGCGACAGCGTGATGGCGTCGAACAGCAGGTAAAGGCCCTGGATGCGGGGCATACCGCGGGAGGCGTTGTCCGGCACCACGGTGGCGACCTTGACCCCGGCGCGGTCGTGGCTGGCGGCTGGCATCAGCAGCACCTGCCCGTGCGCGGTGGGGACGACCATCCGCGCTGGGTCGGCGGCTGGGTCGAGGCCCGCCGTCAGCGCGGCGCCGATGGCCTCGACGGCTTGGCGTGGGCTGAGCAGGCGCCGGACCTGGTCGCCGCCGATCAGCGCAACGCTCTCGATCATCGCAGCACGAATCCGGGGAACAGCTGGTCGGCGGGGTCGACGACGAACAGGTGCTCGCCGGTCTTGTGCGTGGTCCCGGTGACGACCGGGATCACCGCCGGCCGCCCGTACGCCGTGACGTGCCGATCGATCCGAGCGTGGAAGCGGGAGCCCACGATGGAGTCGTGCACCAGGTGCCGGTCGTCGGGCAGGCGGCCGGTCGCGCTCAGCATCGCCACCCGGGATGCCGTGCCGGACCCACACGGCGAGCGGTCCACCTGGCCGTCCGCGAAGATCGTGACGTTGCGCTGGTGCGGATTGCCGTCCGAGTCCTCGCCCAGGTCGTCATAGAGGATCGTGCCGTAGACGCCGCTGAGCCGGTCGTCGCTGGGATGCTGGGCATCTGCGCTGCCGTCGAGCGCCCACTTGATCTCCCGGCCGGCAGCGATCAACGTGTCGATGTTGCCCGGTTCCACCGTCAGCCCCAATGCCGCCGCCTCCACGTGGGCGTAGATGGCCCCGCCATAGGCGAGGTCCGCCAGCACCTCGCCGCGAGTGGTCGGCACGGCGACCCGTTCGGCAATCGCCCAGCTGGCCACGTTGATGAAGTCCACGTCCGTCACCTGGCCGCCGACGGTGTGCACGCCCGCCGTCGCCCGGCCGGACGGCACGTCGATCGCCACCGCCGTCACGCCGGACGGATCGACCGGAACCAGGCCCGACTCGACGGCCCACGCGCCGAGCGCCATCGTGCCGTGGCCACACGCCGTGGAGAACCCGTCCTTGTGCCAGAACAGCACGCCCAGTGCCGCGTCGTCGTCGTCCGGTGGGGTCAGGAACCCGCCGTACATGCCGGCGTGCCCACGCGGCTCGAAGCAAAGCATCCGGCGCAGCCCGTCCACCGATGGGTCGGACATGGCGAACCTCCGACGGTCGGCGACCGTCACGCCGTCGATCTGAACCGGCGGCGCCACGACGATCCGAAACGGCTCGCCGCCGGTGTGATAGTCAACCGTGCGGACATCGGACTGGGGCATGGCAACCGCCCATCTGCTCATGGCGATGTACCAACGTAGCCGGGCGCTCACCAGCACCACCCCTTGGCGACCGGGCGATCGGACGGATGGTCGTTGCCGATCCCGCCGGCGCGGTCTCGTTCCCGCGCGCTCGCGGCAATGAGTGCAGGCCTATCGTTGAGCACCTGGCGGGAACGCAGGAGACGTGATGAGCACTGTGGTAATGCACAACGTGGTGTCGGTGGACAGTTTCATCGCCGACGACAATGACGAGGTCGGGCCGCTGTTCGACTGGTACTCCAACGGCGAGGATCCGGACGTGGTCATTCGCGGGGACCGCGTACTGCACCTGCGCTACTGGGTTCGCCACCCGTAAATCGAGAAATACCCCGTACCTGCGGCTTGGACAGGGTTCAGCGTTGGCGCGCGCGCCATTTTTCGAGTAGCCGCCGTTCTCGTTTCGTCGGTCGTCCGGCGCCCCGGTCGCGGATTGCGTTGGTCGCGGAGGCATCCGGAGGCGGGGCGGGTGTCCGGTCGATGAAGCAGGTGGCAGCGTCGGCCGCACCGACTCGTTTCTGGATCACCCGCAACACTTCGACGATGCGGGTCGTGTCGCCGACGCGTGCGCGTACCTCGTCGCCGGGTGACACCGTGGTCGAGGGCTTGGCCGGGCGGTCGTTGACCCGCACGTGCCCACCTCGGCAGGCCGCGGCCGCGTCCGGGCGGGTCTTGGTCAGCCGCACCGCCCACAGCCAACGATCCACTCGGGTGGACTCCACAGCCGTCCATCATGGCCCGTCCACCGGTGCGTCTGCCATGTCACTGGCTGCCGGGGTCGCCCTGGTGACCGGTGACCGCGAGCAGGTCAGGCGGGCAGCTGGTCGCCGGCGGCGGACTTGGCGTCCTTCTCGATCTCGGCTTGGTCGGCCTTGAGCCGCTTGGCCTCGAGCTTCTCGGCGCGCCGCATCTCACGCTCGATCCTGGCGCCCATGTCCGACACGCCTACCACGACCAGGCCGGCCGTGCCAGCGTCGAGGCGCTCGCCAAGTTCCTTGAGGTCGCTGCGGCTCATGCCGGCCGCGGCGTGACCAGCTACCGCGCCGAGCACCGCGCCGCCGGCGGTCGTCGCGGCCAGCAGACCACCACCGATCGCGGCGAACGGGAACAGCGCCACCACCAGCCCCGTCGCCAGCCCGACCCCGCCACCGAGCACCCCGCCGACCCTGGTCGGCGTCTCGTGCTTCTTGGTGATCTTCACCTTGCCGTCGGCCCGCCGCTCGATCACCGCGGCGTCGTACGCGTCCATCAGGTCGGCCTCGGTGTGCAGTTCCTTCACCAGCTGGTAATCCGCCTCGGCGTCGGCGACGTTGCGATACACGCCGACGTACACCATGAACGTGTCGACAGCCATCCCGGTGGCCCCTCTCCTCGGCGCTGCTGGGTCGCGGTCGTCCACGATGCTGGCGGCCGCGTCGAGCGGCATCATCCGGCGCGGATGAGATCAGGTGGCACGGCGTAGGGAAGGCCGCTCCAGGCGCTACGTAGCGGGCGGCCGGTGCTCGGGTGGCGCTGCGAGCAGGGTGCTCAACGCGTCGATCAGTTGATCACGACTCGGCAGGCCGGCGCCGTAGCTCTCGTCGATCATCTGGCGTTGGCTGGCACGCAGGAAGGCAGCGGCGACGACGAAGAACGCGATGGCCCCGGGATCGACGTCGTCCCGGATGTTCCCCGCGGTCTGCTGGCTGGTCAGGTACTCGGCGAGGGCCACGACGCCGCGGTGCGGGCCAAGGTCGTTGGTGGAGAGGTAGACGGTGAGCGCGGCGCGCAGTTCGGCGTCGGACTGAGCGGCG
>OBLK01000193.1_pt1 | contig 18729 bp, 15 predicted proteins | sample 1518871 | NCBI WGS metagenome assembly OBLK01 (sample SAMEA2464837, study PRJEB22497) | soil metagenome | biome: Grassland; feature: Farmland; material: Clay | place: Australia | collected 2013-02-01 | depth 0.8 m
GGTGGTGCGGGACCGGCCCCGGGGCCGATTGTAGGCCCGTCCGACTGGGAGCCCAGGGCGCGGCCCGGGGGCGGGGTTTGGGGGCTGACGGGGTTAAGTTGGCGGGGGCCGCGCGCCGCCGACGCAGAGCTGCTGATCATCGCCGCCGAGTTGGACGGCGAACCGGCGCTCTTCGTCGTCGAGGCGGATGGCCTGACCGTCGAGGCCGAGCCGGCGATGGGGCTGCGCGCGGCGAGCACGGGCCGGGTGCTGCTCGAGGGCGTCAAGCTGCCGAACGGCGCGCTGCTGGGCAGCCAAGCCAACGGCCGAGACGGTGGCCGGCAGCCAGACTCGACGTACCGGGAGTGCGTGCGGCTGGCCAGGCTGGCCTGGTGCGCGCTCGCGGTCGGCTGCGCGCAGGCCGTGCTCGACTACGTGATCCCGTACGTCAACGAGCGGCGGGCGTTCGGCGAGCCGATCAGCCACCGGCAGGCGGTGGCGTTCACGGTCGCCGACATGGGCATCGAGACCGACGGCATGCGGCTGGTCACCTACCGGGCCGCCAGCCGCGCCGCGCAGGGCCTGCCGTTCGCCCGTGAGGTGGCGCTGGCCAGGCGGCTGTGCGTCGAGCACGGCATGCGCATCGGCTCGGATGGCGTCCAGCTGCTCGGCGGTCACGGTTTCGTGCGCGACCACCCGGTACAGCGCTGGTACCGCGACCTGCGCGCGATCGGCCTGATGGAGGGCGGTCTACTCGCATGATCAACCTCGAGATCCCCGGCAAGTTGCGGCGGCTGGTCGAGCAGGCCCACCACGTCGCCACCTCGGTGCTGCGGCCCATCTCGCGCAAGTACGACCTCGCCGAGCACACCTACCCCAAGGAGCTCGACATGCTCGCGGCCGTGCTGGACGGCGTTGCCGCCTCCGGCCGGAGCCAGACCGGCGCCGCGACCGTGCGCCGGAACCGCAGCGGCGACGGCGGCGAGGTCCGCAACGGCGCCAACCTGGCGACCCTGCTCGGGATGATGGAGCTGTGCTGGGGCGACGTCGGCCTGCTGCTGACCCTGCCGCGGCAGGGCTTGGGCAACTCGGCGATCACCGCGGTGGCCGACGAGGAGCAGGCAGCGCGGTTCGCCGGCAAGTGGGCGGCGATGGCGATCACCGAACCGGGCTGCGGCTCGGACTCGGCGGCGATCACGACGACCGCGACCCTGGACGGCGACCACTACGTGCTCAACGGCGAGAAGATCTTCGTCACGGCCGGCAGCCGGGCCGACGCGGTCGTGGTGTGGGCGACGCTCGACCGGAGCAAGGGCCGTGGCGCGATCAAGTCGTTCGTCGTCGAGAAGGGCACTCCCGGCCTGACCGTGGTCCGCTGCGAGGACAAGCTCGGCATCCGAGCCTCCGACACCGCCACCATCCGACTGGACGACTGCCGGGTGCCGGCCGCCAACCTGCTCGGCAGCCCCGAGATCCAGCCGGACCAGGGCTTCACCGGCGTGATGCAGACCTTCGACAACACCAGGCCGCTCGTCGCCGGGATGGCTGTCGGCGTGGCCAGGGCCGCCCTCGAGCGCACCAGCGAGCTGCTCGCCGACGCCGGGGTCGCCGTCGACTACGACCGCCCGGCACACGGCCAGCCGGGCGCCGCGGCGGCGTACCTGGCCATGGAGTCCGACTGGGAGGCCGCGTACCTGCTCACCCTGCGCGCGGCCTGGATGGCCGACAACGGCCGGCCCAACTCGCTGCAGGCCTCGATGGCCAAGGCGAAGGCCGGCCGGATGGCCACCGAGGTCACCCTGCGCTGCGTCGAGCTGTGCGGCAGCGTCGGCTACACCGAGCACGAACTGCTCGAGAAGTGGGCGCGCGACGCCAAGATCATGGACATCTTCGAGGGCACGCAGCAGATCCAGCAGCTCATCGTGGCCCGCCGGCTGCTCGGCAAGACCAGCGCCGAGCTCAGGTGACCAGGCCGGTCCGGCCTGCGATCGATTAGTCGTTCGAGCGCAGCAGGCGCGAGACCGCTCGCTCGATCGTCTGCCGCGCCGACTCGTCGGTCAGGTCGGCCGTACCGGCGCGGCGCAGCGCCGGTTCGATGGTCGCGCCGCGTTCGAAGCACTCGGTCAGCCGCGGGTCGATGTAGGACTTGCGGGCAACCGTAGGCGTGTTTCCGAGCAGCTCGGCGACCTCGCGCACCGCCGCGACGACGGCCTTGCGCCGGCCGGTGCGCGAGGTGCTCTCCGGCGCCCTCGACCCGAGCGCGACCGCGGCCAGCACGGTGGCGTTCCAGGTGCGCAGGTCCTTGGCGGTGAACTCGTCTCCGGCGAGCTCCTTGAGCCGCTGGTTGACGTCCTCGGCGCGCAGCACCCGCCAGCCGGCCGGCGAGCGCCAGCCGAAGAGCTCGGGCGCGTCGTCGCGGCGCCGTCTGAGCGACGCGACCACCCGGCTCAGCGGCTCATCGTGCAGGACGATCGACTGCTCGACGGCGCCCTTGCCCAGGTAGGTGACCCGCACCGTGCCACGGCGGACCTGAACGTGATCGCGGCGCAGGGTGGCCAGCCCGAACGTGCCGTCGTCGATCGCGCTGTCGCCGTCGGGCCCGTACTCGGCGCTGCCGGTTCGCAGCGCGCCGATGTCCAGCATCCGCAGCGCCGCCGCCAGCACCCGCTCCCGCCCGGGCCCGCGTTGGTCGAGCTGGTCGGCGATCGTTGCGTGCAACCGGGGCAGCCGCCCGGCCAGCCGCAGCACGCGGTCGTGCTTCTCGCTGTCGCGGTCGATCCGCCACTGGTCGTGGTAGCGGTATTGGCGCCGGCCGGCGTCGTCGACGCCGACGGCCTGCAGATGACCATTCGGCAGAGGGCAGATCCAGACGTCACGCCAGGCCGGCGGGATCGCCAGGTCCCGGATCCGGTCCAGCGTCTGCGGGTCGGTGACCGGCGATCCGTCCGGCCGGTGGTAGCTGAACCCGCGACCTCGCCGGCGCCGGGTCAGCCCGTCGCCGTTCGCATCCACCCTGCGCAGTCGCATCGCCTGGTTATTTGCCGCCGTCGCGCGAACCAAACCAATCTGCCTGGCCGGCGGCCGCGAACCTGGGCCCCAATCGGAAGATCGGCAGGCGGGCGAGCGCCGGGAGTCGAAAGTCACCGGCGCCCGCCCTGCCTTTGGGGTGGGCGCTACGCCGTGACCAGCTGTTCGCGCGCCGCCGGGAGCACGTGCTCTGCCCAACCTTCGAAGAACGCATCCTGGTCCGGCCCGATCTGCTGGACGTAGACCTCGTCGTAGCCAGCGCCGGCGTACTCGCGCAGCGACCCGAGGTGCCGCTGGGCGTCCGGGCCGCATGGCACCGTCGAGCGGACCATGTCCTCGGTGACCAGGGACGACGCCTGCTCGAAGTGCCGGGTAGTCGGCAGGACCTGGGACAGCTCGCCCGGCAGCATGGAGTTCGGCCACAACCGGTGCGCGGTCTCCGCGCCCTTCTGCTCGGTGTCCGCCCAGCACACCTTGAAGCCGGCTTGCGCCGGCCGGTCGCCACCGCCGTTGGACCGGAACCGGCGAAGCAGCTCGCCGTCAGGCTTGGTGCAGATGTACCCGTCGCCGATCCGGCCGGCCAGCATGGCCGCCTTCGGGCCGAGCCCGGACACGTAGATCGGCACCGGCTCCGGCGGTGCCGTGTAGATCCGCGCGTTCTCCACCGTGTAGTACTCGCCGTGGTGGCTCACTTCGAGACCGGCCGCCCCGGCCCGGTGCATGGCCCTGATCAGCTCGACGGCCTCCTCCAGCATCGCCAGCCGCACGTCGGTAGGTGGCCATCGGTCGCCGAGCACGTGCTCGTTGAGCGCCTCGCCGCTGCCGACGCCGAGCACGAACCGCCCTTCCGTCTGCACCGCGGCGGTCGCCGCCGCGTGCGCCACGATCGCCGGGTGCATCCGCACGGTCGGGCAGGTGACCGCCGTGGTGATCGGCAACGTGGTCGCCTCGGACAACGCGCCGATCACCGACCAGACGAACGGGCTCTGCCCCTGCTCGTCGTTCCACGGGTGGAAGTGGTCGGAGATCCACAGCCGCTCGAAGCCGGCCTCCTCGGCGAGCTTGGCCTGCCGGACCAGCTCACGTGGCCCGAACTCCTCACAGGACAGGAAGTAACCGATGCTCACCATGGGGTCGGTTACCCGATCAGAAAGCCCATACACGGCAAGACACCCGCAACCGAGACGAACCCCGACTGCGGCTGCCGGTCAACCCCGACGTCACCCCGGCAGAAACCGCTCTTCGTCTCGGATGCGGGTGCCCCGCATCTATCACCGGCGGTGGGCGAGAACCGGCGATGTGCGGCCTGGGTTCCCGGGCCGGAACCGGTTCAAACTCTTCCAAACATACTTCGACCCGAGTTCACCCGTTCAGATGAATGGCGAGTAACGCAATGTCGTCGCGCAGGTCCGGCGTCGCCATCTTCTCGAGCACCAGCTCACACAGCCTTTCCATGTCCCCGCACGGAGATTCGGCCATGGTGGCGGCCAGCAGCTCGCTGCGTTCCTTTGAGTCCGAGCGCCTGACCTCCGTTAGGCCATCGGTGTACAACAGCAGCGAGGAGCCGGGCGGGCAGGTGACGGTGGCGCCGTCGCGGTCGGAGGCGCTCACCGCGCCGATCAGGGGCGAGATGTGCTCGTCGAGGAACCGCGTCTGGCCGTCCGGCAGCCGCAGCAGCGGTGGCGGGTGCCCAGCATTGGCATAGAGCAGCGCCCGCTCACCGCCGTCGCCGGCCGGGAGCAGCTTGGCGTAGATGGCGGTCGCCATCGCGGCCATGTCCAGCCCCTGCACGAGCTGGTCGCAGCGGTCCAGCACGGCGCCGGGCGCCATCCCCTCCCACGCGTACGAGCGCAGCACGCCGCGCAGCTGGCCCATCGCGGCGGCCGCCCGCAGGTCGTGGCCCACCACGTCGCCGATCGCCAGGCCGACCGCGCCGTCCGGCAATGGCAGCAGGTCGTACCAGTCGCCTCCGACCTGGGCGTCGTCGGTGCTGACCAGGTACCTGGTGGCGACGGTGAGCCCGGGCACGTTGGTGACGACCGGCAGCAGGCTGCGCTGCAGGGTCTCGACCGCGTCGTGCTGGCGGGCGTAGAGCCGGGCGTTGTCCATCGCGAGCCCGGCCCTGGCCGCCAGGTCGGAGGCGACGTGCAGGTCGCGCTGCACGTACGCCCGGCCGTACGGCCGCTCGGTGCACAGGGTCAGCGCGCCGAGCACCCGCCCGCGCGCCCGCAGCGGGACGATCAGCGTCGACCGCGGCCGCAGCCGCTGGTACAGCTTCTCCACCACCGGGTCGTCGGCCAGCGTCGCCGGCCGATCGGGCATCTCAGGTATGAACCGGGAAGGCTCGCCGGAGAGCACGGCGGACACCGGGTCGCTCGCACCGACCCGCGGCGCGAGGATCTCCCCGAGCCGGTAGAGGCCGCTGACCGCCGGTGGGGTGCGGTGCTTGGCGGCGACTCGCCGGGCGCAGCCGCCCGGCTCCTCGATCAGATCGACGCAGCAGTAGTCGGCCAGCATCGGGACCGCCATCTCGGCAAGCCGGGTGGCGGCCGAGACCATGTCGAGGCTCTCGGTCATCCAGGTGGTGGCCTCGGTCAGCAGCCGCAGCTCAGCTCGTGCCTCCTCGGCGTCGCTGAGCGCCGCCTTGATCTCGTTCTGCAGCAGCATCCGCTCGGTTACGTCGGTCTGCAGGCCGACGAAGTTGACCAGCTTGCCGGCCTCGTCGGTGACCGGGCTGATGAACACCTCGTTCCAGAACGCGCTGCCGTCCTTGCGGTAGTTCAGCAGCACCTCGGTGACCGACCGGCCCTCCTCGAGCGCACGCCGGACCTTGGCGACCGCTTCCTGGTCGGTGTTCTCGCCCTGCAGGAATCGGCAGTTGCGGCCGATCGCCTCGTCGGCCGAGTAGCCGGTGAGCCTGGTGAACGCCTGGTTGCACCAGACCAGCGGATTGTCCTCCCGTCCGGGATCGGACACGGTGAACGACACTACCGACGCGACGATCGCCTGGTCCCGCAACCTGCTGAGCCGATGGTCGTTGTAGGACGTCGTGGTCGGCAGGAGCACCAGCAGCGCGAGACCGACGCCAACCGGCACGTTCGTGATCGAGAGCACCGACGGCCGCTCGCCGCGCCGGATGGCCAGCTCACCGCCGGCGCCGATCGAGTTGATCAGCGCCACGCCGTCGAGCGGCCGGTCGTCCAGATCGGCCAGGTCGGCGGCGGCGAGCCACAAGTCGAGGCCGACCGGAGGTGTCAGCTGCTCGCCGGCCAGGGCGGCCGCACGCGCGTTGGTGTAGCAGACCCGCCGGTCGCGTACGTCGATCACTAACACGGCTGCCTGTGCGGCGTCGGCCAGCTCCGTGGCAGGACGCATCGCGTCGCTGTTCAAATCCGTGACAGCGGCAGCCGTCCGATCCCGGTCAGGAACGTCCAATACTCCGCCGCCTGTCTTCGAGACTTCCGTCCGCGCAGCGTAGACCGGCCAGCCGGGGGGTACGAGGCCCGACCCCGAACCGGACCTTGTTTGTGTACTCAGCGCTACGTCCGTACGGTTGGCGCCACCGGCTCATTCCCACGGGCGAGGTCGGGAACGAGAGGGAGTTCGCCACCCCTAGAGTCACATCGGAGAGCAGCTGCGCTGGAATCGGCACGTTGGAGTACATTGCACCGCCCAGCGGAAAGATCTCCGGCACCTACACCACGAGGAGAGGGACCGTGTCGAGCAGCGAGTGGACACCCGCGGTTCCCGGGCACACCAACGACATCCGGCGACCGGCCGATGGCGACCTCACGGCCGACACGAGTGATGCGGCGGCTGAACAAGTGATCAATCTGGACGTCGACCAACGAGACGATGGTGCCGTCGTGGTGCGCGTGGACGGTGACATCGACACGCTCACCAGCCCGCTGCTCAGCTCGTACCTGGCCGACCGGTTCGAGACGAACCCGACGGTGCTGGTCCTGGACCTGACCAGGGTGCAGTTCCTCGGCTCCGCAGGGCTGGCTGCCCTGATCGTGGCGAGGGAGGAAGCCGGGCGCCGCGACGTCAAGCTTCGGCTGGTCTCGGCGAGCCACGCGGTGCTTCGGCCGCTGGCGGCGACGGGCCTGTCGAGCGAGTTCGACATCTACGACGACACGGAGTCCGCGCTCGCGTGATTCTCGGCACAGACAACCCGGTTTGACCTGCGGATGATCCGGGCATGCCTGTCGCACGAGAGCGAGCAGGGGTTCCTACAGCCATGTTCATAACGATCTGCCTCAGTCGATGAGTGCCGTAGTCGAGGTGCCGCCGGTGCCGGTCGACGACCGGCGGGCGCACCTGGCGTTCTTCTACCGCGACACCGCCGAGTACCTGGGCGGGATGGTGCCCTTCGTACGCGACGGGGTCACCGCCGGGGAACCGGTCGCGGTGATGGTGCCGACTCCGCAACTCGGGATGCTGCGTTCGGAGTTCGGTGACCTCGCCGGCGTCGAGCTGATCGACATGGTTGACCATGGGCGCAACCCTGGGCGGATCATCCCCGGTGTGCTGAAGGTCTTCACCGGCGCGCACGCCGGCCTCCCCGTGCGCATCGTCGGCGAGCCGATCTGGGCCGGCCGCACCGGCCTCGAGTATCCGGCGTGCGCCCAGCACGAGGCGCGGCTCAACCTGGCGTTTCCCGACAGCTCCGTGTCGATCCTGTGCCCGTACGACACCTCCCAGCTCGACCAGCTCGCGATCGACGACGCCGGACGGACCCACCCGTGCCTGGGCAGCGTCGAAGACGGCTGGTACGACAGCGACGACTTCGACCCGATGGGTCTGCTGGCCGAGTACAACCAGCCGCTGCCATCGACGCTCAGCGACGTCATCACGTTCGACTTCGACCCCAGCAACCTGGCCAAGGCACGCCGGTTCGCCTCGGAGGAGGCCGCTCAGCGTGGCGTGCCGGACGACCGGATCCAGGACGTCGTCCAGGTGGTCGGCGAGCTCGCCGCGAACAGCCTCGTGCACGGTGGCGGCCGTGGCCGGTTGCGGCTGTGGACCGAGGACGGCCAGGTGGTGTGTGAGGTCAAGGACTCCGGCCACATCCGTGACCCGCTCGCCGGGCACCTGCCGGCCGGCGAACGGGCCCTGCACGGCCGCGGGCTGCTCATGGTCAACCTGCTCAGCGACCTGGTCCGGATGCACACGGTGCCCGGCTCGACGACGGTGCGGGCCTACTTCGCGCTGCCAGCGGCCTGACGCCCCACCTTCGCGACCTGGTCGAGTCCGGTCAGCGAGACGACCTGCTCGGCGGCGCTGCCGGCGGTGACCAGCAGGACCGCCGGCTGGTTCAGCCTCGCCCCGTCGTTGGCCAGCTCGAACAGCAGCTGCACCGCCGCGCTGGCCAGGTGCGTCACCCTGGTCAGGTCGACCGTGGTCGAGGTGGTGTTGCCCCTCGTCGCGGCCCTGATCTGCTTGCCGATCGCCTCCGTCGTCGACAGGTCGACCTCGCCGCCGAGCCGCAGCAGCACCCGGTCACCGTCGGCCACCACCTCGAAGTCCGCCTCCGGCCGGGGCCGGCGCGCGGTCTGCGGGACGCCGCGGGCCACCGTGCCGACCGGGGTCCGCAGCCGGCGCCGCAGCCGCACCGTGGTGCCAGTGCCAGTGCCAGTGCCAGTGCCGCCGGTCTCAGAGCCCGCTGGGTCGACCCTGGAGAGGTCCATCGAGTCCATGCAGGCCCGCATGAGCGGCAGGCCGCGGCCCCGCAGCTGGTTCTCCTCGCCGGGCGGGCGCCAGCTACCCCGGTCGGACACCTCGGCGCTCAGGTCGCCCTGCGGCGACAGCGACACCGACAGTTGCAGCTCTCCGTCCTGGCCGGGCGGGTACGCGTGCTCGACGACGTTGCTGGCGGCCTCGCCGACCGCGATCTGGACCGAGACCGCGTCCTGCTCGCCCACTCCGGCGCCGTCCATCCAGTCCTGCAGCTGCTGGCGAAGAGTCGACAGCTGCCCTGGCCGCGCTGGCATCGACGTCCGCAGCGGCCGCACCGGGCCGCTGAGCCGCCGCGCGATGAGCAACACCAGGTCGTCCTGCGGCGGCTGGTCGCGCGTCAGCGCGGTGAGCAGCCGCTCGCACGCGCCGTCCACATCGGCGGCCGGGCCGTCGGCGAGGGCGCTCCTGGCGGCGCCGACCAGCCTGGCCCGGCTCTGCCCCACTGAGTACCCGGGCAGCGACAGCGCACCGTCGGAGTACAGCACCAGCACGTCGCCTGGCCCGAGCCAGCCGACACTCGCGGTCCTGGGTTCCCCCTCGATCCCGAACGGCCGCCCCGGCGCCGGCGCAAGGTACCGCGCCGTGCCGTCGGCCCCGACCACCAGCGGCGGCGCGTGGCCGGCGCTGGCGTAGCTGAGCTGGCCGGTCGCGGGGTCGAGCTGCACGACGCACGCCGTCGTGCCGGCCGCCCCGGGCACCAGCCTCGCGTACTCGTCGACGCGGTCGAACAGCGCCGCGGCGTCGTGCTCGGCGAGCGTGTAGGCGGTCAGCGCGCTTCGCAGCTGGCCCATGGCCGTGGCCGCGCCGACGCCGCCGCCGATCACGTCGCCCACCGTCAGCACGACCGTGCCGCCGTCCAGGAGCACGGCGTCGTACCAGTCGCCGCCGGCGTTCTCCGCGCTGGCGGCCGCGACGTAGCGCGCGGCGAACCTCGCCCTCGGGGACACCGGAAGGCCGTCCGGCAGCAGGGCATACTGCAACGTCCGCGCCAACCGTTGGTCAACGGTTTCGCGTTGCTCGGCTTGCCCACCCCGAACATGTGACCGGCCCGAGGCCAACGGTCCGTCACCCCCTGCGCCAGCCCTCTCGACAAGTTTTGTCGGATCTAGGCAACTCCCGCCTGCGTCGCCGCGCAACTTCAGGGCGAGTTTCGCCGCTACCCCGCCGGGTACTCCGCTGTCGATCAGGGAGGCCGCCAGCACATGACCGACGACAGGAGCGATTCGGGCGAAGCACTCCTGTCGCTGGTGCCGGCACCACTAGTCTCGACGCCATCGGCCGGACCCACGCTGCCGAATCGGGCTCGCGAAAGAGGTGTCAGTTGACCACCCCCGGTTATCACCCCGGCTACCAGCAGACGCCGGTCAACTCGTCGACTGCCGGGTACGCCAAGGGAGCCAGGGTCGAGTTGCGGATTCCCGCGTCTGCGGTGCATATCCCGACCGTTCGGACCCTCGCGGCCGACCTGGCCGGCCGGGAGGACTTCGACCTCGACGGCATCCACGACTTCCGGATGGCCGTCGATGAGGCGTGCGCCCAGCTGGTCGCGCTCGCCGCTGCCGGCAGCACGCTGAGCTGCGTCTTCTTCGTCAGCCCCGCGCAGATCGACGTGGCTGCGACGGTGCAGGCCACCGCGTCGGCGGCGCTGGCAACGAACACGTTCGGCTGGCAGGTGCTCAGCACGCTCACCGATCTCGTCGAGCCGATCCTCGACCACCCTGACGGCCATACGTCCGAGGTCGGCATCCGGCTTCGAGTCAGCAGAGATCGGAACCTCAGGGCGTGAGCGAGCGCACCACTGCCGAGGCGCAGAGCCCGTCCAACGGGTACGAACACCTAACCGAACTCCTCGTCGAGTTCGCGGCCCTGCCTCACGACCACCCGCGCCGTGTCGTGCTGCGCGACCAGCTGGTCACCGGTTACCTGCCGGTGGCGCAGCACATCGCCCGCCGGTTCGCGCACCGCGGTGAACCGCTCGACGACCTGGAGCAGGTCGCGACCGTCGGGCTGATCCACGCGGTCAACCGCTTCGAGCCCGAGCGCGGCACCGACTTCCTGTCCTACGCCGTGCCGACGATCACCGGCGAGGTCCGCCGGCACTTCCGCGACCAGGCCTGGTCGATGCGGGTGCCGCGGCGGCTCAAGGATCTGCACGTCTCGATCGGCGCCGCAGTGTCCGAGCTGTCCCAACGGCTCGGCAGGGCGCCGCGACCGAGCGAGATCGCCGAGCGGCTCGGCATCCCGACCGAGGACGTCCTCGAGGGGCTGGAGGCCTCGTCGGCCTACCGCAGCGCGTCGCTGGACGAGGCGCTCGCCGGCGACGACGAGACCGGCAGCACTGCGATCGAGATCCTCGGCGAGGTGGACGCGGCGCTGGACCAGGTCGAGTACCGCGAGTCCATCAGGCCGCTGCTGGCCAAGCTGCCCGACCGCGAGCGCACGATCGTCATGCTGCGGTTCTTCGGCAACATGACCCAGACCCAGATCGCGCAGCGGGTCGGCATCTCTCAGATGCACGTCTCCCGGCTGCTCTCCCAGACCCTCGCGCAGCTGCGTACCGGGCTCAGCGACGAGGGCGGCGACTGACCCGCACCCTGGCCGGAGCCACCACGATCGCCAGACCGATTACGGCCAGCACCAGGTGCAGCCAGTTGGCCAGCCAGTCCACATTCAGCACGTTGACCGTCGGGTTGTAGACGGCCACAGCGCCGAAACCGAACGCCACCAGCGACCCCACGCCAAGGGCCAACCCGTAGCGCCGCGACCAGCGCAGCTGCTTGGACAGCACGATTCCGGCCAACCCGGCCGCCAGGTGCAGCAGGTTCTGCAGCGGATTGACCGACAGGCCTAACAGCACCACGCCCTCGCTGTAGACGGCGAAGCGGGTAAACCCGGTCGTCAGCATCCCGAGCCCGCCGAGCAGGGTCAGCAACACACCCGTCAGCACCGCGATCGCCTGTGGCAGGCTGCCCTGGCGTGGCACAGTCGTGTCCCCGCTCTTCGGGCTGGTCGGGCTCGTGCTACTCGATGCCGCCATCCGCCCTCCCAAGGCCCCTCCCCATGTCCAGCGGGCGGGTACCACGGGTCGGACCGGGACAAACGGCTAGCGCACGCCGAGCACCTGCTGGATGGGGTCGATCGCGAAGTACACGACGAACAGGGCGGCCGTCACCCACAGCAGCGGGTGCACCGTGCTGGCCCTTCCGCGCACCGTCTTGATCAAGACATAGGTGAAGAACCCGGCACCGATGCCGACGGTGATCGAGTAGCTGAACGGCATGAGCACGATCGTCAGGAAGGCCGGGATGGCGACCTCCCAGTCCGACCAGTCGATGTCACGGACCTGGGTCATCATCAGGAACCCGACGATGACCAGGGCCGGTGTCGCCGCCTCGTAGGGGATGATCGACACCAGCGGCGCGAAGAACGTGGCCAGCAGGAACAGCGTCCCGGTCACGATCGAGGCGAGCCCGGTACGGGCGCCGTCGGCGACGCCGGACGCCGACTCGATGTAGGACGTGTTGGACGAGACCGACGCGGCGCCGCCGGCCGCGGCGGCGACCGAGTCGACGACCAGGATCCTGGTCGCGTTGGGCGGGGCGCCGTCCTCGTCCAGCAGGCCGGCCTCCGAGCCGATCGCCGTCATCGTGCCCACAGTGTCGAAGAAGTCCGCCAGCAAGAGCGTGAACACGAACAGCAAGGCGGCGATCAGGCCGACCTCGCGGAACGAGCCGAGCAGGTTGAACTGGCCGATCAGCGAGAAGTCCGGGAGGCTGACCACGTCGTCCGGCACCGCCGGCACGCTCAGGCCCCAGCCGTGCGGGTTGCGGTCGTCCGGTCCCGGCCCGACTGACGGCCCGATCTTGGCGATCGTCTCGACGATCACGGCCAGCACGGTCCCGACCGCGATCCCGATCAGGATGGCGCCCTTCACCCTGCGGACCATCAGCACGATCATGACCATCAGGCCGGCCACGAACACCAGCACCGGCCAGCCGACCAGGAACCCGCCGACGCCGAGCTCGACCGGCACCGGCGGTGCAGCGGTCCGGCGCACGAAGCCGGCGTCCACCAGGCCGATGAACGTGATGAACAGGCCGATGCCGACGCTGATCGCGGTCTTCAGCTCGGCCGGCACGGCGCCGAACACCGCGCGCCGAAGCCCGGTCAGCACCAGGATCGTGATGATCACGCCCTCGATCACCACGAGGCCCATTGCGTCGGCCCAGGTCATCTGCTTGGCGATGACGAAGGTGACGAACGCGTTGAGGCCGAGTCCGGCGGCCAGCGCCAGCGGGAAGTTCGCCACCGCGCCCATCAGGATCGTCATGACGCCGGCGACCAGGGCCGTCACGGCGGCCACCATCGCCAGGTTCGGCGTGTCGCCGCCGCCGAGGAACTCGCCGCTCGCGTCGGTCTGGGTGCCGATGATCAGCGGGTTCAGCACGATGATGTAGGCCATCGTGAAGAACGTGACCAGGCCGCCGCGGACCTCCGTGCCGACCGTCGATCCGCGTTCAGTGACCTTGAACCAGCGGTCGATGGTGCTTGCCGGGCGGGTCTCGTCCCGCGCCTCGTGCTGCCTGCCCTCCTGCGCTGTGCCTTCCGCAGGATCGCTCATGCAGTTCTCCCCGAACGTGGTCAGGTCGTTGTCGAAGCCCCGATCGCGACCACGATGATAACCACGTAGACGATCACGAACAGGACCGTGAGGGCGAGCAGCACGGTACCGACGATGCCGAGGATGAAGCCGACCTGGGCGTTGCCACGGCCGCCCATCGTGCCGCCGGAAGCGTCGATCTCGCGCATCACCCTGCGCCCCATCACCCAGGCGAACGGGGCCAGGATCTGGCAGAGCACCAGGCCGAGGATGCCGAAGATCAGGGCCGTGGTGGCCTGCGGATGATCCGGCGGCGGGCCGTATACCGGAGGTCCGTACGGCTGGGTCCCGTACTGCGGTCCATACTGCGGCGGTTGCCCGTACGGCTGCTGCCCATATGGCTGCTGCCCGTATGCCGGCTGGCCGTACGGCTGTGGCTCGTCCGGCTGGTTAGGCGGATAACTCACCGGCAGATCGTGTCACGAGCGCGGTGCGAATACGCGGCAATCGATTGAAATATTGTCCGCCAGTTGAGACGTTGGGAGCAGGTAGTCATGCGTGTGGAGGTCACCGACCGGCCGAAGAAGAGCCGGTTCGAGGTGTACGCCGACGGGGAGCTGGCCGGCTTCGCCGACTACCGGCGCGCCGGCGACCAGCTCTCGTTCACCCACACCGAGACCGAGCCCCGGCTGGCCGGCCGCGGCCTGGCCACCGCGCTCATCAGGGCGGCGCTCGACGAGGTACGCGAGCGGGGCGCCGGCGTGCTGCCGTTCTGCTCGTTCGTGCAGGACTTCATCAAGCGCAACCCCGAGTACCTCGAGCTGGTTCCGCAGGATCAGCGCGAACGCTTCGAGCTCTGACGCCGGCCGGGCGTTTAGACCTGGCCCGAGCGCTTGAGCTCGGCCAGGGCGTCCACGATCCATCGCTCGGCAGCGTCGTGGGTCAGTCCGCAGCCGGTCAGCACCGGGTTCTCGTCGGCCAGCATGGCCAGCAGGATGTGCTCGGTGCCGACGTAGTTGTGGCCCAGCCGCAAGGCCTCGCGCGTGGTCAGTTCCAGCACCTTCTTGGACCCGGCGGAGAACGGCACGTGCTCCTGCGTGCTGTCGCCGCGCGGGCCGAGCGCCGCCCTGGCGGCGGTCTCGACCTCGTCCAACGACGCCAGGTTGGCTCGGAGGCAGCGAACGGCGAGGCCGTCGTGTTCCCGGGTGAGGCCCAGGACCAGGTGCACCGGCTGCACCTCTGGCTGGCGGGCGAGCTGGGCCTCCTCGTGGGCGCGGGTGACGACGTTGCGGGCGCGGTCGGTGAACCGGCTGAACAGGCCCGTGGTCTCGCGCGGCACGAACCGCTTCTGGGCGGCCTGCTTGGTGACGCCCATGCCCTGGCCGATCTCGGTCCAGGACGCGCCGGACCGGCGGGCCTGGTCGACGAAGTGGCCGATGAGGTGGTCGGCGACGTCGCCGAGGTACTCCGAGACCACCATCGCGTCCGCAAGGTGCTGCAGCGGCCCGTCGTCGGGATGGAGGTTCCTGACGTAGGCGATCAGGTCGTCGAGCTTGAGCGGTTGCGTCTCCTTCACGTCGTCAACCATAGGTTGACGGCCGCAGGTTCGTCAACCCACGGTTGACGAAAGTAGGCGCTCGACGTCCTGCGCCTCCGGAGCGCTGAGGCTGACGAAGATCGCGTGCGCCTCCTCGAGATAGGGCCTGGCGGCCACGTCGCCGCGCAGCTCGCCAGTGGCGACGCCGAGCCCGCGCAGCGCATTGGCCTCGTTGTAGCGGTCGCCGTAGCGCCGCGCGGTGACCAGGCAACGCTCGTAGCAGTCGAGCGCGGCGGGGTAGTCGCCCTGCTTGTGGTAGATCGTGCCCAGGCTCTCCAGGGTGTTGCTCAGCTCGAGGCGCTCGCCCATCCCGGCGAGGATCTCCAGCGTGCGGTTGACGTGCTCGACGGCCTCGTCGAAGCGGCCCTGCTCGCTCAGGACCAGGCCGAGGTTGTTGAGCACGTAGGCCTCGAGCCGGCGGTCGCCGCACTCCCTAGACCTCACCAGGGCCTGGTCGAAGTAGCCGGCGGCGAGGTCCCACTCGGCGAGGTGGGCGTGCAGGATGCCCAGGTCGCCGAGCGTCTTGGCCTCCTCGTCGCGGTCGCCGGCCCGGCGCAGCAGGGCGACGCAGTACCGCAGGTGGTTGAGCGCGTCGGCGAACCGGCGCTGCTGGATCCGCATCATCCCCAGGTGCCGGTGCGCCGCGCCCTCGGCGCCCGGCTCGCCGGCCTTGACCGCCGCCTGCGCGGCGGCCAGGCAGACCGACGTCCAGTCCGACCAATGCTTGCGGATGTGGAAGTAGCGGACCAGCGCCTGGTCGAGCTCCCAGGCCACCGATGCGACCGGTGCCGGCGACAGCGCCGCGGCCTGGTTGGCCACCGCGACGATGTTGGCCCGCTCGGCGTCCAGCCACGCCAGGGCTTCGTGCTGGTCGGCGAACCACTGACCCGGCTGGTGGCTCGGCGTGGCGTCCAGCAGCCATTCCCTGGCCAGCTCAGCGCCGTGGGCGTACCAGCGCAGGGCCCGCGCCACCGCCTCCCGCCTGGTGACCTCGCCGTCGCCGGCCATCGCGCAGTCACCGGCGAACAGCCGCAGCAGGTCGTGGAACCGGTACCGCCCGGCCAGGTGCGTCTCCAGGAGTTGAGCGTCGACCAGGCGCTCGAGCGCCTGCTCGGTGTCCACGAGTGGTCGGTCGGCCAGCGCCGCGGCGACGTTCGTGCCGAAGTCGGCACAGTCCATCAGCCCGAGCAGGCGGAACAGCCGCCCGTCGGCCGGGTCGAGCGCCTGGTAGCTGAGCCGAAAGCTCGACCGGACCGCGAGGTCCCCGGCCGACAGCTCGGCCAGCCGCCGGCGCTCGTCGGCCAGCCTGGCGGCGAACGCCGCGATCGACCAGCCCGGCCTGGCCCGCAGCCGCGCCCCCGCGATCCGGACCGCGAGCGGCAGCAGCCCGCAGTACCGCACGACCGCGCGCGCCGACCCCGGCTCGGCGTCCACCCTCGGCTGCCCCGCCAGCCGGCCGAGCAGGTGCACCGCGTCGTCGGTGGTCAGCAGGTCGAGGGTGACCGGGCTGGCGACCTCCAGGTCGACCAGCGGGCGCCGGCTGGTGACCAGCGCCGCGCACCCGGCCGCCGCCGGCAGCAACGGACGGACCTGCGCGGCGTCGGCCGCGTTGTCCAGCACCATCAGCACCCGCCGCCCGGTCAACACGGTGCGCAGCGCCGCCGAAGCCCCGTCCAGCGAGGCCGGCGCCTCGGCCACTCCGAGCGCGCGCAGGAACCGGCCGAGCACCTCGCCCGGCTCGAGCTGCTGCGGCTGCGCGCCGCGCAGGTCGACGTACAGCGCGCCGTCGGGGAAGGCACCGGTCATCCGGTGCGCGGCGTGCACGGCCAGCGCGGACTTCCCGATGCCCGGCTTGCCGTCAATGGCAAGCACCGTCGGCACGGTCGGCACCGTCGGCACCGTGGGCACCGCGCCGTCTCCGGGCGCCGGGCGTCCGAGCAGCCGGTCGCAGATCGTGGCCAGCTCGGCGACCCGGCCGGTGAACTCGGGGATGTCAGGGGGCAGCTGGTTGGGCCGCCGCCGCTGGCCGGGTGCCCAGTCCAGAGCCGGCTCGCGGCGCAGGATGCCGGTCTGGATCGCCTGCAGCGCCGGCGCGTCCAGCCCGCGCTCGTGCGCCAGCCGAAGCCCGTCGGCGCACACCTGCGCCGCCTCGGCCAGCTGCTGGTTGCGATACAGGGCCAGCGCCAGCTGACCGCGCAGGTGCTCGTCCGCCGGCTCACCGTCGACCAGCTCGCGCAGCTCGGCAAGCACGTCCTCGTGCCGCCCCAGCGCGATCTCCGCCTCCGCCCGCAGCCGCCGCGCCGCCAGGCGCAACGAGTCCAGCCGCGCCGCCTCGGCCACGGCGAACGACCTGTCGGCCACGTCGGCCAGCGCCGGCCCGGACCACAGCCGCAGCGCCGCGGTGAGCTGGTCGGCGGCCGTCCCCGGGTCACCGGCGCGCAGCGCCTGCCGGCCGTCTGCCAGCAGCCGCTCGAACAGCGCGGCGTCCAGCTGCTCCGGCGCGAGGCGCAGGGCGTAGCCGTGGTCCTCGGTAACGACGATCTCGGGGGCGCGCCCGGCCGGCCTGGAGGGTTCGACGATTCGCCGCAGGTGCGCCAGGTGGCTGCGCAGGGTGGCTCCTGCGGCGGCCGGCACTGGTTGGCCCCACATCAGCTCCATCAACCGGTCCCTGGGCACCGGCCGGCCACGGGCGAGCGCGAGCACCGCGAGCATCAGGCGCAGTTGCGAGCCGAGCCGGACCGCCCGGTCGTCCACCTCGACGCCGACCGGTCCGAGCAGGCACACCCGAACGTCGACCATTACCGGATTGTGACCTGGGCGACACGCGGTGCGGTTCCCCTGCGCGGACCAAACCTTCGCTTGTGCACAAGGGGCGAACGCGAGGACGGGGGTGGGCGAGGAGGGAGTTGAACCCTCACGTCCTTACGGACACACGGACCTGAACCGTGCGCGTCTGCCATTCCGCCACTCGCCCGAGCAGCGGGGCAAAGAGTAGCACCGGGGCAGGGGGCGGTTGCGACCACGTTCCGCGCAGCCGGTGTCGTCTCGGCCCGGCACGGATACGATCGGGGCGTCGGCTGGGAACGGCCGGCTTGGACAGGAGGATGCCGTGGGCCTCGTGCAGCGCTTCGAGCGCCGCCTCGAAGGCATCGTCGGCGACGCCGCGGCACGGGTCTTCGGCGGGAACGTGGTGCCACAGGAGGTGGCGCACGCCCTCCAGCGAGAGGCCGAGGACCATATCCAGCAGCTGGCAGGCGGTCGGCAACTGGCCCCCAACCAGTACACAGTTACCCTCGGACCGACCGACCACCAGCGGCTTGCCGCGGACGAACAGCGCGTGACCAAATCGCTCAGCGACTGCGTTCGAGAGCATTTGGCCGAGCACGGCTGGGAGACCTACGGCAACGTCGTAGTCTCGTTAGAACGCTCGGAGGCACTACACACCGGCCAGTTCCGGACCAGTTCGTCCGTCGACCCCGACGCATCCGTGCGAAAGGCGTCACAACACCGCACCGCAGGAGACCGACCCATGAGCCAGGCACCCGGCCACTACCCCGATGGCGATCAACGGGGGCAGTACGGCTACGACCAGGGGCAGCAGCAGTACGGCCAGCAAGGATACGACCAGGGCTACGGCCAGCAGGGACACGACCAGGGCTACGGCCAGGGTCAATACCAGCAGGGCCAGTACGGGGGCCAGCAAGGCCAGCAGCAAGGCCAGCAGCAAGGCCAGCAGCAAGGCCAGCAGCAGGGCCAGTACGCCCAGCAGGGCTACTACGACCCGAAC
>OBLK01000194.1_pt1 | contig 18615 bp, 12 predicted proteins | sample 1518871 | NCBI WGS metagenome assembly OBLK01 (sample SAMEA2464837, study PRJEB22497) | soil metagenome | biome: Grassland; feature: Farmland; material: Clay | place: Australia | collected 2013-02-01 | depth 0.8 m
GGCGCTGTCCGCTGACAATGCAGCAGTGGCGTCCGGCGAGGCCGCCCTGTTCGACTTGGACGGCGCCTGGCGGCTGGACGACCGGGTCGCGATCCGGCCGGAGCGGTTCGGTGCGCTGCTCTACCACTTCGGCACCCGGCGGCTGTCGTTCCTGAAGAGCCCAATCCTGCTCGCGGTGGTGCGGACGCTGGCCGAGCACCCGACGGCCAGGGCGGCCTGCGCCGAGGCCGGGGTAGGCGAAGGCGAGCTGCCCCGCTACCGCGCCGCGCTGGGTGCGCTCGCCGCGTCACGGATGATCCTTCCGAGGAGCGTGTGATGTCGCTGGTGGAGCAGTTCGAGTACGGGCTCGACGCGCCGATCTGCCTCACCTGGGAACTGACCTACGCCTGCAACCTGTCCTGCGTGCACTGCCTGTCCTCGTCCGGGCGCCGGGACCCGCGGGAGCTGACCACCGCAGAGTGCCGGGCGCTGATCGACGAGTTCGAGCGGATGCAGGTGTTCTACGTCAACATCGGTGGCGGCGAGCCGACGGTGCGCCCGGACTTCTGGGAGCTGGTCGACCACGCCACGGCGCACCACGTCGGCGTGAAGTTCTCGACCAACGGCATCAAGATCACCGAGCCGGTGGCCCGGCGGCTGGCCGCGAGCGACTACGTGGACGTGCAGATCTCGCTCGACGGCGCCAGCGAGGAGGTCAACGACGCCGTGCGCGGTGACGGCTCGTACCGCACGGCGTTGCGAGCGATGGAGCACCTCGCCGCGGCCGGGTTCGCCGGCTTCAAGGTGTCGGTGGTGGTGACCAGGCAGAACGTGACACAACTCGACCAGCTGCAGGCGATCGCGGACCGCTTCGGTGCGCAGCTTCGGCTGACCCGGCTGCGGCCGTCGGGGCGCGGCGCCGACGTGTGGGGCGAGCTGCACCCGAGCGCCGGGCAGCAACGGATCCTGTACGAGTGGCTGGTGGCCAACGGCGAGCGCGTGCTCACCGGCGACTCGTTCTTCCACCTCGCCGGCTACGGCGACGGCGCACTGCCCGGGCTGAACCTGTGCGGTGCCGGCCGGGTCGTGTGCCTGGTCGACCCGGTCGGTGACGTCTACGCGTGCCCGTTCGCGATCCACGAGTCGTTCCTCGCCGGAAACGTCCGCGCCGAGGGCGGCTTCGCCCGCGTATGGCGGGACTCGGAGCTGTTCACCGAGCTGCGCAGCCCGCAGACCGGCGGCACGTGCACGTCGTGCTCGGCGTTCGACTCGTGCCGGGGCGGCTGCATGGCGGCGAAGTTCTTCACCGGCCTGCCGCTGGACGGTCCGGACCCGGAGTGCGTCCGCGGGCACGGCGAGCGGGCGCTGGCGGCGGTCACGCCTGGCAGCGCTCCGCGACCGTCGCTGGATCACTCCCACCGCCGCCGCCCGGTTCCGCTGACGATCTCGACGCGCCGGCCGCCCGAGCGGGCGTGCGACGAGAGCCCGCTCGCCGGGTTCGCGGCGCCGGGCCGCTGACGTGCGGCTCGCCGAGCTGGCCTGGCCGGACGTCGCGGAACGCGCGGCGGCCGGGGCGATCCTGGCCGTGCCGGTTGGCGCGACCGAGCAGCACGGACCGCACCTGCCGCTCGGCACGGACACCGACATCGCCGTCGCCCTGTGCGAGCGCCTCGCCGGCACCCGGCCGGACGTGCTGGTCGCACCGCCGGTCGCGTACGGCTCCAGCGGTGAGCACGCCGGGTTCGCCGGGACGCTGTCGATCGGCCAGGCGGCGACCGAGCTGCTGCTGGTCGAGCTGGGCCGCTCGGCCACCGAGACGTTCGAACGCGTGCTGTTCGTGTCGGCGCACGGCGGCAACGCCGAGCCGGTCGCCAGGGCCGTCGCACGCCTTCGGGCCGAGTCGCGCGACGTCTCGGCGTTCGAGCCGCGCTGGCGCGGCGAGCCGCATGCGGGACGGCCGGAAACCGCGCTGCAGCTGGTGCTGCGTCCGGGCGCGGTCCGGATGGACCGCGCCGCCGCGGGAGACCAGCGACCACTGCCGGAGCTGCTGCCGCTGCTGCGCGACGGCGGTGTGCGCGCGGTGACGGAGACCGGCGTGCTCGGCGACCCGAGCGCCGCGACGGCCGGCGAGGGCCTCGAGCTGCTCGAGGAGCTGACCGCCGCGCTGCTCGCGCACGTCGGCGCGTGGCATCCGGCGGCATGAGCCCGCGGGTCGCGATCGTGACCGGCGGCGCGCGCGGGATCGGCGCCGCGACCGTGCTGAGGCTGGCCGAGCAGGGCTGGGCGGTGCTCGCCGTCGACCTGGCCACCGACGACCCGGCCCTGCCGTACCCGATGGGCAGCGCGGCCGAGCTGGCCGCGGTGACCGGCGAGGCGGCTCGTCGGGCCGCCGCGCCGGACCGGGTCGGGTCGTGGGTCGCCGACGTCCGCGACCGCGCGGCACTTGCCAGCGCTGTCGCCGAGGCCGAACACCGCTGGGGCGGCCTGGACGCCGCGATCGCGGCGGCGGGCGTGATCGCCGGCGGGGCGCCGTTGTGGCAGGTGCCGCCGGAGCAGGAGGAGGCGGTGCTCGACGTCGACCTGCGCGGGGTGGTCAACCTGGCCCGGGTGGCCGTCCCGGCGCTGTTGCGCCGTCCCGCGCCGAGGTCGGGGCGGTTCCTCGCGGTCGCCTCCGCCGCCGCGACCCGCGGGCTGCCGATGCTGGCCGCGTACTGCGCCGCCAAGGCCGGGGTCGCCGGGCTCGTCCGCGCGCTGGGTGCGGAGCTCGGCGACACCGGCGTGACCGCCAACGCGGTGAGCCCCGGCTCGACCGCCACCCCGATGCTGGCAGAGAGCGCCCGGCTCTACGACCTGCCCGCCGCGGCGGACTTCGCCACAACGCAGCCCGTGGGGCGGGTGCTCGAACCCGCCGAGATCGCCGCCGTGCTGGCGTTTCTCGCCGGCCCGGACAGCAGCGCGATGACCGGCGCCGTCGTGCCGGTGGACGGAGGGCTCGCGTTGTGACCGCCCGACCCGCGCCGCTGCCCGCCGGCTTCCGGATCACGCTCGATCCCGGCACGCGGCGGCTGACCGACGACCTGTGGTTCGGCGGATCACCGGCGCGCGTGCTGCGCCTGACCCGAGCCGGTCGGACCGCCTGGCGGGAGCTGGCCGAAGGGCCGATCGGCTCACCCGCGGCCGGCGTGCTGGCGCGGCGGCTGACCGACGCCGGCCTGGCCCATCCCGTGCCGCCTGCCCTGGCCGGGCCGGCGGTGGACGTGACCGTTGTTGTGCCCGCACACGACCGCGCCGGGCTGCTCGCGCGGTGCCTGGCCGCGCTCGACGTCCGGCACCAGGTGGTCGTCGTCGACGACGCCTCGGGCGACGCGGCCGCGATCGCGTCGGTGGCCGCCGAGCACGGTGCGAAGCTGATCCGCCGGGACACCAACGGCGGTCCGGCAGCTGCCCGCAACGCCGCGCTCGAGCACGTCGACACCGCGCTGGTCGCCTTCCTGGACAGCGACTGCGTGCCCGTCCCCGGATGGGCCGACCGGCTGAGCGCGCACTTCGCCGACCCGCTGGTCGGGGCGGTCGCGCCGCGGATCCGGCCACTGGCGCCGGACACCTGGCCCGGGCGCTACGCGCGGGCCGCCGGCGGTCTCGACCTGGGCGACCAGCCGGCCCTGGTGGTGCCGGGCACCCGGATGTCCTACGTACCCACGGCCGCGCTGGTGGCCCGCCGCGCCGCGCTCGAGGCGGTCGCCCGTGGCGGGGCGGTTGCTCGTGGCGGTGCGGTGTTCGACCCGAGGATGCGGGTGGGGGAGGACGTCGACCTGGGCTGGCGCCTGCACGCGGCCGGCTGGAGGGTCCGCTACGACCCGGCCACGGAGGTCGGCCACCACGAGCCGACGACCTGGCGCGGGTTGCTGTCGCGCCGCGCGCGCTACGGCACGTCGGCCGCGCCGCTGGCCCGGCGGCGGCCGGATGCGATGGCACCACTCGTGCTGCACCCGTGGCCGGCCCTGACGGTGGCGGCCCTGCTGGACCGGCGCCCGCTGCTCGCCGCGGTGGCGTTCGGCGGCGCCGTGTCGGGCATGCTGCGGACGTTGCGCGCCAACGACATCCCGGCCGGCGGCGTCGTACCCGCGATGGCGACCGCCGTGCACCAGACGTGGCTCGGCATCGGCCGGTTCGGCACCCAGTTCGGCTCGCCGGCGCTCGCGGCGCTGCTCGTCGCGGGCGGGAAGCGGCGCTGGGGTCGGCGCGCCGCGGTCGCGTCGTTGCTGCTCGGGCCGCCGCTCGCCGGCTGGCTCACGCGGCGGCCGGCGCTGGACCCGGTCCGCTACACCGCCGGCGCAGTCGCCGACGACATCGCCTACGGCGCCGGCGTGTGGGCCGGCTGCCTCGCCGAGCGGACCGGCGTGCCGCTGCGGCCCGTGATCGCCTGGCGCCCGCTGCGCGTCGACCGCGAGGAACAGCGAGGCCAGCCATGAGCAACGCCTGGTTCGAGTCCGTCGCCGAGGCTCGCCGGCGGGCCAGCAAGCGCCTGCCCGCGTCCGTCTACGCGGCCCTGATCGCCGGCTCCGAGAAGGGCGTGACGTTGCGGGACAACGTCAGAGCATTCGACGAGCTGCGGTTCGCACCCAGGACGGCAGGCCTGCCCGGTCACCGCGAGCTGGGCACACGCGTCCTCGGCCACGACATCGCGCTGCCGGTGTTGATCTCCCCGACCGGCGTGCAGGCCGTGCACCCCGAAGGCGAGGTCGCGGTCGCGTGCGCCGCCGCCGCCCGCGGGACGGTGATGGGCCTGAGCTCGTTCGCGAGCAAGCCGATCGAGGAGGTCCTCGCCGCCAACCCGAGCACGTTCTTCCAGGTCTACTGGATCGGGGGTCGCGACGAGGTCCGGCGTCGCCTGGAACGGGCCAAGGCCGCCGGCGCCGCCGGGCTGATCCTGACGCTCGACTGGTCGTTCTCGCACAGCCGCGACTGGGGCAGCCCGCGCATTCCCGAGCAGCTCAACGTCCGCGAGATGCTGCGGTTGGCGCCGCAGGCCCTGACCCGCCCGCGCTGGCTGGCCGGCTGGGCCCGCAGCGGGCACCTGCCAGGCCTGAGCGTGCCGAACATGGCCGAGCCAGGCGACCCGGCCCCGACCTTCTTCGGGGCGTACGGCCAGTGGATGCAGACCCAGCCACCGTCGTGGGACGACGTGCGGTGGCTGCGCGAGCAATGGGACGGACCGTTCCTGCTCAAGGGCGTGATCCGGGTCGACGAGGCGCGCCGCGCCGTCGACGCAGGCGTGAGCGCCATCTCGGTGTCGAACCACGGCGGGAACAACCTCGACGGCACGCCGGCGACGATCCGCGCCCTGCCGGCCATCGCCGAGACGGTCGGCGGCCAGGTCGAGGTGCTGCTGGACGGCGGGATCCGCCGAGGCAGTGACGTCGTCAAGGCGCTCGCGCTCGGCGCCAGGGCGGTGCTGATCGGGCGCGCCTACCTGTGGGGGCTCGCCGCGAACGGCCAGGCCGGTGTGGAGAACGTGCTCGACGTGCTGCGCAACGGGATCGACTCGACGTTGCTGGCGCTCGGCCACGGCAGCGTGCACGACCTCGGCCGCGACGACGTGCTCGTGCCAACCGGCTTCGAGCACCCGGCGGACCCCGTCGAGGACTGAGCAAGGCTTGAGCGCCGCCGTCAGGTCCTGTCGAGCAGGGCGGCGAGCGCGGCCGGTGCGGCGGCGGCGCCGGACAGCGGACGCCACCGGGCGCCGGCCTGGCGGGCGAACGACGCGGCCTGCTCGCAGTCCTCGCCCGGTGCCAGGACGAGCAGTTCGTCACAGGACCGCGCGGCCGGAACCGGGTCCTCGCCGTCGGTGGCGCGGCAGTCCGAGAGCAGCACGACGACCTTGCGGGCCGCCCTGGACGCCGCGAGCTGTTCGTTGGCGGCCCGTAGGGCCGACGCGAGCGCCGTCACCCCGTGCCCGCGCAAGGCCAGGACCGACTCGACGACCGCGGCGCGTGATCGCGAAGACCGCAGCGGGCGGATCACATCCGGGACCCGCGCGAAGGACACGATCACGTGTTCAGCCGGCGCCCGCCAGGCACAGGCCGCGGCAGTGAGCGCGGCCGCGGCGAGCCGCGCCCCAGTCATGGAACCGCTGGTGTCGATCACCAGGCACAACGCCAGGTCCGGGCGCGCCCAGTGCCGGGCGACGAGCTCGTCGCCCGGCGGCAGAAGGCCGGTGGAGGTGGCCTCGACCAGCGCGGGCAACGACGCGTCGAGGTCCAGCTCGCCACCCAGGTCGGCCCGTTGGTGACGCAGCTTGCCGACGCCCCGGCCACGCGCCACGCCCCGGCGCGCGACGTCGAGCACGAGCTTGCGCGCGAGTCGCCGGGCCGCGGCGCGCAGTCGCTCGTCGGTCGCGGCGCTCAGCTCGACCAGCAGGATCATGGCCTGGTCGGGGTCCTCGCGGAACACCGTGTCGAACGCGTCCTGGTCCAGCACGCCCACCTCGGGCGAGATCTCGGAAAACCGCCCGTGCCGGGCGAGCTCGGCGCGCGAGTTGGTGCGCCGGGGCGGGCCCGGCCGCGGCCTCGTCGAGGTGTGGCCCGCCGGTGGCGGGCTCAGGCTTCCCCCGGCGCGTCGCCTCCCGCCCGGTCCTCGTCGCCGCCCGCCGGTTCCGGTCTCGCGCCGAACACGGCGGTGTACAGCTCGTCGATCACGGACTCCGCGGTCCGCTCGGTGGACTCGCGCAGCGCGATCCGCCCGGACAGGCTGACCATCGCCGCGTCGTACCCGGTCGGCCAGCCGGTCGGGTCACCGCCCCGGATCCTGGCGAGCGACACCGCCATCCGCACGACGTCGATCGCCCCGCGCACCGAGGAGCCCACCCGCACGTCGGGATGGCCGCGGGTCCGGCGCACGAGGTCGACGACCTGGTCCCGCCACCGCTGCGGCACCTGCGGCGACCGGCGCGCGACGATGTCGTTCTCCTCCTCGCGGGTCTGGTAGCCCATCGAGATCCGGCACACCCGGTCGTAGATCGCCGCGGAGATCCGGGCGGTGCCGACCGCGTCGAACGGGTTCATGGCCGCCACCAGCCGGAATCCGTCGGTGGCCGGCACCGGACCCAGCCGTGGCACGTGCAGGTCGCCCTCGGACATCACGGTGATCAGTACGTTGAGCGTCTCCTCCGGGATCCGGTTCACCTCCTCGACGTAGAGCAGGCCTCCGGTGCGCAGCGCCTGGATCAGCGGGCCGTCCACGAAGGTCTCCGGCACGTAGCCCTTCGCGAGCACCTGCGACGGGTCGAACTGCCCCAGCAACCGAGCCGGGGTCAGTTCTGCGTTGCCCTCGACGAACACGAACGGGACCCCGCTGGTGCCGGCGATCGCCCGCAGCAAGGTCGTCTTCCCGGTGCCGGGCGGGCCTTCGAGCACCAGGTGCGTCCCGCAGTCCAGCCCGGCGAGCAGGAGCTCGATCTCACGGGTCCGGCCGACCACCTCACGGGTCAGCGCCGGCGAGCGGGCCCAGCGGCCGGGCGCCGAGCCCGGCCCCTGAACCGCACGCAGACCACTCATGCCGCGTCGTGCACCAGCACGCCTCGCACGTTCTTGCCTTCGAGCAGGTCGTCGTAGCCCTGGTTGACCTGATCGAGCGTGTAGGTCCGGGTGATGATCTCGTCCAGCTTGATGTCGCCGCTCTGGTACAGCCCGAGGATCTTGGGAATGTCGGTGGTCGGGTTGCAGTCGCCGAACAGGCTGCCCTTCACCGTCTTCTTGAACAGGGTGAGGATCGAGCCGGGCAACTGAACGTTGTTCACCGCCAGCTTGTTCAGCCCGATCAGCACGATCGTGCCGCCCTTGCCGGTGGCGTTGAACGCCCCGGTGACGATCTCCTCGGTGACGATGCCCGCGGTGACGATCGCCTTGTCGGCGCCGTTGCCATTGGTGAGTGACTGCGCGATCTCGGCGGCCTCCTCCGGGGTGGCGACGGCGTGGGTGGCGCCGAGCTCCATGGCCTTCTCCCGCTTGTTCTCCAGCGGGTCGATGGCGATCAAGTTCTTGGCACCGGCGTAGCGGGCGCCCTGCACGGCGTTGATGCCGATGCCGCCGATCCCGGACACGATCACCGTCTCACCCGGCTGGACGTCGGCGGCATAGACCGCCGAGCCCCATCCGGTCGGCACCCCGCAACCGACGAGCACGGCCTTGTCCAGCGGAAGGTCGTCGTCGACCCTGACCGCGGAGTTCTGGTGGATCGTCGAGTACTGGCTGAACGTGCCGAGCATGCACATCGCGCCGTACTCGGTGACCGGGCCGGGGCCGGTGAACGGGAACCGCCCGCCGGGCAGGTAGCCCTCCAGGATCGTGGCACCCATGTCGCAGATGGCCTGCTGGCCGGTGGCGCACCACCGGCACACGCCGCAGTTCGGGATGAACGAGCAGACGACGTGGTCGCCGGGCTTCACCCGGGTCACGCCGGGCCCGACGTCCTCGACGATCCCAGCGCCCTCGTGGCCGAGCACCATCGGCAGCCGGGCCTCCAGGTCGCCGTGCGCGATGTGCACGTCGGAGTGGCAGAGCCCGGCATGGGTGTAGCGGATCAGCACCTCGCCCTCGCGTGGCCCGTCGAGTTCGAGTTCGACGACCTCGATCGGCTTGCCGGCTTCGTATACGACAGCTGCCTTGGTCTTCATGGGCGAACCCCCTTGGTTCCTGGCCGTGAACGCGTCGGAGCACGGAGTTGACGGGCGCCGGTCCTTCTCACGCTGTGTGATGGACGGCCCGGTGCTTGTTCCCGCCGCCGGCCCGCAGGGCGGTGACGACCGCGTGGCGTTCGCCGAGATCGTGGCCGCTCAGACGGGTACTTTGGCGCCTGTTCGTGCCCTTCCGGGCGACACTGCTCCTCCCGGCTACCGAACGCCGAAGTCGACGTTCCGTAGCAACGTACCCCCAGGTCATGCCGTCTTCTAGATGATCGAGTGCCACCGGTGTTCCCTGATGGGTGACGTTGCCGCAGGGGTGCTCACGCCGCTACGTGGTGGTGGTTGGCGCGACCGGGGGCGTGGTGCTCGGCGCCGGCTGCTTGGCGGTGGCGATGGCGCGCTGCAGGGCGGTGATGGTGGCGGCGTCGACGGTTCCGGTCGGTTCGACGCCGAGGGCGGTCTGGAAGGACTCGAGGGCTTCGGTCAGTGCGGGGGTCCAGTTCCCGTCGACCGGGCCGGTCCAGAACCCGGCGAGCTTGAGGGTCTGCTGGAGGGCGGCCGTCGAGGCGATGGCCTGCTTGGCTGCCACGCCACCCTTGGCCTGGAGGGTCGACTGCAGGGCGGCATCGGTGGCCTTGTCGACGGTTCCGGTCGTGGGCAGGCCGTTGGCCTCCTGCAGGGCCTTGACGGCCTCGACCGTCTCGGGCCCGTACACGCCGTCGATGTCGCCCTTGTAGTACCCGGCGTCGGCGAGCGACTGCTGCAGCGCGACGGTGTAGTCGTGCACCGCCGCCTGCGCCTGCTTGTGCTGGTCGTCGGTGAGGCAGCCGGCGTCGGCGAAGAGCCGCAACCAGGCCATTTCCAGGGCGACGGCGGCGGAATTGAACTGCTGCGAGGCCTGGCCGAGTGGGGTCTGGTCGCTGATCCCTTCCTGCGCCGCGGTGAAGTCGGCGTCGGCCTGCTTCACCCGGTTCACGGTCGCGGCGGGCGCCAACGGAGCCGGCTCAGTGGCCGACACAGAGGCCGACACAGTGACCGACACGCTCGGCGCCGGCTGGCCCGCGGCTTCCGCCTTGGCCGCCGCGAGCGCAGCCTCGGCCTCGGCGAGGTCCTGTTCGGCCGCCGCCACCTCCTCGCTGGCAGCCGTCACGTCCTCCGCGCTCGAGAGGGTGTCCTCGCGCGGCTTCGCCAGGTCCGAGCCGGCGTCCTTGACGTCGCCGACCGTCGGTGCGGTGTGGTTGAGGACGTCGCCGTAGCGGTCCAGCGCGGTGAGGTAGCTCGCGGTGCTCGCGCAGAACGCGGCGGTCTTCGCCTCGAGCTCCGACTGCGCCGCCGCGAGCGCCTCCCGCTGGTCCGCCACGCGGGACTCGGCGCGCTGCACGTCGGTCTCCCCCTCACCGCTGCCGCATCCGGTCGACACGAGGACGGCGAGACCGAACAAGACGGCCGCCCGAGTCAGCAGCCCTCTCCTGGCACCGCCCACGTCAACCCCCGGCTTCACCTTGAGCGCTGGTCCTGTGGCCAGCGTCCACCGCCCGCGTGACCACGGAACCGCCCACGCGGGGTGAAGCGGGCGGGTCGACCGTGACCTCGTACTGGGCCGGGGCCTGGGTGCGCAGGTGCTCAGGCCAGGCGAGGGGCACGCCGCGCTGCTCGGACAGCAACCGCTGGAGCTCCCGCAGCGCGCCGGGATCGGACCTGACGGCGTGCGGGGACCGGGAGGTCCGCAGGCTGAACGCGGCGAGGGTGCCGGCGGCCTCGCCGATCGCCCATTCGACCGGGTGCAGCCGGTAGGCGCCGTTGGTGACGTGGGTCGTGCCGATGTTCTTGGCCGCCGCCAGCAGGTTCGTGACGCGCTGGGGGAGCAGCGCGCCGAGCGGGATCTGGAACGGGAAGCAGGGGATGTCGACGTAGCTGCGGCCGGACGTCGAGGGGTGCAGGTCGATGCGGTAGTAGCCGATCCCCACGGAGTCGTGGAAGATCGCCGAGCCGGCGCCGGCGCCGCGCAGCTCGCGGCCGATGTGCCCCTCGGTGACCGTGAACACGGCGCGGATCCGGCGCGACTCGCGGACGTAGGGCGCCATCGCCAGGACGCCGTCGCTGCCGAGGAGGCTGTCGCTGCCGAGGAGGCTGTGACTGCCGAGAAGATCGCCGCGCGGGCGCAGGCCCGGGTAGCCGGTGCCGCCGTCGTGGCGCGGCGCCTCGGTCTGCATCCAGTGCAGGAACGACAGCGACAGCTCCCTGGCGCCGGCGAGCGCCGCCGCGGCCTGGTCGGGGTCGACGCCGAGCAGGGGCTTGGCCCAGTAGTCGATCTGCGGCCAGTTCACCAGCGTGACGTCCGAGGCCAGGAACCCCGGCCGGAACTGGGTGCGGGCCAGGATCCGGCGGTAGTGCCACAGGTCGTCGAGCCGCACCGCGTCGCTGTCGCCGGCGAACAGCGGCCGGGTGCGGCGGGCCAGCGTCTCCGGTTGGAGGTCGTCCCAGGACAGCTGCGGCCCCGGCCAGAACGGGTCGGTGTGGGTTCGCCAGTGCTGGTAGCCGGCGGGCCGGTCGATCGTGTGGTCCTCGCCAGGCCGGTGCTCCATCGCGAAGCACCAGCTGATCGCCTGCTGGTCGAGCGGGTCGGCGCGCGGCGGGGCGTGCAGCTCGCCGGTCTCGGCGGCCGACTCCGCGCCGATGACGTGCTCGACGTCAGCCAGCGCCAGCAGCTCGCCCAGCTCCGTCGCGTCCACGAACCGGTTGCCGGTCAGCACCGTGCGGTCGCCGCTTCGACCGTGCCGAACGGTAACCGAGGTGATCCGGTCGCCGTCGCGCTCTGCGGCGACAGGTCCGTGCCGCCGCAGCACCGTGATCCGGCCGCAGGCCACGTGCGCGGCGAGCAGTTCGTCGATCACCGCCGCGAAGATCCGCGGCTCGGCGCAAAGCCGGGAGACGAAACCGAGCCCTGGGTTCAGCATCGGGTCGGCGGCGACCTCGGGCCGCAGCGGGTAGGCCCGCCGGTACACCTCACGGACGCGCTCGCGCAGGCGCCGGTAGGCCGGCGACGCCAGCCCGGTCTCGATCCACGGGTGCTCGTCGGGCGGCACGGCCTGCGCGGTCAGCTGCCCGCCCAGCCAGCTCGTCTCCTCGGTGAGCACGACGTCCGCACCGAGGTCGGCGGCGGCCAGCGCGGCGGCCACGCCGCCCAGACCTCCTCCGACCACGACCACACCGCTGGCCAGCTCGTTCGTCGCCATCGCTGCGCCTCACCGTACGCGCGCGACCGCGGCTGGCAGGCGGGCCGCCGGCGGGCTCGACCCGGGGCGGGCCCGCCCGGGCCGGGCGTCCAGCCCGCCAGGTTCCCCCTCCGGGCGCGCCGGAATTGGCGCAGCGCAACGACTGCCCCGGGTCGGCGCTGCCGCCGGGAGCGTTGTCCTGCTCGTAGTTGGGGTTGTGGTAGCCCCTGGCGCCCATGTTCTTGAAGAACGTCCCGAAGTCGATGTCGCTTCGCGGGTCACCGAAGGGGATCATGTTGTAGCCGTTGCCCACGCCGGGCGGCTCGCCGGTGCTGTCGCCGTCCTTGGCGTGGAACAGGGCGTACCGCATGGTCTGTATCGCCACCGTGGCGAGCGGGTCGAAGATGTCCTCGACGCGGTTGCCCTCCCAGTCGTAGCGCCAGCGGTGCTGGTGCTCGGCGACGTGCGCCCAGAAGATGTCCATCTCGACCACGCACAGGTCCGGGCTGGTGATGTCGAGGTAGTGCTGCATGAGTCGTTTCCCGGACTCGCCGCGCACCACGGTCGGCGCGATCGGCGCCCCGGTCAGCCGGTCCTGCGTGACGGTGACCATCGGGCCGTCCTGCAGGAAGTTGTAGGCGGGCGAGTGGTTGTGCGGGTAGAGGTGGATGCCCCACGCCAGGCTGAGCTGGTTGAGCGCCTCCCACTTCTCGCCGGCGATCGTCCACGGCTCGATGTTGCGGTTGTTGGCGCTGGTCGGGTCGTTGCCGGTGCCCATGTAGGGCATGCCCAGGATCGACGCGAACTCCAGTTCGGTCTGGAAGCGCTCGTAGTCGTTGACCGACATCGCGCCGCCTGGGCTGTTCGGGCCGTTCCAGGTGTTGGGGATGAAGCCGTGGTTGCCGATGGCCTCCAGGCCGTAGGCGTCGAGGAAGCCGCGCAGCGTTCGCCCGTAGGCGAGGTAGGCGGCGCGGGACGCCGGCGTGGTCACGCCGCCAGGTGCCGGGTTGGGCGCCGCCCCGCCGGGGTTGGCGGCGTTCTGGCCGTAGCCGGCGAACTCGATCTGTTTGAACCCGCAGGCGGCCAGGAAGTCGAACAGCTCGGCCCAGCCGCCCGGCAGCGGAACGAGCGGGCCGAAGTCGGTCGGGTCCTCGGGGAAGTTCGGTCCACCGACGTAGCCCATGGTCGGCGGCACGCCGAGCGCCGCGCTGGCCGCGATGCCGACGCGGCCGGGGACGTCGCGCTGGGTGAAGGTGATCGTGCCGAGCTTGCCGGCCGGGATGAGCCGCCCTTCGGCGGCGAACGCCCGGGTTGGCCCGAACACCGACGCCGGGCCGAGCGTGGCGGCCGCGGCCGCCACCGCGCCTGCGCCGGCCATCAGGCCGCGCCGGCTGATCCTCTTGTCATGCAAGGCCATCGTTGTCTCTCTCTCGTCACATTGGGGGTTGGTGGTTCTGGGCGGCGGGCGGGGTGCACCTCGTTTGCCTGAGGCGCCCCCCCCCCGCGGACTGCTACGGCGCGCTCACCCCCCCCCCCCCCGACTCGACCCACGTTGGGTTGAAGAAGATGTTCGTCGGCCCCCCCGCGACCGGGGGGGACACCCAGGACAGCCCGTGGCCCCCCCCGGGGTTGGCGATCGGGAACGTCTGGCTCACGTACGTGGTCGCGCTCGCGGTCGCGGCGATCGTGACCGTGGTGAGGACCGGACCGTCGACCGCGTCGAGGTGCACTTCGACCGAGCCGGTGCCGGCCGCTCCGCTGCCGCCCGAGGTGCGGAACGTCAGCGAGTCGATGTTGACCAGGTTGTAGGTCCCGTTGAGAGAGATCCAGTCACCGTTGCCGAGGCTGCCGCGTTGCAACCCGCCGCCGACGTCGGCTGTCGGCGCGGTGTTCGTGCCCGACTGCTCGACGGCGAACTCGACCTCCTGCTTCTTCTGCAGGATGTTGACCTGGTCCACGGTGGTCAGCGGCGGCACGCCTCCCGGCCCGCCGAGGTCGGTGTAGGAGGCACTGATGACGCCGAACACGTTCCCGCCGTGCGAGGCGTCCTCGGCGAAGGTGGGCAAGGTCCCCGTGCAGCCGTTCACGGTCGTCTCGGCGTGGCCGTGGGAGTCGTGGCCGAGGACGAACGTCACCTCGACCCGGGCGCAGTCGATCGGCCCGTCCTGCGGGTCGCTGACCGTGACGGCGAACGGGATCGAGTCGCCGAAGGCGAACAGCCCGCCCTCGACCGGCACGGTGACCTGGACCGACGGCGAGGTGTTGCCGACGGTGATGGTCGTGTTCGCCTGCGCGATCTTGCCGCTGGAGTCGGTGACGGTCAGACGCGCCGTGTAGACCCCGTTGGTGGTGTAGGTGAAGCTGGGGTTCGGGTCGATCGAGTCGGTCGTGCCGTTGCCGTCGAAGTCCCACGCGAACCGGATCGAGTCGGCCGGGTCGGGGTCGCGCGATCCCTCGCTGGAGAACTGCACGGTCAGCGGGGCCATGCCGTCTGTCGGCGTGGCGCCTAGCACCGCGATCGGGGCGCGTAGGCCCTTGACGTAGCTGAACCTCACCAGAGCCGCGTCGGGGTTGATGGCGAAGAACCCGTCGCCGTAGGTGAGCAGGTAGAAGCTCCCGTCGTCGCCCCACATCATGTCCATCGGGTTGTCGCAGATGAACGGCCTGGTCGGGGTCGGGGGCGCGGGCCCGCAGTTCAGCAGGTTATTGATCTTGAAGACGTCTCCGTTCGAGTCGAGCCGGATCTCCCGCAGGTAGTCGCGGGTGAACTCGCCGAAGAAGATCGCCTCGTCGTAGTACTCGGGGAACTTGGTCGGGTTGGGGTTGTCCGGGTCGTAGTCGTACTTCGCCGCGCCGTGCGGCCCGACGCCGCCGGTGCCGAGCTCGGGGAACAGCTGGGGGCAGGTGCCCGGCGGGTTCGTCGTGTAGTACGCCGCGCACGGCGTGCCGAGCGGGTTGGCCGGGTTGTTGTCCTGGTAGGAGTACCAAACCTCGGAGCGGGTGATCGGCGGCGAGTAGGTCAGCCCGGTGTTCCACCGCGAGGTGTTCTCCGGACCACGCGTCGGGTTGCCGCACTCGTGGGTCTGCGGCGGGCTGTCCAGCGGCGTCGAGGTGTTGAAGTTCCACCGGTAGTACGGCAGGTCCGGCTGGTAGCACAGCGGCCAGCCGTAGTTGGCCGGCTCCCTGACCACCATCGTGCGCCCGGTGCCGGCCGGCCCGCGGAACACGGTCGGGGTCTGCGCATCGGGGGAGTAGTCGGTGATGTAGGCGACGTCGTTGTCGTCCAAGGTGATCCGGAACGGGTTGCGGAAGCCCATGGCGTAGATCTCGGGCCGGGTCTTTCCGCCGCCCTCCTCGTTGCCGGTGAACAGGTTGCCTGCCGGGACCGTGTACGAGCCGTCCGGCTGCACGGTGACCCGAAGGATCTTGCCGCGCAGGTCGTTGGTGTTCAGCGCAGAGCGGCGGGCGTCGACGAACGGCGCGTTGTACAGCCCGGTCGTCGTGATCATGTCGTTGTGCGGGGAGAAGCCGCCCGAGTTGCCGCCACCGGCCGGGGTGTCGTCGCCGGTGACCAGCCACAGGTTGCCGGCCGAGTCGAAGTCGATGTCGCCGGCGACGTGGCAGCAGGCGCCGCGGTTGACCGGCACCCGCAGGATCTTCTGCTCGGACGCGAGGTCCAGCGTCGGGGTGGCGCCGTCGACGAACCTGAACCGGGAGAGCTGGAAGTACCCGTTCCACGGATCCCAGACGCTCGGGTCGACACCGGTCGTCGGTGCGTTCGCGGTCGGGGTCGTGGGTGGGAACGGCGGGTCCTGGGTCAGCGGGGAGTAGTACAGGTAGACCCAGTGGTTGTTGGCGAAGTCGTTGTCGACGGCCGGCCCGTACATGCCGTCCTCGCTCGCCTGGTAGACCGGGATCTGGGCGAGCACGTGGGTGGTGTTGTTGGCCGGGTCGTGCAACCGGACGCCGCCGCGGCGGTCGGTCTGGACCACGCGACCGTCTGGGAAGACGTCGAAGCCGATCGGTTCGTTGACGTTGGGCGGCGCGGCGACGTAGTCCATCTGGTAGTTGGCGAGCACGGTCGCGCCGCAGTCGCCGTCGGTCACGCCGGCGGTCCACTGGATCGCGCCGCCGAGGTGCGCGCGCAGATCAGCGGTGTTGAAGCTGGCGGAGGTGTCGCCGAGGCCCGTGTAGAACGACCGGCCGCCCTGGTAGTCCTTGCACCAGGTGATCGGATGGTCGAAGCCCATCGTGCCGCCGCTGTAGGTCTTCTCGTCGACGGTGGCCAGCACGTGGGAGAAGCCGCGCACGTTGGACGAGAAGTTGTACCACTGGTCGACGCGGTTCCAGTACTCCGGCAACGTCTCCGAGGCGGGGTGGACCCGGTCGGCGACCTTCAGCGTCGCCGGGTACTCGGCGGAAGAGCCGGTGGCGCGGGTGCCGAGGACGTCGGTGAGGGACGACCAGTTGGTCTCGGTCTCGATCGCTGAGTGGATGCCGACGAAGCGGCCGCCGTCGCGGTAGTACGCCTCGAAGGCGGCCTGCTGGGCATCGGTGAGCACGTCACCCGAGGTGTTGAGGAAGACGACGGCGCGGAACTGCTTCAGGTGGGGCTCGTCGAACTTGCGGTTGTCGTCGGTCACCTCGACGGTGAACCGGAGCTGCTGGCCGAGCTGCCTGATCGCAGTGACCCCGGCCGCGGTCGAGGCGTGCCGCTCGGCGGCCGCCTTGGTGAAGACGAGGACCTTGTACTGGATGCCGTTGCTGGGCTGGGCGGGCGCGGCGAGTGCCGGCCCGGATGTCAGGGCCATGCCGGCCAGCACCGTCGCGACGAGCGCGATGATGCCGGCGAGCGCGGTCCTTCGGCGGCGTCTGCTGCCTCTGCGCATTGGTTCTCCTCAGCGGGGTCGACGGAGCGGCGGCTGCGCTGCGCCCCGCTGGCCGGGAGAGCCTCGTCTCCCGGCGGTCAGGGCAGACCGTCCGGTGGGCAGCCGGCAGCGGCGGCCCGGCGGCGGCCGAGCGCGGACGAAAGATCGGTCGGGGATTTGGCCGGTCGGGGCTATTTGGCCGGTGGGAGTGCCTGATGTCGGTGCGGCGCGCGAGGGGGCGCGGCCGCGACTCCGTCGAGCGGGTCCATGGCGCTGCGCGGCACGCCCGAGGGAGGGCGCACGCGTCTGGAGTTGCGTCGGTGTGTGCCGCTCCGAGCTACGCCTCAGTGGTCGCCGGGATCCCGCTGACTGGACGAGCCACTGGCCCGGGCGGAACCTCTAAACGGTATCCCCGGGAGTCAGCGAAAGAAAGACCGTGTTGAGCGAAAGTTTCACTCGATCGGCGTGCACTTCTGCCCGCGTCGCACCAAAGTCCTTGGTTTCAGGCCTTCCGGTGCGGCCGGAGGATCGGCTCCGGCCGCACCGATCGACCACTCCGGCCCAGCACTCCCTGCCGCGGGGCGTAACCGCGGCGGGCCCTCGTGTGAGTGGCGCGGAGAGACTTTCCAGCTGCGAGCCCACCGGTCACGACGCCTCCTCGAAGGCGAGGTCGCTGGCGAGCACGGCTGCGCCGGTGACCCCGGCGCGCGGTCCCAGCTCGGACAGCACGACCGGCAGGTTGCCGGTGGCCAGCGGCAGCGAGCGCCGGTAGACCACGCTGCGGATCTCGGCGAGCAGGACGTGGCCCAGCTGCGCGAGCCCACCACCGATGACGATCATCGACGGGTTCGCGAAGCTGACCAGGCCGGCGAGCACGACGCCCATCCGCCGGCCGCCGTCGCGGATGAGCTGGATGCACGTGACGTCACCCTCGGTGGCACCCTGGCCCACTTCCTTCGCGCTGAGCGTCACGCCGGCCGCCAGCCGTTCGGCTAGGGCAGGCGAGGCGCCGGAGCGGGCCGCGGCCAGCGCGTCCCGGGCCAGCGCCGCACCGCTGAACACCGCCTCCAGGCAACCGGTGTTGCCGCATGGGCAGACCGGCCCGTGCGCGTCCACCTGGATGTGCCCGATGTCGCCGGCGCAGCCGTCGCTGCCGCGGTAGACGTCACCGTTGAGGTAGATGCCGCACCCGATCCCGGTGCCGATCTTGACAAAAAGCAGGTCGCTCACCGAGTGGCCGACCCCACCGTGCCGCTCGCCGATCGCCATGATGTTCACGTCGTTGTCGACGACGGCGGGACAGCCGTGCTCGCGGGCCAGGAACTCCCGGACCGGGAAGTGGTGCCAGCCCGGCATGATCGGCGGTGACACCGGTACCCCGGCCTGGAAGCTCACCGGTCCGGGTACGCCGATGCCGATCGCGGTCAACCGGTCGTACGCGCCGTCCGTGCGGGCCTTGGTGAGCAGCTCGTTGACCCGGTGCAGGATCGCCCTCGGGCCGGTTCGGATGTCGGCGGGCTCCTCGTAGGCGATGACCGGTTCGAGACACCCGTCGGTCACCTCGACGTCGATCGACGTGGCACCGAGGTCGACGGCGGCGAACCGGAGCCCGGGGTCGAGCTTGACGAGCGTGGACCGCCGGCCACCGCGCGACGCGGCGAGCCCGGCCTCGGCGATGCACCCGGCGGCGACGAGGCGGTCGAGCTCAGCCAGCAGGCGCGGGCGCGGGACTTCGAGCCGGTCGGCCAGCTCCGCTCGGGAAATCGGGCCGTGATCGCGCAGCAGGCGCAGCAGCCGCAGATGCAGCGGTCCCGCGGCAGGCACGATGGCCACCTCCGACCGCGCTAACACGCCGCAATATTTCTTCCAG
>OBLK01000195.1_pt1 | contig 18601 bp, 19 predicted proteins | sample 1518871 | NCBI WGS metagenome assembly OBLK01 (sample SAMEA2464837, study PRJEB22497) | soil metagenome | biome: Grassland; feature: Farmland; material: Clay | place: Australia | collected 2013-02-01 | depth 0.8 m
TTCGCCTGCCCCTCCCCCTCCGCCAGGATGACCTTGGGGCCCCGGGTCTGGGTCCTGAGCACTTCGCGCAGCACGGCGAGCGTGCCCTGTATGTCGTAGGTTCGCGTCCGCCGCACCCATTGCACGCCGACGCCCTGCACGGCCCTGGCGATCGAATTGCTGCCCTGCCGGCGCACCCCGGCGGCACGCGAGGAGGGAATGTCCTGCCCGCCGGTGGCCGCCGAATAATTGTTGTCCACGATGACCGTGACGTCGTCGTGGCGATTGAACACCGCATTGCCGATGCCGCTGGTGAGACCGTTGTGCCAGAACCCCCCGTCGCCCATCACCGCCATGGCGCGTCTTCCGCCGGCGGCGTGCAACGCCGAGGCGCCGGCCGCGCCCAGGCCGTAGCCCATGATGCTGTTGCCCATGTTGAACGGCGGCAGCGTCGCGAACGAATGACAGCCGATGTCGGCGCTGATGTGCACCGGTCCGGTCTCGCGCTGCAGCAGCTTCATGGCCGCGAACAATGGCCTCTCGGGACAGCCCGTGCACAATCCCGACGGACGCGGCGGCACCAGCGCAGCGAGGCGTTCGCGCGACGCCGCGGCTCGCCGCGCCCGCGGGCGCCTGCCGACACCCGGCGCCCAGCGCTCCAGCAGCGCGCCGATCCCCTCGAGCAGCGCATCGACCGTGTACTCTCCGCTCATGGGCAGCACATCCTTGCCGAGAAGCTGCGCGGGCACGCCGCGCCGGCGCAGAATCTGGCTGGCCGCCTGCTCGAGGAACTCCGGCTGGCCCTCCTCGACCACGAGCACGGCCCGCTTGCCGCCGCAGAATCGCTCCCATTCGTCCGGCACCAGGGGATAGGTGACGTTGAGCACGTAAAGCGGCACGCGGCTGGCGCCGAACGCGTCCGCGCAGCCCAGCAGCTCGAGCGCGCGCAGCACGCTGTTGTACAGCCCGCCCTGCAGCACGATGCCGATGTCCCCGGCCTCGCCGTCGATGATCCGGTTCATGCCCCGCTCGGCCACGAAGCGCACCGCGGCGGGGAAGCGTTTCTCGACCTTCTCTCGCTCCTGGGCGTAGGTCGAGGGCGGCAGGATGATCCGGCCGTAGTCGCGCTTCGGTGCCGCCAGCGCCTCGGCCCGCGTGAACGTCGGGCGGCGGTTGTCCTCGGCGGTGAACCGCCCGTACACGTGACAGGCACGGATGCGCAGCATGAGCATGACAGGGGTGTGGCTGGCCTCGGACAGCTCGAACCCCTGCTCCACCGCGCGCACGATCTCCGGCAGATGCGGCCGCGGGTCGAGCAGCCACATCTGCGACTTCATCGCGAAGGCGTGGGTCCGCTCCTGCATGATGCTGGCGCCTTCGCCGTAGTCCTCTCCGAGGATGATGAGGGCGCCGCCGTTGACACCGGCCGAGGCGAGATTCGCCAGCGCGTCGGAAGCCACGTTCGTGCCGACCGTCGACTTCCAGGTCACCGCACCGCGCAGAGGGTAATTGATCGAGGCGGCGAGCATCGCCGCGGCGGTCGCCTCCGAGGCACTCGCCTCGAAGTGCACGCCGAGCTCCTCGAGGATCCCTTCGGCGTCGGCCAGCACGTCCATGAGATGGGAGATCGGCGCACCCTGGTAGCCACCGACATACGCCACGCCGGACTGCAGCAGCGCCTTGGTGACGGCCAGGATCCCCTCGCCACGGAACTCCTGGCCCGCGCCGAGCCGCAGCGACTGGACCTGTTTGGCGAAGGAGCGCTCGGCCATGGCTGTCCGCGCCCTAGGCGGCGGGCACCAGGGCCAGCACCCGCAGGGGGCTGCCCGATCCGTTGACGATCTTGAGCGGCGGCGCGATGACCACGGCGCCGGTCGGCGGCAGCTGGTCGAGGTTGGTGAGGCTCGCCAGCCCGCATTTGTTCGATCCGTGCATGATGGTATGACAGGGAAACATCGGCTCGAAGGTCGGCGCCTGACCGGCATCGGTGCCCACGGTCTCGACCCCTACGCCGATGATATCGCGTTCCCGGGCGAGGAATGGCACGCACTCGGGGTGGAAGCCCGGCGTGTGCGCCCCGTCGGCGCGGATATTGAGAAATTCCTTTGCCGAGGCGCACTTGGACCAGTCGGTACGGACCAGCACCCAGGCGCCGGCGGGAATGCGCCCGTGGCGCGACTCCCAGGCCTCGACCGTCTCCCGCGTCAACAGATAATCGGCGTTCGAACGGACGTTGTCCGACACATCGATGACGCAAGCCGGACCGATGAACCGCTCGACCGGCAGGTTGTGGGTGGCGTTCATGGGATAGTCCTTGCCCGTCACCCAGTGGATGGGCGCATCGAAATGCGTGCCGGTGTGCTCGCCGCAGGAGATGTTGTTCCAGTACCAGGCCGGGCCGCGTTCGTCATACCTGGAAATCTCCTCCAGGGAGAACGGCTTGGACGGTGCGAACTGCGGCGGGAGCTGGATCGTGGCCGTCGCCGGCTCGAGCGGCACTGTCAAATCGACGATGCGCACGCCGCCACCGGCGATGGCGCCGACGAGCTGGGCGAGGACCTGGGCCTTCGAGGCATTGGCTGAAGCACTCATGTTGTTCGACTCCACGTGCACGGGGGCCGGCGGCCCGCTGGAATTATATTTGACATCTCAAATATTTTCCAATATAACACAGCCTCACCTTGAATGCGATACCGGCTCGACACCAGGGGTAGACCCGCGTGAAACGAATCGTCTGTGTGGGCGGCGGCCCGGCCGGGCTTTATGCGGCGATCCTGCTGCGCAAGGCGCTGCCGCGCGCCCGGATCGAGGTCTACGAGCGCAATCGGCCGGCCGACACATTCGGCTGGGGCGTGGTCTTCTCCGACCGCACCATCGAGAATTTCCGCCTGGCCGATGCGCCCTCGCACACGGCCATCGTCGGACACTTTCATCACTGGGACGACATCGACATCCATTTCCGCGGCCAGCGCTTCGTCAGCAGCGGCCACGGCTTCTGCGGTCTGGGCCGCAAACAGCTGCTGACGCTGCTTCAGTCGCGCGCGCAGGAGCTCGGAGTACGGCAGCACTTTCAAAGCGAGATCGACTCGGACGAGCAGTTCGAGGACGCCGACCTGATCATCGCCGCCGACGGCGTCAACAGCAAGACCCGTGCCCGCCATGCGGCGGCGTTCGCCCCGGAGCTCGACCGGCGCAAGTGCCGCTATATCTGGCTCGGCACGACGCAGCGCTTCGACGCGTTCACCTTCGCGTTCGAGCAGACCGAGCACGGCTGGTTCCAGATCCACGCCTATCGGTTCAGCGACGAGCTTTCGACGGTCATCGTCGAGACGCGCGAGGAGACCTGGAAGGCGCACGGACTCGACCGCTGCGACACCGCCGAATCCATCGCGTTCTGCGAGCGACTGTTCGCGCGCTATCTGGACGGTCACCACCTGCGGAGCAACGCCACGCATCTGCGCGGCTCGGCGTGGCTGAACTTCCTGCGGGTGAACTGCCGGCACTGGTTCCATGGCAAACGGGTGTTGATCGGCGACGCGGCGCACACGGCGCACTTTTCCATCGGCTCGGGCACCAAACTGGCCATGGAAGACGCCATTTCCCTGACGCGCCACGTAACCTCCGGCGCGCCGCTCGCCGATGCGTTGAATGCGTATCAACAGGAGCGCAATCTGGAAGTGCTCAAGCTGCAGAGCGCCGCGCGCAACCGCATGGAGTGGGTCGAGAACGTCGCGCGCTACGCGAAGCTGGAGCCCGAGCAGTTCGCCTACAGCCTGCTCACCGGCAGCCAGCGCATCGGGCACGAGAACCTCAAGACCCGTGACCCGCGGTTCGTCGACGGCTTCGAGCAGTGGCTCGCGAGCCGCAACGGCGTGCGCGAGCGGCGGCCGCCGATGTTCCTGCCGTTCAAGCTGCGCGAGGTGGAGCTCGTCAACCGCGTCGTCGTCTCTCCCATGGCCCAATACTGCGCCACCGACGGCGTGCCCGACGAATGGCACCTGGTTCACCTGGGTCATCGGGCGCTCGGCGGCGCGGGCCTGGTGTACACCGAGATGACCTGCGTCTCGCCGGAAGGGCGCATCACGCCGGGGTGCACCGGGCTGTGGAACGAAGCCCAGCGCGATGCCTGGCGGCGGATCGTGCGGTTCGTGCATGCGCGCACGCCGGCGAAGATTTGCCTGCAGATCGGACACGCCGGGCGCAAAGGCTCGACGCAGCTCGGCTGGGAGGAGGCGGATCATCCGCTGCCGCGCGACAATTGGCCGCTGATGGCGCCCTCGCCGCTGCCCTACCTGCCCGACGTCAGCGCCACTCCCCGGGAAATGAGCCGCGCGGACATGGATGCGGTTCGCGAACAGTTCGTGCGCGCCGCGCAGCTCGGCGCCGAAGCCGGCTTCGACATGCTCGAGCTTCACATGGCGCACGGCTACCTGCTCGCATCGTTTCTCTCGCCGCTGACCAACCGGCGCGACGATCAATACGGCGGCGACATCGCCGGACGGCTGCGCTTCCCGCTGGAAGTGCTCGCGGCCGTGCGCGATGCCTGGCCGGCCGAGCGGCCGCTGTCGGTGCGGATCTCCGCGACCGACTGGGCCGACGGCGGACTCTCGGATGCGGACCTGCTCGCCATCGCGCGCGCGCTGAAGAGCGCGGACACCGATCTGATCGACGTGTCGAGCGGGCAGACCGTCCCCTGGCAAACCCCCGTGTACGGCCGCATGTGGCAGACACCGTTCGCGGACGAGGTCCGCAACGAGATCGGCATCGCAGCCATGGCGGTTGGTAACATCTACGAGCCCGACCACGTCAACACCATCATCGCCGCCGGCCGCGCCGACCTGTGCGCCATCGCCCGGCCGCACCTCGCCAACCCCGCCTGGACGCTGCAGGCCGCGGCCGGGCAGGGCTACGGGGCGCAATGGTGGCCGAAGCAATACCTCTCCGGCAAGGCGCAACTGGAACGCAATCTGCAGCGCGCCGCCGCCGCAGGTGCGCCCGGATGAGCGCATCACCGGCCGCCACGGCCGGACCGCTCGCCGCACGGCACGCACTGGTCACCGGAGGCGGACGGGGGATCGGCGCCGCCTGTGCCGCGGCGCTCGCGGCCGACGGCGCGCGCGTGTCGCTGCTCGGACGCACCGCCCGATCGCTGGCCAAGGTCGCGGCGCGGCTCGGCGGATCCGCGCACGCCATCACCGCCGATGTCACCGATCCGGCGGCCGTCGAGGCGGCGTTCACGGAGGCCCGCGCGCGCTTCGGACCGGTGCACATCCTGATCAACAATGCCGGCCGCGCGGCCAGCGCGAAGTTCACCGAGACCGATCCCGCACTGTGGCAGGCGCTGCTCGCGGTAAATCTCACCGCGAGCTACCTGTGCGCCCGCCAGGCGATCCCCGACATGCTGGCGGAGGATTTCGGTCGCATCGTCAACATCGCCAGCACGGCGGGGCTGCGCGGCGGGGCGTACATTGCCGCCTACGCGGCCTCCAAGCACGGCGTGATCGGGCTGACACGCTCGCTGGCGCTGGAGTACGCTTCGCGCCGCATCACCGTCAATGCCCTGTGCCCGGGCTACACTGACACGGACATCGTCAAGGAGACGCTCGTGAACATCGCACACAAGACCGGGCGCACGCCCGAACAGGCGCTCGAGGCGCTGCTGGCCACCAATCCGCAGCGGCGGCTGATCCAGCCCGCGGAGGTCGCGCATGCGATGCTGTGGTTGTGCCGGCCCGGCACCGAGAGTGTGACCGGCCAGAGCCTGGCGATCGCCGGCGGGGAGGTGCAATGATGACGCGCGCCGCGCCAATCGACGTGGAGACCCGGCTCGGCGACGATCATCACATCTCGCTGCGACTGTGGCTGCGACTGCTCTCGTGCACCAATCAGATCGAAGCTCACATCCGTCACAACCTGCAGGCGCGCTTCGCCACCACCCTGCCGCGATTCGATCTCATGGCGCAGCTCGAGCGGGCGCCCGACGGATTGAAGATGAGCGAGTTGTCGCAGCGCATGATGGTGACCGGCGGCAACGTCACCGGCATCACCGACGGATTGCAGAGGGAGGGGCTGGTGGTGCGCGAGGTCGACCCCGCGGATCGGCGCGCCTTCCGTGTCAAACTCACCGCCGAGGGCTCGCGACAATTCGGCCGCATGGCCGCCGAACACGAGCAATGGCTCATCGGTCTGTTCGGCAAGCTGTCGGCGCGGCAGAAGCGCGACCTGATGGAGCTGCTCGGCCAGGTCAAGCAGCTCCTGCAACTGTCCGCGTGACATGGGCGGTGCTGCCATGAGCGAGCCGGCTGCGATCGACGTCGAACGGTACCAGTCCCGGCATTTCCGCTGGCGGCTCGAGGGGCGCGTCGGCGTGATCACGCTGGACCGGCCGGAGCGCAAGAACCCGCTGACGTTCGAGTGCTACGCTGAGTTGCGCGATCTGTTCCGCGCGTTGGGCGCGGTCGAGACGGTGCGAGCCGTGGTGATCACCGGCGCCGGCGGCAACTTCTGCTCCGGCGGCGACGTGCACGAGATCATCGGGCCGCTGACCGCCATGACGCCGGAGGGCTTGATCGGGTTCACGCGCATGACCGGCGATCTGGTCAAGGCGATGCGCGCCTGCCCGCAACCGATCGTGGCGGCGGTCGACGGCGTGTGCGCCGGCGCCGGCGCCATTCTCGCCATGGCGTCGGACTTTCGCCTGGGCACCGCGGCGGCGCGCACGGCGTTTCTGTTCACGCGCGTCGGCCTGGCGGGTTGTGACATGGGGGCGTGCGCCATGCTGCCGCGCCTCATCGGTCAGGGGCGCGCCGCGGAGCTGCTCTATACCGGCCGTTCCATGTCGGCCGACGAAGGGCTGGCCTGGGGCTTCTTCAACCGCCTCATCGCGCCGGACGCGCTGCTCGCGGAGGCGGTGCGCCTCGCCACCGAGATTGCGCACGGGCCGACGCTCGCGCACGCCATGACCAAGCGGATGTTGCATGCCGAGTGGCACCTGCCGCTCGATGCGGCGATCGACGCGGAGGCCGAGGCACAGGCCCGGTGCATGCAGAGCGAGGACTTCCGCCGCGCCTACGACGCGTTCGTAGCCAAGCGCAAGCCACGGTTCGAGGGAAACTGAGCCGCATGCAAACCGACGATCCTCTGAACTGGCCCTTCTTCACGCCAGCCCACCGGGAGCTTGCGGCGCGAGTGGACGCCTGGGCGAGGCTGCACTTGTGCCCTCCGAGCGCCGACGAATACGGTCCGGCCCTGGACGATGCCTGTCGCGCGCTCGCGCGGGGCCTGGGCCAGGCCGGCTGGACGCGGTACTCGGTGGCCGGACCGGCGGACGACGCGCACACCGGCAGCCGGTTCGACGTGCGTGCCCTGGCGCTCATCCGCGAGACGCTCGCCCGATACGACGCGCTCGCGGATTTCGTGTGCGCGATGCAGGGCCTGGGCAGCGGACCGATCTCGCTGGCCGGCTCGCCCGCGCTCAAGGCCCGCTACCTGGCGAAGGTCGCCGCGGGCGAGGCGATTGCGGCCTTCGCGCTGTCGGAACCGGATGCCGGCTCGGACGTGGCGGCGCTGTCGTGCCGCGCGCACCGCGACGGAGATAGCTACGTGCTCGACGGCGAGAAGACATGGATTTCCAACGGAGGCATCGCGGATTTCTACTGTGTGTTCGCGCGCACGAGCGAGGCGCAGCGCCGCGCCGACGGCTCCGTCAGCGCCAGAGGCATCAGCGCATTCGTGGTCGAAGCGGACACGCCGGGACTCGAGGTCGCCGAACGAATCGAGCCGATTTCGCCCCACCCGCTGGCGCGGCTGCGCTTTCAGGGCTGCCGCGTCGCCGACACGCAGCGCCTCGGCGAGGAAGGCGACGGTTTCAAACTTGCGATGCGCACCCTCGACGTGTTCCGCACGACGGTGGCGGGTGCCGCGCTCGGCCTCGCTCAGTGCGCGTTGGACCTCGCGCTCGCCCATGCGCGTGAGCGACGGATGTTCGGCCGCGCGCTCGCGGACTTCCAGCTCACGCAGGCGGCGCTCGCCGACATGGCCACGGAGCTCGATGCGGCACGGCTGCTGACCTATCGCGCCGCGTGGCTGCGCGATCGCGGCGAGGCCGCGGTTCAGGAGGTCGCCATGGCGAAGATGACGGCCACCGAGGCGGCGCAGCGCATCATCGACCGCGCGGTCCAGATGTTCGGCGGCCGCGGCGTGCGGCGCGGCGAACGCGTGGAACGGCTGTATCGGGACGTGCGCGCGCTGCGCATTTACGAAGGAGCCACCGAAGTGCAAAAGCTGATCATCGGGCGTGAACTGTTACGACCCGCGCGAGGCCAATGACTTGAACCTGTTCCAGACCTTGCAGCCGGATGGCTGGCCGCGTCCCTCGGGGTACAGCAACGGCTTGCTCGCCGCGGGCCGTCAGATCTACATCGCCGGCCAAGTCGGCTGGGACCCACGTACCTACCGCTTCGACAGCGACCGGCTCGCCGATCAGGTCAGCCAGGCGCTACGCAACGTCACGGCGGTACTGGCCGCGGCGCAGGCTCGCCCGGAGCACATCGTGCGCATGACCTGGTATCTGACCAGCCGCGCGGAGTATCTGGCGGAGCTGGAGCCGATCGGCGCCGCCTATCGTGCGGTGATGGGCCGACACTTCCCGGTCATGACCGCGGTGGAGGTGTCAGCCCTGGTCGAGGTGGGTGCCAAGGTGGAAATCGAAGCCACCGCGGTCATGCCGTAGCCGGGTGCGGCGCATGCACCCCGGAACGAGCCGATGAGCCTGTGGCGCCCGCCCGAGCGGATCCGCTACGCACCGGCCGCCGGCCGCTGGCCCACGGCGGCCGAGGCGGGCCGCTCGGTACTGTTCTCACCCGTCGCGCTGGGACCGCTCAGGCTCGCGCAGCGGACCTGGGTGCCGGCGATGGTGCCCTGGCGCGCGAGCGCCGATGGCTTCGTGACGCCCAATGTGCTCGCCTGGTACGAGCGGTTCGCCCGTGGACGGCCGGGAGCCATCGTGCTGGAAGCGACCGGCATTCGCGACGTGCCGAGCGGTCCTCTGCTGCGCATCGGGCACGACCGGTTCATCCCGGGACTGCGCGAGCTGGTGCGGCGGGTGCATGCCGCGAGCGGCGGCGAGACGCGGCTGCTCATTCAACTGATCGATTTTCTGACCATTCGCCGCCGGCCCGATCCGCGCCGATACCTCGGCGAGTTTCTGCGGATCACGGAGCGGCATCGCGCCGCGTGCGGCGTCCCCGGGGCCGGCGATGCCGAAGTGCGCTCGTGGCTGGCGGGATTGCCCAGGCCGGAGCTCGAAAAAGCGCTGAGCGCACGCGAGCTCGAGTCGCTGGACTACGGCTACCGCGAACGGGTCACCGACATGGAGCTGCCGCACGTGAGGGATCTGCCGCAGCGGCTTCCCGAGCTGTTCGCCGATGCGGCGCGGCGGGCGCGCATTGCGGGATTCGACGGCGTGGAGCTGCATTACGCCCACGCCTACACCATGGCGTCGTTCCTCTCCCCGCTCAACACCCGCCCGGACGGCTACGGCGGCAACGGCGCCGGGCGCCTGCGGCTGCCGCTCACGGTGTACGCGAGAGTGCGTGCCGAGGTCGGAGCGGACTTCGCGGTCGGCTGCCGCTATCTGGCGCAGGAGTGCATCCCGGGCGGTGGCACCGTCGAGGACGCGGCCGCCTTCGGCTGCGAATTCGCCCGTGCGGGCATGGATTTTCTGTCGCTCTCGCGTGGCGGGAAATTCGATGACGCCGCGCAGCCCAAGGTCGGTCAGGCCGCCTATCCCTACACGGGCCCCAGCGGCTACGAATGCATGCCGTCGTACTACTCCGATGCGCGCGGTCCGTTCGGCCGCAATCTCGAGCCCTCGGCGCGCATCCGGCGGGCGGTTCGCGCCGGGGGTCACGACACGCCCATCGTGGTGTCGGGCGGCCTTCACAACTTCGAGCAGGCGCGGGCGGTCCTCGAAGACGGTACGGCCGATGTGGTCGGCTTTGCGCGTCAGGCGCTGGCCGATCCGGACTGGTTCGTGAAGGTCAAATCCGGCCGCGGCGACCAGGTGCGCCTGTGCCTGTACACCAACTACTGCGAGGCGCTCGACCAGCGCCACCGCGAGGTCACGTGCGAGCTGTGGGACCGGGAGCGACTCGACGAGCCGGACGCGGCTCGCTCGGCCGACGGCAAGCGGCGCCTGACCGCGCCGCCGTGGACACCCTGAGCGCCGTCATCCCGCCACGACCGCGCGCAGCCGCTCGAGGTCCCCGAAGCGGGTGCCGAGATCGGGCCGGTCGGCGGCCCGGCGCAGGTCGCGCAGCGTCTCGAGCGCACGCAGCAGCACCGGCAACGGCGGGCCGCTGGCGGTGAGACCCTGAAGATCGCGCTCGTCGAGCTGCGCGGCCGGCTCGACAATGAAGCGCCTCACCAGCCCGTCGTGGTGCTGCGCCGCATATCGACCGAACAAGTCGCACACTTCGAGATACGCCCGGGCGTTGCGCCGGAACCAGTCCGTCTGTCCGTGCGCAGGCATCAGTTCGAGCAGCTCGTCGAGCAGGCTCTTGTAGGTCATGCACTCACGCAGCCGCCGCTGGTCGGCGGGCAGCATGAACAGCATCTTGTCCACGAGAAGCTGCGCGTAGTACGGATCGTTCGCGTGGCACACGCCGAGCAGAAGGTCGAGCTCGTTGATCCCGGAGAAGTCTCCGGCGTTGGCGCCGCGGTATTCCTGCCGGCCGACCCGGTAGGGCTTGTAGTACGGGCGCACGGAGTAGAAAAACCGCGCGACGTCGAGCTGCTCCATCAGCCGGGCGTTGATGCTCAGCACGTCCTCGAGTGCGCGCCTGGCCGCAGCGAACATGACATCGGCAACGGGACTGGATACGCCGAGGTGCACGATGCGGGTCAGGGCATCGGCCGCGAGCTGCAGGCAGAGGATGCCGCGGGTGTTCTCGTCGATGAACAGGAACTCATCGCGCAGCCGCGTGAAACTCTTGCGCACGCCGTCGCGCGCACGGTTATGGGTCGCGAGGTGGCTGGTGGCGAATCGCGGCGCCATGCCGAGAGAGGCGCCGACGTGCAGGGCGAGCGCCGACGCTTCCGGAAACGGCGAGCGGTCCTCGCGCGACGGATTGGTCAATTCGTGCCGGCGCAGCGCCGCCAGGTACATCCCGACGTTGCCCAGCACCTGAAAGGCGCTTTCGAACCCGTCGCCGGTATTGCCCTCGGCCAGCAGCGCCCGCACGAACGTGCGACCCTCCGCCTCGAGCGAGCGCTTGAGCGACTCACCCGTGCCCGCGACGCGGGCGCGGTCGTCCTGGGCGAAATAGCGCTGTTCCAGCTCCGTGTTGAGCTCGACGAACGCGGTCCGGATCCAGTGCTCGAATGCCTCAGCCTTGCCGCTCATGGAATCGCCCCACCGTGCATCGCGTCGGATGGCTCATTGTGCCCTCCGGCCGGGAAACATTGTTCCGATTCGGGCGCCCTGCGGGCCGCGGCGCGGAACACCGGCCTGGCGAAGTGCCGGCCGGACGCGCCTGGATCGATGCGCAGGACGTGCTGGATCAGATGCTGAAGTCGCTCGAGGACTTCCTCGCCGAGGGCCTCTCCGCGGGACGCTCCGTCCCTCGACGGGCTCTCGATGTCTGCTACGGCACGGGCAGCACCGCGGTCGCCATTGCGCGGCGCCTTGGTCCGAGCGGCCGAGCCACTGGCATCGACATTTCGGCGCCGATGATTGCCGCGGCCCAGGCCCGGGCCCGGGCCGAGCGCCAGGGAACGCCGGCCAGCTTCATCCGCGCCGACGCCCGGATCCGTGCGTTCGAGCCGGCAAGCTTCGATCGGGTCATCTCGCGCTTCGGAGTGATGTTCTTCGATGACCCGATCCAAGCCTTCGCCAACCTCCGGACCGCGGCCAGAGAGGAAGCCAATCTCCAGTGTCCAGCATGGCGGAGCCCCGCGGAGAACCCGTTCATGACGACGGCCGAGCATGCTGCGGCGCCGCTCCCACCGAACCTCCCTGCCCGCCGGCCGGTCGACGTGTGCTGTGTCTTGCCCGAGCGGGACTTGACTCGCCATTTGATCCGCCTCGGTCCACTCGGCCGAGCCCTCGAGCAACTCTACGAGGAGACGCGCACCCGGGTCATCGAGACGATCCGCGCGGCGTTTGCATACGTGCGGGGAGCCGAAGTCCGCCTCACCGCCGCCTGCTGGGCGATCGGCGCTCGAGCACCTTCCACCTCCGCAAGGCGAAGGTCCACACGAGCAACGGTTCTTCTTGCGTAATCCGTCGAGCCGAGAGTGAGCGCCGGCATTCGGTCGCCGACCATGCCCGGCCATGCTTCACCCAAGGTCGCAGCCCTCTGCAATGCCCCGGGGCGGCTAACTTTCGTGTCGCCCGTTTACCACAGCAGGGGCAGCCGGACGCACTTCCTCCAGCACCCGCACGGTCTTTGCTACGCGTCCGCGGAGAGAGACGGCCAATCGGGCATATCAGCCGTTTCTCGGAGCGTGCAGGGTAATCCTATACTCCCATTAACCGCGGTGCCATCGAGTGCCACCATTCCGATCTCCACAACACATACATTGGGACTGCGAACGCCAGATTCACGGCAAACCAGATCAGGTACGCCTTGTATACGGTCCGGTTGCGGATAACATCCCAAATGAACATCGGCGACACGACGGCCAGCATGTAGAGCTCGGTCGAGAGGGGGCTCACCGGCATCGTCGTTGGCAGCCAGGAGATCCGGTCAATTGCAGCCGGCAAAGGCACCGCGGTCGCGAGCAGCATCATCCGCTTGTGAAGGCTCGGATCGGTCGTCCGGGCGCGCAAGCCGATCAGAATGAACAGTGGGAATAGAATTCCAACCCGCAATTGGAACAGCAGGATCAGATCGAGAACAAAAATTCTATGGTGCAGCCTGGGTCGCATCTCCGGCGAGGCGGCCTGCATGGCGCTCCAGGCTTGATGGTAGATGGTCGGGACGAGTATGAATCCCACCACCACCATGGCGGGGACGAGCACCATCGCCACACGTCCGAGGCGTCGATGAAGATTCCGCCTGCCGGCTGCCATCAGCGTCGTCTGCGCCAGCAGCAACAGCAGGAAAGACCCCATGAAGACCGCATGAAAATGCAGTGCCAGCGGGAATGGCGGCCGCTGTCCGGTTCTGACCAATTCGATCTTGTGCAGGGAATCCGGAATGAAGCCCGTCAACGTGATGACAATGAAGCTGACCGCGGTGAAGACGTAGATCCATCGGTCTATCGCCCGCGCGACAGGACTGCCGCCCTGATAACTTGACGCGAGCTTGACACCGGGGTCAGGAAGCGCGTTCGCAACAGTCGTCACGGGTACTCTCCTTCGGCGCCTGGCCGCCGTAGAAACGTCTTGGGCTTGCCCCGTGTTCTTGTCGGCAACATTATACGCTGCGTGCAGCGCAGAGAAGGGAGCGTGTCCGAGGGGCCCATGCCGGCTCGAGCTCATCTCTCGGCCGGGCATGCCCGCGCGCAGCTTGTGGCCGTACACGATGGGCAGCCTGGCAAGGAGGCTGGAAAAACTCATTGGGTTCAGTGAGTTACGACTCCGCTCGATGCATGGGGGTCTGGTGCGTCAAGGGATTCCGGAGCGCTTCAGATGCACCCTGGCGTGGCCGAGTTCACGCCAGGGCTTTGTCTCATTGTTTCTTCGACGACCAGCGGGTCCGTCGACCACGAGCGAACTCGAATTCCCGCTTGCGGATCCGGTGCGCGAGCTCGATCCGCGCCAGAAGCTCAGCCGCGATCCGGTATGACTTGAAGCCCAGCATGAGCCGGCACCGGCCGCTGATCGCCCGGTGGTCTTGCTCGACGATGTTCTTCGGGTGGCGGCTCGTCTGTACCAGTACGCATTTCCAACGGTGATCCTCTCGACGCAACCGGCGCAGTTTAGAATGACTCGGTAGTCGATCGCGGTTCGCTCGATGCCGCATTGTCGGCGGAGTTTCGCTGCGGCAGCTCGTGGACGGACGGCTCACGGGAGGACGCCTGACCGGTGGAACAGAACTGACTCGCCTCCGCTGTCCGCAGACTCGCAGGCCCCTGCTTACGATCGATGCCGCAAAAGTCACGGCGGTCGAAGCGGCTGCGGGCATCATGCGCCGCATCGATGCGCATGGAATTCGCACATTGAACGTCGCCGGCCCGCGATCGAGCACTCGACCACAGGCGCACGCCTTCGCGTTCGACGTCATCAGACGGGTATCAAGTGACTCCACCCAAGGCGACAAACCCTGACCGCCACACCCGGCGTTGCCGAGCGGCGTCACATCGAGGGCTCATGAGAGACCCGGCCGACCGGGAGCCGTACCCCCTCTCAAATAGGGAAGGCGGAACCGGTTGCCTGCGCGGTCCGCTCGACGGCAGTCGCTACCGACCGCCGCCTGATTCACTTTTTTGCGGACCACACCAGCGATCTGAACTTCGGACTGTTCCGGCCCGGGACCGCAAGCGGCGGCTGGGGCGCTTCAATCCCGCCTCAGATGTCGGAAAGGAGCGCGACCTCCCTCCAGATGTCGGTGTCCGGCAAGTACGAGGCCCCGAGCGTATGCGCACCGAGATAGGTGTCGTTCGAGAAGATCGCGCCACCGGTCACCTCGAGACACTCGTAAGGACCTATACATTCGCGCTGACCATGCGAGGTCGTCATGCGCAGATATATCGCCTCGCGAAACTCCAGCACCCGATACTGTTTGCGCCCGAGCTGCCAGAACCCGGCGGAGTAGCTGGCCATGACCGCATTATCCGGCCCGCGAAGCGTCCCGTCGACGCAAATCCTGAAATACGCCCCGCGGACGAGAACCATCGATTCGGTGCTCATCGGCCGAAAAGTGACCGTGATCACTCGTCGAGCTCGACTGTCAGACCCAGCTCCGTCTCTATGATATTGCCCAGCGAGTTCGCTGACAGCGTGAATCCGGGCCGCCGCCGGTAATCGTCCAAGCTGAGCCAGAGAGCGATCACCTCGTAGAGCTCGAGTCCGGTGAGGGTGTGGCACACGGCCGTCGTACCGTCGCTCGCGATCCAGAAGCTGTGCTCGTCGGAGTGCCGCCAGCGTCGTGTAAAGTAGGGTTTGGACAGCTCTAGACGGATCTCGTCGCCGTCCGGCACCTCCTCCAGCATCCGCATGAGGGCGGTGGAATCGGCGACCAGGGCTTGCGCGGAGGTGATTCTGGTTTCGGTCATTCTGATGAGGTTTGCGGCGCCTTGAGCGATGCCCGCGTCAGTTTGCTCTCGACGCTGGCGCCTCTATCGGCGAATGAGGATGAACGTGGAGAGCGACCGCCAGGTGCAGCCGGGCGAGCAATGTCAGGGAGTCCGACGGGAGGTCGACCCGGAAGTCGTCGCGCGCATAGAGGCTCACGTGCAGCTCTGCAGCGCCGCCCTCCGCATTCAGTTGCCCGAGGAAGGATTGTGCGCGTCGCAAGTTGGTGAGAGTCTTCAGGATCACACCTTCCACCGAAACGCTCTCTGAGGAAAGCTGCGGCTCATCCATCAGCCCTCCCATCCAGTAGCTGTCGTGATGTGCGCCGCCGAGCTCCGCGCCGGACTGATCGCGGCGCGCCTGGCCCGCTCGCCAGCTGTGCTGCGGCTGGATGCCGAGCGTAGCGGTGATCGTGGCCGGATCGATGGTCGGATGGCGAATACGCAGAGAAACCGTGAACTCGTACTCGCTCATGGGAGCGTCCGCTGGACCAATTGGCCGGTCATTGAAGTCCGGCTCTACGCGACTTCGACGGGACTGCCGCAACGTGCCTCTCACCCGCCACGACTCGGCTCGCCGGTTGGACAACCGCCGGTATTCGGTTGGGACGTACGGTCCGGGCCTGGAGTGTTGGCGGCAAATGCGCGCAGGCAGTCACGGGAGCAGATGATCACGGCCGGTGCCTGGTCGTCGAGCACGCCCGGGTTGGGATGGCGGCTCACACGGAAATGCTCGTTTGGGCGTCGCCCGTCCTCAAAGCCGATGTCACGCTCGCAGACATCGCAGGTCATGACCAGAATCTCTTCAGCGGGACGGTGGCGTCCGGTCCTGCGCCAAGCCATGGGTTGAGCCTCTCAACAGGGGACAGGCGGCGCGCCATTCCCGGCCATGGCGGCCGGGAATGGCGCGAAATTGCGATAGCGTGTCAGTAACGGCGCGGGCCACCGCCACGATTGCCGCCGCCGGACTTTTCACGGTCCTGCGCCTCGTTCACCTTGAGGGCGCGGCCATCGTAGTCGGTACCGTTCAGCGCCTGCATGGCGCGAACAGCGTCGGCGTTCGACATTTCCACGAAACCGAAGCCGCGCGGGCGCCCGGTGTCGCGATCCGTGATCATAGAGACCTTCTCAACCGTGCCGTGCGGGGAGAACAGAGCGCGCACGGCCTCATCGGTCGCCGTGAAAGGGAGATTTCCAACGTATAATTTGGTCACTGCAGAATACTCATGAAAGAAAAAAGAAAGCGGTATAGAGCGGCAGAAATATTCTGCCTCCTGGTTCGCGGAGCTTTGCGAGGGTGGCAGACATTGGCCGGAAGGGACGCCGGGAGGCGGCGCACGGCACCAAGGCAGACAAGCCGAAAAGATACGAGCCGGTCCCTAGATTACAGGAGTCGGGGGCGGACTGCCGAACTTTCGTTTCGGCCGGCCATCGGCAATGACTTGCGCTCGCGCCGCCGGGCGCGCATGCTGATCAGGCGCGCTGAGCGCGGCCGCCGGCTCGGCAATCAGGAGCCAAACTCATGAACAGCTTTGCGGCGACGCTGGTCATTCGCGAGCGCCTGCGACAGCACCTCCTGCCGCATCATGAGCCTTGGCGGCCTCAGGGCGAATACGCCGGCGGGTGTTTGTGCGACGGGTGCGGCGAGCGCATCACTTCGGCTCAGGCGTCTTACGATGTGGACTTCGCCCCGGGCGTCACGCCGCAGTCGCTGAGACTGCTTCGCGAATGTCTCGAGATCTGGCTGTGTGAATGCCAGAGCCGGCCTCTCTCCTGACTTACCCAACGCAGGACCTGAAAAGAGTGATGAAGCTTACCCTGATCGATGCCTTCAGCCGGTTCGGCGCCAAACCGGCCAGCCGACTGGGGAGCCTGTCCGCCATGGCGGCGGACGGCGCCATGGTACTCAACTGCCTGCCGGCGCATTTCGGGCATCCAGCCCCCGGAGTGCTACGTTACGAGACCAAGCTTTCCACCGCACAGGCGACTGCCAAGATTGTCACGACCCTGGGTGAGAACCTGACGCGCGCGCGCGATGGAGATCTTCCGGTCCGGATGGTCGTCCCCATTCAGGAGCGGGAGAAAACCGGCAACAAGGCCTGCAGATATCACGTCCGGCCCGATCTGATCGGCAAGCTCGTCGAGTTCGATGGAGACCACTTCGTCGTGGACTTCACGCGACCTCAACCGGCGCGTCCGGCCGCCGCCACAGGCCGTCGCAAATAGCGCCGGCCAGCTTTGCCGGGGCCATCTCACTTCTCGCAAGGGGTCTTGCTCGATCTTGGCGTCGCTTCGCCTCTACGGCTTCAAGGTGACGCGTTTCGCTGGCAAGCGCCATCATGTCCGCTTCGGTCGGCTTGCAGTGCTCGACATCAGAGATGAATTGCTTGCTCACGCCCGCGGTCGCGGAGAGGTCGTCGATTCGGACGTGACTGCTTGGCCGCACGGCGCGCATGGCAAGCCCAGGGCGGGGGACCGGAAGGGGATGTGCATGATTGAGTTCCTGATATCGCAGGAATTCAAGAGGACCGTGGACCACCTGTTTATGGAGTTCCTACGGTCATAGGAATTGCAGCAGCGATCAGGCTGCTCGCCTTATCCGTAGCACATGTCTCTGGATAAGATCATCAGCGGCGGCCAGACAGGAGTCGACCGCGGTGCGCTCGATGCCGCGCTGTCGGCCGGATTTCCGTGCGGCGGCTCGTGCCCGGCCGGCCGGAAAGCAGAGGACGGTTCAATAGCACATCGCTATCCCCTCGCCCCCCTTGCGCGAGGCGGATATCGCGAGCGAACCCGACAGAATGTACTCGACAGCGATGGGACCGTGATCCTTGTGCATGGGCGTCTCACGGGGGGACGTTTGACTGGTGGAACGCAGCTGACACGCACTTGCTGTCTGCAAGTCCGCAAGCCTCTGCTCACGATCGACGCGACCAATTTCACAGCGGTCGAAGCTGCCGCGGCCATCATGCACTTCATCGGTGCGCATGGAATTCGCGTGTTGAACATCGCCGGCCCGCGAGCGAGCAGCTGGCCAGAGGCGCACGGCTTCGCGTTCGAGGTCATCACACGGGTGCTCAGGCAATCCACCAGAGCGGATAAGCCCTGATCGCCACGCCACTCTCGTGGAAGACACAACGGCTGCTGTTCAAGCGACACCTTATCGGGGCGGACTCCGCCACGAGTAGCGCCTTGCTGTCGCCTGATTCACTTTTTTGCGGGCCACTGCACCGCGGAACCGGTCTCGATACCGAGTTCAAAGACTGGAAGCCGGGCTTTCGGGACCTGCGTTCCCAAGGTCTCGGTTACGGTCAGGGTAGAATATAGCCCTGGCGGCCACCGCAACTTCCCCCACCCGTGGCCGGGTCAAAATCCTCCACCT
>OBLK01000196.1_pt1 | contig 18502 bp, 16 predicted proteins | sample 1518871 | NCBI WGS metagenome assembly OBLK01 (sample SAMEA2464837, study PRJEB22497) | soil metagenome | biome: Grassland; feature: Farmland; material: Clay | place: Australia | collected 2013-02-01 | depth 0.8 m
ATCCACAACGCCCCGGTCGAGGGCACGCAGCAGTTCGGCGTCTTCCGCCCATGATCGGGCGGGTGCTGGTGGCCAACCGCGGGGAGATCGCCCGGCGGGTGATCCGCACGTGCCGGGCGCTCGGCATCGGGACCGCCGCGGTCTACTCCGACGCCGACGAGCACGCGCCGCACGTGGCCGAGGCCGACGTCGCCGTGCGGCTGGCCGGCGTGTCGCCGGCCGAGACGTACCTGAGGGCCGAGCGCGTCGTGCAAGCGGCGCTGGCCGCCGGGGCCGACGCGGTGCACCCCGGATACGGGTTCCTGAGCGAGAACGCCGCGTTCGCCAGAGCCGTCACGGCGGCCTGCCTGACCTGGATCGGCCCGCCGGCCGAGGCCATCGAGGCGATGGGCAGCAAGATCGAGGCCAAGAAGCTGATGGCGAGCGCCGGGGTGCCCGTGCTCGCCGAGCTCGACCCGGAGCTGATCACCGACGAGGACCTCCCGGTGCTGGTCAAGGCCTCGGCCGGGGGCGGCGGGCGGGGCATGCGCGTGGTCCGGCGGCTCGCCGAGCTGGCCGCGGCCCTCGACGGCGCCCGGGCGGAGGCGGCGTCGGCGTTCGGCGACGGCGCGGTGTTCTGTGAGCCGTACCTGCAGACCGGGCGGCACCTCGAGGTGCAGGTCCTCGCCGACCGGCACGGCACCGTGTGGGCGCTCACCGAGCGCGAGTGCTCGATCCAGCGCCGGCACCAGAAGATCATCGAGGAGACGCCGTCGCCGATGGTCGACACCGCGATGCGGCAGCGGCTGCGCGAGGCCGCGACGGCCGCGGCACAGGCCGTCGGCTACGTCGGCGCCGGCACGGTGGAGTTCCTGGCCGCGCCGGACGGGCGGTTCTACTTCCTGGAGATGAACACCAGGCTGCAGGTCGAGCACCCGGTCACCGAGTGCGTCACCGGCCTGGACCTGGTCGCGCTGCAGCTGGCGGTCGCCGAGGGCTCCCGGCTCGATCCGGAGCCGCCGGCGCCGAGCGGACACGCGATCGAGGCGCGGCTGTACGCCGAGGACCCGGCGGGCGGCTGGCGCCCGCAGAGCGGCACCGTGCACGCGTTCGCGGTCCCGGGCGTCGACGCCGAGTTCGAGGCGCCGGACCGCCACGGCCTGCGTCTGGACAGTGGGATTTCCGCGAGCACCGGCCCGGCGACCGTCACCGTGCACTACGACCCGATGCTGGCCAAGGTGATCGCCTGGGCGCCGGCCAGGGAGCAGGCCGCCCGCCGGCTCGCCGCGGCGCTGGCGGCCAGCACGATCCACGGCCTGACCACGAACCGCGATCTGCTGGTGCGGACGCTTCGCCACCCGGCGTTCCTGGCCGGCGAGACCGACACCGCGTTCTTCGACCGGCACGGTCTGGCCGAACTGGCGGCACCGCTGGCCGGCGAGCGAGCCGAGCAGCTCTCCGCGCTCGCCGCGGCACTGGCCACCGCCGCGCACGGGCGCGAGACCGCGCGGGTGCAGCGCGGCCTGCCCAGCGGCTGGCGCAACGTGCCCTCGCAGCCGCAGCGCCGGTCGTTCCGGGGCCGCCAGGACAGTCAGGGCGGCCGGCGCCGCATCGACGTCGAGTACCGGCTCGGCCGCGACGGCCTGACCAGCGCCGCCGGCGTGGCGCTGGTGAGCCTCACGGGCGGCCGCGTGGTGTTCGACGACGCGGGCGTGCGCCGCACGTTCGACGTCGCGCGGTACCCGGACCTGGTGTGCGTCGACTCGGCGCTCGGCGCGGTCACCCTGGTCCCGATCAGCCGGTTCCCGGACCCGGCGCGGCGGGTCGCCCACGGGTCGCTGCTCGCGCCGATGCCTGGCGCGGTCACCGCGATCCACGTCGCGCCGGGCGACGCCGTCGAGCGGGGCCAGCCGCTGCTGGTCCTGGAGGCGATGAAGATGCAGCACGTCGTCGCCGCCCCTGCGGCCGGCGTGGTCAGGTCGGTCACCGTGGAGGTGGGAGCGCAGGTCGAGGGCGGCTCGGTGCTCGCGGTCGTCACGGGTGAGGAGGAGTCCGGTGAACTATCAGGAGAGCCAGGAACGGCGTGAGCTGCGAAAGGCGGTCGCCGACCTCGCCGGCCGGTACGGCCGTGGGTACTTCGAGTCCAAGGCGCGCGCCGGCGAGAAGACCGACGAGCTGTGGACCGAGGCCGGCAAGCTCGGCTACCTTGGCGTGAACCTGCCCGAGGAGCACGGCGGCGGCGGTGGCGGCCTGGGCGACCTGGCCGCGGTGTGCGAGGAGTTCGCGGCGGCCGGTTGCCCGTTGCTGCTCATGGTCGTCTCGCCGGCCATCTGCGGGACGATCATCGCCCGGTTCGGCACCGGCGAGCAGCGTGCACGCTGGCTGCCCGGGCTCGCCGACGGCTCGACCAAGATGGCGTTCGCGATCACCGAGCCGGACGCCGGCTCGAACTCGCACCGGATCACCACGACGGCCAGGCGCGACGGTGACGGCTGGGCGCTGACCGGGCAGAAGGTGTTCATCTCCGGCGTCGACGAGGCGCAGGCCGTGCTCGTCGTCGGCCGCACGGAGAACGCCAGGACCGGCCGGCTGCAACCGGCGCTGTTCGTCGTGCCGACCGACGCCCCAGGCCTGACCACCCAGATGATCAAGATGGACCTGCTGACGCCGGAGAAGCAGTTCACGATGTTCATCGACGACGTGCGGCTGCCGGCCGACGCGCTCGTCGGTGACGCCGACGCCGCCCTGCAGCAGCTGTTCGCCGGGCTGAACCCGGAACGGATCATGGCCGCGTCGTTCTCCTGCGGCACGGCACGCTACGCCCTGCGCCGCGCGGTCGAGTACGCCAAGGGCCGGTCGGTGTTCAAGGTGCCGATCGGGGCGCACCAGGCGATCGCCCACCCGCTGGCCGACTCCGCGATCAACCTGGAGATGGCCCGGCTGATGACCCAGAAGGCCGCGGCGCTCTACGACGCCGGCGACGACCTGGCCGCCGGGGAGGCCGCCAACATGGCCAAGTACGCCGCTGCCGAGATGGCATGCGCCACGGTCGACCGGGCCATCCAGACCCACGGCGGGAACGCCTTCACGAGCGAGTACGGGCTCGCCGCCATGGCGTCGGCGGTGCGGCTGTCCCGGGTGGCACCGGTGAGCCGGGAAATGGTTCTCAACTTCGTCGCCGAACATACCCTCGGGCTACCAAAGTCTTACTGATCAACTCAGCCGATAGGACGCTGCCCCGAACGGGTGAAAGCTGGGCCAGAAGTCCCAGTCGGACCATCCGGTAGGCCGGTCCCAACCTTGAAGTAGGGACGGGCCCGCGGTGTACCTCTTAGGGGCGCCCAGACAGCTCAAGGCGGAAGTTGGTACCCGCGCTCGCGAACCGTCCCAGACGAGCGAGGAATCAGCCTCCCCGAGCCGACCGGGCGATGTGGGCGGCGGCGGCAGCTGCCCGGCCCGTAACCGCCCGACCTGACGCCGTCGGCTTGCGCGATTCCGGCGGGTTGCCGCGTACGCCCGCGTCAGGTCGGGCCTCGGGCCGGTCCCGGCCAGGCCCCCGGCCTAAGCGGCCTGCCCGGGGCGCGGGACCATATGGGCACCTGCTTGCTGGGGGTGAGGATGTCCAATGGGGCGGTTTACCGTCAGGCCGTCGAGGAGGCCATGGAGCTGCTCTCGGGCAGCTGGGCGGTGGCTGTGCTGGCCGCGCTCGCGCCTCGGCGACTCCAGTACTCGGTGCTGCTGAGCGCAATCAACGACGCCGAGCAGCGCGCCGGCTGGGTGGCTCATCAGCGGCCGTTGAGCGAGAAGGTGCTCTCCCAGACGCTGGCCAGGATGCAGCGTGACGGGCTGATCACCAGGCACCGGGAGTCGGAGTTCCCGCCGGTGACCTGGTACCAGATAACCCCGCTCGGGCGCTCGCTGCTGGCCGCGCTGCGGCCACTTGCGGAGTGGTCGCTGTCGCACCGCGACGAGCTGAACTCGGCCAGGGACCGCCGCAGGGACGCCAGGCAGAACTGACGGCGGCGCCTGCGTTCGGGTGGCCTGCGCGCGTCAGGCGGTGGCGTTGGGGGCGACCAGGCAGTAGCTGTTGCGGCCGGCGTCCTTGGCGGAGAACAGGGCGTTGTCGGCGGTCAGCAGCAGCGCGTCCATGTCCTCGGCGCAGTCGGGGTACTGCGACCCGCCGACGGAGACGGTGAGCCCGGAGACGGTCGCCGGACCGTTCTCGCCGTCGACCGCGACCTCGAGCTCCCGCACCCGCTGGCAGACCCGGTCGGCCAGCGCTGCCAGCTCGGCGCCGTCGACGCCTGGCAGCAACGCGACGAACTCCTCGCCGGCGAGCCTGGCCACCAGGTCCTCGCTGCGCAGGCCCGTCTCGACCGCCTTGGCGACGGCGCGCAGCACGGTGTCGCCGGCGAGCTGGCCGTGGGCCCGGTTGACGTCCTTGAACCGGTCGACGTCGATCATCAAGATGCCCATGCTGGTGCTCAGCCGCCTGGCCCGCTCCATCTCCTTCTTGGCCAGCTCGTGCCAGTACAGGGCGTTGAGCAGGCCGGTCTTGGCGTCGGTGACCGCGGCGTGCTCGAGCTGGCTGGCCAGCAGGCTGCGCTGCATGATCAGCAGTGGCACCAGCAACAGCACGACGATGGCCGGTTGGTACACCAGCAGGGCCGCCACGGCCGCGCCGAAGCCAAGGGACGCGACCTCGATCAGCTGGTCGGCCAGCCGCCCCATCGCCTTGCGGGCGGGCATGTTGGGCGAGGACAGCGCGATCGCGCCGACGACGAGGGCGTAGTTGACCAGCCAGCGGACCGCGCCGGCGGCGACGATCGCGGCGAACGCGACGGGGCTCAGGTGGTCGGTGGTCAGGCCCGGGTAGCTGGCCGGGGCCATCGCGACCAGGACAGTGCCGGCGCACGCCGAGGCGAGCACGACGGTGCTGGCGGTGAACACCCACCGGTGCGGGACGACCCGCCGGTACACGCGGAACCACTCGTGTGCGTACAGCACTGCGATCAGCGCCGCTACCAGCTGCGGGGGCAGCAGCAGCAGGCCGGCGAACGACCACACCGCCTGCAGACTGATGTACGAGACGCCCTCAGCGGCCAACTCGCGCATCCGCTCGTTGCGGCGCGACCATTCCACATGCAGCATCGCCCCAGCGGCCAGGCAGGCGAACCACAGCAGGTCGAGCCGATCGACCGGGAACAGCGTCGCGGTGGCGGCGATGACGACGATCGCGGAGACGATCACCGCCACCACGTAGGACCTCAGAGCCGGCGGCAGCGACCACAAGGACCACCGGCGTGGGCTGGTGAACCGGGGCCTTTGCAAAGCCTGCCCTTTGGGGTCCTGCTGATGTTGACCCACACTCACAGTGCACCCCTGAGGTCCGTCGTGGATTGTCCGTACAACGTAGCTAGCCCATTACGCGTAGTCACCCCGCTAATGGGTGGATGTCGGGTGGCTTGAACTCGAAGCTCACCACAGCCGGTGATGTCGACTATGAATCTGGCCAAGATCTACACCCGTATGGGTGAATACCTCCTAGGACCTGTCGGCCGCAACCCGCTAAGAGGAGGTGAACGATGCGTACTCACCGTGACAACACGTGGCACTGAGGCCCGACTTGCGTGGCTTCCTCGGTAAGTCATGCCGCCTGACTTGCCGAGGAAACCCGCGCCCGGGACCACGACACCGCCATGGGCACCGCAGCGATCATGCCGAGCACACCCGCCACGGCGACCACCGCCGAAGGCTCGAAGCGATCCGCTGCCACCCCGGCGGTCAGCACGCCGATGCCCTGCGCGGCGATGAGTGCCGTCACCGCTAGGCCAAAGGCCTGCGCCCGGCGAGAGTCGGGCACTGAGCGGACGAACTCGGCGTTGGCCACGATCTGGTAGGCCGACGCCAGGCCGGACAGCGCCCACAAGGCGAGCGTGATCTCGAGTCCTGGGTCGAACGCGCACCCGACCAGCGGCGCGCACGCGGCGATCGCGAGCGGCCCGAGCAGCCTGGAACGGACCCGCGGCGGTACCTGGTTGATCAAGGCCATGCCGATCAGCGCGCCGGCGGGATTGGCCGCCATGAGCAGCCCGACCGCGGCCGGACCGGCGCCGAGGTGGTCGGCATAGGGCACCGCGAGTCCCTCGACGGTGATGTAGAACCCGGAGATGCACGCGAGCCCGACCAGCGCGCGCAGCTTCCGGTCCCGCCAGACCAGCGACGAGCCGGCACCGATGTCGCGCAGCCACGAGCGCCGGTGCCCGGCCTCGAGCTCCGGTGCAGGGCGGGCGCGCAGCCCGAACCGGACCAGCGCCGCCGAGGCGATGAACGATGCCGAGTCCAGCAGCAGCGCCTCGGTGGGCCCGAACCCGCTGACGAGCACGCCGCCGCTGGCGAAACCGGCGAGCTGCGCCAGCTGGTAGGACATGTTCGAAACCGCCGAGCCGACCACGTACCGGTCGCCCTCGAGCACCACCGGCAGGGTCGCCGCCCTGGCGGCGTTGAACGGGGCGGCGAGAAACTGCACGACCACCAGCAGCGTGCCGACGACCAGCAGCGGCAGGCCGGGCATCGCCATCAGCGCGACCAGCCCGGCCCGGGCCAGGTCCGCGGCGACCATGACCGACCGCCGCGGCAGCCGGTCCGCGATGCCGGACAGCAACGGCCCGGCGACCAGGCTCGGCAGGAACGTCAGCGCGTAGGTCAGCGCGGTGAGCCCGGCCGAGCGGGTCCGCTCGAACACCAGCACCGCCAGCGCGACCCGGGCGAACTGGTCGCCGACCACCGACAGCAGGTGCGCGCCGAACAGGGCGCGGAACTCGGCGACGGCGAACACCTCGCGATACGTCGCCGCCCGCTCCGGCCCGGAACTCATGCAGTGCCTCTCTGGCTGCCTTCGCCTCTCTGGCTGCCGTCGCCTCTCTGGCCGCGTCGACTGGAAAGCTCCCATCTCGCCAAGCCGAATACAAGCAGAGTTGACCGGTTCACTCGCCGTCGTCATGCTCGGCAACTGATGGCAGCCCCGCGCAAGGAGCAAGAGCGCAGCAGGCTCACCAGGCAACGGCTGATGGAGGCCTGCGTCGAGTGCCTGGTCGAGTTCGGTTGGGCGGGCACCACCACGACCGTGGTCGCCGAGCGAGCCGGGGTGTCCAGGGGTGCGCAGCTGCACCACTACCCGACAAGGGCCGAGCTCGTGGTCGCCGCGGTCGAGCACGTCGGCCGGGTGCGGGCGGCCGAGATCGTGGCCTCGGCAGGCGAGCTGCCGGCCGGGGCGCGGCGGACCGAGGCGGTGCTCGGCCTGGTCGCCGACTTCTACGGTGGCCCGCTGTTCGCCGCGGCGCTCGAGCTGTGGGTGGCCGCGCGGACCGACGAACAACTACTCGCGGTCGTCGCGCCGCTGGAGGCACAGCTGGGCCGGGAGGCGCACAAGGTGGCTGTGGAGCTGCTCGACGTCGACGAGGGCCGCCCCGGCGTGCGCGAGCTGATCCAGGCGACGCTCGACCTGCTGCGTGGACTGGGCCTGGCCGGGGTGCTCACCGACGACCGGGACCGTCGGCGCCGGATCCTGCGGCGCTGGGCGCGGATCCTGGACGGTGAGCTCCGGCCGCAATACCCCCCGGGGGTACCGACGTTGACCGACACCTGACCCACGACGAACTCCACCATGACTCCAGCTGGCGCTGGCCGCCGACACGCTGTCGATCGCGGTCATGGAGATCGTGGACAACCTGGTGATCCTGGCGGTGCCCGGCGCGATGGAGGCCGGGCTGGCCTCGGTGCTGTTCTGGGCGACGCTGGCGTTCGCGGTCAACCGCTGGATGATCGCGCGCGGTCGCGGGCACGCCGTCGTTCACCAGTACCACTAGTGCACCAGTACCGCTAGCGCGAGCAGTCCGAGTTGGCCGAGCGCTCGAAGTCGGACCTCGTCATCGCCCGGTAGGTCCGGCCGTCGGTCGTCGCCCACACCTGGTCGGGGCCGAGCCCGCGCAGGTCCTCGAGGGTGAACTCGACGCGCAGCGAGATCTGCTCGCCCCAGGCCCGCGCGCTGTACGTGCGGTCCTCGCGCAGCTCGGTGAAGTCGGACCGGGTCGTCCGCCAGCCCGGCGGTGGCTCGAACAGCTGGACGATCTCGCCGTCGGCAAGCGGCCGCTCGCCCTGCGCCCGCCACTGGGGCCAGACGTCCTCCGACCCGCCGCCGAATTCGGCGACCAGCAGCACCGCCAGCTGGTCGTCCGGGCACGGCTCGGCGAGCACGGCCGGTTCGCCGCCGTCGGTCAGCAGCGCGATTGTCGGCCAGTTGCCGGGGCTGCAGCCGGTCAGCAAGGTCGTTGCCGCGACCGCTGTTACCGCCGCCGCCAGGACCCGCGCCGCTGCCTGCACGGGTGCAGTGTGCGCCGGGCCGGGGCGCCCCCGGTGCCCGGGGCCACCCACGCCGGAGTCGGATCGTGGGCGGCCCACGCTTCTGCTACCCGGCGGGCGGCCGGCCGGGGGTGCGGGACAGGCGCGGGGCGGCGGCCGGCGCCCAAGTCGAACCGGAGCGGACGAACGTGCCACGGGCGAGGTTGTGCGGGTGCTGCGGCGCTTCGTCCAGCGACAGCACCGGGGTCACGCAGGCGTCGGAGCCGGCGAACGCCTGCTCCCATTCGTCGCGCGTGCGGCCGGCGATGATCGAGGCGAAGCGCGAGCGCAGCTGCGGCCAGCCAGCCGGGTCGTACTGCGCTGGCAGGTCTTCGCCGGCGAGCCCGAGGCCGGCCAGGAACGCCGCGTAGAACTGCGGCTCGAGGCACCCGACGGCGACGTAGCGGTCGTCGGCGGTGCGGTAGACGTCGTAGAACGGCGCGCCGGTGTCGAGCAGGTTCGAGCCGGGCTCGCCGCGCCAGACGCCGGCGGCGCGCAACTCGTAGACGAACGACATGAGGCTGCTGACGCCGTCGACCATGGCGATGTCGACGACCTGCCCGCGGCCTGAGCCGGCCCGCTCGACCAGAGCTGCGAGCACGCCGAAGATCAGGTACAGGGAGCCGCCGGCGAAGTCACCGACCAGGTTCAGCGGCGGCGTCGGCGGCTGGCCGGTGCGCACGAACGAGCCGAGCGCCCCGGTCAGCGCGATGTAGTTGATGTCGTGCCCGGCGGCGTCGGCGAGCGGTCCGGACTGCCCCCAGCCGGTGAGCCGCGCGTACACCAGCCGCGGGTTGGCCTCCAGGCACACGTCCGGGCCGAGCCCGAGGCGTTCCATGACGCCCGGCCGGAACCCCTCGGTCAGCACGTCGGCCGTCGACACCAGGTCCAGCAGCGCGCAGCGCCCCTGCTCGCTCTTGAGGTCGAGCTCCACCACCCGGGCGCGGCCACCGGCGGACACCGCGCCGGCGAACTCGAGCCCGCCGCCGCCGGGGCGTTCGACCCTGATCACCTCGGCACCCATGCCGGCCAGCAACGATGCCGCGAACGGGCCAGGGCCGATCCCGACGAGCTCCACGACGCGGATGCCGGCGAGTGGTCCGGCCGGGGGCGAACTGCTCATAGCCGGCGACCGTAGCCGAGGCCGGTGGACGCAGGCCCAAGGCGCACGGCAGGCTGTTGCGGTGGCTGCCAACCTGCCCGTGACGGCGATCAACTCGGACGGGCCGACCGTGCTGCTGATCTCGGCCGACACCGCCGTGGAGCGCGCGCTGATCGACGACTGGCTGCGGGACAACGCCGGTGGCGACGTCCCCGACACCTTCGAGACGGTGCGGCTGTCCGAGTTGAGCGCGGTCGGGCAGCGGCTCGCCGAACCGGACGACCCGCTGCTCGTGCCGGTCCGCGTGGTGTGGCTGCCGCGGGAGCGCAAGGGCGACCGCCGGGTGCGCTGGTCCGATGCGCTGCTGATGACCAACCCGAGGCGGCCCAGGGTCACCGCCCAGCGGCGGATCGCGAACCGTGCGCCCGACCGCTGCCGCGTCGTGGTGGCCGAGCCGGCACACGCCAGCGACCTGCGGCGCCGCTGGAGCCGGGAGGTCGGGGAGTCGGGCGGGCCGCAGGGCTTCGCCGCGTTCGTCGGGCGGCAGGCGACGCTCGCGCTCGAACGCGCCGAACGGGCCCTGATCGGCGACCGGTACAAGGTGCCGCGGCTGGTCGTCGAGCAGATCATGGCCAACAGCCGGTTCCGCGACGAGCTCGCCGCGATCGCCAGGTCCACCGGCCAGCCGATCGGCCAGGCCACCGTCGCGGTCGCCGATCGGCTCTCCGAGGTCGTCGCCGTGCAGAGCCGGCTGGCGGCAGACCTGCTGTTCGGTGCGCTCGGCCCGGCGCACAACCGGGCCTGGACGGTCCGCGTCGGCGGCAACGATGACAACGGTGTCGGTCTGGACCGGCTGCGGCAGCTCAACCGCAGCCACTCGCTGGTGTTCCTGCCGACCCACCGGTCCTACATGGACCCACTCATCCTCGACACCGTGCTGTCGGCCAACGGGTTCCCGCCCAACCACAAGGTCGCCGGCGACAACCTGTCGTTCTGGCCGTTCGGGCCGCTCGGCCGGCGGGCCGGCGTGGTGTTCATCCGCCGCTCGTTCGGCGACGACCAGCTCTACAAGCTCGCCGTCCGGGAGTACTTCGGCTACCTGGCCGCCAAGCGCTTCAACCTGGAGTGGTACCTGGAGGGCGGCCGCTCGCGCACCGGCAAGCTGCGGCCGCCGCGGTTCGGCATCCTGCAGTACCTGGTCGACGCGGTGCGCTCCGGCCGGGCGCAGGACGCTTTCCTGGTCCCGGTGTCGATCACGTTCGACCAGCTGCCAGAGGTCGGCGCGATGGCCGACGAGCAGCGCGGTGGGGCCAAGCAGCGCGAAGGCTTCGGCTGGCTCGCCCGCACGATCAAGGCGCACCAGCGGCCGCTGGGCAAGGTCCACGTTCGCTTCGCCGAGCCGCTGTCGCTGCGGGACGGCCTGGCGGCGGCCGGGCCGGACCCCAAGCTCGCCGTGCAGAAGGTCGCCTTCGAGGTGTGCGACCGGATGAACCGGGCCACCCCGGTGCTTGCCGTGGCGCTCGTGCCACTCGCGCTGCTCGGCGCCCACGACCGGGCGCTCACGCTGGACCAGGTGTGCCGGGTGGTCGACCCGCTGCTGGACTACGTGCGGGCTCGCGAGCTGCCGCAGAGCGGCCTGGACGAGCTGCGCCGCCCGGACGGCGTGCGCGCGGTGCTGGCGACGCTCGGCCGCCACGGCGTCGTCACCGCCTACACCGACGGCACCGAGCCGGTCTACTCGATCGAGCCCGGCCAGCACCTCGTCGCCGCGTACTACCGCAACAACGCCATCCACTGGTTCGTCAACCGGGCGATCGTCGAGCTGGCGGCGACCGCCGACTCACCGGTCGAGCACGCGTTCGCCCTGCGCGACCTGCTCAAGTACGAGTTCTTCTTCGCCGACAAGGCCGCCTTCCGCGCCGAGCTCGCCACCGAGCTGGAGCTGCTCGGCCCTGACTGGCGTGACCCGGACCTGGCGCCACCCGACCCGCACGGCCTGCTGGCCAAGGCGCCGTTCCTGGTGGCCCACCGCGTGCTCCGCTCGTTCGTCGAGTCGTACCTTGTCGTCGCGGACCGGCTGGCCGAGCGCAACCCGCGCAAGGCCGTCGAGCGCAAGGAGTTCCTCGCCGAGTGTGTCGCGGTCGGCCGGCAGTACGTCATGCAGCGGCGGATCCACAGCGCCGAGTCGGTGTCGGTCGAGCTCTTCTCCGGCGCGCTGCGGCTGGCCGCCAACCGCGACCTGGTCGACCCCGGCCGCGACGAGCTCGCGCAGCGGCGCCGGGAGTTCGCCCAGGAGGTGGCCGCGGTGGCCGAGACGATCGCCGAGGTGGACCGCATCGACGCGGCCAACCGACGTCCTAAGGTGGCGCGATGACCAGACAGATCCACGTGTGCGTGCTCGGGGCGGGTTCCTGGGGGACCACGGTCGCCTCGCTGGCCGCCGCCAACGCGAACGTCACGCTGTGGGCGCGCCGGGCTGAGCTGGCCACCGAGATCGACGAGAAGCACGTCAACGAGACCTACCTGCCCGGGATGTCGCTGCACTCGACGCTTCGGGCCACGTCGTCGTTGGAGGGCGCGGTCTGGACCGCCGACGTGCTGGTGGTCGGCGTGCCCTCGCACGGTTTCCGCACCACGCTGGAGGAGGCGGCCAAGTTCGTCCGGCCGTGGATCCCGATCGTGAGCCTGTCCAAGGGCCTAGAGCGGGGCACCTCCAAGCGCATGACCGAGGTCGTCGACGACGTCCTGCCGGGACACCCCGTCGGCGTGCTCGCCGGTCCCAACCTGGCCCGCGAGGTCCTCTCCGGCTACGCCGCCGCGGCCGTCATCGCCATGCCGGATGAGCACGTCGCCCGGTCGATGCAGGGCCTGTTCGCCAACCGGGTCTTCCGCGTCTACACCAGCAACGACGTGCTCGGCTGCGAGCTTGGCGGGGCGCTCAAGAACGTCATCGCGATCGCGGCCGGGATGGCCGAGGGGCTCGGCGTCGGCGACAACACCAGGGCCATGGTGATCACCCGCGGGCTGGCCGAGATCACCAGGCTCGGTGTCGCCATGGGCGCCGACACGCGCACGTTCGCCGGCCTCACCGGCCTCGGTGACCTGATGGCGACGTGCATGAGCCCGCTGTCGCGCAACCGCACCGTCGGCGAGCGGCTGGCCCGCGGCCAGACCATCGACCAGATCACCGCCGAGATGAAGATGGTCGCCGAGGGCATCAAGACCTGCCGGGTCGTGCTGGAGTTGGCCGACCGCTACGGCGTCGACATGCCCATCGTGCGCGAGGTGGACGGCGTCGTGAACGAGGGCCGCGGCGCCACCGACGCCTACCGCGGCCTGGTCCGGATCGCCCCAACCTCCGAGATCCACGGCGTGGCGTAGCGAATTGGCGCAGCGAATTGGCGCAGCGCAGCGACCAGCGGGAGGCCTAGATGGGCTGGCCGGCGCGCATGCGTCGGGTGACCGTGCGCTCGGCCACGAACGACAGGAACGGGATGGTGCCGGCGACCAGCACCAGCAGCGTGCCGCGGATCGACCACCGTGCCCTGATCGCCAGGTCCAGGGCGAACGCCAGGTACACCGCGTAGACGAAGCCGTGGATCGGCCCGATGATCTCCACGCCGCGGGGCTCGTCGGCCAGGTACTTCATGCCCATGGCGGCGACGAGGCCAAGCAGCATCACGCCGACCACATAGGCGAGCACCCGGAAGCGCAGCAGCGCTCCCGACAGCCGCCGGTCGGTGGCCGGCACCTCTACGGCCTGGTCAGTTTCCACGGTCGGACTCCTCCGCGTGCAGTCGGGCAAGGTACCTGTTGTAGGCCGCCAACTCGTCGTCGACCTCGACCGCCTCGTTGCCGGCGCGATCAGCGCGGGGCGCTGGGTCGTCGGTCTCACGCGTCTCGACAGGTGCGGTTTCGGCACTCGCCTCGGTCAGCCGGCGCTTGGCCTCCAGCTTGCTGAGCCGCCACCACATGATCACGGCGAACAGCGCGAAGACCGGCCATTGGAGCGTGTAGCCGAGGTTCTGCGCCGACCCGGTCAGCCCGAACCGCTGCCACTGCCACCATCCCAGCCGTAGGCAGACGACCACGAACGCGGCCACCAGCGCGACGACCAGCAGCCGGCGGATCAGGCGCCCGGCGGTCATGCCGTCGACGCTAGCAGCGGCTGATCGGCCGATCGCCTGGTGCCTACGGTGCGCGGACGGTCAGGGGTGGGTGAAGTGGCCGTGGAAGCCGAACGGGATGGGGTGACCGATGTTGGCGCTGGCCAGGACTTGGAACTTCCTGGCGTCCAGGACCAGCAGCGACGAGTCGGCCGCCGCGGCGTTCAGGACGACCGAGAGCACGACGCCGTCGTCCTCACGGGACGCGGACGGCGCCGGGACGAAGACGGGCTCGCCCGGATAGCAGCCGGGCGCGCGCCACACCTTGGTCTTGCCGGTGGCGGTGTCCAGCTTGAGCAGTTGGTCGAGGAAGTTGCCGCCCTCCCGATCGGTGGCGCCGGCCCCGTAGGCGTACTGGTACGGGCGGCCGTTGTGCGCGCCGTAGTTGATCCGCGGCAGCTCGAACGGTTCCTCGGACAGGCGCGCGGCGGACACCGTGCCGCCGTCGAGGTCGACCCGGTAGCGCACCGCGTAGGACAGCGGCGCCGGGATCATGCCGCGCAGCTTGTCGACGTAGGTCGCGTGGATGATCTCGGCGTCGTCGTAGGCGCAGACGTCCATGACCAGCTCGCCGTCCTGCTCGAACGCGTTGATGTGGTGGAAGGCGAAGAAGGCGTCGGTGGTGTACTCGCCGCGCACGCTGCCGTCGGCGAGGCTGATCACCACGATCCGGGTGCCCAGTTCGGGCTCCCAGCCGAAGTTCTCGATGAACGGCTTGTCCTTGAACAGGAACGACAGCGGGTTGGCCACGAACGGGTACACGGCGAGCACGACGTAGTTCTCGGTGATCGCGAAGCTGTGCATGTAGCCGGGCTTGTGCGTGCCGTACCTGGCGATCTGCTCGCGGGCGAACCGCTCGTCGCGCACCCGGTAGACGCGGTACGCGCTCTCCCGCGAGAACGACAGCGAGTAGTTGACCATGGTGCCGGCTCTCGGCTCGACGTGCGGGTGTGCCGACGTCGGGCCGCCCCGGCCGTGGCCGTCGCCGAAGTCGACCACGCCGACGGTGGCCAGGGTGTCCGGTTCGAACTCGACCGGCATCGGGGTCTCCGACAAGGCGACCACCCGGTCGCCGACGTTGGTGATGTTGACGCACGCGTTGTCGGTGACGTTGCCCTTCCACCGGTTGAAGAAGCGGTTGAAGATCGAGCCGCACGGGTCGGTGGCGAACTCGGTGAAGCTGATCTTGCCCTGCTCGCGGACCGACCGGAACGCCTCGGTGCGCAGGAACCGGTTGCGGTAGGCGACCTTCCCGGCGTCGATCGTGAACCGGTGCACCATGGCCTGGCCGTCGAACCAGTGCCGGAAGGTCTTGGGGCGCCCGGAGGTGGGGACGTCGTAGAGCGCGGGGCCGTTTCTCAGCAGCGTGCCGGACAGCCAGCGCGGCAGTTTGCCCTCGACGGGCAGGCTGGCCACGTCGGTCTCGTGGTCCATCGAGTCGAAGCCGATGCGGTACCCGGTCACAGATCCGACCGTAGCCGCAACCGATCGACTACGCAGGGTCAGCCGGGCTGCGTAGGCGCCGGCGCGACGGACTCGCGCTCGACCAGGCTGGTCGGCAGCATCGCGCGCCGGGTCCGCTGGTGGCCGCCGAGCACGTCGAGCAGCATGATCAGGCCGGTCCGGCCGAGGTCCTCGCCGGGCAGCTCGATGGAGGTCAGCGCCGGGTACAGCAGCCTGGACACCTCGGTGTTGCCGAAGCCGACGACCGACAGGTCGTCCGGGATGCGCACGCCCGCGCGGTGTGCGGCCCGGTACAGCCCGGCGGCCTGCACGTCGTCGTCGCACACCACCGCGGTCATTCCGGTGCTCAGCAGCTGGCTTGCGGCCGACTCGGCGTCGGAGACGGTCGGCTCGGAAGCGGTGACCACCGTCGTCAGGCTTGCCGTGGCCCGCTTGAACGCCGTCCACCTCGACTGGAACGTCAGCGTGCGTCTCGGCGCGTGCAGGTAGCCGATGCGGGTGTGGCCGAGGCCGGTGAGGCGCCGCACGGCCTGCGCCATGCCGTCGCCGGCGTCGAGCCGCACGGTCGGCACGCCGCGAGCGGCGGTGGAGTCGAGCACCACCAGCGGCACCGGGCGGCCGCCGTCGGTGAGGCCGGGTCGCGGCCGGCAGCAGACCATGACCCCGTCGACGGCGCTGGCCGCACTGGTGATCGCGCCGTCCTCGTTGCGGCCGAGCACGACCGAGCAGTCGTTCTCCCTGGCGGCCTGCTCGGCGCCGTCGAGGACCCTGGCGTAGAACGGGTTGCGCATGTCCGGCAGGACCAGCAACACGAGCCCGGACCGGCCCAGCCGCAGCGACCGCGCAGCCGCGTGCGGGCGGTAGTCCAGCTCCTTGGCGATGCGGCGAACGCGCTCCTGGGTGGCTGGCGACACCCGGCCCCTGGCGCGACCGGACAGCACTAGGGAGACCGTCGACTGCGAGACGTTGGCCGCCCTCGCAACCTCCCACCCGGTCGGGCCCTTGGCCATCATCGGCGCCCCCTCCAACATCACTGTGTGTAGATCACCGCACCGCGTAAGGCGCCGCCGCCGGGACCATAGCTCGATCATGAATGACCAGCCGGGACGAGACCATGAGCCTGACGGATTCGCAGGACAGGGGGCGCGCAGCCGACCAGGCTTCGACTGCGCAGCGTGGTCGACTTGTGGTCGAGGTGGTCGGCCGGAGCGTCAGACGGCGAGCACCGCGAACGACTGGGCGGGGACCTCGACCCCGTGTTCGAGCAGCTGCGGCGGCGCCCAGGCCAATAGGACCGCGCTGACCTCGCCGGTAACCGGAACGGTCACCGAGCGGTCGCCCAGGTTCACCACCAGCTTGACCGCGCCCCGGTCCAGGAGCAGCCAGCGCTGCGCCTCGTCGACGTCGACACCCAGCCGCTCCAGCCACGGGTCGGTCAACTCTGGCCTGGCCCGGCGCAGCGCGATCAGGTCCCGGTAGCAGCGCAGCAGCCGCGCGTGCGGTTCGCCACTGAGCTCGTCCCAGCGAAGCTTCGACCGCTCGAAGGTCGCCTCGTCGTTGGGATCCGGCACCGCCGAACGGTCCCAGCCGTGCTCGGCGAACTCGTCGTAGCGGCCCTGGCGGATCGTCTCGCGCAGTTGCGGGTCCGGGAAGTAGGAGAAGAACTGGAACGGCGTCGACGCGCCCCACTCCTCGCCCATGAACAGCATGGGGGTGTACGGCGAGCACAGCAGCAGCGCCGCGCCGCACGCCAGCAGCCCCGGCGGCAGCGAGGCCGGCAGCCGGTCGCCGGCGGCCCGGTTGCCGATCTGGTCGTGGTTCTGCAAGGACACCACGAACCGGTGCGCGGGCGTGTTGTGCACGTCGACCGGGCGGCCGTGCGCGCGGCCCCGGAACGTGGATGTGCTGCCGGTGTGGAAGAACACCTCACGCAACGTCCTGGCCAGGTCGGTGAGCGCGCCGAAGTCGGCGTAGTAGCCCTGCCGCTCACCGGTCAGCGCCGTGTGCAGGCAGTGGTGCAGGTCGTCGTTCCACTGCGCGGTCAGCCCGTGCCCGCCGGATTCCCGCGCTTTGACCAGGCGCGGGTCGTTCAGGTCGGACTCGGCGATCAGCGACAGCGGCCGGCGAAGGTGCGCGGCGAGCGCCTCGGCCTCGACGGCCAGCTCCTCCAGCAGATGCGTTGCCCGGTGGTCGACCAGTGCGTGCACGGCGTCGAGCCGCAGGCCGTCGAGGTGGAAGTCACGCAGCCAGCCAAGCGCATTGTCGATCACGAACCGGCGGACCTCGTCGGAGCCGGGCCCGTCCAGGTTCAGCGACGGTCCCCAGATGTTGCGCCCGGCGAAGTACGGGCCGAACTCGTCGAGGTACGCGCCGGACGGCCCGAGGTGGTTGTGCACCACGTCGAGCAGCACAGCGAGCCCGCGCCGGTGGCAGCCGTCGACGAACCGCTTGAACGCGTCCGGGCCGCCGTAGTTCTCGGTGACCGCGGACCACAGCACGCCGTCGTAGCCCCAGTTGCGCGGCGCGTCCAGGGCGTTGACCGGCATGACCTCCACGAAGTCGACGCCGAGGTCGACCAGGTGGTCCAGCCGGCGCAGCGCCGAGTCGAACGTGCCTTCTGGCGTGAACGTGCCGACGTGCAGCTCGTAGATCACGCTGCCCGGCAGCGCTCGTCCGGTCCAACCGCGGTCGGTCCATTCGAAGCGGGAGTGGTCGTACACCTTGGACGGGCCGTGCACGCCCGCCGGCTGCCACGCCGAGCGTGGGTCCGGCCGCGGCTCGCCGCCGTCGAGGGTGAACGCGTAGTCGGTGCCGTGACCTGCGCTGCCGGCGTCGGCGACCCACCACCCGCCGCCCGCGGCGTGCATCGGGTGCTCGTCGTGATCGATCCGCAGCCCGACCCGCTCGCGCCCTGGCGCCCACACGCTGAACCGCACGACAGGCAATCCTGCCGGTCGACCCGGTCAGGCGGTCTCGGAGGTCTCGGCGGTGGTCGGCGTCTCCTCGGTGGTCGGAGACGGCGATTCGTCGGTGGTGGTGGTGGTCGTCGTCGTCGGCTCGGGCTCACCGGTCTGGGACGGCGCGGTGGTGGGCTGCTGCGTCGTCGGCACCGGCTGATTGCTCGGCTGGACGCCGGCCGGGACCGCAGGCGCGTCGATGGTGCTGCTGCTGGGCCGCTGGCCCTCGCGGGCACCCCGGGTGCCGCCGGGCGCTTGCTGGGACTCACTGATCTCGGCGGGCGGCTGGCCGTGGGGCGCCTCGCCGACCGGCTGGGCCACGCGGTCCGGCACCCTCTGCTGGCTACCCGGCAGCAGCAGTAGGACGCCGATCAGGCCGGCCAGCGCGGGCAGCGTCGCGGCCCCGACCACGAGAGGCGTCCGCCGCTTGGGGG
>OBLK01000197.1_pt1 | contig 18460 bp, 13 predicted proteins | sample 1518871 | NCBI WGS metagenome assembly OBLK01 (sample SAMEA2464837, study PRJEB22497) | soil metagenome | biome: Grassland; feature: Farmland; material: Clay | place: Australia | collected 2013-02-01 | depth 0.8 m
ACCGCGATGTTGCGCGACCAGCGCTCGTAGCCGATACGATAGATGGCCGAGCCGCGCATGCGCTGCTCGAACTCGGCCGCGGTCCACGCAAACAGCTCGGTCAGCCGCGCCGCGTCGAGTCCGTGACGGACCTTGAAGTCCGGGTTCGAGGCGGCGCGCGCGAACTTGTTCCACGGGCACACCAGCTGGCAGTCATCGCAGCCGTAGATGCGGTTGCCGATGGCCGGCCGCAGCGGCGGCGGGATGGAGCCGGCGGACTCGATGGTCAGATACGAGATGCAGCGGCGGGCATCCAACCGATACGGCGCCACGATGGCCGCCGTGGGGCAGGCGGTCAGGCAGGCGGTGCACGTGCCGCAGTGTGCGTCCGCGGCCTGGTCCGCCGGCAGCGGCAGGTCGGTCAGGATCTCCCCGAGGAAGAACCACGAGCCCGCGTCGCGGGCCAGCAGGTTGGTGTGCTTGCCGATCCAGCCGAGGCCCGCCTCTCGCGCCAACGCCTTCTCCAACACCGGCGCGCTGTCGACGCAGACCCGGTAGCCGAACGGTCCGATTCGCCCGGCCAGCTCCCCGGCGAGCCGCGCCAGCGCCTTGCGCAGCACCTTGTGATAGTCGCGTCCCAGGGCGTAGCGCGAGATGTAGCCGGCTCGGGCGTCGGCGAGCGCTTCGCCGGCGTCGCGGGCTCCGTCCGGCCAGTAATCCATGCGGGCGCTGATGACGCGCACGGTGCCGGGGACGAGCTCCGGCGGCCGGCTGCGCTTGCGGCCGTGGCGCCACATGTAGCGCATCTCGCCGTGGAAGCCGGCGTCCAGCCAGTCGAGGAGGTGACGCTCGTCCTCGGGGATGTCCACATGCGCGACGCCCAAGCGATCGAAGCCCAGCTCGCGGGCCCGCGAAATCAGCTGGCGCTTGACCGCGGCGAGATCGAGCGACTGGATCATGGTTTCCTCACCGCACCAGTATAATCAAGCCCATGGCGTTGCCGGTCTCGCTCTATTCCACTGCGCAAGTCCGTGCGCTCGATGCGTATGCGATCGAGACGCTGGGGATTGCCGGCTACACCCTCATGCAGCGTGCGGGGGAGGCGGCGCTGCGCGGTCTGCGCACGCGCTGGCCTGTGGCCCAACGTCTGGTGCTCGTGTGCGGACCGGGCAACAACGGCGGCGACGGCTATGTGCTGGCCCGCCTGGCGCGCGCGGCCGGCCTTACCGCCACCGTGCTGGCGGCGAGCCCGCCCGATCGGCTCAAGGGCGACGCGCGGCAAGCCTGTCAGGACTGGCTCGCCTGCGGCGGCGAAGTCCGCCCCTATGAGCCCGGGCTGCTGGCTGACCAGGAGATCATCGTCGATGGGCTGCTGGGGACGGGACTGCGCGGCGAAGTGCGCGAGCAGATGCTGCGAGTCATTCGCGACGTCAACACCGCCGGCCGTCCGGTGCTCGCGCTCGATGTTCCCTCGGGCCTGGACAGCGATACCGGGATGCCGCTCGGCGAGGCGGTTCGCGCCGACTGCACCGTCACCTTCGTGGGACTGAAGACGGGGCTTTTCATAGGCGACGGTCCGCAGTTCGCCGGAACGGTGCTCTTCGACGACCTCGGGCTGGGCGCATCTCTCGCCAGCCCGCCGGCGGCGCGCATCGAGCGCATTGCCGAGACCGAGATCGAGCGGGCGCTGCCGCGGCGGGCGCGCTCGGCGCACAAAGGGGACTTCGGGCGTGTGCTGATCGTGGGAGGGGGAGTGGGCATGCCGGGCGCGGCGCGCCTGGCCGGCGAAGCCTGCCTGCGTGTCGGCGCGGGCCTGGTGACCGTTGCGGTGGCGCCCGAGAACATGCCGGCCGTCTGCGCCGGCCGGCCCGAGCTGATCTGTCTGTCCTGGACCGAGCCCGGCGAGTTGCGCGAGGCCATCGAGCGCGCCGAGCTCATCGCCATCGGTCCGGGCCTCGGCCGTACGGATTGGGCGCACGGTGCGCTTCTGGCCGCGCTCGGCGCGGGCAAGCCCCTGGTGGTCGATGCCGACGCGCTCAATCTGATCGCCGAGTCCGGCGCGCGCGCGCGCGCCGAGTGGATACTGACACCGCATCCGGGAGAGGCCGGCCGGCTGCTGGGCATTTCCACCGCCGAGGTGCAGCAAGACCGCCTGGGGGCGCTCGAGCGACTGGCGGTGCGCTACGGCGGCATCGTCGTACTCAAGGGCGCGGGCACGCTGGTCGGCGGCCCGCAGCGCACGCCGGCGCTGTGCGAGCGCGGCAATCCCGGCATGGCCAGCCCCGGCATGGGCGATGTGCTCACCGGCGTCATCGCCGGCATCCTCGCTCAGTGCCGCGACCCGTGGCTCGCCGCCCGAGCCGGTGTGTTGGCGCACGCCCTGGCCGGCGATGCGGCGGCGCGGGCGGGGGAGCGGGGCCTGTTGGCGGGCGATGTGATCGAGGAGCTGCGTCCCTGCGTCAATTCCTGAAGACGGCCGAAGACACCGAGGCACTGGGCGGGCGGCTGGCGAGGGCGCGGCCGGCGCCGGGCGAGCCTCTGGCGGTGGTTTACCTGACAGGCGATCTCGGCGCGGGCAAAACCACAATGGCACGGGGTTTCCTGCGGGCGTGCGGCATCGAGGGCGCGGTCCGTAGTCCGACCTACACGCTGGCGCAGGCGTATGAGAGCGGCTCGCAAACGCTGCTGCACGTGGACCTGTATCGGCTCACGGACGCCGCGGAGCTCGAGCACCTGGGCCTGACCGAGTGGGCGCAGGCGGGCTGTCTCTGGCTCATCGAATGGCCGCGGCGCGGAGGGACACTCCTGCCGCCCGCCGATCTCACCGTGACCCTGGCGGCCGGGGAGCACGGGCACGAAGCGCACATCGCCGCAGGCACGCCGGCCGGCGCGGCGTGGCTCGCTCGGATGGATCGGAACGCCTCGAGGGGTTGAAAGTTTAGCGCGCAAATCGTAGATTAGACATCAACGAGTGCCGCGAAGCCCATGATCAGAAAGATCTTTTACCTCGCGCTCATCCTTCTCGGAGCGGGGCTGATACGGCCGGCCGCGGCGGCGCCCGTGCGCCTGAGCAGGGTGCGCCTGTCCACCTCCGGCGGTCACACGTGGGCACGGCTCGATCTGTCCCGGCCGACCCAGACGAAGTATTTCACCCTCGATCACCCTCATCGCGCGGTGATCGACCTCGAGCGGACCCGATTGGACCACGGCGTGCGCTTGCCGCAAGAGTGGGGCTTGGTGAGCCAGACGCGTGTCGGCCGACGGCCGAACGGCGCGCTGCGGGTGGTATTCGTGCTGCGATCGTCCGCCGCCGTGCACCTGATCTGGCGGCGCGGCGCCCGCGGCGCACAGCGGCTTCTGATCGAAATGTCCGGCGGCCGAGCACCCGCCAAGACTGTCCCGGTCGACGCCGGGGCCCCCGCACGTGCGCCGACACCCATCGACGTGGCCAATGCTCCCAAGGACACGGACCGTGCCATCGTCGTCGCGGTCGACCCGGGTCACGGCGGGGTGGATCCCGGCACCATCGGCCACGAGGGTACCGAGGAAAAGAACATCACTCTGGCCATCGGCAGGCTCCTGGCGCGGCGCATCGACGAGCAGCGCGGGATGCGGGCCGTGCTTACCCGGGACAAAGATGTCTTCGTGCCGCTGCGCAAGCGCAGGGTGATCGCGCGGCGGGCGGATGCGGATCTGTTCGTCTCGATCCACTGCAACGCGGTTTCGGATCACTACGTCAAGGGCGCCCAGGTGTACATCCTCTCGCTGCACGGCGCCTCCAACGAGGCGGCCCGTATCCTTGCCGCGCGCGAGAACGCCGCGGACCTCAAAGGCGGCGTCCATCTCGATGACAAGTCGCGCACCCTGGCCACGGTGCTGCTCCATCTGTCGCAGACGGCGACCATCAGCGAGAGTATGAAGGCGGCTCGCGACGTGGTGCATGCGATGGACCGCTCGGTGCCCGTGCGCAGTCCCCGGGTGCAGCAGGCGGCCTTCGTGGTGCTGAAGTCCCCCGACATCCCCTCCATGCTGGTCGAGACCGACTACCTGTCCGATCCGGCGGAGGAGCGCAAGCTCCGTACCCACTGGTACCAGCGGCGGATGGCGGATGCGATTTTCCACGGCATCCTCGCCTACTTCCGCGCCCATCCTCCCTCCGGCACCCTCTTTGCCGCGCAGCGCCAGGCGCGCGCGGACCGCCTTCTCGCCCGGAACTCGAATTAGACGGGCCAGACCCGATAAACTTGCGGAAATGCCCATCCGCATCCTACCCGACGAGCTCATCGACCAGATCGCCGCAGGCGAAGTGATCGAGCGGCCCGCCTCGGTCGTCAAAGAGCTCGTCGAGAACAGCCTCGATGCGCACGCGCAGCGCATCGAAGTCGACATCGAGCAGGGGGGCGTTGGCCTGATACGCGTGCGCGACGATGGTCACGGAATCCCCGCCGGGGAGCTGCCGGTGGCGATCCGCCGCCACGCCACCAGCAAAATCGCCGAGCTCGCGGATCTGGAAGCGATCGCCACTCTGGGCTTTCGCGGCGAGGCGCTGCCGTCCATCGGCTCCGTTTCCCGGCTGCGGCTCGTCTCGCATCCGCCCGACGCGGAGCACGCCGCCGAGATCGGCGTGGAGGGTGGCGCGGTCACCCCACCGCGGCCCGCGGCCCATCCTGTGGGCACGACCATCGAGGTGCGCAACCTCTTCTATAACGTACCGGCGCGACGCAAGTTCGTTCGCACTGCCGCAACGGAGCTCGGGCACATCGCGCGCCTGCTCGAGCGATTGGCATTATCCCGTCCGGACGTGTCGTTTCACCTGCGCAACGGCGAGCGGGTGCTGCTCGATGCCCCTGCTTTTGCGCAGGCCGCGGGACACGCGGCCGACGAGGACAGAGTGGCGCAGGTGCTCGGCAGAGCGTTTCTCGACGGCGCGCTCGCGGTGAGCCATGCAGCGGGCCCCGTGCGCCTCACCGGCTGGATCAGCCTGCCCACGGCCTCGCGGGCACAGACCGATCAGCAGTACTGGTTCGTAAACGGCCGCAACGTGCGCGACAAGGTGCTCATGAGCGCGGTACGCCTCGGTTACCGGGATGTGCTGTACCACGGCCGGCACCCGGCCTACGTGCTGCACCTGTGGCTCGATCCGTCCCTGGTGGACGTCAACGCGCATCCGGCCAAACTCGAAGTGCGCTTCCGTGACAGTCGTCAGATCCACGAGTTCATCCTGCGCACCATCGAGCGGGCACTGGCCGGCACCAAGCCCGGCGAGGCCGCTCCGGCGGCCAATGCCGCTGCCCTGCTCGCCGACGCACCCACCGGCGCGCCTGCGCCTTTCACCGCGGGTGTGTTGCCTCTGTCCGAGACCGGCCATTCCCCCTCGCGCAATCCCTGGGCCCTGGCAGCCGCGGTGCGCGAGCCGCGCTCGGACGAGCGGCCGTCCGCACAGCCGGCCGCGGAGCTGCCGCTCGGCATGGCGCTCGCGCAGCTTCACGGCATTTATATCCTGGCGCAGAGCCGGGACGGGCTGATTCTCGTCGACATGCACGCGGCGCACGAGCGTGTGTTGTACGAAAAGCTCAAGACGGCCCGCTCAGCCGGGCCGCCGGCCTCGCAGCATCTGCTCGAGCCGCTGGTGGTGGAGTTGAAGCCGGACGAGCTCGAATCCGTGCTCGAGCAGAGGGCCTCGTGGGAGCAGGCTGGCTTCGAGCTCGATGCGCTCGGTCCCACGCGGCTGGCGCTGCGCCGCGTCCCGGCGCTGCTCGCCGGAGAGCAGGTCGTGGATATTGTCAAATCCGTCGTGCGGGAGTTGGGAAGCGAAGGCCGCCTCCATCATCTCGAGGAGGCCGCCGACCGGTTCCTCGGCACGCTCGCGTGCCGCACGGCGATCCATGCCCGCCGCCGGCTCACCCTGCCAGAGATGGACGCGCTGCTGCGGCAGATGGAAGCCACCGAGCGAGCCAATCAATGCAACCACGGCCGTCCGACCTGGACTCGGCTGACACTTCGGGAGCTCGATCAGCTATTTCTGCGGGGACGTTGATGTCCGCCCCTCACCCTGCGGGCGCCCGATCGGGGCTGCCCGTTTACATCCTGACGGGCCCGACCGGCACCGGTAAGAGCGACTGGGCGTTGCGACTGGCGGAAACCGCCCCGGTGGAAATCGTGAGCGTCGACTCGGCGCAGGTATACCGTGGGCTCGACATCGGGACCGCCAAGCCGGGCAGGTCCCTCCGGGAGCGCATCCCACACCACCTGATCGATGTGTGCGATGCGGCCGAGAGCTATTCGGCGGGGCGTTTCGTGATCGACGCGCTCGAGTGCATCACGGCCATCCACGCCCGCGGTCGGGTGCCGCTGCTGGTGGGCGGCACGATGCTCTATCTGCGCGCGCTGCTGAGCGGCCTGGCGCCGCTCCCGCACGCCTCTCCTGAGCTGCGCCGCGACCTCGACGCGCGGGCTTCGCGCCTCGGCTGGCCGGCACTGCACGCCGAGCTCGCCCGGCTCGATCCGCTCGCCGCCGGACGGATCCGACCGCATGACCGTCAGCGCATCCAGCGGGCGCTGGAGGTATGCCTGGTTACCGGCCGGCGGCTGTCGGAGCTGCAGCGTTACCGGGAGAGTCCCCTGGCGGGCCTGCCGCTTTCGGTCTGGGCGCTCGTGCCTCGCGAGCGGGCCTGGCTGCACCGGCGCCTGGTCGGGCGCCTGCACGCCATGATGGAGGCCGGCTTTCTGGATGAGGTGAGGGCTTTGCATGCCCGGGGCGACCTGTCGGCTCACCATCCTTCGATGAGGGCGGTCGGCTACCGCCAGCTCTGGGCCCATCTGGAGGGCGACTGGGGCCTGGCCGAGGCGCTCGAGCGCGGCATCGCCGCCACGCGCCAGCTCGCCAAGCGCCAGCTCACCTGGCTGCGCTCGGAGAGCCTGCCCCGGTGTCTCGATCCCGAGACGGACGAGCCGTCGTGGAATCGCGACGTGCGCCGGGATCTTCGGGGACTTGGTCTTTGATTCGGGCCGCATGTTAAGATCGTGCGGTCGCTACCATCGCCCGCCGCGGAGGCGGACGCTTGCATGACCCCCGAAAAGGGACGCCCGATGGCGCGCCCCATCCCCCGAACAATTACAAGTCGTGATAACAAGGAGAACCCGATGGCCAAAGGCCAGTCGCTTCAAGATCCTTTCCTGAACGCACTCCGCAAGGAGCGCGTACCCGTTTCCATCTACCTCGTCAACGGTATCAAGTTGCAAGGTCAGATCGACTCGTTCGACCAGTTCGTCGTGTTGCTGAAGAACAGCGTCAGTCAGATGGTCTACAAGCACGCCATTTCCACTGTCGTGCCCGCGCGCAACGTTCGTTTGGCCACGGACGAGGAGAGCACGGAGCCGTCGGCCGAGTGAGTCGTGTCTTGACATCCCCGTGCCGGGAAGCGCCAGGTGTTCGAGCGTCCGCGTTCAGGTGAGCGCGCGCTGCTCGTGCGCATCGGCCTCGGGGCCCAGGTCGATCCGGAGGATCTCGAGGAATTCAGGCAGCTGGCCGAGTCGGCCGGAGCCGAGCCCGTTGCCACGGTGACCGGTCGCCGCGAGCGGCCGGATTCGCGCTACTTCGTCGGCAGCGGCAAGGCCGAGGAGATCAGGGCGGCGGCGCAAGGCGCGGAGGCGGAGGTGATCCTCGTCGATCACGCTCTCTCGCCGAGCCAGGAGCGCAACCTCGAGCGGCTCACCGGCCTGCGCGTGCTCGATCGCAACGGGCTGATACTCGACATATTCGCCCAGCGGGCGCGCAGCTTCGAGGGAAAGCTCGAGGTGGAGCTGGCACAGCTCAAACACATCGGCAGCCGCCTGGTGCGCGGCTGGAGCCACCTCGAGCGCCAGAAGGGCGGCATCGGCCTGCGTGGTCCCGGCGAGACGCAGCTCGAGACCGACCGGCGGCTCATCGCCCGGCGCGTGCGGTTGCTCACGCGGCGCCTGGCGAAGATCCGCCAGCAGCGCGAGACGGGGCGGCACATGCGGGCCGAGATCCCCGTGCCTTCGCTCGCCCTGGTCGGCTACACCAACGCGGGCAAGTCGACGCTGTTTCGCGCCCTGACGGGCGAGGATGCCTACATCGCCGATCAGCTGTTTGCGACCCTGGACCCGACGGTGCGCCGCATCACCCTGCCGGGTGGCACGCAGGCGGTCGCGGCCGACACCGTGGGGTTCATTCGGGAGTTGCCGCACGAGCTTGTGGCCGCGTTTCAATCGACACTGACAGAGGCCCGCGAGGCGACGCTGCTCGTGCACGTGGTCGATGCGAGCGATCCGCGGCGGGATGAGCACATCGCGCAGGTCGACGAGGTGCTCTCGCAGATCGGGGCGCAGGCGATTCCGCAGATTCTGGTGTACAACAAGATCGACCGGCTGGCCCGCGGCAGCGCCGTGGAGCGCGGGCCCGAGGGCGAGGTGAGCGCGGTGTGGATCTCGGCCGCCACGGGCGAGGGGCTGGACCTGCTCGCCGGCGCGATCGCCGAACGGCTCTCGAGGCTCGCGCGCAGCGCCAGGGTGCGCCTGCCGCCCGATGCCGGCGCGTTGCGCTCGCGGTTGTACGCCGCCAAGGTCGTGCGCGAGGAGCGCTCGGCCGAGGACGGCTCGATCGAGCTCGACGTGGAGCTGCCCGAGCAAGAGGTTCTGGCGCTGGCGCGCACGCCGGGGGTGCAGGTTCTCGAGGCGCCGCGGCCGCGCTGCCCGCGCTCCCCGCTCGAAGACATCGAGCATGTCGAAGACATCCTGAATTGAGGAGCACAACCTAAGGTGGGTAGATTCGTCGTCGTGATCGGCACGCAATGGGGCGATGAGGGCAAGGGCAAGGTCGTCGATCTGCTCACCGAGCGCGCCTGCGCCGTGGTGCGCTTCCAGGGCGGACACAACGCCGGCCACACGCTGGTCATCGGCGGGCGCAAGACCATCCTGTCGCTCATTCCCTCGGGGGTCCTGCGCGAGGGGGTCCGTTGCTTCATCGGCAACGGTGTCGTGCTCTCGCTCGAGGCGCTGCTGAAGGAAAGCCGCATGCTGATCGAGCAGGGCGTGCCGGTGTTCGAGCGTCTCAGCATCTCGCCGCTGTGCCCGCTCATCCTGCCCTCGCACATCCAGCTCGATCAGGCGCGCGAGCGCGCGCGCGGCGCCAACGCCATCGGCACCACCGGCAGGGGCATCGGCCCGGCCTACGAGGACAAGGTCGCGCGCCGGGCGGTGCGGGTGGCGGACCTGTTCCAGCGCGACCGCTTCGCCGCCCGGCTCGGCGAGGTGCTCGATTTCCATAATTTCGTGCTGCAGCACTACTTCCGCCAGAGCCCGGTCGATTTCCAGAAGACGCTCGATGACCAGCTCAGCTTCGCCCAGACCATCGCGCCGCTGGTCGCCGACGTGACGACGGCCCTGCACCAACTGCGCCGCGATGGCGCCAATGCCCTGTTCGAAGGCGCGCAGGGGGCGATGTTGGATGTCGATCTCGGTACCTATCCATATGTCACCTCTTCGAACACCACCGCGGGCTTCGCGGGCACCGGCTCGGGGATCGGGCCGCGGGCCTTCGATTACGTCCTCGGCATCGTCAAGGCCTACACGACGCGCGTGGGCGCGGGTCCTTTCCCCACGGAGCTGTTCGACGGCTATGGCGAGCATCTTTCGAGAGTGGGGCACGAGTTCGGCTCGGTCACCGGCCGCGCCCGGCGCTGCGGCTGGTTCGATTCAGTGGCGCTCAGGCGCTCGATCATCCACTCCAGCGTCTCGGGCCTTTGCGTCACCAAGCTGGACGTGCTCGACGGGCTGGACATCATCCGCGTGTGCGTGGGATACCGCATGGGCGAGCGGGTGGTGGCCGAGCCGCCGCTCAGTCTCGATGGCTATGCCGGGGTGGAGCCGGTCTACGAGGAGCTGCCCGGCTGGCGGGAGTCGACGATCGGCGTCACCGACTACGCGGCGCTGCCCGTGAACGCGCGCCGTTATCTGGAGCGCCTGGAGTCGCTGGTCGAAGTGCCCATCGACATCATCTCCACGGGTCCGGAGCGCGATCAGACTATCGTGTTGAGGCACCCGTTCGATTGAGCCTGCCGATCCGCTCCATCGCGGGCGGGTGGGAATAGTGAAACGCCGCATACAGCCGATCGGGTGTCAGCGTGCTGGCATTGCTGCGATAGAGCTTGACCAGCGCCGAGACCAGATCCGGCGCACGGGCATGGCGGGCCGCGAAGCGGTCGGCCTCGAACTCGTGCCGGCGCGACCACAATGAAGTCAGAGGCGTGATGAAGAACAACACCGGGGGGGCCGCCAGAGCGAACAGCAGGAGCGCTGCGTGCGCCGACGGCCGGGGAACGCCCAGGGCGTGATAGAACTGCGGCTTCGCCGCCAGCCAGCCGAGCAGGGCGAATCCCACGAGCATGCCGCCGATCGTGACGAGCAGGCGCGAGCGGACGTGCTTCAGGCGGAAGTGGCCGAGCTCGTGCGCCAGCACCGCCTCGATCTCCGGCGGCTCGAGGAGCCCGAGCAGGGTGTCGAAGAACACGATGCGCTTGTTGCGGCCGATGCCGCTGAAGTATGCGTTGCCGTGGCTGGAGCGGCGCGAGCCGTCGATGACGAACACGCCGCTGGAGCGGAATCCGCAGCGTGCGAGCAGGGCCTCGATGCGCTCTTTCAGCGCTTCGTCCTTCAGGGGCGAGAAGCTGTTGAACAGCGGCGCGATGATTGCGGGCCAGGCCCAGGTCATCACCAGCGTCACGGCCAGCCAGCAGGCGAAGACCCACAGCCACCACCATTGTCCGGCCCGCATCATCAGCCACAGCGTGGCCAGCACGAGCGGCCCCCCGAGCAGCACCGCGAGCGCGATGTTCCTGCCGAGGTCGGCCACGAAGAGCGCCGGACTCGTGCGGTTGAAGCCGAAATGCGCTTCCAGCGTGAACGTGCGCCACAGCGACACGGGCAGGGTGATGAGCAGCGCGACCGCGGCGACGGTGGCGATCACGGCCACACCCAGCCACGGCTCGCTCAAGCCCGAGCCTCGCCACAACGTGTCGATGGCCGCTATGCCGCCGCCGACCGTGAATGCCAGCGTGAGCGCCGCATCGAGCGCGGCACTGATGCGCCTGAGCCGCGCCGTGGCGCGCGTGTAGTCGGCCGCCTTGCGGTGCTCCTGCGCGGAGACCTCGGCGGCAAAGGGCTGAGGAACCCGCTCGCGATGGGCCTGCACGGCCGCGATCTGGCGGGTGGACAGCCACCACTCCACCGCCAGGCCCGCGACGACTACGACGATGAAAAGACCGGTGAGCCAGGACATCGTCGTAGTATGGCAGATCGGCGCCGCGTGTCGTACACGGGCGGAAATCCCCGAGGCGGCTCGCGCAACATCCTACGCGGCTGCCGCGGGCTGAAGAACGGCTCTGCGCCCGCTACGCCGTGCCACGTGCGACAGGCGCCAGGCGAGATTCCTCCTCCCCGGTGTACAGGCGCGAGCGAGTGAGAAAGCGCAGGCCCAACGGTCCCTCCAGCGAGAACATGCCGCCGCGCCCGGGTACGACGTCGATGATGAGGTGGGTGTGCCGCCAGTACTCGAACTGCGCCGCGCTCATGTAAAACGGCTGCCCGCCGATTTCCCCGAGCAGCACATCCTGCTCCCCGACCAGCAGCTCGCCGCGCGGGTAGCACATGGGGGCGCTGCCGTCGCAGCAGCCCCCGGACTGGTGGAACATGAGCGGGCCGTGCAGCGCCACCAGCCGCTGGATCAGCTCCAGCGCCGGCTCCGTGGCGCTGACACGGGCGGTGTCCATCGCGAGCCTCAGAAGAACCCGAGCGCCTTGGGCGAGTAGCTCACCAGCAGGTTCTTGGTCTGCTGGTAGTGATCGAGCATCATCTTGTGGGTCTCGCGCCCTATGCCCGACTGCTTGTAGCCGCCGAAGGCCGCGTGCGCCGGATAGGCGTGATAGCAGTTGGTCCAGACGCGGCCGGCCTGGATGCCCCGGCCCATGCGATAGCAGGTGTTGGCATCGCGCGACCACACGCCGGCGCCGAGGCCGTACAGTGTGTCGTTGGCGATCGCCAGCGCATCGTCCATGTCCTTGAACGTGGTCACCGAGACCACCGGCCCGAAGATCTCCTCCTGGAAGATGCGCATCTTGTTGTTGCCCTTGAACACCGTGGGCTGGATGTAGTAGCCGTTCGCGAGGTCCCCCCCGAGGCGGCTGCGCTCGCCGCCGATCAGGCACTCGGCGCCTTCCTGCCTGCCGAGGTCGAGATACGTGAGAATCTTCTCGAGCTGCTCCTTGGATGCCTGCGCGCCGACCATGGTGGTCGGGTCGAGAGGGTCGCCCTGCTTGATCTGCGCCACGCGCTTGACCGCGCGCTCGATGAAGCGCTCGTAGACCGACTCCTGGATGAGCGCGCGCGAGGGACAGGTGCACACCTCGCCCTGGTTCAGCGCGAACATGACGAACCCTTCGATCGCCTTGTCGAAGAAGGCGTCGTCGTGGGCGCACACATCGGCGAAGAAGACATTGGGCGATTTGCCGCCGAGCTCGAGCGTCACGGGAATGAGGTTCTGCGAAGCGTACTGCATGATCAGCCGCCCGGTGGTGGTCTCGCCGGTGAAGGCCACCTTGGCGATGCGCTTGCTCGAGGCGAGCGGCTTGCCCGCTTCCACCCCGAAGCCGTTCACCACGTTGAGCACGCCCGGGGGCAGCAGGTCCCCGACCAGCTCGAGCCAGACCAGGATGGACAGCGGGGTCTGCTCCGCCGGCTTCAGCACCACGCAGTTGCCGGCGGCGAGCGCCGGGGCGAGCTTCCAGGTCGCCATCAGCAGCGGGAAGTTCCACGGGATGATCTGTCCCACGACGCCGAGCGGCTCGTGGAAGTGATAGGCGACGGTATCGTTGTCGATCTCGCAGACCGAGCCTTCCTGGGCGCGGATGCAGCCGGCGAAGTAACGGAAGTGATCCACGGCCAGCGGCAGGTCCGCGGCCATGGTCTCGCGGATCGGCTTGCCGTTGTCCCAGGTCTCGACCGTGGCGAGCAGCTCGAGCTTCTCCTCCATCCGGTCGGCGATCTTGTTGAGCACGATGGCGCGCTCGGCGGGGGAGGTGTGTCCCCAGGCGCTCCTGGCGGCGTGTGCGGCATCGAGCGCCAGCTCGATGTCTTCGGCGGTGGAGCGCGGTATGTCGCACAGTCCGGCGCCGGTGACGGGGGTGACATTGGTGAAGTGCTCGCCGCGCGCGGGCGGCAGCCACTTCCCGCCGATGTAGTTGTCGTACTGCTTCTTGAGCTGGACCTTTACGCGTCCGTGGGAGCTGGGATTGATGGACATGGAGGCGGCCTCGCGGTTGAGTTATGCCCCTTATACTGCAAGCGACATGCCACCGCCACGAGCATGGAAATCACCGCGTGCGCGGGCGGCGGGATGAATTGATGTTTCGCAATGGAGCAGGCCCGCGGCCCGGCGCCTGTGGCGAAACGGAACAGTGCCCGGCCGTCATCCGATGGTCACCGTGAAGCCTCCGAACACGTTCAGTCCGGGCGCAGGCTCGAAGTAGGCGCCGTTCACCTGGCCGACGATCACGGCGCCGACGTAACGGCGGTTCAGCACATTGTTGACGCGCAGGAAGACCTCCAGGCGCTGCGTGCCGAGCAGGGTGCGGTAGCCGCCGCTCACGTTGAACACCGGATAAGCGCCGGCGTACTCGCTGTTGGTCGCGTTGACGGGGATGGCGCTCATGTATTGTCCGCTCACGCTCGCATGCCAGCCGAGCGGACCGCCCCATCCGAGGCGCGCATAAGCGTTGTCGCGGGGAATGCCGGGCATGCGGTTGCCCGCGGGCACCTGCACATAGGGAGTGGAGCAAAATCCGGCGCAGGTCTTGTAGGCGTCGATGTAGATGGCGTCGAGATAGGTGTACGCCAGCTCCAGCCGCCAGTCCCGCTCGAAGCGGTAATCGAGCGAGGCCTGCGCGCCGCTGCGGCGGGTGCGGCCCGCATTCTCGTAGGTGGAGCGGCCTCCGTGGTTCGACACGACCACGATCTCGTCGCTGGTGTGGGTATCGAAAGCGGCGATCGTCGCCGAGAGGGTGCGCCCCACGCGGATTTTGGCGCCGATCTCACCATTGTTGCTGCGCGCCGGCTGCAGCGCCAGATTCAGTCCCGCCAGGCCGTCGGGTCGATACGCCAGCTCCGAGGAAACCGGTGTGCGGAACCCCTGGCCGAAAGAGGCGTACAGGTGCAGCCAGCGGCTCGCCTTGTACAGCACGCCGGCCACGGGGGTGGTGGCCGTGTAGCTGATCGCGCCGCTGCCGTTGCCGGTGGCGAGGAAGTGATCCTCGGTGATGAAGCGGACTTCGCTGTGGCGCACTCCGGCCGTCAATGTCCAGCGGGGCGCGAGCGAGAACTCCGCCTGCGTGTATTCGTCGATATTCCGTGCGATGTCGTTCTCGTTGCGCCGCAGCGTACCCTCGACGCCGAGGGTGGTGCCGAGAAAATTGTTGTACCCGCGGCGCAGCTCGTTCTGCGTGTCGTAGCTCACTCCCGTCACCCAGGAGAGCGCGCGGTCCGCGACGTGTCCCTTCCAGATCCAGCGCGCATCGCCGCCGCCGAAGTCGCGGTCGAGGCTGATCACGCCGCCGGAGCTGGTGGGCGCATGCTGGGCCCCCACGGGGATGGACAGGAACTGCAGCACCGTGCGGTGGCCGTAATACCCCATCAGCCGCAGCGACTGGTGGGCCGTCAGCCCCATCTGGTAGACCAGCCCGCCTTCCTGCTGCTGAAGCGTCTTGCGGGTGTCGAACTCGGTTGCCGAGGTCGAGGTCTGGTCGGGATTGGCGGCGAACTGCGCCGCGGTCAGTCCCTGGGGATCGTTCGAGCCCGGCCGGGACAGCACGTTGGCGATGATCGTCAGCCGGTTGCGCCGGCTGAACGTGTAATCGACCTTGCCGTTGAAGGACTCGCTGCGCGCGCTCTGGTGGGGCCTGAAGCCGCTCCAGGAGAAATGCGTGAAGTCCAGGTTGTAGTCGAGCTTGCCGACGGCATCCTCGGCATCCACGCCGGCGCGCACGGCGCCGAAACTGCCGAAGCCGATATCCGTGCGCACGGAGCCCGGCGCGGTGCCGGGGGCGGTGAACAGCTGGATCACTCCGCCGGAGGAATTGCCGTAGAGCGCGGAGAACGGCCCCTCGAGCACCTCGACGCGCGAAGCCGAGCCGAGGTTGAACTGCGAGATCTGACCCTGGCCGTCCGGGCCGCTCTGGGGGATGCCGTCCTGGTAAATGCGCACGCCGCGCACCCCGAAGGGAGACTCCGCCCCGGCGCCGCGGATGGAGATCTGCTGGTCCTGGGCATAGTTGTACTGGTTGCGCGCCTGCAGTCCGGGGACGCCTTGCGCGGCGTCGGCGAAGTTTATTCCGAGCGTGTCGGTGCGCAGGCGCGCGCCCGGCACGGTGGCGATCGCGGCCGGAACGTCGAACGCGGGCGTGGGAATGCGTGTCGCGGTGATCACGATGTCGGAAAGCGCGGGCGGCGCGGCCGCCCGGGCGGGGCCGGCCAGCCCGGTGCAGGCGATCGCGAGTGCGCCGAGCGCCGCATTTGCCGGCGCCGTTCGGAAAGGAGGAGATGCTGTCATAATTGTGGCGAGACTCCGCTTGACGTAAGTGCCGGCCGGGGTGTGCCACGGGATCTTACGGGCTGGTGCGCCCGCGGGGGAATCATGAAAATCATGAATCGCCCGCCCAAAAAAAGACGTGCCGGTGACCCGCTCGCGCGGACCACCGGCACCGGAGACGCCGATTCCTGTTAGAAGCTCAGGAACAGGCCGGCGTTGATATTCCAGCTGGTGTTCTCCTGGTTCAGGTCGTTGACCGCCCGCAGCCGGCTGAATTCTCCGACCAGCAGCAGGTTATGGGTCAGGTGGTGATAGACGCCGAGGGTCCATTTGTCGTTCTTTCTCACCAGGGTCGGAATGTCGGTGCCGGCGAACACCGACGCCGGCGTGGCGAGGTCGTTGGAGGTCGGGTCGAGCTTGCTCTGGCCGTATTCGAACCCGAGTTCCGTCTTGCCGACGGTGTAGGTCACCTGCGAGATGAAGCCTTGGGAGTCTCGCGGCCTGCCCATCACGTCGTTGGAAAGCAGGAACAGACCGGTGGTGCCGATGCCCTTGGCATGGTAGTACCAGCCCATCACCGCGAACGGCCCCATTGTGTACTTGCCGCCGATGTCGAAACCGGAGCTGCTGTACTTGACCTCATAAGCGCCGGGGGCGCAGGCGGCGGCGGACAACGCCGTGTCCGTGCAGGAGATCCGCTGCTTCTGATACAGGCCGCTCGCCGACAGGTACAGCGGCCCCATGGTATAGGCGATTTTCGCTTGGAAGCCGGGCGTTCCGTGGTTGACGGGAACCTGTCCGAGCACATTGAGCGGATCGAAGATGCCGAAGGTGACCTTGGCTCCATGCATGTCCGGCGTGGTGTAGTCGATCTGCGCCAGCCAGTCTGTGTAGATGTAGCCGAGGCCGATCGATCCCAGCGAGGTGTTGGCCGGTGCGGCGTAGTCGCCGTTGCCGCCGCCCACGCCGAGCAGTGTCATGTCGTTGAGGATGGCGTCCTGCTGAAACAGGCCGATGTTCCTGCCCGCCATGATGGTGCCCATGTGCTTGTTGCCCACCGTGAGGAAGACCTGGCGGATGTCCAGGCCGGCGGTTCCGAGAGCCGTGTGGCCGACACCGCCCGAGCCGGTCTGCAGGTTGGGGGTGTCGTTGTTGGTGCTGATACCCGGATACAGGCCGAAGTCGAACGAGATGTCGTAGCCGTCCTGCGTGGTCGAGCCGCCGATGCTGAGCGCCGCCGGCAGCAGGCCGTTCGATACCGACGAAGAGCCGCCTCCGGCGTCGGTGGACGTCACGCATGCCAGGCCTCCCGCTACCGTGGCCGCGTTCTTCAAATTCTCGCAATGCGAATAGATGTAGTGGCCGTTGACGTTGCCATCGACCTTGAACGTCCATTTCCCGGCTTTGATGCTGATCGCATGCGCGGCCGGGATTCCTGCAACGGCGGCCAGGGCGAGCGCCACGAGGCTGACCGGAATGCCGGTCAGTTTGGGCATAGAGATGCTGTGCAGTCTCATCGAAATAACCCCCTTCTTATGCATTGACGGACACGGCACTGCAAGTGCCATGCCATGCGCTCGGCGCAACTGTTGCGCCCGGGACACAAACCGTATAAGGCGATTCCCGTGCCGTCCCGCTCGCTTGTTGTGCGGTGGCGATGTGTGATCGCCGCCGCGCCGACGCGGGCCCGGCACACCGATAGCTTGCCGGGATTTGACGATCGATGAAGAACATACTGGAGGGAGGATGCTCGAAGCACCGCAAGGTGTTCCGCTAAGGTGACAGCGCTGTGCCGTTTGTTGAAAAATGACACAGTTTTTGCCCTGGGCGGGGCGTGCGGCCGGGTTCAGTGGCGCGCAGGCAGCATGATGCGCAGCCGCCGCATCTTGCGATAAAGCGTGTTTCGTCCGATGCCGAGCTCGTGCGCCACGCGGCTGATGTTGCCGTGGTGCAGCTCGATCTCGTGCAGCAGCGCGCCGCGCTCGGCTTTCTCGAGCGGGTTCAAGATGAGTGCCTCTTCGGGCAGCTCCGCGTCCGACTCCGGCTCGCCGGCGCCATAATCGGCCGGGAGGCCGCCGGCGTCGAGCTCCTCGCTCGAGCGCATGGCGATCATGCCGCGCAGCACGTTGCGAAGCTGGCGGATGTTGCCCGGCCAGCCATAGGCCTTGAGCGCTTCCACCAGCTCCTCGCCCATGGTCACCGAAGGTGTGGCGGCGCTTTCCTGGGCGAACACGTGGCGGATTAGAGCGGCCTTGTCCTTGCGCTCGCGCAGCGGCGGCAGGGTGAGCGCCAGGCCCTGAAGCCGGTAGAACAGGTCCGCCCGGAACTCGCCGCGACGCACCTTCTCCTGCAGCCCGGTGCGCGAGGAGCTGATCAGCCGCACGTCGATGCGCACGGGCTCGCCGACGGCCGGCAGCTCGCGCTCTTCGATGACATGCAGCAGCCTCGCCTGGAGGCTCAGCGGCAGCTCGCCGACGTCATCGAGAAACAGGGTGCCGCCGTCTGCCTGGAGGATGCGGCCCTGCGCGTCCGGCGCGGCGGCCGGCGTCGGACCGAACAGCTCTTGCGTGAGCTGCGCCTCGGGAAGCGAGCCGCAGTGCACGGCCACGAAGGGTTTCTCGGCGCGCTCGCTGGAGGCGTGCAGTGCCCGCGCGAAGCACTCCTTGCCCGTGCCCGACTCGCCCACCAGCAGGATGGGCACATCGCGGGACTGCGTACGGCGCACGGCCTGGATGTTGCGGGCCATTACCGGATCGCCCAGGTCGAGCTCCTCGAGCGGACCGTGGCCGGACCCGGAGAGCACCCGCTCGTCGCTGTCCGCGTGAGCACGGCCTGGGCGCTTGGACTGCGGGGCCTGGGCGATGACGAACACCCGGCCGCCGT
>OBLK01000198.1_pt1 | contig 18399 bp, 16 predicted proteins | sample 1518871 | NCBI WGS metagenome assembly OBLK01 (sample SAMEA2464837, study PRJEB22497) | soil metagenome | biome: Grassland; feature: Farmland; material: Clay | place: Australia | collected 2013-02-01 | depth 0.8 m
GGGCATGGCGTCGCGCGGTGAGCAGCGGCGCCCGCGGCGTCGAGCCCGGCGAGCCGATCCAAGCGACCGCGCTGCACCAGGCTCCGGTCCATCCATGTCCCGTCTGGCGTCTCGTCACGCGACATCCAAGAACGCATTGACCCGTCGGCACCGTAGCGCCGCCCCGCGACGTCGCGCCGTCAACCGGGCCCGGCGCTCAGCTGCGGCGGATCCTCGGGTCGAGGAAGGCGTACATGACGTCCGCGACCAGGTTCAGCACGATGATGATGACGGCGGTGACCATGAGGAAGCCGAGCACCATGTACGGCTCTTTCTGGTTGACCGAATCGAGCAGTACGCGGCCGAGGCCGTGCCAGCCGAACACGGTCTCGGTGATGATCGCGCCGGTGATCAGCGCGCCGAGGTTCAGGGTGAATACCGTCGTGACCGGAATGAGCGCGTTTCGCCAGGCGTGCCGGAGGACGACCCTGGTCTGCGAAAGGCCCTTGGCCTGGGCAGTGCGGATGTAGTCGGTGTTCAGGGTGTCCAGCATCGACGCGCGCTGGAAGCGGCTGTACGCCGCGAACTGGATCGCCGCCAGGCAGATCGTCGGCAGGATGAACGCACCGGTGTACTCGTAGACCTGGTCGCCGAAGCTGCCCTGGAATCCCCCGTCGGGAGGGCCGGCCGTGCGCAGCCAGCGGTCCAATCCGATCTGCTGGAGGAAGTTGTTGAACTCGATGCCGGCATACTTGATCATGATGGCCACGCAGAACAGCGGCATCGAGAACATCACGAACGCTATTCCCGTCGCCGTGTAATCGAGTATCGAGTACTGGCGGACGGCGCCGAGCACACCGATGGCCACACCGATCGTCAGCGCGATCAGCTCGGCCCCGATGACGAGCCGAGCGGTGACGCCGAGCGCCTCGAAGACGGACTCCTTGACCGGCGCCGATCCGTTACCCGGGGTGACGTTCGTGCCCCAGTCGCCCTGCACGAAGTTGCCGGCCCACGTGACGTAGCGCTCGAGGAACGGCTTGTTGGTGCCGGCACGCTCCTCGGCGGCCGCGATCTCGCCCGGCGTGCGAACCTGCTGCAGCTTCCATTCACCGAGTGGATCGCCCATTGCCGTCGTCAGACCGAAGCACAGAAAGGACGCGGCAATGATCACCGGTATCGAGACCAGAATTCGCCGGAGGATATACAACAACATTCGATGCCCCCTTCCCCGCTCGCCGAGCATAGGCCCGGATACAACACGGTGAGATCACGTTTGACTTTCAAGTCGGGCGCCGTCAGGTGGATCGGCCCAGGCCATGGCCTGGCCGGCCGACGCAGCTCGGTCACTGCGTCGGCCCGGCTCAGCTCAGTGTTGTGTCACGGACACGTGATGGTTTCTTTGGTGATGGAGTGCCGCATCGTCGTCCACTGTGGACAGTTGGTGATGATGTTGCCTGACCCTGTTGCCCAGGTGACCCAGTAGCTGCCCCACCAGTCACCGATGAGGGCCTGGACGGAGAAGCTGATGGGCTGGGGCACGTCGTAGGTGACGCAGTCCTTGAAGGACGAGGCGTAGACGGTGCTGCCGACGTTGTAGAAGGTGTACTCGTACCAGCAGGTGGCCGAGATGCTGGCGTCGGTGTCCGCAGCCGAAGGGGCGGCAGCGGCGGCCGGCTGCACCGAGAGGCCGACGAGCGACACGAGCGCGAAGCCGAAGGCCAGAACGAGGTTCCTGATTCGAGCGCTGATTGACATGGCTGCCACGGTCTTCGACGGCGGCACCAGCCGGCATCGGGGAAATCCCTCACCGATCCCTACGGAGGGTGACGACGGGCGCTCCGCGGCCCAGCAGGTTAGTGCAAACGGGCGTACCAAAGTGGCCGATAGCTCACGGTATCTGGTCGATTGTTCTTGGTGACGACCTGAACTACGGTCGGGGTTCGTCCGCGCGGACGTATTCCATCCTGTCTATCCGGTCGCCGAACCCTGGCGGTCCGGATGACCTCGCACGAGGAGAAGCACTTATGCGACATGTCCGCGCGTCTGTGGCACGGCGATTGGCCGGCCTGGGAGCGGCGAGCGCGATCGCTGCCGCCCTGGCCGTCACAGGTATGCCGGCGGCGGCTGAAGGCACGGTTCTCGGCACCGGGAACCCGAACGCGATCAAGGACAGCTACATCGTCATCTTCAAGGACGGCGCGGCGAGCAGCGTCCAGGACCTGGCTGCCCGGCACAACGCCAAGGTTGACTACACCTACCAGCACGCGCTGCACGGGTTCGCCGGAACGATGAGCGAGACGGCGGCGCGCAAGCTCGCGGCCGATCCCGCGGTCGCCTACGTCGAGCAGAACGCCACGGTCTCCATCGCGGCCACCCAGACGCCGGTGCCGTCGTGGGGCCTGGACCGGGTCGACCAGCGCGACCTCCCGCTGGACAACTCCTACACCTACCCGAACACGGCGTCGAACGTACGCGCCTACATCATCGACACCGGCATCCGGATCACCCACACCGACTTCGGTGGCCGGGCGGTCTGGGGCACCAACACCGTTGGCGACGGCAACAACACCGACTGCCACGGGCACGGCACGCACGTCGCCGGCACCGTCGGCGGCGCCGCGTACGGCATGGCCAAGGGCGTTCAGCTCACCGCCGTCAAGGTGCTCGGCTGCACCGGCTCCGGCTCGTTCGCCGGGGTCGCTGCCGGGATCGACTGGGTCACCGGCGACCACGCCGCCGGCGCTCCGGCCGTGGCGAACATGAGCCTCGGCGCTGCCGGCAGCGACGTCACCACCGAGAACGCGGTGCGCAACTCGATCGCCGACGGCGTCGTGTACGCGATCGCCTCCGGCAACTCCAACTCCGATGCCTGCAACTTCACGCCGGCCCGGGTCGCCGAGGCCATCACCGTGAACGCGACGGACATCAACGACAACCGGGCGTCGTTCTCCAACTTCGGCACCTGCACGGACATCTTCGCTCCCGGCGTGAGCATCACCTCGGCGTGGAACACCACCGACACCGCGACCAACACGATCAGCGGCACGTCGATGGCCACTCCGCACGTCGCCGGTGGCGCGGCGCTGATCCTGGGCGCGAGTCCGGGCCTTACCCCGGCCCAGGTGGCGTCCCAGATGTTCGCCGACGCGACGCTCAACCACGTCGCCAACCCGGGCACCGGCTCGCCGAACCGGCTGCTGTTCGTCAACAACGGTGGCACGTCACCAGGCTGTCCTCCGGTGACCAACGGCACCGACGTCACGATCCCCGATCCGGGCACCGCCTCGTCGTCGATCTCGATCAGCGGCTGCACCGGCAACGCGTCGGCCACCAGCACGATCGCGGTGAGCATCACCCACGCCAGGATCAGCCAGCTGGTCGTCGACCTGGTCGCTCCCGACGGTTCGGTCTACAACCTGCACAACCGCACCGGCGGCAACACCAGGAACCTCAACGCCACCTACACCCGCAACCTTTCCGGCGAGGTCGCCAACGGCACCTGGCAGCTGAGGGTGCAGGACGTGGTCGACCGGCGAACGGGCTTCATCAACAGCTGGACGCTCGACGTCTGACCTGACCGCTTGACCTGACCGCTTGACCTGACCGCTGTGGGCGTTCCCCGTTCCGACCCGGACCGGGGGACGCCCACCTGTCTTTATGAGGGAGGACTCGTCATGGGAGACGCGCGTGCAACCCGCGCCTGCCGGTTCGCCGGCGCGGCCACGGTCGCGGCGACCGTTCTCGCGTTGGCCACCGCCGTTGCACCGGCTGCGGCGGCCGAGGGTGCGATCCGCGGCGCCGGTAACCCGGCGGCGATCGAGGGCAGCTACATCGTCGTGCTCGATGCCGCGTCCGGTGGTGACGCCCAGGATGCCCAGGCCGACGCCCAGGCCGACGCCCTGGCCGCGACGTACGGCGCCACGGTCGACCACACCTTCCGGCACGCGCTGCGCGGGTTCGCCGGCAGGATGAGCGAGAGCTCGGCCCGGCGGCTGGCGGCCGACCCTGCAGTCGCCTACGTCGAGCAGGACGCCAAGGTGTCGATCACGGCGTCGATCGCAGCGTCGATCACGGGGACGCAACCGAACCCGCCGTCATGGGGCCTGGACCGCATCGACCAGCGCGACCTTCCGCTGGACAACTCGTACACCTACCCGAACACCGCGTCGAACGTGCGGGCGTACGTCATCGACACCGGCATCCGGATCACCCACCAGGACTTCGGCGGCCGGGCGGTGTGGGGCACCAACACCACCGGAGACGGCAACGACACCGACTGCAACGGTCACGGCACCCACGTAGCCGGCACCGCCGGCGGCACTGCGCACGGCGTGGCCAAGGGCGTCGCGGTGGTCGCGGTCAAGGTGCTCGGCTGCACCGGCTCCGGCACGTTCGCCGGCGTCATCGCCGGCGTGGACTGGGTCACCGGCGACCACGCTGCCGGCACCCCGGCCGTGGCCAACATGAGCCTTGGCGGCTCAGGCGTCAACGAGGCGCTGGAGACCGCGGTACGCAACTCGATCGCCGACGGAGTGGCCTACGCGATCGCCTCCGGCGGCTCCAACTCCGACGCGTGCAACTTCACCCCAGCCCGGGTCGCCGAGGCGATCACGGTCAACGCCTCGGACCAGAACGACGTGCGGGCCTCGTTCACCAACTTCGGCCCGTGCACCGACATCTTCGCCCCCGGCCTGACGATCACCTCGGCCTGGAACACCAGCGACACCGCCACGAACACGATCAGCGGCACCTCGATGGCGACCCCGCACGTCGCCGGCGGCGCGGCGCTGATCTACAGCGCCAACCCGGGCTTCACCCCGGCGCAGGTGGCGTCGGCGATGTTCGGCAACGCCACGCTCGACCACATCACCAACCCGGGCACCGGGACGCCGAACCGCCTGCTGTTCGTCAACACCGGCGCACCACCGCCGGACTGCGCCCCGGTCACCAGCGGCACCGACGTCCCCATCCCCGACCCTGGCACCGCCGAGTCGCCGATCGTGATCAGCGGGTGCACGGGCAACGCCTCAGCCACCAGCACGATCGAGGTGCACATCGTCCACAACCGGATCAGCAACCTCGTCGTCGACCTGATCGCCCCCGACGGGTCGACCTTCAACCTGCACAACCGCACAGGCGGGAACAGGCGCAACATCGACGCCACCTACATCCGCGACCTGTCCGGCGAGGCCGCGAACGGCACCTGGCGCCTGCGGGTGCGAGACGCCGCCGCCGGCCGTACGGGCTTCATCGACAGCTGGACGCTCGACTTCTGACACCTGCGCCGTTCCGGCCGGGCCGGGCGCCCGTCCCGGCCGGTCCGGCGCACCGGGCGGACCAGAGCGTTTCCGGGCGGGCCAGAGCGTTTCCGGACGGGCGCGGCCGGCTACCCGCTGGCAGGATGGGATTGTCGGCGGATGCGGGGTTCGCGAATGGCTCAGCTGGACTGGGACTACTGGGAGACTCAGTTTCTCGTGGCCGGGATCGCGATCGCCGTGTTCACGGGGGCCGTGGCCGTGTTCCTGGTGGTCAGTCTGATCCGCAAGCATCGCCAGGTGAACCGCCCGGACACACCGTTCCCCGTCAAGTTCAGCTTCTATGCCTCGATCGCTTACGCGATCTTTCCGGTGGACCTGCTGCCCGACCCGCTGCTGATCGACGACATCGGGGTGCTCGCGGCGGCGCTGTTCTACGTGTCGCGGGCGTTGCGGCGCAACCCGCCGAAGCCGGTCGACCCGTCGAGCCCGCCTCGGGAGCTCCCCTGAGGGCTATGCGGTAGGCCACGTTCCGTAGACAAGCCACCGTCCGTGATCAAAATCGGGCGCACCGGCGTGCTTGCGTGTCATACAGGGCGTAGCGCAGCGTGCCGGATGCGTGTTGATCCATCCAGCTCTCCAGGCCCGACTAGGGCATTTGCCCGCAATTCGCGGAAGATCGGCCTAATGTGAGCGCCATCACGGTGTCGATCACGCTCTGTCAACCGGGTTCCGTGGCTACGCTTGGTCGCAGGCAAAATGAGCGTCCGGACCCTTCCGCTGCAATGCAGCTTTCGGTAACTTCCACGTGTTGCTCCCCTGACCCAGCCACGTCACTGTCGAGCCGCCCCGAAAGGACGTGAGTGTGGTAGCTGAGGTTGCTGCACGTACGACTGCAGCAACAATTGACCAATTAGCGCGACGCGCTTTGCGATTAATCGGAAGGGACGGCCGATTAACTTCGCATCCAGTGCCCTGGTCCTACGCCGCTGACCTGCGCGAACGGGCTCTTGGGTGCGCCACGACCGTGCCGCCGCGCCGCCGTGTACGCTGCCTCGCCGGTCGCACGCCCGCTCACGGCGCTACCAAGCCGAGGTCAGGTCAGTCTGCTTACCTGACTTCGCCTCGACCTCCACCGAGTTGACAACGCGCCTGACCAGCAACGACGTCCCACCTTCGAGCTAAGCAGGTCGATTCCTGGCTGGTTGTAACCGGAATCGGCTGGTACACCACACGGACTTTCTTGGAAATGGAGCAGGCATGGAGGTCAAGGCCCCCACATCGGTCGATGTGCAGGTCGATTGGCCGGAACATCAGGGGGTCGGGGGCCTGAGTATGCGGGCGGCGCGAACGGCGCAGGACGCCGCATCGGCCGACCACGCGCTGGCCGCACTACGCGCCTGGTTGCCGGGGCTTGACTCCGGCCGCAACCCGTTGTCGCTGGTGGAGTCGGCGCGCCCGGACCGATTCCCGTACGCCGAGGTGATCGCTCACTACCAGCGGGTCGGACGCACCAACGCCGACTCCCGGCTGGTGAGCCGCCTTCGTTACCTCGGTGATTTGCTGCGCGAGCCCGAGCTCGTCGTCGGGCGCCGGTTGTGGCCGCTTCCGGAGTGGTTGCCCAGCACCGGCGACCAGCACAACGGCAACTACGACTCCTACCTGGCCAGCCCGCTTCTGGAGGGGCTCACGTTCGCCCAGGACGGCGACAGCGCCGGCCTGCCGAGCGAGCTGGAGAAGGCCACCGACGCCACGATCGACCTGCTGCTGGCGGCGCTGGTCGCTGACCTGGCGATGATCGAGGCCGACGCGCTGCGCGCCGGCCACAACGGCCGCGAGCAGCACCGGCGTACCCAGGCCTGCCTGCTGTTGCTCACCAAGCTCGACGCGCTGGCACCGAACTGGGCGCAGCGACCGGCTGCCGGCGAGATCCTGCCTGACCTGGCGGAGGCGACGACCGCGCTCGCTCAGCAGGTGCGGCGGCGGCTGCCGCGCTCGTGCCGCCAGGTGGTCAACCTGTCGCTGCTGCCCACGACGCGCCTGCACGATGAGCAGATGTTCATCCGCGCCATCCAGATCTTCGAGGCGATGTACCGCCAGATCTACCGGTGCATGGTGCGGGCGAGCGCGGCCATGCAGGTGACCGACGCGGGGCGGGCGTGCGCCGAACTCGCTGACGCCACCAGGCGCCTGGCCATGGCGCCCGCGCTGTACCGGGTCGTGACGACCATGCCGCGGGCCGCGTTCGCGATCATCCGGGAGTTCACCAACGGCCGCAGCGCCATCCAGTCGCGTAGCTACCGGCAGATCGACCTGGTGTGCGCGCCGCGCGAGCCGAGCCCTGCAGCCGACAAGCTGCCGGCGGTCGAGGTCGCCAGCCCGACCCTGCAGGACAGCTACTTCGCGATCGCCGGCCGGCTCGACCCGGCCGAGAGCGACCGGCTCGCCGCGCAGATGCGGGCGCTCGACGCGTCCTGGCGGGCGATGAAGCGCACGCACTGGGGAATCACGCTGAAGATCATCGGCCGGGTGCCGGGAACCGGCGGCACCGCCGGGGCCGAGTATCTCAAGTACGCCGCCGAGGTCCCGCTGTTCCCGATGCTCACCGACGCCCGTTGACCGCCGCCCGTTGACCACCGCCCGTTGACCGCGCTGCAGACGATTACTTCTACCTGCCAACGGGTAACACCACCGCAACGGCCCGGAGCCGACTGGGCCGATGCTGGAGGTCAGAGTCATGGTGCTTGGGCTGTTGCTGGTGCTTCTCAGCGGCGCCGCCGTCGTGTTGCTGGCGGCCTACAACCGCTCGGGTGGGCCGGACTACTCGGTCAACTTGTTCGACAACGAGATTTACGTCGCCAACGGCATGCAGATCTTCTTCGCCGGGGTCGTCCTGGCGCTTGCGTTCTGCCTCGGCCTTTGGCTGATGACAGCCGGTGCGCGCCGGGGCAGGGCGAGGCGCGCCGAGATCAGGGCCGCGCGCAACGAGGCCCGGTCCGCCGAGATGGAGCGGGACCGCCTGGCCAGTCAGGTCAACAACGGCCCCCGCTACGAGTCGCACGACGCCCCGACCGAGACGGTCGTGGCCGAGCAGCCTCGGCGCCGGTTCTTCAACCGCCGCCACGAGGAGGAGCACACCACCCCCGCTCCCACCCCAACCACGCCCGCTCGCTAAGGGCCCGTCTTTCTGACCGGATGGCACATCTGTCCAGCTAGATCGGACGATGTGCCATCCGTTCGTTGTGCCGTCCGCCTCACCGGACCAGGGCGATGGCCAGTCCGTCGTGACCTTTGCTTCCGACCGTCTGGATGGCCGTGGCGATGACCTTCGGCTCCGCCGCCAGCACCTCGTAGAAGCGCCTGGTGCCCTGCACCCTCGGGTCGTCGTGGTCGGGCCGCACGACAGCCCCGCCGCGCACGACGTTGTCGACGATGACCAGGCTGCCCGGGCGCGCCAGCCGGACCGCCCAGGAGAAGTACTCGGCGTTGTTCTCCTTGTCGGCGTCGATGAACACCAGGTCGAAGGGCCCCGCCAGGGTCGGCAGCGTGGCCAGCGCCTCACCGACCCGGATGTCGACGACCTCGGCCAGCCCGGCCCGGGTCAGGTTTGCCCTGGCGATCTCCGCGTGCTCGGCCTTGGCCTCGAGCGTGACCAGGGTTCCGCCCGGCGGTAACGCCCTGGCCAGCCAGATCGTGCTGTAGCCGCCGAGCGTGCCGACCTCGAGGATGCTGCGCGCCTGGATCGCCAGCGCGAGCAGGTGCAGCAGCTTGCCCTGGTTGGGGGCCACCGCGATCGACGGCAGTCCGGCGTTCTCGCTGTCGGCCAGTGCCCCGTCCAGCGCCTCGTCGGCGGGTACCAGCAGGTCGGTGAGGTAGCTGTCGACGTCCGCCCAAAGCTGATCACTCATGACGTCCAGCGTGCCACCCCGGAGCGGACCGTGGGCGGCACGCGATCCGAAGGAACCGCGTGCCGCCCGCGACAGTGAGACCTTCAGGCGAACTTCAGGCGAGGGTTAGACGCCCGCGATGGACTGGATCCAGGAGCGGTAGCGGGTGATGTTGGTGTAGGCGGTACGGGTGGCGCGGTCGCTGGTGGAGGCGACGCCCACCTGGCGGCCGGAGGCCATCATCGGGCCGCCGGAGTCGCCGCCGGCCGGGATGCCGTTGCCGTACCGGGCGCACACCGCGATGCCGCCGCGGTAGTCACTGCAGGACACCGACGTGACGATCACGTTGGCCACCTTGAGCCGCTGCGACTGGCAGTTGATCTCGGGCTGGCCGGTGCAGGTGGCGCCCCAGCCGTAGACCTGCACGGTCTGGCCGACGTAGACGTTCGACGTGGTGCCAAGTGGCGAGTAGGTCGCCGAGACCGAGCGGTCGATCCGGATGATCGCGAGGTCGGCGTACGAGTGAGTCGTGTAGCTGACGCCGCGGGCGACGGTGCCGCCGTTGAACTGGTCGAGGCTGCCGATCCGGAAGGTCAGGTTGGCCGCACTCGTGCCGGAGACGCAGTGCTGCGCGCTGAGGATGTAGGTCGGCGCGATGATCGTGGCCGAGCACCGCTGCTGGCCGTTGTTGAACATCCGCGCGGCCCACGGCGCGTAGGTCGCGTAGCCGCCACCGATGATCTGGATGCCGGGCTCCGAGCTGGGGGCGGGGGCGGCGGTAGCGGCCGGGGCCACGCCGAGCAGGGAGAGGGCGGAGATCGCGACGGCCAGCGCCAGTTTGCCGATCTTCATGTGTGAACTCGATTCCGCGACGAAGGTCATCCGTCGCTACAGGGTGGAATCAGGGACGCACCTAGCGTCATGCCACAGCACAAATGGTCAGAACCGCCGAAAGTAGGGATTTCCTCAGGTCCAGTTGCGCCGACCGGGCTAGTTAGCCCCACACCTCGGCGGCCGTCTCCACGATCAGCGACAGCTTGGCGACCTGGTCGTCGTAGCGCAGGACATTGCCCTCGACGGTCGAGGAGAACCCGCACTGCGGCGACAGGCACAGCTGCTCCAGCGGCACGTACTCGGCCGCCTGGTCGATGCGGCGCTTGAGCTCGTCCTTGGACTCCAGCTCGGGGCGCTTGGTGGTGACCAGCCCGAGCACCACCTGCTTGCCGGGCGGCACGAACCGCAGCGGCGCGAAGTCGCCGGAGCGCTCGTCGTCGTACTCGAGGAAGAACCCGTCCACGGCCAGCTCCGAGAACAACGCCTCGGCCACGAAGTCGTAGCCGCCGGCCGCCGCCCAGGACGAGCGGAAGTTGCCCCGGCACATGTGCGTGGTCACGTTCAGGCCGTCCGGCCGGTCGGCGAGCGCGGCGTTGATCTGCCGGATGTAGCGCAGGTGCTGGTGCTCGGCGTCGTCCCCGCGGGCGGCCAGCTCGGCGCGCTGCGACGGGTCGTTGAGGTAGGCCAGGCTCGTGTCGTCGAGCTGCAGGTAGCGGCAGCCCAGCTCGGCGACGGCCTGCACCTGCTGGGCGTAGGCGGCCGACAGGTCGTCCCAGAACTGTTCCTCGTCCTGGTAGACGTCCGGATCGATCGCGGCCCGGCCGCCGCGGTAGTGCACCATGCTCGGTGACGGGATCGTCAGCTTCGGCGTGATCCCGGACTCGGCGACCGAGGCGAGGTAGGCGAAGTCGTCACCGAAGATCGTCTCGCGCAGGGTGATCGGGCTGTGCACCCGCAGCGCGGCCGACGTGAACTCCAGGTCGCCTTCCGCGTTGTGGAACCTGACCTTGATCCGCTCGTCGGACTGGCCGATGCCGCCGAGTCGGTAGATGAAGTCCATGTGCCACGACGTGCGCCGGAACTCGCCGTCGGTGGCCGAACGCAGCCCGACCTCGTTCTGCATGGCCACCACGTCGCGGATCGCGTCGTCCTCGACCGCGCGCAGCTGCTCGGCCGGGATCCGCCCGGCTGCGTGGTCGGCGCGCGCGGCCAGCAACGCCGCCGGTCGCAGCAGGCTACCGACGTGGTCTGCCCGGAACGGTGGTAGCTCTGTGCCTGCCATGTGCTCTGTGCCTGCCATGTGACTGTGCCTCCTATCGAGCGGCCCCGGCCAGCCCCGCCTGGGCCGGCAGCGCAAGCCCGACGTAGTTCTCGGCGAACGACGTGGCGGCAGCCGTCGAGGTGGTCAGGTACCGCAGCTGCGCCAGCCGCAGCCGGCGGTCGAACGCGTCGTCGGCCGGCGGCCGGTGCAGCATCGAGGTCATCCACCAGGAGAAGTGCTGCACCCGCCAGACCCGGCGCAGGCAGGTCGCCGAATAGCCGTCGAGCCCGGCCGGGTCGCCGTCGGCATACCACTGCGACAGCGCCGCGGCCAGGACGGCGACGTCGGCCACCGCCAGGTTGAGGCCCTTGGCCCCGGTGGCCGGCACGATGTGGGCGGCGTCGCCGGCCAGGAACAGGCGCCCGTGCCGCATCGGCTCGGCGACGAAGCTGCGCAGCCCCGTGACGCCCTTGTCCAGAATCGGCCCGTCGGCCAGGTCGAAGCCGTCGCGCCTGGCCAGCCGGACCCGCAGCTCCCGCCAGATCCGCTCGTCCGCCCAGTCCGCGACGTCGGTGTCCGGCTCGACCTGCAGGTACAGCCTGGTGATCGACGGCGAGCGCATGCTGTGCAGCGCGAATCCCTCGTCGTGGTGGGCGTAGATCAGCTCCTCGGACGAGGGCGGCGCCTGGGCCAGCACGCCGAGCCACGCGTACGGGTAGACCTTCTCGTAGGCGGTCAGGGCGCCGGCCGGCACCGACGGCCGGCTCACCCCGTGGAACCCGTCGCAGCCTGCGACGAAGTCACAGCGCAGTTCGCGCGATCGGCCCTCGTGGACGAACCGGACGACCGGGTCGTCGGTGATCCCGTCGATGCCAGCAGCCTCGGCCTCGAACAGCAGTGGCCTTCCGGTCTCCAGCCGGGCCGCCACCAGGTCCTTCACCAGCTCGTGCTGGCCATAGATGGTCAGCTCGCGGCCCGCCAGCTCGGTCAGCGGGATCCGGTGCGCCCGGCCCTCGAACAGCAGCTCGAGCCCGTGGTGGACCATCCGCTCACGCAGCAGTCGCTGCGCCAGCCCCAGCTCGGTCAGCAGCGCCACCGTGCCCTGCTCGAGCACGCCGGCCCTGATGCGCTTCTCGATGTGCTCGCGGGTCTGCCGCTCGATCACCACCGAGTCGATGCCGCGAAGGTGCAGCAGGTGCCCGAGCAGCAGTCCCGCCGGCCCGGCGCCGACGATCGCGACCTGGGTGCGCTGCACCGGCATCAGAACGGGTACTTCGGGATGTCACCGCGCATGGTGATCCATCGCTGATCGGTGAACGCGTCGAGGTTGGCCGTGCCGCCGAACCGCGCCCCCGTGCCGGAGTCGAGCACCCCACCGAACGGCGCGACCGCCTCGTCGCTGACGGTCTGGTCGTTGATGTGCACGATCCCCGTCGGGATGCGCTCGGCGAGCGCGAGCCCGCGCATGACGTCCCTGGTCAGGATCGACAGCGACAGGCCGTAGTCGCTGCCTGCCGCGAGCTCGGCCGCCTCGTCGAGGTTGCCGAACCGGACCACGGGCGCGACCGGGCCGAACACCTCCTCGGCGTAGGCGGGCATGTCGGTGCGCACGTTGTCGAGCACGGTCGGCCGGTAGAACAGGTCTTCGAACCAGCCGCCGGCAGCCAACCGGGCGCCGGCCTCGACGCTGCCGGACACCAGCCCGTGCACCTTGTCCCGCTGGCCGGCGTCGATCAGCGGCCCGAGCGCCACCTGCTGCGCGGCCGGATCGCCGACCGGCAGCGCGTCGGCGTGCTGGGCGAGCGCGGCGACGTAGTCGTCGGCGATGCTCTCGTGTACGAGGTGGCGCCCCGCGGTCATGCAGATCTGCCCCTGGTGCAGGAACGACGCCCAGGCGCCGGCCGACACCGCCGCGTCCAGGTCGGCGTCGTCGAGGATGACCAGCGCCGAGTTCCCGCCCAGCTCCAGATGCACGCGCTTGAGGTGCCTGGCGGCCAGCTCGGCCACCTTCCGGCCGGTCGCGCTGGAGCCGGTGAACGAGATCACCCGCACGTGCGGGTCGCTGATCATCGCGCTGCCGACCTCGGCCGAGCCGGGCAGCACGTGCAGCAGCCCGTCCGGCAGCCCGGCCTCCTGGAAGATCCGCGCGATCGCGAAGCCACCGACGACCGGGGTCCGCACGTCCGGCTTGAGCAGCACGGCGTTGCCGAGCGCGAGCGCCGGGGCGACCGAGCGGATGGACAGGATGAGCGGCACGTTGAACGGCGAGATCACCCCGACCACGCCGACGGGCACCCGGCGCAGCAGGCTCAGCCGCGGCTGGTTGGACGGCAGGATCTCGCCGAGCGGCCGCGACGCCAGCGCCGCCGCCTCGTAGCACTCCTGCGCGGCGACGCCGACCGCGAACTCGGCCAGGCCCGGCACCGCGCCGGTCTCGCGGACGATCCAGTCCTGCAGCTCCTCGGCGTGCCGCTCGACGAGCATGCCGGCACGGCGCAGCACCGCGGCCCGCTCCTCGAAGCTGGTCGCGGCCCAGGCCCGCTGCTCGGTCGCGGCGCCGAGCGCCGCGCTGGCGACGTCCTCCTCGTCGGCGACGCCCGTCCGGACCAGCTCGGTGCCCGTCGCCGGCTCGAGGTCGGCGGCGTCACCGCCGCGCGGGGTGATCCAGCCACCGCTGAACACCTGGCCGTCGAACATCCGGACGTCGAAGAACTTGTCCTCGGATTGGTCTCCCGCCTTGTCAAGCGGCTTGTCCAGCGACGTGGTCACGGCGCCCTCCCAATCTTGGCTTTCTGGATCTGTGCGTACACCCGGCCGCGCAGCTCGGTGAATCGCGGATCGCCGCGGGTGGTGAGCTGGTCGCGCTCGGCCGGCAGGTCGACCTCGAGATCCTCGGCGACCCTGGTCGGCGACGCCGTCAGCATGATCACGCGTTGGCCGAGGTACACGGCCTCGTCGATGTCGTGGGTCACGAACAGCACGGTCACGCCCATCCGCTGCCACACCTCGCGGACCAGGTCCTCGAGGTCGGCGCGGGTCTGCGCGTCGACGGCCGCGAACGGCTCGTCCATCAGCAGCACCTTGGGCTGGTAGGCGATGGCCCTGGCGATCGCGACCCGCTGCTGCATGCCGCCGGAGAGCTGCCACGGGTAGGCACCGTGCGCGTCCTCGAGCCCGACCGCCCGTAGCGCCTCGGCGGACCGCTCCCGCCGCTGCGCCCTGGGCATCCCGCCGGCGCGCAGCGGCAACTCGACGTTGTCCCGGACCCGCAGCCACGGGAACAGGCTGCGGCCGTACTCCTGGAACACCACCGCGAGCCCGGACGGCGGCCCGCTCACCTGCCGGCCGTCGACCTCGACTTCACCGGACGTCGGCGGCAGCAGGCCTGCGATGCAGCGCAGCAGCGTCGTCTTGCCGCAGCCGGACGGCCCGACGACGCACACGAAGCTCGCCGCGTCGACGGCGAACGTCAGCTCGCCGATCGCCTCGACCCGGCGGCCGTGGCTGTCATAGACCTTGCGCAGCTTGTCGACCCTCAGCATTGGTCAGCGCTCCCGCTGGACCGCACGGACGCCGTGGTACCAGCCGAGCACCCGGTTCTCGACCAGCCGAAACAGCAGCGACAGCGTGACGCCCAGCAGGCCGAGCAGCAACACCCCGCTCCACATCTCCGGGATCGCGAAGCTGCGCTGGAACTGCACGATCGTGAAGCCGAGACCGCTGCTCGCGGCGAACATCTCGCTGATCACCATGAGGATGATGCCCAGGGACAGCGCCTGCCGCGCGCCGGTGACGATCTGCGGGCTGGCCGAGCGCAGCACCAGGTGCCACAGCCGCCGCCGGCCGGTGATGCGGTAGCTGCGGCAGGTATCGGTGAGCACCTCGTCGACACCGCGGACACCCTCGACGGTGTTCAGCAGGATCGGCCACACGCAGCCCGACACGATCACCAGCACCTTCATGGTGTTCCCGATTCCAGCCACCAGAATCAGGATCGGCACGAGCACCGGCGGCGGCACCGCCCGCAGGAACTCCAGCACCGGCTCGAGCACCGCACGCAACCTCGTGCCGCGCCCGATCGCCACCCCGAGCGTCACGCCGATCACGAGCGCCGTCAGGTAGCCGAGGCCGAGGCGGGCCAGGCTCGGCAGCACGTCGTCGACCAGCCGCGGGCCGATCCAGGTCGGGCCGAACGCCTCCACGATGCGTGACAGCGGCGGCCGGTAGAAGTCCCGGCTGTCCTGGCTGGCGAACCACCAGGCCGCCAGCAGCGCCGCCGGCAGGGCGACGACCATGGCGATCCTGCGCAGCACCGTCGCGGTTGCCCCGGCCGTCCAGGCGGTCCCGTTGGCTCCGGTCGTCCCTGCTGTCGGGGCGGTCCCGGCGTTCACGTTGCGACCTGTGTTCGCATCGACGTATGCCAGGACAGGACCCTGCGCTCGGCGAGCCGGGCCGCCACGTTGGCCAGCACCCCGATCACGCCGGTCACCACGACCAGGGCGTACATCGGTGCCACCGCGCCGCTGGTCTGCGCGACCGCGATCTCCCGGCCGAGACCGGGCGAGCCGATCACCAGCTCACCGGTGATGGCCAGGATCAGCGCCACCGAGGCGGCCAGCCGCATGCCCGTGACCGCGTACGGCAGCGCCGTCGGCCAGACCAGCCAGCGGGCCTGTGCCAGCCGGCCCATCCGGTATGACCGCGCGGTGTCCCTGGCCACCGGGTCGACGTCGGCGACGCCGTGCAGCACCTGGACGAGCACCTGCCAGAACGCCGCGTACACCACCAGGATCAACGTCGACGCCCTGGTCGCGCCGTAGAGCACCACGGCGAGCGGGATGAGCGCGACCGACGGGATCGGCCGCAGGAACTCGATCGTCGACGCGGTCAGCGCGCGCAGCAGCGGCGAAGCGCCGATCACCATCCCGAGCAGCACGCCCGCGGCCACGGCGATCGCCAGGCCCGTGGCCCAGGTGCGCAGCGTGTCCCCCAGCGCTTGCCAGAACTCCGCACGGCCCGTCTGGTCGGCGAGCGCGCCCAGGATCTCGCTGGTCGGGGGCGCGTAGCGGGCCGGCACGATCCCGGCGCGCGGCGCCAGCTCCAGCAGCAGCCCGAAGCCGAGCAGACCCGCTACGCCGAGTAGGGCCCTCACCTGGTCACCCCGCAAACAGGGCGTTCACGTCCGCCGGCTTGGACAGCAGGCCGTCCTCCAGGGCCAGGTCGGCCATCGTCTGCAGGGACTCCCGGTTCACCTCGGGCGGGAACTTCGGCAGGGTCAGCTTCTCGATCACATCCGGCGTGATCTGGGTGTAGGTGCCGATGATCCGTCTCGCCTCTTCGGGGTTCGCGTCGGCGAAGGCCAGCGACTCGGCCATCGCCTCGGTGAACCGCTTCACCAGGTCGGGGTTCTCGGCGAGCTGCTGATCAGAGGTGAAGTACACCGCCACCGTCAGGTTCTCCGCCGCGTCCACGTAGCTGGAGGCGATCTTGCGGCCGCCCTGGGCGAGCACCGCCTGCTGGAACGGTTCGACCACGAACACCGCGTCGACCCGGCCGGCCTGCAGCGCAGCGGGCTGGTCCGGGAACGCCAGCTCGGTGAACTTCACCGACGCGGCGTCACCGCCGTCCTTGCGCACCGAGGCGCGCACGCTGGTCTCCACGATGTTCTTGAGCGTGTTCGCAGCGACCGTCTTGCCCTCGAGCTCCTTCGGCGACTGGATCGGGCTGTCGCCCTTGACCATCAGCGCCGCGAAGTCCTCCCCGTCCACGCCGGTCGAGTTGTTGCCGTTGCTGACAATCTTGACCGGGACGTTGTTCGACTGGGCCAGCAGCAGCGAGATGACGTTGCTGAAGCCGAACTGGTACTGGCCGGAGAGCACCGCCGGCACGATCGCCGCGCCTCCCTGGGCCGGGGTCAGCGTCAGCTCGATGTTGCGATCGCTGAAGAAGCCCTGATCCTTGCCGAGGTAGATCGGCGCGACGTCAAGGATCGGGATGACCCCGACCGTGACCTTGTCCGGCTGACCCGGCTGCCCTGGCGCCGCCGTGTTCCCGGCCTCGCCGTCCGAGCCACACGCGGCCCCGGCCAGCATCGTCGACGCGAACAGGAGCGCAGCGAGTTGACGTCGCATCGTGGAGACTCCATCAGCTTGTTCGGATGTCGCACGCTCGTTCTCATAAAGAACGTAGAACCCACGTCGTTCCGTCGTCAACCGATCGGCCCAACGCCGCCAGGCGCCCCGCACCGTGCCCAGCACCATGCACTTGGGGAGCTTTAGTTCCGGATGTGGTACTGAAGCTCCCCGAGTGACCACGCACGCACCGACAGTCGGCCCACGGTGGTGGCGTTGACTCGGGCTCGGAGCGGTACCTATCGTCCGAGTGGAGAACATTCGTTCGCTTTGCGCACAGGGGGTGCCGGTGGCCGAGGTGGTGGACCTGGCAGAGGGGGTGGCGTCGATCGTGCGCGACGGGGACACGGTGGCGCTGGAGGGTTTCACGCACCTGATCCCGATGCGGGCCGGCCACGAGATCATCCGGCAGGGCCGGCGTGACCTGACGCTGGTGCGGATGACGCCGGACCTGGTGTACGACCAGCTGATCGGCGCCGGCTGCGCCCGCAAGCTGATCTTCAGCTGGGGCGGCAACCCCGGTGTCGGGTCGTTGCACCGGCTGCGCGACGCGGTCGAGAACGACTGGCCGGCGCCGCTCGAACTGGAGGAGCACAGCCACGCCGGGATGGCGAACCGGTACGTGGCCGGCGCGTCCGGGCTGCCGTTCGCGGTGCTGCGCGGTTACGCCGGCACGGACCTGGCCAGGCACACCGCGACGCTCGAGCCGATCACGTGCCCGTTCACCGGCGAGCGGTTGACCGCGGTGTCAGCGCTGAACCCGGACGTGGCGATCGTGCACGCGCAGCGCGCCGACCGGGCCGGCAACGTGCAGCTGTGGGGTCTGGCGGGGGTGCAGAAGGAAGCCGTGCTGGCCGCGCGCCGGTCGCTGGTGACGGTCGAGGAGATCGTGGACGAGCTGGACCCGCGGCCGGACGCGATCGTCCTGCCGTCGTGGGTGGTCAGGGCGGTGGCGGGCGCCGCGGGGGGGGGCCCGCCGCTCCAACCGCCGGGCGGGCACGGCCGGGGGACAGACCAGGCCTTTTATACACTGCGCAGCCCCCGGGCGA
>OBLK01000199.1_pt1 | contig 18324 bp, 14 predicted proteins | sample 1518871 | NCBI WGS metagenome assembly OBLK01 (sample SAMEA2464837, study PRJEB22497) | soil metagenome | biome: Grassland; feature: Farmland; material: Clay | place: Australia | collected 2013-02-01 | depth 0.8 m
GCGGGTTGGCCGGGAATCCCGTTGTAAGCCGGAGCCGGGCGGTGGTTCGGCTGGGCGACGAGCGGGCTGGGCGGGTAGGAATGGGGGGGCGCCGCCTGGCGGGGGGCGGGCTCCCGCCGGCGCCGGGCCGCCGAGGCGGGCTCGGTGCGCCTGGGCAGGGCGCGGCACGCGGCAATCACCGACTGCAGTTGCTTCAGCGCCCGCCGGTCGCCGTCGGTTCGCCGTCCGACAGGCTCACCGGAGGTGCTCAGGATCTTCGGGTACGTCCTCGGGTCGATCGGCAGGAGGTGGTTGTAGTAGCGGACCGAGAACGCGCCGGCGGGCGGGTCGAACTGTAGCTCGAGCTCGCCGGCCTCGAGCACCGTGCCGTAGTGATTGCCGAGGCAGGGCACCAGGACCTTGTTGCGCAGGATCGGACTGGTCGGATGCCAGTCGATATCGAAGTAGGAGGCGTAGGGCGAGGCTTCGCCGTGCTCCAATACATCCAGCCACCACGCATTGTCATCGAACCAAACACCCATGTGGTTGGGAACGATATCGAGGATCTGGCCCATGTCATGGCGGCGCAGGGTATCGACATAGGCCGTGAACTCGTCAGGGCCGCCGAGCTCTGGATTGAGGGCATTGTGATCGACGATGTCGTATCCGTGCCGGCTGTCGGCGCGCGCCTTGAGTAGAGGCGATGCATAGACGTGGCTGATGCCGAGACGGTGCAGATAGGGAATGACGCGCGCCGCGGAGACGAACGTGAAATCGGAGTTGAACTGCAGCCGGTAGGTCGCCTCGGGTGGATTGCTGTGCTTCATGTCGCCGCCGGCTTCGGGCGCAGATACCACGTCACGCACCAGGGAGGCAGCGCCGCCGCGTCCGCGCCACCGGCCGCCGCGGGGTGCGTGCTGTAAAGGCATTGCGTGGTCGGCAGATCGAGGCCGGTCAGCGTCGTCTCGCCGAGGTTCGCGTAAACACGCAGGCAGGCCCCGTCAGCCAGGATCCAGTCGGCGAGCAGCGCCCGCTCGCCGAGGCGTCGCCAGCGCCCGCGACCTGCGTGTTCGCCGGCGAGATGCGGTGTCAGCTCGCGATGACGCAGGCCCAGCAGCCGCCGATATCGGTCGAGGCAGGCGGCGTGAGCCGGCGTGTGAAGCGCTGACCAATCGAGGATGGCCGATGTGAATGTGCGTTCGTCCGCCGGGTCTGGAATGCTCAGGCGCGCTTGGGGGTCGCGGAAGGCTGGAAAGCGGGCGAACTCGTTGCGGCGGCCGGCGCTGACCTGCGCGGCCATGTCGGCGTCGAAATCGCAGAAGTATGGGAACGGCTGCCGGCACCCCCATTCCTGGCCCATGAACAGCAGCGGTGGCGTCGGAGCCAGCAGAAGCAGGGCCAGCGCGGCCCGCAGGCGGACCGGCGTCGCCAGAGCGTCCAGGCGCTCGCCGAAAGCGCGGTTTCCGATCTGATCGTGATTCTGCAGGAAGCCGACGAACGCCTGCGGCGGCAGCTCGCCGCTGGGCTCGCCGCGGGGCTGCCCGGCGCGAAAGGCGGAGCGCTCGCCCTGGTAGGAGAAGCCCTCGGTCAGGGCGCGTCCGAGGTGGTAGAGCGGGTCAGGCGCGTAATCGGCGTAATAGCCGTCGGATTCGCCGGTCACGAGCACGTGCAGCGCGTGGTGCAGATCGTCGTTCCACTGCGCGGCGTACCATCTTGGGCGCCCCGCGGCATCCCGGCTCAGGTAATGGGCGGCGTTGTGGTCGTTTTCCAGGACCAGATGCACCTCGCGACGGTCGCGAAAGGCGCTGTGCACGCGCTCGGCGAGCTCGGTCAGAATATCCGGGCGCGACTCGTCGAGCACGGCGTGCACCGCATCGAGGCGCAGGCCGTCGAAGTGATATTCCTCCAGCCAGTACAGGGCGTTGTGGACGAAGAACTCCCGCACCCAGTGGCACCCGGGGCCGTCGTAGTTGATCGCATCGCCCCATGGGGTCCGCCGTCGGGCGTTGAAGAATTGGGGCGCGTACAGGTGCAGGTAGTTGCCCTGAGGACCGAAGTGGTTGTAGACGACATCGAGCAGAACCATCAGCCCGCGCTCGTGCGCCGCATCCACCAGGGCCTTGAGATCCTCCGGCCGGCCGTAGCGGCTGTCCGGCGCGAACAGGGCGACACCGTCGTATCCCCAGTTGCGCCGCCCGGGGAAATCGGCCACCGGCATCAGCTCGAGCGCGCTCACTCCCAGTCGGGCCAGGTGATCCAGCCTGGCCTGAACGGCGGCGAAGCCGCCCGCGGCGGTGAACGCGCCCACATGCAGCTCGTAGATCACCGCTTCGTGCCAGGGCCGGCCTCGCCAGCTCGAATCGGTCCATTGCCACGCGAGCGGCTCGATGACTTCGCTCGGGCCGTGTACGTCATCGGGTTGGAAGCGTGACGCGGGGTCCGGGACCAGGTGCTCGCGGTCGATGCGGTAGAGGTAGCGGCTGCCGCTGTGGGCCTGGGCCGTGGTGAGTGCGAACCAGCCGTTGGATTCGCCCATCATGGGCATACGGCAGGGGGCGCGGGAGTTCGGTTCGAGGCACAGCTGCACCTCCTCGGCGGCGGGTGCCCACAGGCGGAAGCGCACGCGCCCATCCGGGAGAGTCGCGGACCCGAACGGCATCTCATGCCGGGCCGTGCCCATCGACGCGCCGTCAGCGCAGCTCGACACGGTCCTGCGTGCCGTGCAGCAGCGCCACCAGCAAAGTCAGGTACTCGCGCAGATGACGCGTGATGAGGAAGTTGTGGCGCACGAATTGATGAGCCTGTCTGCCCATGGTTCTCGACCGGTCCGGGTGGTGCAGCAGGTAGCGCACCCGCAGCGCGGCGCCCTCGGGGGTGTTCACCAGAAAGCCGGTCTGGTAGTTCACGAGCTGCAGCCGAATGCCGCCGACGTTGCCGCCGATCACCGGTTTGCCCTTCCACAGCGCCTCGGTCACCGTCAGACCAAATCCCTCCTTCAGCGATTTCTGCAGCACCACGTTGGCGCCGCGCTGCAGCGCGTTGATTTCCCGATGCGAATCGGGTGGCAGCAGCAGCACGTGCACATCGGGATCGTCGCCGGCGGCGGCCTTCACGTCGCGGAGAATGGCTCCGCTCTCCGGGTCGTCGGTGGCCTCGCCGCCGGCGAGCACGAGCTGCAGTGCGGGCGCGAAACTCTTGGCCAGCCGGTAGGCGCCGATGACCCCCAGTGGATCCTTGAAGCGGTCGAACCTGGAGACCTGCAGCAGTATCGGGCGCTGCGAATCCAGATGATATCTCTCCAGTATCTGGCTGATCTCGTCGGCAGGAAGCGGGATGTTCTTCTCGCTCAGCGGATCGATGCTCGGGGGAACGAGGTACTGCGGATGTGGCAATTCCTGAGCGAAGGCGGCCAGGGAGAAGATGCTCGCGTCATAGGCCGCTATGAACTGACGCAGGTACCGCCACACCGGGCGGGCCGGATGGCTGATGTCGATGTGGCAGCGCCAGATCCATTTTCCCCTGCGCTCCGGGAAGTGACGCAGAAGCGGCGCCGGCTGCGGATCGTGGACGAAGACGAAGTCGGCATCCTGCAACAGCGGACGGAGCGTTTCGGCGTTGCGGGCATTGGTTTCTTCGTAGTCGCGCAGCCGGCTCTCGGTCAATGGCAGCAGACTGCCCTGCAGGGCGTTGTGCATGCCTTTGGTGCACTCGAAGAACCCACTGTCGCCCGTGACGACGTCCCAGCGCGCATCGATCCCGAGCTCGCCCATGAGCGGCACGAGCTTGGCGAGGATTTCCGCGACCCCGCCGCCGACGCGGGTGGAATTGATGTGAACGACCTTCGCGCCCTGGAGATGGGCCGCGAGTTGACGCAACTGCGCGATCGCGTCGCGTCCGGCCACGGCCGCGTAGTCTTTCAGCGTACTCATGGAACCGACTCGCGAAAGTATTGCATGAAGACCCTGCCGAGTTGCTCGCGCAGCTCGCCCAGGCTGCCGAAAAACGGATCGATCGACATCAGACGCGCGCGCAGCGGTGTGAATTCCTCGCCCCACGCGGCGAGCCAGTCGCTGAAGTCATCGGCGTGGTCGGCCGTGCGGCGGCGCGCGTCGATGAAGTGGTAGAAGACCGAGCCGGGCGAGAAGGTCTCGCGCAGTTGCACCAGCTCCGCGGGGCGGTGCAATCGCCGGTTGGTGTCGAACACCACGATTTGCGAGCGGATGAACTCGAACGGTCTGCTGCCCGCCGGCCAGGCGAGTTGGTCCGCCTCGTCGAGGTGCGAGTCGATCAGGTCGACGAGCTCGCGGCGCAGGCCCTCGAGGTCCGTGAACGCGCCGGGCGACAAGGCGGCCAGGCGCTCGGCGAGCACGGAATCGTGCATGGCGTGATGTACCCAGGCGGCGAAATCGTTGTTGTATTCCCGCTCGTCGAATCGCGGTTGCAGCATCCCGCCCCAGAAGTGGTGGTAAATGCAGGCGGTGTCGATATGGCGCAGCTCATCGCGCAGCTCCTGCAGCAGCCGGGCTTTGCGGCCCGTGGCCAGGGCGACGAGCGCGCAGTCCTTGACGAGAAAGTAAGGTTGGGCTTCGGCGTCGGCGCGCGTCGTGGACTGAGCCGCACCATCGAGCGCGTCGCTCATGGTTGGTCTCCATCAGTGGGTAGCCTGACCTCGGGCGCGACGTTGGGCTCCCGCCCCGGCAGGGCTTGGTATCGGCTGAAATCAAAGCCGAAACCGCGCAAACCGCCAATCCGTACTTTCCCACTGCGGGAAAACCGGGTGCGCATCGACCGGCGTGGGCGGTGGTTTTTGCGCGACCGGTCAGCGTCTTGCCGCGTTCGGACCACACCTGGGTATCTGTCCTGATCCGGCGGTTGACGGCCGCGGCGGACCGGCAGTGGGCCGGCACCGCCGATGCCATTCGAGAAGGACGTCAACCGTCCCGTTGCAGTGACGGCAGTCTCGAGTTCGGCAGCGGCCGGTGGCGCCGGTATGCCTTGTGCAGCTCCGATGCGATCAGAATGATCAGCGCGAGCCCCAGCAGCTCGGTCCACTCACGGAAGGAGACGGGTTGAACTTCGAGCAGCTGCTCCACGCCGGGGGTGTGCATGGCGCCGATGTGCAGGAGCTGGGCGAGGGCGGTACCGAGCAACAGCAGCCGGTTGCGCATCGGATTGTGCCTGAACACGGACAATGTCTCGGAGCGGCTGTTGAACACCTGGACGTTCTCGAACAGGACCATGAGAAGCAGAGTGGCGTTGCGCGCCTGCTCCAGGGGGTAGCCGTGAGCCAGCATCCAGTGATAGGCGCCGAAGGCGACGCCGCCGATCACCGCGGCGGAGATCAGTACCCGCTCCAGCATGAGCCTGTTGAAGATGGCCTCGCGCGGCGGGCGCGGCCCGTGCCACAGCTCCCGGCCCTCTCCCGGCTCGAACGCGAGCGCAACGTCCTGGATGCCGTTGGTGACCAGGTTCAGCCACAATAGCTGAACGGCGGTGAGCGGCAGGGGCAGTCCAAGCGCCAGTGTGAGCCCAAACAGCACGATTTCCGCGGCACCGGTCGAAATCAGCAGAAAGATCACTTTCCGAACGTTGCCGTAGGCGATGCGGCCCTCTTCGATGCCGGCGACGATGGACGCGAAGTTGTCATCGGTGATGACGAGCTCGGCGGTTTCGCGAGCAACGTCGGTGCCGCCCATGCCCATGGCGACGCCGACCTGGGCGGCACGCAGCGCCGGGGCGTCATTGACACCGTCACCGGTCACCGCGACGAAATGGCCCGCGCGCTGCAGCGACTGGACGATTTCGAGCTTTTGCTGCGGCTCGATGCGTGCGAAGACGCGACCTTCCAGTACACGCTCGTCGAACAAGTGCTGGCCGCGGTGCGCGGCGTCGGCGAGATCGGAGCCGGTCACCACCTGTTCCGGCGTCCGCGCCATTCCCAGCTCCTGGCCGATGGCAAAGGCCGTGGCGGGATGATCTCCGGTGACCATCGCGACTTCGATGCCCGCCCGGTGGCAGTGGCCGATGGCTTCCCGGGCCTCCGGCCGCAGGGGGTCGGCCATGGCCGCGAGACCCAGGAAGCACAGGCCTGTCAGTTCCCCGGCGGAGAACACGGTCTCGGTCGCGGGCCGCAAAGGCCCATCGGCGAAGGCGAGGACCCGGTAGCCCCCCTCCGCGAGTGTCCGCGCCTGGGCCAGCACCGCCGTCTTCTCGAGCGGCACTTCACCGTCGGCCGTGATCGTCCGCGTACACATCTCGAGGAGCGTCTCCACGGCGCCTTTCACGGCGATCCAGGGTCCGTCCGCCGTCCGATTGAGGCTTGCGCTGAAGCGCGTCTCGGATTCGTAAGGGATACTGCCGATCTGCGGCGCCGCCGCGAGCGCCTCCGGTTGCGTGACACCGGCCTTGTGGGCAAGAACCAGTAGAGCGACGTCGACCGGATCGCCTTCCCCGTGCCAATCCCCGTCCCGGCGCGACAGGATCGCCTCGTTGGCGAGTGTCGCGGCGCGACACAGCCGTTCGATGACCTGACTGTGCGCAGGCAGATCCGCGCCCTGCGGAAGCACGAACGTCCCCTCGGTCGACACACCTTCCCCGGTCACTTCCCACGGAGGCTGATCGGCGAGCTGCACGCGCCGCACGGTGAGTTGATTGACCGTCAGCGTGCCGGTCTTGTCCGAGACGATGAACGTACACGAGCCGAGAGACTCCACTGCCGCGAGGCGGCGAACGATGACGTTGCGCCGGGCCATGCGCTGTAGTCCGATCGCCAGCGCCACGGTCAGGGCGACCGGCAGGCCCTCGGGTATCGCCGATACCGCCAGCGCCACCACCACCAGAAAGATCTCGGAAGCCGGGAATTCACGCGCAATCTCGATGGCGGCAATGCCGACCGCGATCGCCCCGATGACGATTCCGATGAACCGCGTGAAGCGGTCCATCCGCTCCAGCAGCGGCGGCCGTGTTGCACGCTTGCCGAGCACCGTCGTCGCGATGGAGCCGAGCTCGGTGTCCAGACCGGTCGCGACGACTACGCCGCGCGTCCGCCCGGTGGCGATCAGCGTGCCGGCGAAAGCCATGGTGCGACGCTCGGCGAGCGGCGTCTCCGTCGAGAGTGACGCGTCGGCATCCTTCTCGACCGGCAGCGACTCGCCCGTCAGAAGCGATTCGTCAGCCGTGAGGTTACGACTGTCGAGCAGCCGCAGATCCGCCGGAACCTTGTCGCCCGACTCGAGCAGGACGACATCGCCGATCACCAACTCCTGGGCGTCGATCTCGATGACATCGCCCGCCCGAATCGTGTGCGTGCGCAGCATCACGAGATTCTGAAGTGCCTGAGCCGCCCGTTCCGCGCTGAATTCCTGGTAGGAGCCGATGGCCGCGTTCAGCAGCAGGACCGCGAAAATGAAGCCGGCATCGGTCCACTCCTGGATCAGAAGCGACACGAGCGCGGCCGCAAGCAGCACATAGATCAGCGGGCTCTTGAACTGCATGAGAAAAATCGCCGCGAGGCCCGGCGGTTGCGCCTGCGGCAGGGCATTGCGTCCGAGCGCCCGCAGGCGCGCCTCGGCTTCCTGAGATGTCAGACCGTGTTCGGAAGCCTCGAGTGCGGCCAGCACGTCGGTGGACGGTGCGGCATGCGGGGCGGGCGGTGGATGCAGCACGGAGCGGGAGCGATTTTCCGCCATGGCCTCGCCTCAATCTGCTCGAAGCGCCGGTACCGTCGGGCCCGGTGGGATCAGCGCGATTGTACCGTGATCCCCGGGATCTCCGCGATGAGTCGGCGCGATCGGATGCAACGTATCGGCCGATTCGTCCGGTCACCGCTTACGGCGCGCCGGTCACGCCCGCATGCGCGAATATGCACCTGGTTCCGATGCGGTGCGTATCGGTATTTCTACCGACATCTCGCGCGGAGCTCGCGGACGCGGCTCGATGCCGTGCGCGACCGACGGCTCCCGTCGGCGCGCCATCGCCCGAGCACGCCCCGGAGGAGCTTCAATCGGCCGCGAATTGCCGTCCGGTTCGCCGGACCGACATCCAGGCGTGCGGTCAGGTCTTTCCCGTGTTCGATTCCGCTGCCTTTTGTCCGGTCAGGGTCTGTGCGACGCCCTTGGCGAACGTAGTCTCGATATCCTTGATCGAAGTGGATGCGCCATAGACACCTCCCCATGCGAAGGTCTTCTTCAGGGTGAACGACTCCTGAAGCTTGTGCTGCGGCAACGAATAGACGTCGATGTCGCCATCGATGTGCATCTGGCCGAGACCGGCCAGCATGAGCCGCGCAAACTTGCTGCCCTTGTCATATCTCGTCAGATGCACGTCGACTTCGTAGGATCTCAGATTGCCCGTCGCCGAGTTGTCTTTCTGCAGGTTCTGGATATCCTGTGAGATCTCCTGCACCAACCTGTTCTCCTCGTAGGGCAGTATCTTCACGTTCCCCGCGGCGTCCACTTTTACGCTCACCGGGTCTTTGTCGGTAATTCGGAAGCCGGGCACGATCCGCCGGGCGAATTGCGGTCTCGGAACCGTCGTGGCGCAGCCCCCGAGAAGCAGGCCGCTGACTGCGGCGAGAAGCATGAAACGTCCGTGAGTTCTTGATGTGAGCATGTTGTCCTCCCCTGATCCATGTGCCGTGAGTTCGGTGGCCGCAGATCATAGTGCCGTCAACCATGGGGCTTTATTGACACAGCTCTCAAACCGGGCCGATTTCGTGTGGACTCTGTCCAATCTGCGCCTCGAGTCGTTTGATCGGTCGATTGACGATCCGCTGACGGAGACCACTTCAGTCCGACAAGGCTGTCTTTGTCAGACGCCGCGCGGTGCGCCCGGCCATGCGCTCGCGCCGCAAAGCAGGCCCGCCCGTCCGGCCCGGGGGCGCGAACCGCCGGTGCTCGAGCGATGTCCGGATCGGGCCCGTCCTGGCGGCGATCATCCCCGCTATGAGCGCGGTTTCCCGCCCGGGACAACTGCCCGACTCGGCGATGCGGCAATTGCGGATACAGTGCCCCTGCGGGATTTTGTATGTGTCAGGGCAGTTGATCTGAGAAGGCGGCCGGTGGCTCGGGATGCCGCCTCGAGGAGTGACCGGTCACCATGGGCATATTCACCCGGATTTCACGCAGGTGGAGCGCGCAGTGCTGCGCGCTGGCGTTCGCCGTCGGAGCGGGCATCGGGAGCGCGCAGACACCGGCGGCGGCGCCGATGGGCGGCTCGGCCGCCGCGGTCCGGGTCGGCAGTGCTCGGCAGGGACGGCTCATTGCGAAGAAAACGTGCGCCGCGTACCATGGCCTCGGCGGCAACGCGCCCTCCGCGCGAATTCCGAAGCTTGCCGGACAGAACCCGGCTTATCTGTATCGGCAGCTGCGGGCGTTCCGGACGGGAGCCCGGCGCTCGCCGGTGATGGCGGCGATCGTCGCGAGCCTATCCGATCGGGACATGGCCGATGCGGCGAGCTACTTCGCTCTGCAGCGACGGCGGCCGGATCCGTCCCGGGGCGCCGGTCGTTCGGCGGCCGCAGAGCGGATCTTCTTCATGGGGATTGCCGGCCGTGTACCCGCCTGCGCCGGATGCCACCAGAGCCCGGCGGGGCGGGGCGCGCCGCGCGGAATGCGAGGGATGATGGGCGGCGGAATGATGGGAGGCGGAATGATGGGGCGCGGGATGATGGGCCGGCGGGGAATGGGTCCGGCGACCACCGGCCCGGTGCCGATTCTTCCCGGCCAGCATGCGCCTTACCTGATCGGTCAACTGAATCGCTTCGCGGACGGCAGGCGGGCGAGTCCCGTGATGGGCCCGATCGCGGCCAACATGGACGCGTCGGAACGGACGGCCGTGGCGGCCTATCTGTCGGCGACATCGCCCTGATATGAGTGAGCCGCAGCGCCGCGCGATTTTCACGGATGACCTGCGGATGACACGAGGCTCTAGAGTGGGAACCTGACACTTGGAACGGCGTTGGAATTCAGGAGGATCGTCATGAGAGAGATTCGCAACCGTCTCCGGCCCGCGCTGCTGGCGATCGCGTTGGCCGCGGTGCTCGGCATCTCGGGCGTGGCGGGCGCGCAGCAGTACTATGGCGGCGGCCAGAGCGGCGACGCACCGGGCTGGATGATGGGCCCCGGCATGACTGTCTACGGTTACGGGCGCCGCGGCTACTACCGCCGGCCGCCGCAGACCAACCTCGATCTATCGGTGGGGCAGGTCAAGAGTTACCTTCAGCAATGGATCGAGGCGGGTGGCAACCCGCATCTCAAGGTCGGTTCCGTCGTTGCCAAGAATGCGGGCACGATCATCGCGGAGATCGTGACGGACAAGGGTGCGCCGGTCGAGCGCCCCAGCATGAACCGTCAGACCGGCGGCTACGGGCCGATAGCCCTGAAGTAATGGCGACGACGGCGCAGCGGCGGCGGGTTGCCCCCGGAGACGGGCGAATCGCAGTCTGAGCCCGTTGCCGATCACCGGAGCCGGGCGCGTGAGCCTGCCGCCGCCCGGATGCCCTCGGCCTTCTCACGCCACGCTGTCGGGTTCCACATCGTCCTCGCCGAGCAGATGTGCGAGCGCCCGACAGGCGTCGGTGACCGTGAAGATGCCCACGAGCTTGTCGTTCTTCGTCACCATGGCGGAGCCAATGTGCCGGTCGGCCAGCATTTTCGCGACTTTCCCCACGGGTGTCGATGAGGAGACGATGCAAGCCTGCTCGACGAAGGCGTCGCGCACCTTCAGCTCCCCCTCGTCGGGGCTGCCAAAATCCGGCCCCAGTATCAGTTTGATGTCCCGATCCGTCAGCATGCCGGCGATCTCTCCACCCTGAGTCACCGGCAGATGCCGGAAGCCATGCTGGCGCATGAGCCGGTGCGCATCGGTAAGGGGAGCATCCACCTCGATCGAATAGGGGAAAGGGGTCATGAACGCGATGACTTGCGAATGGTGTCTCATGGAGGAGCTATCGAGCCTGTCTCTCGCTCGAGTCGGGGGATCTCGCCGAACCGGCGGCTTCATCCCGATGCAGGTCTTCCATCATGCGCAGGAGCTCCTCGGCCTGCAAGGGCATCCGTGCGACACGCGTGTGGTCGCCGGGGTCGAGCCCGTCCCCTCGCGCAATGACAGGATCATCGCTGATCAGAATCGTCTTGAGGCTCGCGCCGAGCGTCGACCGCAGGGTACCGATCGCCGCCATGCCGGTTTGCGAGCCTCCCAGGGCCTGTTCCGTCAGCACGTACCCTATCTCCGGATGGAGGCGCGCGCTCGCCTGTGCTTCCTCGACGTTCCTGGCGGTCAACACGTCGTAGCCGCTGATTCGCAACAGGCCGGCCGCCGCCTCCCGTACCACCCGGTCGCCAAGAACGATGAGCACCGTGTGATCAAGCTGCGCGACCGGCGTTCCGGCGGACATCGGCTGGGGCCGCGAGGCGTTGCGCCTGATGCTGTCGATCAGCCTGGCCACCGTCTCATCGGGCGCTTCCGGTGCCGCCGCGAGCGCGTGTGACTCGAGCTTGACCGGATCGTCGACGGGGTTCAGCAGATTCATCATGGTAACCATCGCCTCCGCCTGGCTCGAGAGGGCATGCGTCAAAGTCGCTTCGCTGGGCTGTCCGTCCCTCGCCAGCAATCCATTGAGTATGGCCAGGGCCTGCAGCTGCTGGCGCAGCAGGTAGCACGCCGCGGTCCACTGGGCCGCATTGGTGCGACGAGTCGCCGCGAGCGCGTCTCGCGCCTGCTGAGCCGTCCGCTCGGCGTGTGCCGCTGCGTCACGGGCGCGGGACGATTCCGCGGAAAGCCGCTGGTACGCTGTCATGTCCCGGATTGTCGCCACCACGAGTGTGCCGTGCGCGTCCTCAATGGAGCCGAAGCTGATTTCTGCCGGAAATTGAGAGCCGTCCTTGCGGCGGGCCGCGAGCGGTCGGTCGGGCTCCGGCCACCCCGGTCCGGCGGCGGCGAACGGCTCAGTCTGCGCAGTCCGGCTTTGCCGGAAGCGCTCGGGCACCAGCCGGTCGAGGTCCTGTCCAAGAAGCTCATCGATGGCATAACCGAGCAGCCGTTGAGCCTGCCGGTTGGCAAACCGCACGGCTCCCGCGCAATCGCTGATCAGAACCGCATCCGGGATATGGTCAAGCGCGTTGCGAAATATTTCCGGCGACCACGATAGAACCATCTGCCGACAGGTCTCCCGACCGTGTATGGCGCTGGCGGCTCGCTGGCGAGCGCTCGCGCGATCCAGGCTGATGCAAAGCTTGCCCTCAGCCCGGCGGGGTGGGAATAGGCACAATCACGCAGCGGCGGCGCGAATGTCCGCAAAGGGAGATGCGGGTGGCCGCCGAATGCGCATCCCGTCGCGGCGGACCCTGCTTCGGGTATCAGGACGCGAGCAGCTCTTGCAGGAGGCGCAGCATCTCGTCCGCGTGAACCGGCTTGCTCGCGATACGCATGCGCGCATCCAGGGCGAGCCCGCGGATGACCGCAGAGGTATCGCCTGTCATGATGATCGCGCCGATGTTCCGCCCGACCGCCTTGCGGACCGCGGTTATCGCCTCGATTCCGCTCTCGCCATCGGCCAGGTGGAGGTCGGACACGATGACGTCGATGTCCGGATCCTCAGCGACCCGGTCGAGCGCCTCGGCCACGGAAGCCGCGGTGCTCACCCGGCAGTCGGAGCTCTTCAGAAACATCCGCGTGGCATTGCGCACCGCGATGTCATCCTCGACGAGCAGAATGCGCGGCTGCGTCCCGGTCCGTTCCCTCGGCCGCTCGCCCGGGGTCTCGAGAGGCGCGACTTCCGCGAGCGGCCCGCCGGGGGGTAGAGTGATCGAGAATGTGGAGCCCATGCCCACTTGCGATTTCACATCGATGCGCAGGTGCAGGAGCTTGACGATCCGCTGCACGATGCTCAACCCCAGCCCGTATCCGTTGCGCGATTCGTTGCTGCAGACGCCCACCTGATAGAACTCGTCATAGATATAGGCGAGCTGCTCGCCGGGGATGCCGATCCCGGTGTCGTTGACGTCGACGCGAATGGCATCCGCGTCTTTCCGGCAGGCGAGGGTTACCGATCCGCGTTCGGTGTACTTGATGGCATTGGAGAGCAGGTTGCGCAGCACTTGCGCCACGAGCGAGACGTCCGATCGCACCGTCGTCGCCGACGGCCGCACGATGAGCGCGAGCCCCCTGGTCCGCGCCACTTCCGCGAACTCCGTGCGCAGTTGCTCAAACAGTGCCGCGACCGGAAAGCACTCGATGACGGGCGTGATCGCGCCTGATTCGAGCTTGCTGATATCGAGCAGGGCGTTGAGCAGGCGCCCCATGGTATCGATGGCCGCGCTCTGCTGGGCGATCGTGTCCAGGGCATCGCTGCCGGCCACCTGCCGGCGCAAAGTGGCGTTCAACAGCGAGAGGGCCTGCAGGGGCTGGCGCAGATCGTGGCTGGCCGTGGCGAGAAAGCGGCTCTTGGCGAGATTGGCGCGCTCGGCCTCGGCACGCGCCGCGCGCAGCTCGCTCTCGATGCGGATGTGCGGGGTCATGTCGTGGATCGCCGCCACGACGAGCGGCTCCGGCTCACAGTGTGCCGGGCTCAGGCTGATCTCGACCGGGAACTCCGTGCCGTCGCGGCGGCGGGCGAACAGCTCCAGGCCGCTCGCCATGGGCCGCGGCTGCGGCCGGGCCATGTACCGTCTCAAATGTGCGGCATGCGATTCCCGGTAACGGTGCGGCAACAGCATCTCAATATTGCTGCCGATGAGGTCGTGCTCGTAGCCGAACAGCTTCGCCGTGTACGAGTTCGCGAACAGGATCGTCCCCGACAGGTCGACGATGATCGTGGCATCCGGCGCCGATTCGAGCACGCTGCGAATGAGCTCGGGGGACAGCGGCTGCGTGTGGGGAGATTCGTTCATGAATCGCTCGGGCGGGAGTGTGCGGGAGTGTGGAGGGAAAATGCGGAATTCTTGATTCTAGGTAGAAATCCCTGTACATTCAAGGAGATGGAGCGATAACGTGCTCCTGTTTCCCGCCGCGGATTCCGATTCGATGCGATTTCGCAGGCGCTGCGGCTCCCGGGAGTACCGGGTAAGCGGTGCGATTGCGCAGGATCTACGGTCAGTCCGGAAGACCGTGATGCTTGGTGGGACCGGCATGCTCGGCGTCGATCCCGGCGCGCAGCTCATTCAGAGCGAGCAGGATCCTGCTCTGCAGATCGTCGTCGCCGTTCGGCATGCCCTCCTCGAGAGCCACGGCCAGCTCGGCCGCGTCATACGCCCAGCGGCGCAGCACGTCGATTTTCTGCTTCGCAGTCAGGCCGGTATTCTCGACGACCTCATGGGGCGAAGAGAAGACGGAGCCCGGAACGAGCAGGGCGCGCTCCAGGTCTCCGGGTGGCAGTCCGGTCTTGTCAGCCATGCGAATCACCTTTGTTCGATGCGGCGAGTCCGCAGTGGGCGGCAACCCATCCGATCCGGGAGCGCCATGGAAACCGGGTGTCGTCCACGCCGTTCCGGTTGCGGCCGGCGTGTGCGCGGGACTCAGGGGGGAACGATCGGGACAGGCGGCTCGAGCCCGACGAACTGAATCTTCGCGCTTGCGGTGTTCACAAGGGTCTTGATTTCCTCCACACGGTCTTCCTTGACGTCGACCAGAAGAAGGATTTTCCCCTCGCGCTCGATCGCATCCTGGAATTGGTGCAGGCGCGAGCTCGGCAGCGATGCGCCGCCCAACAGCGAGGCCAGGCCTCCGATGCCGGCGCCGAGCAGCGTGAGCATGGGGATTGCGGCGCCGCCCAGCGCGAGCCCGAGGTCCTCGAAGGTGACTATCACGAGGCCGGCGATGGCGCCGACCACCCCGCCGGCGGCGAGACCGCGCCCGAGCCCGGGAATGGCGTCCGTGCTTTCGATGCCCGCGGGGGGTAACTCTTCGAGTGGGATGTCATGCCGGGCGACGACCATGAGGTTCGGGTCGTTCACCCCCGCTTGCCGCAGCGCAGCCACGGCCCGACGGGTGTGCTCCACGTCGGGGGACAGAAAGCAGAGACGCTTCATCAGAGCTCTCCAGACAGCGTGCTTCGCCCGATCGGAGAGTAGCCGGGCATCCCGGCCCCGTGCATCAGGGGTTTTACTCACCGTTGCTCCGGCGACCGCCGCCCGCAAGCCCCGGGTGCTTGCCCGGATTCAATCGGCCGCCGCGGCGCATAGGAACGTCGAAGGCGCGCGATTGCGAAGCCCGCCCCAGATGTTCGAGGAACGGTATCAGGCGCTGTGGCGCCCGGTCGACGGGATTGCCGGGCTCATCCGTGCGTTGGGTGAATACGCGCCCGGCACCTGCACGAAATTCAAGTCTCGCCTCGGTGAAGGAGACCGAGGCGATCCGGAAGTGCGACGGCATGCTCCCGCGGTCGATCGGTGACAACGAGACCGTGATCGAGACCATCGGGAGCGGGTTGCCGGCGGCTCAGGATGCCGGATCCCGCCCGGCGTCCGCCGCGGATGAGGCGGGATGTCGGGCGGTGACGGTCGCCGCCGCCCGACATGCTCAGCAGCTTCCCGGCGGCGGCACCTTCCACTCGCTAACGGTTCCCATGATCCATCGCGTTGTAAATCGCGAATAGCTGGTGCGTGCCGACCCTGTGCACCGCGCGAGCGATCGCATCGTGAACACAGGCCTTGTGCCTAGAGTCGTACCGGAGGAAAAGGGGGTCGGAATCGGTATCATAAAACTCGCACACTTTGCCGGCTGCCGCCGCTATGCGGCTGTAGAGGGTGGCCGCGTCCGGCGAGCTCGCCGCGTTGAGATCGCCAAAGCTCACGACGATATGGGGTGCGTCGCCGGTGTCGGCAGCGACAGACACGGCACTGAAACCCAGGGCAAGCGCGCCCAGGATTGCAGCTGTGACCAGATGGGGACGTTTCGCAAGCGTGCTCGGCATTTTCATGATCATCTCCTGGCGTTGCGGCCGGCGGAATTGGCTCTGCCGGCTGTGCGTGAACGGTGCGCCAGGGGAGCGGCGGAAGTCCTGGTGGCGGTATGAACAAGTCCTGATGGCGGGCTGAGCGCAAGCGGGGGATTCTCTGACGATGGGCGCGCATCGCCCTCGCGGCGGCCGGGAGCCGGCCGGGCGCGGCGGTGCGCGGCATTGACATCGGCAGGAGGTCGACTGAGGGATCAAATGCCTTGCAAATCCGGTAACTATGATGCCTGCGACCACTCCTACAGCTCGCGCGCCGTTGCGCATCGCCGACGTGCGCGTGGACCCGTCTCTGGGCGAGATCTGCAAGGACGGTCAGATCATCAAGCTCGAACCCAGAGCTATGCAATTGCTCGTCTGCCTTGCCCGGCGTCCCGGCGAAGTGCTGAGCGTCGACGAACTGCTGGACCTGGTGTGGAACGACGTGGTCGTCAGCCACGATTCGGTCTATACGGCAGTGGCCACGTTGCGCCGGGCTCTGGGTGACGACCCGAAGAGTCCGACATACATCGCCAACGTCGCGCGCCGGGGCTATCGGCTGATCGCGCCCGTCTCGCCGTGGGTTGACCCCGTCGCCGACGTGCGTGGCAAGGTGTTGCCGACGGGAGTTGCCAGACCATCGATCGTCGTGATGCCGTTCATCAACTTGAGCGACGACCCGACACAGAACTTCTTCAGTGACGGCCTGACGGAAGACATCACGACCGAGCTGTCGCGCTGGCACCTTCTCGCGGTCCGGCCCCGTTCGGCGTCGTTTCGGTATCGCGGCACCGTGACAGATACGACCCAGGTGGCCCGCGAATTGAGCGTTCGCTTCGTGGTCGAAGGCAGCGTGCGGCGTCTTGGCGATAGAGTTCGTATCAGCGTCCGGCTGGTCGATGCCGGTTCCGGCAACCAGATCTGGGTCGAAAAATTCGACCAGCCGCTGGATGCGATTTTCGCCGTCCAGGACCGCGTCGTACAGACCATCGTCAGCACGCTCGTCGGGCGCGTCCAGCTTTCGGAGGTCGAGCGGGCGCGTCGCAAGCCGCCCTCGAGTCTGGCCGCCTACGAGTGTGTGCTGAAGGCCAATCTGTTGTATTGGGACGATCCGGCCGGCGCTGCCGAGGCGACCCGGCTGGTCGAAATGGCGATCGAGCTGGATCCCGATTATGGATTCGCGCACGCATTGGCGGCGGCGCTTCTGCAGCAGCGATGGTTCGAGGATCCCGGCGATTCGGATGCGGCGCTGCGCGAGGCATACGTTCTGGCGACGCGGGCGGTCGCGCTCGACAACGGCGAGAGCACCAACCACGCGATCCTGGGTCTCGTGTATGTGAGACAGCGCTCGTACGAGCTGGCCGTGCAATGCGGGCGGCGGGCGGTACAGCTCAATCCGAACAATCAATGGAACGCGGCCGACCTCGGGATCATTCTGGCCTATGCCGGGGAGTCCGAACAGGCTCTTGTCTGTTTCGCGAGGGCCCGGGAAATCGATCCGTATTTCGATGAGCCTTGGTACTGGCGTGCGGAGGCGCTCGCATACATGAACCTGCATCGCTACGCGGAGGCCCTGTCGAGCCTCGGGCACGTTCGCGTTCGCTCATATCGGTACGCCGCCTTGATGGCCGCATGCCATGCGCAGTTGGGTGACAGGGAACGGGCGGCGGACAGCGTGGCCGAGTGCCTGTTTATGAAGCCGGCGTTCTCGATCTCGCACTTCATGAAGAAGGAGCCGTTCAGGATTCCGGCCGACGCCGAGCAACTCGCCTCTTCGCTGCGTTTGGCCGGCCTGCGCGATTGAGCGTCCATCGCCGCTGTCGCGCGGATCGTGTGGCAACGAATTGCGGCAAGTACGAACTTGTGTGTCGGCGAGGCGGATTGTAGCGTATCGCCCATCGTCCCCCTTGCCATCTCCCGCGCACGCTGATAGTCGCGAGGGCGGGAATCCGACACCCCGGGAGGTCGCCGCCATGCGCTGCAAAGCCCTCTGTCAAGTGTTGCTCGCCGCCTTGTCGCTCGCGGTGCTGCCGGCCCTGGCGGCCGGGCAGGGCGGCGTGCAGGCGGCCTGGGCGCCCCGTCAGGTCAGCTTCGTCTATCAGGGCTTCACGACACACTATTCCTGCGACGGCTTGCGCTCGACCATCCGGCAGATGCTCGCGAAGCTCGGCGCCCGCGATCTCGAGGTCCGTTCATGGGGGTGCACCAGAATGGTCGGCGTGGAGCCGTTTCCCGGCGTGAGGGTGAGCATGCGGGTGCTCGTTCCGGCTGCCTCGGAGGAAGGCGGCAAGGCCGCCGGGCCCGCCGTCGCGGCCCACTGGCGGAACATCGTGCTCCTGGCGACCAGCTCCGGCATCGAGGCCCAGGGAAACTGCGAGCTGATCGAGCAGTTCAAGGAGACTTTCCTGCCGCTGTTC
>OBLK01000200.1_pt1 | contig 18303 bp, 14 predicted proteins | sample 1518871 | NCBI WGS metagenome assembly OBLK01 (sample SAMEA2464837, study PRJEB22497) | soil metagenome | biome: Grassland; feature: Farmland; material: Clay | place: Australia | collected 2013-02-01 | depth 0.8 m
TGGACTCGTCGCCCGCCGCAGTTGTGTACCCGAGCGCCGCCTTGCGCCAGCCCGACACGGCCAGGGCGCGCGCCAGGCGCGGCGCCGAGGCGATGGCCTCCGGCCGCGAGGTCCCCGCCAGCGGGCTGCACCGGGCCCGAAGGCTCGATGACATCCTCACCAGCCGCTACCCCCACGAACCGTCGACGAAGGACTTCCACGAGCAGTACCAGCAACTCGCCAGCCACGCGATCACGAACTCATGACCCGTCGACGCAACCTGTCGAGGGTCGCCCGGTACTTCGGTGGGCAAGGCGCAGTCCAGGAAGTTGTCGATCTTGGAAACGGCCGGCCGGTAACGACTCCACACCGTATGATCGATAGCTTCGTGTACAGGTGCTGTCCTACGGTCGAACCGGAGTCAATGCTAGTGGTCCACGCGACTGAGACGTCCATGCAGAAATTGCTTGAGGGTACAAAGCAATATCAAGTGCCGCTCTACCAGCGGACCTACTCGTGGGGACATGATCAGCTACGCCGGCTTTGGGACGATGTCGCCAAGCTCGCAGAGGACCGGCGGTCCAGGGGCGATGCCATGACGCACTTCATCGGGTCCCTCGTCCTGGCGCCGACGCCTGCCCTGGGACCGGCAGGCGTGCAATGCTTTCTTGTCGTGGACGGCCAACAGCGCCTGACCACATTGACCCTGCTGCTATGCGCGATCCGCGACCACCGAGCTAGCTTCGAGGGCGGCCAGCACTTCGACCGAGTCAACGAGAAGTACCTGGTCAATAAGTGGGAGGACGGCGCGCCGACGAAGCTGCTCCCGACCCAAGCTGACCGCTCGTCGTACCTGGCATGTGTGCACGCGACCCCACTGGCCGGCGGTGACGACCCCGTGGGCGCCGCGTATCGGTTCTTCCGTGCACGGCTCCTCGACGTGGACGATCCAGATGACCAACTGGACATCCAGCGAGTGGAGGAGGCGGTCATCAATGGCCTGTCCGTGGTTGCTGTCACGGCACAACACGGCGACAACGCCCATCGGATCTTCGAGTCGCTCAACAACACCGGATTGAAGCTGACTCAAGCCGACCTGTTGCGCAACTATCTCTTCATGCGGCTACCGACACGCGGCGAACATGTTTACCACACGCTGTGGCTGCCGTTACAAGGTCGGTTGTCGGCGGAAAATCTGGAATTGCTCTTCTGGCTCGACCTGGTTCAACGAGACGAAACAGCGAAGCAAAGCGATACGTACGCGTTGCAGCAGGCGCGTCTTGACCGACTCGCAGGAGAGGACGAGGTCGCGCGGGAGGTCGAACGCTTCGCGCGGCTGGGCGAGTTGCTGGCCGCCATACTGGACCCTGCCCAGGAAAAGCACAAACAGGTTCGCGTACGCCTGCAGCGTTTGCAGGCGTGGGGCACGACGACTGTTTACCCGATCCTCCTCCACCTCCTCGAGCGACGCGCTCGCGGAGCCGCGAACGATGAGCAGGTCGTCGCCGCGCTGACCTGCGTGGAGAGCTACCTCGTCCGCCGCGTGGTCACCGGTCGGGCGACGGCCGGGCTCAACCGGATCCTCCTGCGAGCGGTGCCAGAACTCGCGGGGCGGGAACCCGTCGACGCGGCACTGCGCACTTTCCTGTCCACCGGCCGCAAATTCTGGGCAACGGACACCGAGGTGCGCCAGGCGGTTCGGACTGTAGCCTTCTACTGGAGTGGACGCGCCGCCCAGAAGACGCTCATTCTTCGGTGGCTGGAAGAGTCGATGGGGAGCAAAGAACTTGTCGACTTCCGGTCCCTCACACTTGAGCACGTCATGCCGCAAACCCCCACGCCTGCGTGGCGCGCAATGTTGGCTCACGACTTAGATGAGAATGAGGACCTCGATACCGCCTACCAGGCCCTACTCCACACAATCGGAAATATCACAGTGACCGGCTACAACCCGACGCTGAGCAACGCGCCATTTGATCTCAAACGGGCGAAGCTACAGGACAGCGGGTTACGGCTCAACCAGGAGATCGCACGCTCCCCTCGCTGGGGACGCGCAGAGATCGTGGCGCGGGCGGACATCCTCGCCGAACGCATCATCAAGCTGTGGCCCGGACCGGATCCCACCACGGTCGAGGACGTCTACGACCCAACCTGGAAGTCGTTGTTGCAGGTCCTTGCTGAGATTCCCGCCGGAAGGTGGACGACGTACGGCGACGTGGCGACGGTTATCGGGAGTCATCCAGTCGCCGTAGGGACAATGGTCGCTACCCGGCCTGCACCCAACGCGTACCGGGTTCTCCAGGTGGAGGGAACGATTTCGCCCAACTTCCGCTGGCCCGACCCGGATTGCATGGACGACCCGCGCGAAATCCTTACTGCAGAGGGAGTCAGGTTCGACTCGGCCGGGCGAGCCCAGCCGAGTCAGCGTGTCAAGAGTGAGGAACTCGCTGTACTCGCAGACCTGGTTTCGGTCGACGGCGACACCACGGTCACCGTCTAGTCGGCGACCGTTGCGCTGTCGCTGCTACCGCGTTGAATCACCGGCTCGCGGCGTCCAGAACGCCGCTATCGGGACGGCCCAGATGCGGTCGTCGAGCTCGAATGGGTGCGGTCCGGTGTGGAACAGGATGCCGCGAACGAAGGCATCGCCGAGTTCGTCGCGTAGCCACACCAAATGGCGGGCGTCCTTGAGTCTCGGCGAACTGCCGGCCTTGATTTCGACCGCCACGACCCGGCCCCGGCCGAGATCGATGACGAGGTCGACTTCCTGGCGGCCACCCTCGGTGCGCAGGTGGTGCAGCCGGGCCCGTGGTTGCATCAGTTCGACCTCGGGGCGTAGCTGAGCGGCCACGAAGGTGTCGAGCAGCCGGCCGAGCAGATCACCGTCCCGCAGGACGTCGTCCGCAGCGACCCGGGCCGCGGTCAAGGCGACCGCCGGATCGGCCAGGTATCGCTTGCGTCGCTTGGCGAGCCGCGACAGCCGGTTCGACGTCCACGCCGGCACCAGGTCGATCGTGAACAGATTGATCAACAACCGGTCGTAGGTCTCAACGGTGCGTCGGTCGATGGCGGCGCTGTCCGACAGCGTCGCCTCGGTCGGAATGCTCGCCGTGGTGAGGCCGAGTACCTCCAGGTACCGGCGCAACCGGACCGGGTCTCTCGTGTGCCCGGTCGTCAGAACGTCCCTGGTGACCAGGTGGTCCAGGTAGGAGTCCAACCAGGCCGAGCGCGCCGAGCCGTTCAGCCGCAACGCCGGCTCCGGGAAGCCGCTGGTCGTAGCGAGCGCCACGTAGTCGTCGATCGTCACCCGCTGCCGCGGCAGAACGATGTCGTCCAGCGATCCGTGAACCGCGAGATCTATGAGGCCGGCTCCGGACGCGCCGGAGATCTCCCGCCGGGTCAGGCCGTGCATGACAACGCGGACCACGCGCCCTGTGCCGGGCCACATGCGGGCGGTCAGCTCGGCCTCCACACTGCCGGTCAGCAGGAATCGGCCAGGTCGCGGATCGTCATCGACCGCCCGTTTGACCGCCCCGAGAATCTGCGGGACCTCCTGCCATTCGTCGATCAGCACCGGTTCGGCCTCGCGACGCAGCGCGGCGTCCGGGTCTGCTGCGACCACCGCCGCGACAGCTGGATCATCCAGGCGAAGGAGACCCGCCGCATGCCGGCGAGCCGTCGTGGTCTTTCCTGCCGCCCGAGGGCCGGCAACCATGACCGCCGGCAGCTCGGCGACCAGGGCGGCGATCCGGCCGTCCGCGAGTCGGGGGACGTACGTACCTCGGGCCACGACGCCCGAGAGTACACATTTTCCGCACGAGGCAATGTACATTTCCACCACGGTGCAGTACGCATTTCATGCAGATCGAGCACGCGCAACTCTGCGCAACATCCGGTAGTACAGTTCCAGGTACTGTACTACCGGATCTTGGAAGTTAGCCGTGCAAAAACCTGACACCGTGTTCGACCGCGAGTTCGAGTGGTCCGCGCTCGCCGGGTTCGCCACCAGCCCCGCGGCCGGGGCCGCGCTGGGCATCGTGTCCGGGCGGCGGCGGCAGGGGAAGACGCTGCTGTTGCAGGAGCTGTGTGAGGCGACCGGCGGGTTCTACTTCGCCGCCACGGAGGCGACGGCCTCCGAGTCACTCCGGCTACTCGCCCATGCTCTGGCCGAGCACCGCACGCAGCGCGTGCCGTTGGCGCTGTCGTCGTGGGAGGACGCGCTCGATGCGCTGCTCGAGCTCGGCTTCGACAGCGACCAGGGCGTGCCGGTGGTGATCGACGAGTTTCCGTACCTGTGCCGGACGAGTCCCGAGCTGCCGTCGGTGATCCAGAAGGCGCTGGCGCCGCGTGCCACGAGGCGGAGGGAGTCGCGGTGCCGGCTGATCCTGTGCGGATCGGCGATCACGTTCATGGGGCGGCTGCTGTCGGGGCCGGCGCCGTTGCGGGGTCGGGCAGGGCTGGAGCTGACGGTGCCACCGTTCGATCCGCGGACGGCAGCGGGGTTCTGGGGGATCACCGACTGGGCGCTGGCGTTACGGGCGCACGCGGTGGTCGGTGGTACGCCGGCCTACCGGCGGGAGTACGTCAACGATGACGCACCCTCCTCGCTGGACGACTTCGACCCGTGGGTCTGCCGCACGGTGCTGAACCCGGCGTCGCCGCTGCACCGGGAAGCGCGGTACCTGCTGGCCGAGGACAGCGACATCCGCGACCCGGCGCTGTACCACTCGGTGCTGGCCGCCATCGCGAGCGGCAACCGGACGCGGGGGGCCATCGCAACCTACATCGGCCGCCCGGCCGACACGGTCGGGCACCCGATCACCGTGCTGGAGGACACCGGCCTGGTGGTCCGGGAGTCAGACGCCCTGCGGCGGGCCCGCTCGTACTATCGGATCGCCGAGCCCTTGATCACCTTCTACCACGCGATCATGCGCCCGGAGTGGTCGCGCCTGCAGCGTCCCGGATCGGCGCGGGAGGTCTGGGACGACTCACAGGACCGGTTCGCCAGCACGGTCCTCGGCCCGCATTTCGAGTCGGTCTGCCGCTGGTGGACCGCGTCGCACGCGTCGACGTCCGCCCTGGGTGGGCGCGTGGTCCGGGTGGCCCACGGCTTGGTCAACGACGCCAAGGCCAGGATCACCCACGAGGTCGACGTGATCGGTCTCGACGTCGACGGGCGGATCGTCTGCCTCGGCGAGGCCAAGCTCGGCACCACTGTCGGCGCCGGCCACCTGGAGCGCCTGCGCCGAGCCCGCGACCTGATCGCCCGAACCGACCGCCACGCGGCCGGCGCCCGACTCCTGCTGTTCTCCGGCGCGGGCTTCACCTCCGACCTGATGCGATCCGCCCCCAGCGAGAGGGTGGAGCTGGTCGACCTGGATCGGCTCTATACCGGCGCATGACGGCCAGCTAGGCGCTCAGGGCGAGGGTGGCTCCGTCGGGGGACAGCAGCAGGTGACCGTTCGGCCCGGCGGGCAGGCTCTGGCGGGCCGAACGGATTGGAGTCCGGCTGCCGTCCGGTGCCATCAGCAGGGCGCCCTCGGCGTCGACGGCGATCAGCTCGTCGCCGACGCGCAGCAAGACCGGCGCGCCGGCCACCGCGAGGTCGGCGCTGACCGCGGTCCGCCCGGCGCGCAAGGCGTCCAGGACGGCGTCGACCGACAAGGCGGCGTCGGCGGGCACGGCGACCCAGGTGACCGGGCGGCCGAGTTCGGCGTGGTCGTCCGGGTTGTGGAAGTCGCTGCCGCCGACCGGCGCGATGTCCAGGCCGGCCGCCCGCCACCACGCCACCGGCCCGTTCCAGCGCGGTTCCAGCCAGCTGCTGTGCCACACCTCTGCCAGCGGTGGCCTCGGCCGCAGCGGGCGCAGCCAGCCGCAGTCGCCGGCGAGCGGGTGGTTGACCGAGAGCAGCCCACCGTCGCGCGACGCCGCCGCCAGCCACGACGAGGCCGGTTCGCGGAAGTCCACCCAGCCGATCTGACCGAAGGCGTTGGCGTGCCCGGTGTCGGTCGTGACCTCCTGGCCGGGCAGCAGCAGCACCCCGTAGCGCGCGGAGAGCTCGGGCAGCGCGGCGAAGTGGCTCGTGGTGTTGTGGTCGGTCACGGCGAGCACGTCGAGACCGCGGGCGGCCGCCCGGGCGGCCAGCTGCGCGAGCGTGAGCGTGCCGTCGGAATGCACCGAGTGGGAGTGGAAGTCGCACGCCAGCCAGCGCATCCCCGGCTCGGCCGGCAGCCGGCGGCGGGACTGCCGTGACTGCCGTGACTGCCGCGGCATAGCGGGCGGGTCCGGCGGTCCTTGCGGCACCTCGGCGGGACCGAGCGACACCCTGGCCCGGTAGCCGACGCCGGCCGGCGGGATGCGGTGCAGCCCGAGCACGACGTGCCAGAGGCCGGGCTCCGGCTCGCCGGGCAGGTACCCGGGCGTCGCCGCCGACGGGGTGATCGCGTAGGAGCGTCGCGCGCCGCCGGACCAGCCGCGCCAGCCCGCCGCGCCCTCGCAGCCGAGATCGACCACGGCTCCGCCGGAGTCGTCGTAGTCCAGCTCGACGGTCACCCCGGCGCAGCCGGCCGGTACCTCGAACGGCAGCCGCGGCCACAGGCCCGCCGCCCGGTCGCCCTGGGTCCAGCGTCCGTGGAAGTCAGCGTCCGTGGAAGTCACGGCGGGCGGTCGCGGCGGTCACCCATCCGACGGATCGAGCAGTTCGCCGGTGTCGCGCGAGTACAGCAGCAGCCGGCCCGGCTGCGGCGTGGCGTACACCTTGTCGGACACGCCGGGTTCGCTGCCTTCGGCGACAGTCGCGCCGATCGTCGCGCCGCCGGCGCATTCGATCGTCACCAGCGAGCTGACCCCGAGCGTCTCGACCACCGCGACCGTGCCCTCGAACGCCGGCTCGGCCGGTGGCGACGGGTGCAGCGTGAGGTACTCCGGCCGGACCCCGACCACGACGTCCCCATTGGCCGCGAGGCCGGCCGGGACCGGCAGCCGGGCGCCGGCCACCTGCACCGAGCCGTCGGCGACCGTGCCGTCCAGCAGGTTCATCGGGGTCGAGCCGATGAAGTTGGCCACGAACGTCGACGCCGGCCGGCGGAACACCTGCGACGGGGTGCCGAGCTGGCGGATCCGCCCGGCGTCCATGACCGCGATCCGGTCGGCCAGGGCCAGCGCCTCGGCCTGGTCGTGCGTCACGAAGATCGTGGTGAGGCCCAGCTCGCGCTGTAGGCGCTTGAGGAACGTGCGCGCCTCCAGCCGCAGCCGGGCGTCCAGGTTGGACAGTGGTTCGTCGAGCAGCAGCAGCTCGCCACCGGAGGCGACCGCCCTGGCCAGGGCCACCCGCTGCTGCTGGCCGCCGGACAGCTGCGCCGGGCGCCGCTGCGAGAGCCCGGCCAGCGAAAGGTTCGCCGTGGTCCGCTCGGCGGTGGCTACCCGCTCGGCACGCGGGACGCCGCGGACCCGCAGCGGGTAGGCCACGTTGTCGGTCACGGTCATGTGCGGGAACAGCGCGTAGTCCTGGAAGACCATCGCCACCCGCCGCTTGCCAGGCTCCGTGCGCGTGACGTCGGTGTCGCCGATCAGGACCTGGCCCGAGGTGGCCGGTTCCAGGCCGGCGATCGTGCGCAGCAGCGTCGTCTTGCCGCAGCCGGACGGCCCGAGCAGGGCGAAGAACTCCCCGTCGGCGATGCGCAGCGAGAGCCCGTCGACCGCCCGCACCCCGTTCGGGTACACCGTCGACAGGTCGCGTACCTCCACACCAGCCACTACCTCTTGATCCCTCCGTGGAAGCGGAACCCGTAGCGCTTGCTCACCAGCAGGTAGAGCACGACAACCGGGATGGAGTACAGCAGCGAGAACATCGGGATCACCGTGAGATTGGCGCTGCCACCCTCGTCCTGCAGCGTCTTCATCACCACCGCGGCCGGTTGGGCGTCGATCTGGCGCAGCAGCAGGTACGGCAGCAGGAAGTTGCCCCACGCGTTGACGAACGCCCACACCACGATCGTCGCCAGCCCGGGCCTGGCCACCGGCACGACGATGTGCCGCAGCACCTGACCTGGCGAGGCACCGAACACCCTGGCCGACTCCTCGTAGGAGCGCGGCACGGCGTCCATGAAGTCCTTCAGGATGAAGATCGCCGCCGGCAGCAGCCCGCCGGTGAACACCAGTGCGGTGCCGAACTGCGAGTCGATCAGGCCGAGCTGGGTCATCATGATGAAGATCGGCACCATCGCCGCGGTGCCGGTCACCACGCTGGACAACAGCAGCAGCACGTACAGCAGCGCGTCCCGGCCGGGAATGCGCACCCTGGACAGCGCGTACGCGGCGAGCGCGGCCATGCTGCACGTCATCAGCGCGGTCAGGCCGCAAAGCAGCAGCGAGTTCCACAGCGAGCCGAGCGCGTACGGGTGCTCCAGCGTGGTCCGGACGTTGGCCAGCGTCCAGTCGGGCCAGTGCAGGCCGAGCCGCGGGTTGGCGTCGAACGGCGCCGTCGCCAACCACAGCATCGGGATGGCGAAGAACGCCATCACCACCGCGATCAGCACGTAGAAGCCGATCCGGCGCAGCATCCAACCAGGTGTCATGCCGCCTCCCTGGAGCGCAGCAACCGCATGTAGACCAGCGCCACCACCAGGTTCGCCAGCAGCACCAGCAGCGAGATCGCCGACGCGTAGCCGAGGTCGCCGGCGCCCTCGAGCGCCGTCCGGTAGATGAACACGGCGATGATCTCGGACTGGTGGTCCGGCCCGCCGGCCGTCAGCAGGTACGGCGTGAAGTCGTTCGCGGTCCACAAGCTGATCAGCAAGGTGTTCGTGAGCACGTGCCCGCGGATGTGCGGGAACACCACGTCACGCACGGTCTGCCAGCCGGACGCGCCGACCATCCGCGCCGTCTCCAGCTGCGACGGCGGCACCGCGGCCAGAGCGGACGAGTACAGCAGCATCGAGAACGCTGTGCCGCGCCAGGTGTTGAACACGATCAGCGACGCCATCGGGAACTGCAGCAGCCACGCCGTGCCCTCGGTGCCCAGCAGCATGTTGAGCGTCCCGGCGTCCCGGTCCAGCACGGTGATCCACAGGTAGGCGACGACCGTCGAGGGCAGGATCCAGGACAGCAGCACGAGCGCCTCGACCGTGCGCCTCAGGGTCGGCCGCACCTTGCGCAGCATCCAGGCCAGCCCGAATCCCAGCACGTTCTGCCCGATCACCGCCGAGCCGAGCACGAACAGCATGGTCAGCCACAGCGAGTTGGCGAACAGCGGGTCGTCGAACGCCCTCGCGTAGTTGTCCAACCCGACGACCTGCGGGTTGCGCGCCTGCTCGCCGGTGAGCCGGTAGTCGGTGATCCCGATGTAGATCGTCCACAGCGCCGGGAACATCAGGAACACCCCGACGATGGCCATCGCGGGCAGCACGAACAGCCCGCCGCGCAGCACGCCGAGCCCGGCCACGTCCAACCGTGACCGGGCTCGGTCGGACGTGGCCTGCGCTGTCACCGGCCCCGTCGGCTCCGGCGGCGCCGTGACCGTCATGGTTAGCCGGTTTCGACGTTGTCCGCGCCGACCGCCGAGGCCACCGCGTCCTGGTACTTCTGCGCCGCCTCGGCCGGACTGCGACCGGAGACGATGTCAGCCGTCGCCTGCTGCAGCGCGGCGGACACCTGCGGGTAGGCGGCCAATCCTGGCCGGTAGGCGGTCAGCGGCAGTACCTGTTCGGCGACGAACGACAGCAGCGGGTCGTCGGCGAGCACCTCGGCGTTGACGTCCTCGCGCTGGGTCACCCTGGCCTGGCCGCCCAACTCCTGCTTGACCGCCTCGGCCGAGTTCATGAACTGCAGGAGCTCCCACGCCTGCTGCGGGAACTTGGAGTTCGGGTTGAGCACCCGCACGCCGCCGCCGGACATGCTGACGAAGTCCTGGCCGCGCACGCCGGAGCCGGGGTCCTGTGCCGGGATCTTGGCCCAGCCGACGGCCGAGTCCCGGTCGGCCATCTTGGCCACGCCCTTGGTCGGTTCGAGCACGCCGCGCCACAGGTAGTCGCCCTCGAGCATGATGCCGATCTTGTTCTCGGCGAACAGCTGGAACGACTTCTCGCGGCCCTTGGCCTCCTGCTGCAACAGCGGGTCGCCGAGCCCGGAGCCGCCGTAGATCCGCTGGTACGCGGTGAGCACGTCGGTGAGCTCCTGGCCGCCGCCCAGCCACTTGCCGTCCTGGTAGACCTCGGCGCCGGTGCCGACCAGCAGCGGCAGCACGCCCTGCATGGTCGTGGCCTCGCCCATCGCGGTGCCGGCGTTGAGCTGGATCGGCAGCACTCCCGGCACCGACTTGAGCCGTTCGGCGGCCTCGATGACCTCGTTCCAGCTCTCCGGCTGCCAGTCGGCCGGCAGCCCGGCCTGGGAGAACAGCTTCTTGTTGAAGTACAGCACCCTGCCGTCGGTGCCAAGCGGCACCGCGTAGCGCTTGTCCTCGAACTTGCCGAGTTCCTGCACGGCCTCGGGGATCTGCTGCCAGCCGTCCCACTTGTCGACGTCGGCGCCGGCCACGTCGGTGAGCGGCTTGATGTACTCCGCCTGCGCGAACTCGCCGACCCAGATGCCGTCCATCGCGACGATGTCGGCGCCGCCGCCGGTCTTCAGGTCGAGCGCGATCTTCTGCTTGTACTGCTCGTCGGCCGCGCCGTTGCCCTCGAACTTGACGGTGACGTTGACGCCCTTGGCCTTCTGCTCCTCGACGAACTTCGGGATGACGTACTTGTCGACCCACTCGGCGCTCGCCGCGTTCTTGCCGCCGGCCACCGCGTTGGCGGTGATCGTCAGCGTGACGTCCTTGGCGTCGACGTTCTGCTGGCTGTCGGTCTGCTCCTGTTGACCGAGGCAGCCGGCCGCTGCCAGCCCGACGACCGCGACCAGTGCTGATAGGGAAAGGGTGCGCCGCATCGATGCTCCTTGCTGAGCTCGAACCGATGGAACTCGATCACACCCTAACCCCACCGCCGGTTATTTGTTGACCCTGCAGTTCGGGGGTTGTATTCCGACCGTCACTCCGTGCGCAGGGCACCCGTCGAGCACCAGCTGCCGGCCGCGTCAACCACGCTCAGCAGTCGGCTACGTTCGCGGATCTGCTCGATGGACGTGACGAGCATGCTGGCCGCGCCGAAATGTCGGTGCAACGTGTGACAGTCGTGGATGATGCGCACAGCCTTCGGCTCGCCCAAGGGGGTAGGGATTGAGACTGGTTACGGCCTCACGATTCGACACGCCGCTCTACACGATGGCCGAGGCGGCGCGCATCCTGGACGTGCCTGGCTCGACGTTCCAGACCTGGGCGCGTGGCTATGAACGTCGACCCGCCAACCGGCCTGTCGTCCGAGCCAGCCCGATCCTGACGACGGCGCCGGCCGAGGCCGGCGAACCCAATGTGCCCTTCATCGGCCTCGCCGAGGGGTTGGTGCTGGCGGCGATCCGGCGACAAGGCGTTCCGATGCAGCGAATCCGCCCGGCCCTGGACGTGCTGCGGACCGAACTGGGCATCGAGTACGCGCTCGCGTCCCGGAAGCTGTACACCGACGGCGCCGAGGTGCTGTTCGACTACGCCGAGCATGCCGGCGACACACCAGAAGGGCTGACGGTGCGTGAGCTCGTGGTCGTGCGGCACGGCCAGCGAGTGTTCGGTGAGATCGTCGAGTCGTACCTGAAGCGGGTCACCTACGCCGACGACGGCTGGGCAGAACGGATCAGGCTGCCGCAGTACCGGCATGCGGAGGTGCTGGCCGATCCGCGCTTCTCGTACGGCCAACCGACGTTCCAGGCCGGCCGGGCCCGGGTGTCGGACGCCTTGGAGCGGTTCTGGGCGGGCGAGGACCTCGCGTCGGTCGCCGCGGAGTTCGGCGTGCCGCAGGAACACCTCGAGGACGTCGTCCGTGTCGCATCCAGACCAGCTGCCTGACCTGTTCATCGACCGGAGCCTCGGCCGGATCCAGGTCCCGACGCTGCTCCGGTCGGCCGGCTTGCGGCTGATCACGCTCGCTGAGTACTACGGCGTGCCCGCAGACGAGAATGTCAACGACATGACTTGGCTGTGCGACGCCGGCGCGGCGGGCTGGGTCGTGTTCATGAAGGACAGCCGTATCAGGCGAAACCCAGCCGAGCGGGCCGCCCTGGTATCAAGTCGGGTGCGGGCGTTCTGCCTGACCCGTATGGACCTCACCGCTGCCGAGATGGCCACCAGGTTCCTCACCCGGCTGCCTGCCATCACAGCGGCATGCGCAGCGCCGGGCCCGTTTCTCTACGCGGTTCACGCCTCTCGGATCGAGCGGCTCAAGCTGTCTTGACCCGGGCGCTCAGAACAGCATGGTCGAGAAGGAGTGGATGGCGAGGCCGGCCATGGCGCCGACCACGGTGCCGTTGATGCGGATGAACTGGAGGTCGCGGCCGACCTGCAGCTCGATCTTGCGGGAGGTCTCGACGCCGTCCCAGCGCTCGACCGTGTCGGTGATCAACGTGGTGATCTCGCCCGAGTAGTGGCGCACGACGTAGGCGGCGGCGCTCTCGACCCAGCCGTCGGCCTTGGCGCGCAGCTCGGTGTCGTCGACCAGGCGCTTGCCGAGGGAGACGAGGCCGTCGGTGACGCGGCGGCGCAGCTCGCTCGACGGGTCCTCGGCGGCGTCGAGGATGAGCCGCTTGACGGTGGACCAGCTCTTGCCGACGAAGTTCCGCACGGCGGGGTGCTCCAGCAGGGCGTGCTTGATCTGCTCGGCGCGGGCGATGGTCTCCGGGTCGTTGCGAAGGTCGTGGGCGAACTCGACGAGGAAGGTGTCGACGGCCTTGCGCATGGGATGGTCCGGGGTGGTCTTGACGGCCCACGCGAACGCGAGCACCTCGCCGTACACCTTGTCGGCGACGATCCCGTCGAGGAACTTCGGCGACCACGTCGGCGCGCGCTCGCCGACGACCCGCAGCACGGTGGAGTGGTTGTCGCGGACCCACTCGTACGCCCGGTCGCACACGAGGTCGACGAGGTTGTGGTGGGCGCCGTCGATGAGCACCTGACCGAGCAGCGTGCCAAGCGGCGGTCCCCACTGCTTCTGCACGATCGGCGTGACGAGCGCCTGCTCGAGGATCTCCTGGACGTCGTCGTCGCGCAGCACGGTGACCGCGCCGCGCACCGCCGTCGCCAGCTCCTTGGTGATCCGTTCGGCGATCTCGCGGCGTTGCAGCCACTCGCCGCCGCGCCGCGTGATCTCGGCGCGGCGCAGCTTGTCGCGGACGACGTCCTCGGCGAGGAAGTTCGCGCCGACGAACTCGGAGAGGCTGTTGCCCAGGGTGTTCTTCCTGGTCGGGATGATCGCCGTGTGCGGGATCTTGATCCCGAGCGGGTGCCGGAACAGCGCCGTGACGGCGAACCAGTCGGCCAGCGCGCCGACCATGCCGGCCTCGGCGGCCGCCCTGACGAACCCGACCCAGGCCGGCGCGCCGGCCGATTCCAGCGCCCTGGCCCACCCGTAGATGACCGTCGCGCCGAGCAGGAAGGCCAGCGCGACCAGCTTCATCCGGCGCAGGTCGCGCTCCTTGGCCTTCTCGTTCATGGTCAGCTGCACACCACCGATTGTCCCCTGCTCCTGACAGGATGTCCCGGTGCGCTCTCCTGCCCTGGTTTCCCGGCTCCGGCCGTTCACGTCGACGATCTTCGCCGAGATGACCGCGCTCGCGGTGCGAACCGGCTCGGTCAACCTCGGCCAGGGATTTCCGGACACCGACGGCCCGCGGGCGATGCTCGACGTGGCCCGCCGGGCCATCGCGACGGGGGTCAACCAGTACTCGCCGGGTGCCGGCCTGCCCGAGCTGCGGGCGGCGATCGCCGAGCAGCGCAAGCGGGACTACCAGACCGACCTCGACGTCGACTCCGAGGTGCTGGTCACCGTGGGTGCGACCGAGGCGATCGCCGCGGCGCTGCTGGCCCTCGTCGAGCCGGGCGAGGAGGTCGTGCTGATCGAGCCGTACTACGACAGCTACGCCGCGGCGGTCGGGCTGGCCGGCGCGCACCGCCGCGGCGTGCCGCTTCGGCCCAACCCGGAGACCGGGCACTTCGAGCTGGACGGTGACCTGCTCCAGGCCGCGATCACGCCGCGGACCAGGGCGATCATGGTCAACACGCCGCACAACCCGACCGGGACCGTGTTCACCGGGACCGAGCTGGCCGTGATCGCCCGGATCGCCGTCGAGCACGACCTGCTGGTGATCACCGACGAGGTGTACGAGCACCTGCTGTTCGACGGCCAGCGCCACCGGCCGCTGGCCAGCCTGCCCGGCATGGCCGAGCGGACGCTGAGCATCTCCAGCGCCGGCAAGACGTTCAGCGTGACCGGTTGGAAGATCGGCTGGGTGTGCGGCCCGGCCGAACTGGTCGCCGCGGTGAGGGCGGCCAAGCAGTTCCTCACCTTCGTCGGCGGGGCGCCGTTCCAGCCGGCGGTCGCGCACGCTCTGCGGGCCGAGATGGACTGGGTGCGGGCGCTGCGGGCGTCGCTGCAGAACAAGCGCGACCGGCTCAGCGAGGGCCTGATCGACGCCGGCTTCGAGGTCTACCGAAGCGAGGGCACCTACTTCGTGTGCGCGGATGTCCGCGGGCTCGGCTTCGACGACGGCATCGAGTGCTGCCGGGCGCTGCCGGGGCGGGTCGGGGTGGTGGCGGTGCCGGTGCAGGTGTTCGCCGACGATCCGCAGCCGTGGCGGCACCTGGTGCGGTTCGCGTTCTGCAAGCGCGACGAGGTGCTCGACGAGGCCATCGCGCGCCTTCGCCGGCTCTGACGCCTTGCTGCCGCTGTCGAGTTGCTGCCGCTGTCGAGACTGGACGACCAGGCGTTAAGGAGCGCCGAAGCAGACGAAGCCCAGCTGGCCGTGCTCGGCCTGGGCGCTGGCCAGGGCGGCCGCCGGGGTGAGCCCTTCGCGCAGCGCCGCGTGCAGCGCGGCCATGACCTTGCTCGTGGGTTCGTCCGGCACCGGCACGACCGAGGCCACCAGCGTCGCGGTGCCACGCCCGAACAGCGCGGCGGCCAGGCCCATGAGCTCGTCGCCCGGCCGCACCGCCGACAGCCCGCCTTCGCACGCCGACAGCACGATCAGCCGCGGCGCCCGGCGCAGCCGCTCCAGGTCGTGGACGTAGAGCGGTCCGTCGGCAAGCTCCAGGGCGGAGAACAGCGGGTGGTCGCTGCGGAACCGGCCGTGCGCGGCGATATGCGTCACGGCGCACGTGTCCATGGCCGAGAGCACCGCGTCCACTGTGGACGATTCGCCGACCAGTAGGCCGCCGCCGGCCTGGCCGTGTGCGCCGTGCAGCGAGTGCACCTCGGGCTCGGCGTGTTCGAGCGCGGGGCCGGCGACCCAGGCCGTGCCGGTGCCCCGATGCTCGCCGGCGGCCCGCACGGCGCGCAGCCACGACAGCACCGACGGGGCGACCGCGACGGGGCGACCGGCCAGCGACGGCAGCGCGGCCCATGGCAGCGCGTGCCGCGGGCCTGTCGGTACCAGCACGAGCGGCCGGTCGCCGATGGCGCCGAGCAGCGGCTGGATCAGCGCGCCGTCCAATGTGGACGAGGCCATGGCGGCCGCTTTGCCCACCGCGTCGGCGATCGGCCCGGCCGAGCCCCGGGCGAGGCGGTGCAGCGCGAACCGTAGCGAGTCGAGCTCGGAGTGCAGCGCGGCCTCGGATCCCAGCGAGTGCAAGGTAGCTCGACCGTCCACAACGGACACGGCATGCAGCTGCCCACTGTGGACAATGAAGCTGACCAGCGCGGACGGGCCGAGCGCGGCGGCCAGCCGGCCGGCGTCGAGCGGCTCGCGCGGCCCGCTCGGGCTGGTGCTGGTGGCCAGCGTGCGCCGGCGGACCTGCTGCTCGAGCCTGGCCACCCGGCGCTCGGCGGCCACGTCGGGCTCGCCGGCCTCGACCGCGGCCCGCGCCGCGGCCGCAGCCGAGCGCAGCGCGACCAGGTCGGCGGCCAGCGCCGGGTCGTCCGGTGGGCGTACCGCCGCCCTGGCGAGCACGCCGGCCCGGAAGCGTTCGGTCCACCGCAGCACAGCCATCGGATCGCCGTCGGCCAGCGCCACGCCGGTCGCCAGCTCGGCGAGGTCGCGGGCCAACCGAGTGGCATGCGCCTGCAGCTCGACGGCGCCGAACGACGCCGCGTGCTCGTCGACCACCCGAAGGCCGGCGCGGCAGGCCGACAGCGCACCGCGGCGGTCGCCGCCGGCCTGCCGATGCAGCGCCTCGGCGTACCAGGCGGCGGCCCTGGAGTCAGCGGTGCCGCGCGAGCGCAGCGCCGCGGTGGCGTCCAGCAGCTCACCCGCCTTGCGCAGCGAACCGCGGTGCAGGGCGACCCTGGCCGCGACGATCCGGCAGGACGCGGCGGCCACCCGCCAGCCGTGCCGGCCGCACGCGGTCGCGACCCGCTGCGCCTCGCGTTGCAGCGCCGCGGACCGGTCGCCCTCCAGCCACCTGGCGCGCACCTGGATCGCGCCGGCCAGCGGCACCCACCACGACCGGCCCTGGCTGCGGAACAGCCGGATCGCCTCGTCGGCCAGCTCCTGCGCGCCGTCGAGGTCGAGCTGGCGAAGCGCGCAGCCGGCGGTGGCCAGCGTCGCCTCGGCGAGCTTGGTGCCGCGTCCGGCGGCGGCCAGCAGCTCGGTGCTCTGCTCCAGCAGCGGCCGCGCGTCGTCGGTGAGACCTACCGCGAGCATCGCCTCGGCCCGATCGATCAGGCCCTCCGGCCGCTTGCGCAGGTCCAGCCCGCCGGCCACGGCCTGCTCGAACAGCCGCAGCCCGCGCGGGACATCGCCGCCGCGGACCGCGACGAAACCACGGTTGTGGATCACCGCGGCGGCCCGCTCGTCCTCGCCGAGCTCGCCGAACAGCTCGGCCGCCGCCGCGAAGTCCGCGTCGGCTGCGCGCAGGGCGTCGGTGTAGGAGTACGCGATGCCGCGGCCGACGAGCGCGTTGCACACCCAGCGCCGGTCGGCGAAGCGGCGCAGCAGCGGCAGCGCCGCGGTCAGCTCGGCGATCGCGTCGGCCGCCCGGCCGCTCGCACAAAGGTTGAGGCCGCGCAGGCAGCGCGCGCGAGCCGCCGCAGGGCCACGGAGCAGCGGTTGCGCCAGGTCGAGGTTGGCCAGGCTCGCCTGCACGCGGCCGCGGTCCAGCTCGAGCCAGGCGAGCGTCAGCCTGATCTCGGCCACCCGCTGGGCCAGGCCGGCGCGAGTCGCAGCGCTCAGCGCGAGCCTTGCCTCCCGCAGTGCCGGCGCCAACTCGTGCAGCTCGGTGTGCGCCAGGCAGGCGGCGTGCCTGGCCACCACCCGCAGCTCGACGTCCCGCCCAGCGGCGGCGACGAGTTCGGCAGCCGCGCGCAGCACGCCGGCCGGATCGCGGACGTGCTCCTCTCGCAACTGTTCCGCGTTGCGAAGCCGTTCACCGGCAGAGGTCACGGTCACCGGCTCAGACGGTAATCCAATCGGTTGGAATGGCTTGCTGTCCCGGATAGTGCAGCACCAGGCTCAACGGGCCGGCCGGCACACCAACGGCCCGGAACCGACCGAGCTCGTCGACGGGAACCCGGAACGCGCCACCGGGGGACCGCACCTCGAGCTCGCCGGGTCCGGTCGGGACTACGAGCCCGACGAGCCGAAGGGTGCCGGCCGGCTCTCGACCCACCTCGACCTCGACACACCGGTCGTCCGAACCCGCGCCGAAGGTCACCAGGCGCGGGCCACCGGTGGAGCGCACGCCTCTGCCGGCCAGCCCGGAGAGCCCGGCCGGCCCAGCCAGCGCCGTGTCGGTCCTGACCCCGAGCAGCTCGCCGTAGTCGACGCTGTCCAGGTCCCGCCACGCCGCGACCACCTCGACGGCGGCGTCGGCCGCGGCCAGCACGTGGTCCGGCACCGGGTCGATCTGGTCGAACAGCGCCGCGAGCTCGTCCAGCAGGGGGTCGCGCTCGGCGATGCCATAGCCGGGAACACTGCCTGGGATGTCACCGCTCATCTGACGAACCTCCCGGCCGAGCCCGGCCCGCTGAACTCGCTGCCGGTGAAGTCGTCTGGCACGAGCATCCGGCGCAGTGCCTGCAGGCAACGGCCCCTGGTCGGGCCGATGCTGCCGACCGGGATGTCCAGCGCCCGGCCCACGTCGGCGTAGGACAGCTCCGGCGACGCGGCGAGCAGCCGAAGGATTTGCTGGCAGCGGTCGGAGAGCTGCTCGAACGCCTGCCAGAGCCGGGCGTCGCGGTCCTCGGTCAACACGAAGGCCTCCGGAGCCGAGAACCGGTCGTGGTCGATGTCGCCGGGCAGCTCGGCCGC
>OBLK01000201.1_pt1 | contig 18177 bp, 19 predicted proteins | sample 1518871 | NCBI WGS metagenome assembly OBLK01 (sample SAMEA2464837, study PRJEB22497) | soil metagenome | biome: Grassland; feature: Farmland; material: Clay | place: Australia | collected 2013-02-01 | depth 0.8 m
GATAAAAATTTTCTTCTACTTTCAATAAGTAAGAAGACTCACACATACCCCAAAATGGAATTTGAGCAATACCGTAAGTGTGTTTACATCATCAAACATTCATAAACAACAAGTCATATTTACAAGTGAATATGAATTACCTTACCAACAAATTGGTCTGGCCCCTTAAATCAATGGAGAAGATTGACTAATAGTGATATTAATATATTAAAGACCATATTGAAGGGGGTCTGGGGGCACGCCGAGGAAAACATATGGCAAGTGAGTGTAAGTCTTACTGTGGAAATCAGTGGTTCAGCCACATAGCAGAGGATACATGCTTCCCAGTGATGGGTGGTGTGAAGTTATCCATTCTGCAAAATCTCTGGCCGCATCGAGAGAGAACGGAACATAGCACCGTGAGCCCAAATGGAAGGGTCGAGCCCGTCCCCAAAAGGCGAAGACTGCCATGGGTATTCTGTACAGCCACATTGGAATACCCGCCTTCCCGGTGTCCTGCCGACGGCAAGAGAGGAATGTCATATGCGCTAAATCGGGAGACCTTGCAGCTTCCACGAACATGCCTTGGAGGGTTGAGTAGTGGTAGCTGATCCTATAACCGTAAGGGAAAGGGATCGCAATGAGATGCAAGGAGTCGGAGGGGTTAATAGTACCAATGAATCCGGAGACAGCACAACTCCAGACAAGGGAAGGAACCCTGCTCTGTGCATGCCCATTTACAGGGGAGGAGTATTCTATTCTCTCGAAAGGGGGTACGAAGATTGAAAACACTCGAATCCCTGCAGAATGGGCTCTACCACGCGGCCAAGACGGACGAACAAAGAAGATTTTATTCCCTACACGACAAGGTGTGCAGGCTCGATGTTTTGAGAGCCGCATGGAAAGCAGTTGCAGGGAATGATGGAGCACCTGGCGTTGATGGCGAGACAATAGAGGACATAGAAAATCGCGGAGTCGATCAATTCCTAACAGAGATACAGCAGCAGCTTCGAATGAAGACATACAGGATACCAAAAGTGAAGCGGGTCTTCATACCCAAGGGCGATGGAAAGCTTCGGCCTCTGGGTATTCCAACGATCCGGGACAGGGTGGTTCAGCAGGCGGTGAAATCCATCATAGAGCCAATATTCGAAGCGGATTTCAAGGACTGCAGCTTCGGGTACCGACCCGGAAGATCTGCAATGCAGGCCTCGGAGAAGATCCGTCATCTGCTCAACCTTGGATACACGAACATAGTGGACATGGATATCAAGGGGTTCTTTGACCACATTGATCACGAGAAGATGGTCTTCTCCGTCATGAAGCGAATCACTGATCCATATGTGATCAAGCTCATCAGGGAATGGCTCAGGGCAGGTATCGTCTTCCAGGGGAACACGAGTTATCCTGAACAGGGCACTCCGCAGGGAGGCGTTATCTCGCCTCTTCTGGCTAACATATACCTCAATGAGCTTGACTCACTCTGGACAAGGAGGGGAATGGAAAGCCCGCTCAAGCATAGCGCCCATCTTGTTCGATATGCAGACGATCTTCTCGCACTGACGAACAAGGATCCACAGGCAGTGGCAGAAACGCTGGAAAGGATAATATCCCTTCTCGGACTTGAACCGAACAGGGAGAAGTCCAGTGTGATCACTGCCGAAGATGGTTTTGATTTTCTGGGATTCCACTTCATCAGGAAAGTGTCCCATGTATCGGGCAAGCCAGTTACAAAGGTCTATCCTTCCGCTGGATCCATGAGAAAATTCAGGGAAAAGGTGAAAGCACTCACATCGATACACCTGACGCACATCAAATCGATGAACACTCTGATCGATGAGTTGAACTCCCTGATCAGGGGATGGACAAACTACTTCAACCATACAAATGCTAGCAAACAGTACTCCACCCTGCACATGTTTGTCGAGTGGAAGGTCTCTAAGTTCTACAGCCATCAGCATAAGATCCCAAGGGTCTCCTGGAAAGGAGATACTAAGAGTGTCGCACGAAAAACGGGTCTTATGAAAATGACAGGCAGAATCTCCTATCCAGGTCGAATGCCGCGTGGTGAAGCGCACCGGAAAGCCGTATTCGGGAAAACCGACCGTACGGTTTGATGTGGAAGGGCCTGGAGAAATCCAGGTTTTTACCCTACGGAACAATGACCGAGCGGAGACGATGGAAGGCAGAGGAGAAACTCGCACTGATCAACGAGATCAAGGAGAAGGGCCAGGTTGTTGAGACATGCAGGAAATATGGTGCGGATCCAACAATGTTCTACCGCTGGAAGGAGATATTCGACACGTATGGTGTGGAAGGCCTCAGATCGAGAACCAGGCACTCGGATCCAAGCGTGAGGAAGCTGAAGAAGGAGAATGAACGGTTGAAGAAGATGCTTGCCGAGAGGGAACTCGAGGTGGAAATGCTGCAGGAAGCATATAAAAAAAGAAGGAGGCGGCAGTCCTGATCCAACAATATAGAACCAGAGGCCTCAATGTCTCAAGGATTCTGGAACTTCTCCACATTCCTGAGAGCACCTATTACCGGAAGCCTTCAATGATCGGAATGAGGAGAGGGAGGAAACGTACTGTGAAAACGGAACTCTCCTCCACTGCCGGTAAGATCATTGTTCCTGACAATCAGGTACTCGATGAGATCAGGGAACTGCTCTCAAGGGAGTTTGTCTGCTATGGATACAAGAAGGTGACAAAGCACCTTCAGAGATCCGGGTACAGGATCAACAGGAAGAAGGTTTTCCGTCTCATGAAGGAGAATAACCTTCTCAACCACACATACAACTATCGCAGTCCTGCAAAGAGGGTTGTTGAGTCCGTTGTGGATGTTCATGCACCAAATGAAGTCTGGGAGATGGACATCAAGTATGTCTACATACAGGGAGAGAACAGGACAGCCTACCTGTTCGCCATAATTGATTGCTTCACCAGGGAGGTTGTCGGCCATTACATGGGATATCACTGCACCTCAAGGGATGTGAAGATGGCGATGGACTTCGCTTTCCTGGATCGAGGAGGGAATGCAGTATCAAAGGTCAGAATAAGGAGCGACAATGGCACGCAGTTTGTATCCAGGGTGGTGGAACAGTTCCTCTCCTCCTCGAACATCGAGCATGAGAGGATTCATCCCGCCACACCAAAGGAAGATGCGCACATCGAGTCGTTCAACTCTATCCTGGAGAAGGAAGTGATCAGAAGGTTTGAGTTCTCATCGTTCAAGGATTCAGATGGCACAATCGACAGGTTCATTGCATTCTACAACAATGAGAGACTGCATTCGGCGATCGGATACAGAGCACCAAAGGAGGTTTATGAAACATGGAAGGAAAATCTAATAGAAGAGAGATGATAGCTAAGAAGACAATCTACTCCCACAATAGGGGTCCAAACCAAAATTCACTTCAACGAAGTAAGTGGATCTTCAGTGATTGGTGATCGATAAAGTCAAATTAAAAACAACTCTAAATTTTAGTCCCTTCAACATCATTGAAAAAGCAGACGGTAATATTACTCGTATTTATGGAATCTCATAGGTGAGGCAAATAGATTAGATAAAAAAACGATTTAGAATTTATATGGAGAAACCACATACGTTGAGAATTCTTAATCCAGATTCTTAGTGCTGCTGACTATTTCCCATTCATCTTCATTACTGATTCCCGAACTCCAAATTGCTGCTTTTCTGATGGCAAGTATGTATGGAGACAAAATGAGTCCTGCTATATCCTTACTTACTGAAGCATACACATGCCTCATCGACATTCTTATTCTTGTCTTCTCTAAAGCCTTTTCAAGGATTTTCCCCCCAGATCGACTCTCGTTTATGCTCATGAATTTCTTGGTCTGAGCGGCGAGTCTCCTGTGAGACATGATATAATCATTCATGTTAGATGGAACTCTGAAGTATGAAAGTGCATCCCTGGTCAAGCCAGCTTTCAGGCCATTGGATAACATTATGGAAACAACATAAAGTTCCTCGTTTATCCCCCCTGTAGGAACAGGGTAAATAATATTGGCAGCCCTTCTGCTATAAGCTCCGTTATGGCCTACCAGTGGCAAATCCATTGTACCATCCATTCTAGCTCTTTCCCCCATAACTGATAACAACCTCACCGATCTTTCAAATAGGGTTCGTCCTAGAAGTGATCTATTCATGCATCCAGTGACATCGAATATTCCACTAGCAATATTATTGTAGAGCTTTTTGATTACTCCAGATTCGAGAATCAAATCCGCATCAAAATGTACTAGTACATCTGCATTGGATTCTAAAAAGTATTTTAAAAGAGTATTGTAGGAAAAGATTTTCCCTTTTCTTTCTTTGTTTGATATTTTTCTTATACCGTATTTCTCTGTTAGTTCTTTCAAGACCTGTAGACTGTAAGGATCATCACTGTCATCCAAAAGGAGAATTTGATTGGAAAGTCGTGGTTCCTCACTCAAAATATGCTGAACTATCCTCTTTAAATTATTTCCCTCATTGTATGAAAATATTCCTATAATTATCTCTTCAGGATACATATTTATACACTCTTAGTAGTTGCTTGGTGACCAAACTTTGTAACAAGAAACCTCATGTTGTATAATAGGTTTGACTGGTATCAGGAATGGGTTCACGATAAAAATTGATCAGACTAACTAGATGAGCGTTCTCTTAATTTCTATGCTATTACAGTTTCATCCATTTTGTAGGTCCACCTGAATATGACTGGTGACCTGTTCAGCTCATCGAAATACTGGTCTATGCGTTCTTTGAGCTCTTCAAATCTCTTCACTCTTATCTCTTTCAGGAGTGTCCTTGTGATCTTGCTGAACAGCGTTTCAACGATGTTGAGCCATGATCCATGTTTGGGGGTGAACACAAACACGAACCTGTTCGGAACGGTTGCGAGATACTTCCTTGTCTTCTCTGATGTGTGAACCCTGAGGTTGTCCAGGATCAGCCTCAGGGTTATCTCTTTTGGATATGAGGAATCAAGCTTCTTCAGGAATCTTATGAAGTCGTCGCTATTGTGTGTTCTGGAGGTAATCTCCGTAACCTTTCCACTGTGAAGATTCAATCCTGCAAGAAGTGATAACGTGCCCAGTCTCCTGTATTCATAATCCCTCGTTACAGATGGGTATTTTCCGGGAACAGGAGGAAGCTCCTCAGATTTCAGTGACAGTGCCTGTATTCCAGGCTTCTCGTCGAATGATATTGTTATGGTATCCTTCAGGTCATCCTCTGCAGATCCGGAGTTGATAATTTCGACCTCCTTGTAAACATGAAGAATGGTTGCCATCTTGTTCTCGAAATCCTCATCCCTGTTCTCTACGTAATACCGGATCTTGTGCGGCCTGATCGCTGCAAGTGTCAGTATATCGTGAATTGTGGAACGGCTCACGTCTCTCAATGATGGCCTGCTCATCCTTGCATGGGATGTGAGCAGGGAATATGTCCAGAGTTCATTGGGATATCCATGTTCCGATGGTTTTGTGCAGGCAAGATTCAGGATCCATGCCTTATCGTCGTCGGTGATCCTGCGTGGCTTTCCTGGCCTTGGAAGATCAGCAAGAGCAGAATCAACGCCGAATTCTCTTAACTTGGAGAGGGTGTTCTTTACGGTGTTCTTATTTACATGGTTCTTCCTTGCTATGACTTCGTCGCTGAGATCAGCGATGTAGTCAAGAATTATTCCTGCCCTGATTACACGCCTTCTTTCCTCGCTCCTTGAATTCCTTATCTTTCCAAGATCTGCAAGCTGTTCTTCAGTGAACTTCGGTTTCGGAAAATTCCTCCTGAACACCATTTATATCCATAAGATATGAAAAGATGGTATATAATAATAGACTAATTATTAAGCGAACGATAATCTAGAATTCCTACCAGATTCTTCTTAAGGTACTGGATTCTTGGCACATTTGTACTCATCCTTTTCGTTCTTCTGATGCTTTCCAGCGAGGCTTACTTCTACGTTCCCCTCCTGGACAGGGCCGGATTTCTTCTCTTCATGTCTTTCGCGATTTCTTTTCTAGTGTATGTTTATTTTGAGCTCACTAACATACGGGATGCGGCCGTATCCGAGTATCCATACTACTACGATTATAATGGAATATACAGGGCAAACAACCTGATAGCTGACTGGACAGAAGTGAAAAAGGTGAGCTTCAAGAGGGTGGCTTTTACCGAAACAATAACAGCAGACTATACCGAATATCCCAGAAGCGGGTTGATGACCAGACAGCCCCTGAATAACGTGATGCATAACGTGAATGTCAGTGAGATAAAAGTCAGGAAGAGACTTTCAGTTGTTGAAATCCACAAATCTTCCGCCAGTAAATTCAGGCCGGATATAGTGATTGACATGTCCCCAAAGCGCTTCCTCATCAACAGGACCTGCATGAAAATGAAGAGGTATGTGGAGATGAGGGCAGCAAACGTTGAGTTTGATGTGGATATTGACATAGATGAGGGGGCTCATCAGAAGACTCTGAGTCCTCAATGCAAACCACTGAATAATCCTCCTGAGGCAGATTCCGCAGAATCACTGAAAGTTGATCCTGCTGGTGGCTGAAAATTGCCGCTCCGTCTCTTCTGTTTGTAGAATGAAATCATGGTGCCTATTCAAGCGTTAAAAAATATTCCCATTAGAATCCTCCCTGATTATTATTGTTAACATCTTGCTGTAAAAAAGAGCCACTTTATTGAAAATCCAACCCTTAACACAACAAACACACAATATCGAGATAATCAAAGAACCCTAAATATTGATGGAGCCGTATTAAGTTAACAGAGAAGTTTCAGAAATATATGTATGCAGTCACCTTCATCAGAATGGTCGAGGATGAGTACACCGGCCTCCTCAATGATTGCAATGCCCTCAAACAGGCAAACGGATTGGACCTGTTCGAGAAACCAACATTTATATGTGAAAGAGTCCAGAAGTTCAGAAATTGGCTTACAATGGCAATAAGAAGTGCTGAAATTACCGGGAATGGAGTCTCATTAAAAGCCGAGGACGTCCTCCTGGACGCTGCAATAACGAAAAAACAGTCTCCTCCGTATGAACCCCTCCACCCTCGAATAGGAAGTGTCCTTACATTGTATGAGAGGACAGATCTTGATGGAATACTTGGAGAGAAGAGAAGGCTTTCGCTCGAGCAGGGGATACAAAAAGAGATCAACGAATGCAGGTTTAAAGTCTGCTACACTCACTGCCAGTTCATCAAATCCAATTTAAGGCGGTCATCACAGGACTTCAGCTCAGACAACGAGCCATCTCCTATTACCTGATATCTCCAAGATACCATGTTAAAGAGATATAGTCTGACATACAGGTCATTGAACTATTCTTGATCTTGCCTTCTTTGCATATTCATCCGATATATCTATTCCAACGTACCTTCTGTTTAGATCATGGGCAACCTTCGTGGTTGTTCCTACACCATTGAATGGGTCAAGAACCAGGTCACCCTTAAAACTGAACAGCTTAATTACCCTCTCCGCAAGTTTCTCAGGGAACATGGCCGGGTGTCCGAAATCTCTCATCTTTCTCTCAGGGGCGATGTTCCATCTCGCGTTTACCCAGCTCTTGAATTCTGTGCCGGTTATGTCGGATTTGTCTCTGTCGCCACGATGCTTAAGGTCTCCCTTGGAAAAAACTTCAATGAACTCCCATGTGTATTTTAGATATGGGTTGCTGGGGCTTTTCCAGCTTCCCCAGGCAGTGTATTTGGCATTGTAGTTGTTCTTCTCCCACAAAATCTCGTTTCTCCAGATCATCTTTCTCCCGGTCAGGAAATTTGAGATAATGTGGTGTACAGGTATGTAATCAGAATAGAGTGGCTGAACGTTGATTGCGATTCTGCCTCCAAATTTCGTTACTCTCACACATTCGCCCAGTATCGTGAAAAGCTTGCCAAAGTAACTGTTCCAGTTCACTCCGTCCTCGTGGTCCTCATACTCAAGGCCGAAATTGTACGGGGGTGAAGTCAGGACAAGATCAACTGAGTTATCGGGATAATCTTTCAGAATTTCCTCTGAATCACCACATACAATCCTGTCTGCCAGCTTTTCGGGAACTTCATTGTTGCTGTCAACAAAATTGCTGTCCCTGGCATAATAGTACATCCCCCTGTTTACTGCCTTCTGCTTTCTGCCTTTTACCTTCCTTTCCCTGTTATAGTCAACAAATGAAAGCTTACCGGCCTTTACCCCGTAGCTTCCGATTGACTCAACCTTCAGGAGCAGTTCTGTGAAAATGTTATCATGCGGAAGGCCGGCTTTCTCCACTTCAACTCCTATTTTCGACCTGAACCTGCTGATGTCCATCCTGTTGAGGTGAAGTTCAATCCCTCCATTCTGCGGTGAGATGTAGAGATCATCCCTGGAGAAAACTCTGTTGATCGAATCGATAATCATTCTCTCGGCCTCGCTGATCTCCCGGCCGATTTCAACCTCTATCTTCAGGTATTCCGTCATGTTTCTGTGGCCTGAATTCACAAGCCACCCTTGCCCCCTTATGCCACAATGAGAACGCACAATTATAATAATTGCTGCTGCAATGGATTTCTGGAGTACCTGGGCAGTTGTATGCCGACATTTAAGTGTGATGATCCCCTGATCAAATATGTCCGACGAAGAAACATTCACATCGGAGGATCTCAGGAAGGATGTTGAGACCATAGATAAAATAACAAAGGACTGGAGGCAGAAGATGGAATATCTGCCTGCAGATCAGCAGTTCGCCATGTTCAGAAGGGCAGTCAGGCACATTGAGAAAGGCATGGACCTGGTAGAGAAAATAATGTCAAAATTCATCACGGATGACGAAAATGAAACCGGGGGCGAACCAGATCAGCCTTAATGTCCTGAAAACGCCGATATCATGGAATCCCATGCTCTATCTGTGGGTTGATACCCGTCAAGAATAGGCACTTCCACCTCTGCCGCACCATTTTCAATCCCGAACCTGTTAAACCATACAGGCTTGATTCCAACGCCAATAGCCCCAAGAATATCACTGTCGAGTGAATCACCAACCATCAGGGACTTCTCGGGCAGCGTTCCAGTTTTCCTCATGGCAATTCTGAATATTTCGGGGTCAGGCTTCATGATTCCGTAGTCCTGGGAAATTGTCATGCTGTCTATGTAGCCATCCAAGCCACAGTGCTTAACTTTCCTGTACTGCATTTCTGCTATGTTGTTTGTTATTACTGACACTGTTACACCATGTTCCCTGGCTTTCTTGAGAATTTCAGCAGCACCGGGAATTGCCGAGGTGCCAGAAATATAAAGTTCCCCGTAATCTGAGACAAGCTTGCCGAGTTCATCCCCGCCGATACTGTGGCCAACTGTTTCGAACAGATTCCTGAATCTCGCCGCCCAGTTCTCCTGTATAGTAATCCTGTTAAGGATGAGGAGTTCCCAGTACTTCTGGAAATCCTTCTGCCATAGCATTTCCAGCTCATCAAGTTCAATTGCACCCAGTACTTCATACTCTTCCTGTAGCTTGGACAGGGCGGATCTTGCGGCGGTGCCATGGTCTATCAGGGTATCGTCGAGATCGAAGAATATTACGTCGGGCAGCATCAGGATTGCTTTAATTGTAGCCTTGGATATAAAGTTGACAGTGGGCCCCTGCTTCCAGTATGATTTTATCAATACGGCGGTAATTACAGGGAGGGGACATAGCATTGAAACCGGGCAGGGGCATCGATGAAAGACAGGCAAAGGGAAAGCCGGGAAAATTACCTGTAGTCGTCCAGATGCTTCTTTTCATGACCCTGGGGAATTTCAGCAACTCTTCCTACTCCCCCCTTGCACCCTTCATAAAGAACAGTTTCCTTCTCACTTCTGCAGAGGTCGGGCTCATAACAAGCGTGATCTTCATGGGGGCTATCACGGTCTCTCTTTTTTCAGGGTTTCTTGTGGACCGCCTTGGTCCTTACACCGCCATAAAAATCTCGTTTGCCATAATTGCTTCAGGCGCAGTTATAATATTCCTCGGGCATACATACAGCGTTCTCATCGGGGGATATTACGCAATAGGATTCGGGTATGGGATCATAACGCCTGCTTCAAACAGCCTGATGATGAAGGAATATTACCCCGACCATGCAACAAGAATGGGTGTCAAGCAGTCCGGGGTTCCACTTGGTGCAGCATTTTCGGCAGCTATCCTGCCTATTATTGCATTAAATTTCACACTTCGCGGCAGCTACCTCATCCTCATAATAATGGCATTGGCCATTGCAATCGTCCTGCCATGGGAGAGGAGAAAGGAGAGTGGTCAGAGAATTGGCAAGGGATATATCAAAGACCTGCTTTCGGCCGGAAGAAGCAGGCCCCTTCTCGCAGTGGCTGTAGCTGTAGTATTTCTTTCCTGGGGACAGCAGACTCTCCTCACTTTCTTTGTTCTGTTCGAGGAATCGAAGGGAATCCCGATCATTTTTGCAGAAGCTCTCCTGATTGTACTGCTGGCAGGGTCAGTGTTCGGAAGGATGTTCTGGGCTTACGTCAGCGACAGGGTGTTCAGGAAGAACAGAGTGCATACCCTCTCATTGATAATGGCAATTGCCGGATTAGTCTTCGTAATGTTCAACCTGAATGGGGGCAACTACGCTCTTGCTGTTGCCTTCTCATTTATCATAGGGATGAATGCAGTCGGATGGAACAGCACTTATGTTACGGTCATATCAGAAATAGCCCCAAGGGCAAAAGTCGGCCTCTTCAGCGGAGTGAGCCTCATGCTCACCGGAATGGGCACGATCATAGGAACCCCGGTCTCTGGGGTTATCAGGGACATGTTCTCATTCATGGAGATGTGGACAGTACTTGGCAGCGCTCTCATGGTGATGTCCATGGTTTTCCTGTTTGTCGGAAGCAAATATGTAAAAAGCAGTTATAGCTGAACTTCATATGCCAGTCCATCAGAACAACGATATTTTTCCCTTTACAAGCAGCTCTGTTATGTGATCTATGTCCGATAGGTGCTCGCTCACTATCCCCTTTATCCTTCTCTTCTCTTCCACGGAAGTACTCTCCCTCACAGATACTGAAGTGACCTGTGGAACCTCAATGGGCTCGCCTATCTTGCCCACAATCTTCACCGTTACCGGTTTGTCCAGTGCATCATATATATCGCTTGAAATGCGTTTTGCAAGAATATTGTATATTTTTCCAATGTGATTGACAGGATTCTTCCCGGCAACAGCCTCGAAGCTCATCGCCCTGTTTGGCGTAATGAGACCGTTCACCCTGTTTCCCCTCCCGACTGCACCATCATCCCCATGCTCTGCACTGGTCCCCGTTACTGTCAGATAGCAGCCGTCCCTGCCCTGCTCTCTGTCATCGAGCGCATTGAGTGAAACGCTGAATGTGAAATCAGAAGGGATCATGAAGCGAACACTTCCGACAAGCTCCTCAAGGAGCTTCGCCTTCTTGTCGTAATAGGAATCTATGGTTGGGAGGAACTTGTCAACAAAAGCATTGGCGATGGTGATATCAAGCCTCTTGCCCGTTCTCACAGCAAGAATCTTCACATCCTCCCCGGAGAACGAGAACTCGTTCTTGAACTCCCAACTGCTGATTACGTTCTCCATCTCCAGGACAATGTTCTCAGTGGGCGTAAGGGGTGCAAAGCCCGCACCATACGATGTGTCATTCGAGAAGACTCCGAGCCTCTGGTAAACATTTGAGAGGCTTGCGGACCCGGACTTGGTTTCGAAGAGGTATCTGACACTGTTGAGGTCAATGAATCTCATGTTCCTCTCAAGCCATTCCTCTGATGAATTGGTGGCTATATCCATAATGGGCAGCCTCTGGTCCTCAATCGTTTCCGTGGCTCTCCCTGAAAAGAGGATCGATATAGGAGTTATGACCCGCCCTCCACCAAAGTCCGGAAAGGTCCTTCCTCCGATTATCTCAAGCTTGTCCACATTATGGTGGAGGATTTTTCCAAAATTGTCGAGGTAGTACCGGGAAAGATTACGGGAAAACGTCTCAGCAATCGAATCGGCCATGTAGTCAGGATGCCCTAGACCTTTTCTCTCCACGATTTCAACCCTCTGCTTCTCAACTGGAGTGCCCCTGATTCTTTCAACAATAACCTTTCCATTCATGCTGTGAGATCACCGGTCCATTTACATGCATTCAGCGAACTATAAACACTTCCTCATAATATTAAGGAAAAGTCGACGCGTGATTTTTCGGCAGTGGAATATGGAAACGTTTTAAACTCCCTGACTCTTCTATCAGTTGACGGTATCTGAGTGAAGCCGGAAATATTGGAGTTGACACAATAATATGGATTTCAGGGTGGAAGAGGCATCGATAGAGCAGATTCATGCGGCATTCAAGTCAGGAGATCTGACCTCCAGAAAACTGGTTGAGCATTATCTCAGGCGGATTGAAGCCTTCGACCGGAATGGCCCGGGCATAAATTCAATCGTAACACTGAACAGGGAAGCTCTTTCCGAAGCCGACAGGCTTGACCGAATGCTCTCAGAGACATGGATACTGAAAGGCCCGCTGCATGGAATCCCTTTCCTGATCAAGGACCAGATTGAAACAAGGAGGATAAGGACAACATTCGGATCAAAGGCCTTTGAAAACTACGTTCCTGATGCGGACGCAACCATAGTCAGGAGGATAAAAGAGTCGGGCGGCATAGTCCTTGGCAAGGCAAACATGCCTGATTTTGGGGTAAGCTGGTATGGTGTATCCTCCGTTCTCGGTGACACACTGAACCCCTACGATACTTCGCGCGACCCTGGAGGCTCAAGCAGCGGGATAGGTGCGGGAATAGCAGCGAATTTTGCCACCGTTGGGATAGGAGAGGACACCGCAGGCTCAATCAGGGTCCCATCTTCATTCAACAACCTCTTCGGCATTAGGGTAACCACCGGCCTCATAAGCAGATCGGGGATGTGCCCAATCATAAATTTCCAGGATACTCCGGGCCCGATGGCAAGGAATGTGAAGGACCTTTCCACAGTCCTGGATGTTATCGCAGGATACGACAAGGAGGACTCTGCCACATCTATGTCAGTGTTTTCCGGATCACTCGGAAACTTCAGGTCCTCACTGATGGGCGGGGAACTCAGGGGATCGAGAATTGGGATTCTCAGGGATTCTTTTCCCGGGCACGATGAGGATGTGAGCCTCGTGATGGGGAGGGCAATCCACACAATGAGCTCAAACGGTGCGGATATTGTTGATCCTGTTGAAATCAGCGACCTTCCGGCGCGCATTAAAAATTCCGGCCTTTATGACATACAGACAAAATACGATCTCAATGGATTTATCCGGACCAGGAAGGGATCTCCGATGAAGTCCGTGGAGGATATAGTCTCCGCCGGGATGTATCACGAGCTTATCGACATACTGGAATACGTTTCCAGGGGCGAGTCTCTGCCAGAAGAGCATCCGGAATACTACAGGAGGAGGTTCGGCCAGAACGAGCTGAGGAAAGCCATAATCGAACTTATCGTATCTTCCGGACTTGACGCAATAATGTATCCTTCCGCAAGAATACTTCCACCTGCAAAGGACGATATAAGGGGGAGGAAATGGGCTGGCCTGGGCTTTCCGGTTAACTCATTCATATCTTCACATTCAGGATGCCCATCGATAGCGGTCCCCGCAGGTTTCACCAGCGGCGGGATACCTGTGGGGTTCGAACTGCTCGCGAAACCGCTGGATGAACAGAAGCTACTTAACCTTGCATATTCGTATGAACTGGTTGCGAATCCAAGAAGGTCTCCTGAAACCACTCCCGACCTGGCATAAGGGCTCTCAAATCTGACAACCCCATCCCTACGTGTTGATCCAGAGTATGGAAAAGTTCAGAAGTGTAGCAACAGTTCCCCAGGAAAGGTATGGAAACAGGAGATATGCCGAAACTTTGCTTAAAGCCCTGAATTCTATGATCGTGGCCACGATGAAAAACCAGAGGAATACAATTTCCACAGCTCCAAAGAGTATTTCGTGAAGGCCGAAGAATATGAGGGACCAGATCACGTTAAGCGCAAGCTGAATGAAGAAAAGGACGTATGGCAGCACAAGTTCCTTTCTGTTCCTGCCACTGGTCCAGACAACGTAGAGCGCAATTCCCATGAGGAAGTAAAGAGTCAGCCACATTGGCGCAAAAAGCCAGTTTGGCGGTGTTATGGGGCTTTTGTTCAGGGCTGCATACCATGTGGGAATGGCTTCATAGGTGAAGATGGAACCCAACCCTCCTGCACCTTCTGTAATGATTATCGATATCACAAATTTCAGCCAGTTAAATTGCATTGAAGTCGCCTTATTATATAGGTATAAAATGAATGGCGTTTTAATTCTTAACTTGATATATGAGGGTATAATAAGAAGTGCAAAAGCAGATTCTTTGCGAGGCATTGACAGTTGCATAAACGGGAACTTCAACTTCTCCCAAAGGATGCCCCCTGCTTCAACTCCCCCGTTGTGCTCTCACGTTCTTCGCTTGTTGTGGAACACCTTGGCATATAATCTGTGGATTCCCTTATATGGCACATTGAGAAGGATCAGGACAGGCTCCACATATTGGTGAACGGCATTTTGGGTGGTGGCAGGTACGCTCAATGGGACAGGAAGCTGCTGAGGCATGATATCTCAGGCGGATTGAAGATGCTTCGTATGGGCATTGACACCCATCTGATAACAAGCGCCAGGGCGCTCCCTCAGATGATTAAAACAGGAAATGCGCCCCTAGTCAAGATGACAGACGTAATCAGACCTGATTCTGAAATCAACGACAAAGGTCTCTCCGCTGATGAGACGGGTTGCAGACACCCATGATTTTAATTAAACCATTTACTATTATAACCTTAACCGGAACGTGTTATGAATGGTTTCAAGCAAAGTGGATATTAATAAATTGAGGGAAAGTGAGAGAAAATTTGGAAAATCGCACCACAGATACTCAAAGGAAGAAGTCCCAAAATACCGTTTCCCTGAAAAGACAATGGACTCAAGAACTGTATATCAACTTATTCATGATGAGCTGAATCTTGATGGTAACCCGGATCTGAACCTCGCAACCTTTGTCACAACTTGGATGGACCCGGAGGCAGACAAGCTGATTATTGAGAACCTCCACAAGAACTTCATTGATCATTTTGAGTATCCTCAGGTCAATAATATTGAGGAGAGGATAGTCAACATCCTGGCAAATCTTTTCAATGTGCCGGACAAAAGCGACTTCATCGGGACATCAACGATTGGATCATCAGAAGCAATTATGCTGGGGTTGCTTGCACACAAATGGAACTGGCGCCAGGAACGGATAAGAAAAGGGCTTCCCCACGACAAGCCCAACATCGTGTTTGGTGGCGATACACACGTTTCTTGGGACAAGTTTGCCAGGTATTTTGACGTGGAACCAAGAATAATCCCCATTGCAAAGGACCGTTTTACCATCAAGCCGGAGGACGTGCTGAAAGAGGTGGATGAAAATACCATTGCTGTGGGCGTTGTACTTGGCACAACTTTCACGGGTGAATTCGATCCTGTGCAGGAGATCAACGATCTGCTCTTGAAGCTCAAGCGTGAGAAAGGGCTGGATATCCCCATACATGTGGATGCAGCAAGTGCCGGATTTATCACGCCGTTTTTTGAGCCCGGATTCGAGTGGGACTTCAGGCTTGAGCAGGTGAGTTCGATAAACACATCGGGCCATAAATTCGGGCTTGTATATCCCGGACTGGGCTGGCTCATATTCCGGCATCATAATCTCCTTCCGGAGGAGCTGAAGTTCTACGTAAATTACCTTGGAGATGAAATGCCCACTTATACCCTGAATTTCTCGGAAGGAAGCTCAATGATCATAGCCCAGTACTTCAACATCATGCACCTGGGAAAGGAGGGTTATAGGCAGATAGTGGACAGGATGATGGAAAACGCATCACATCTCGCTGCCAGGCTGCAGGAAAGTAAGGAGTTTCACGTGATAAACGATGCAAAGCATATTCCTGTGGTTACATTCAGGTTCGCCAAGGATGAAGACTTTACCCTTTTCGATCTTTCGTACCGGGTCAGGGAAAGAGGATGGATCGTCCCGGCATACTCTTTACCGCCACATGCTGAGGAAGTAACAATAATGCGGGTTGTTGTGAGGGAGAATTTCACCAGAAACCTGGTTGACATCTTCGTGGATGACCTGCTGAACGCAAAGAGGGCCCTGAAAACCGGCTCAATTAAGACGTCTCAGCGTTCTGCCAGGGAGGGGCATCCCGTCTCGTGAAGCTTCTTTTTCAAAGGTGACTACCTTTAATGTGACAGTTACGGGAGGTTTTGGTCTTGTAACCTCTGAGCACCCAAGCTTTCTTGCTGCCATAGAGTCATTTGTGAAAGTCCGCATAAACGGAACCTTCCATTTAACATACGCTCCACTGAGTGACAAACTTTACGGTCCTTGGGAGGTAATAGGGAACTTCACGCTCGAGCAAAATGATGTTGGAAACCTTAGAAATGTGAGTTCCATAACTCAGGGTCGGATGCATGCAACTATGTTATAACACCCGGCAATGAATTGGATGCACCTGTTTCCAACCCTTATGGTGTTTTAAGTTGGATCAAGAACTGCAGAACCAATGAAATCTTATGAAAATACACTTTTGTAACTGTTCTGGGAACTTGAATTGATTATATAATGCTCCGGTCGAGCACTCGAATATAGGTCAAATACTCTAACAAAATTTAAAATACTTACACCAATTATTCTTTCATGGGCTTCTACGGTTTCACTTTGGAAAAGGAGCTATTCAGACTCGATAATTCAGCATTAGATGGTGAGGTAAAGAAGAAAATCAGAGAATTCATAGATGATATAAAGTTGAAAGACAACCTCTCTGAGAACAGACTTTACTACTATGCAGTTAGAATAAGAAAAGTTGCAGAAATTCTGGGTGATAAATGTCTAACGGCAGAAGCTCCAGATCTAAAGAGAGCAATTTCCGAGATCTCGTCAAGAAAACACAAGAATGGAATAAAATATTCTGAGAATACCATAGAAGACTACAAGATAGCAGTAAAGAGATTTTACAGATGGCTGATAAGTAACGATGGCGAGGTTCCAGAAAATGTCAAGTGGATCAAGAAGAAGAGAGTAACTAATAGGCACGTGAAACCCGATGCTCTGATCACGGAAGCTGAGATGTCACTTATAGTCCAAAATTGCAAGAATGCAAGAGATAAGGCTCTGTTCTCTTTGTTATATGATTCTGGGTGTAGGATAGGGGAATTGATGACGCTCAAGAACAAGGATGTTGATTTTGATCAGTACGGGGCGGTCCTCTCTGTTACTGGCAAGACTGGTTACAGGAAAGTCAGAGTAGTGGGTAACTCTGTTCCGTATCTAAGAGAGTGGCAGAATTCACACCCCCACAGGAATGATGAGGAATTCCGGCTATTTTGCGGAATATCTGACAACACAAGAAATAAGGCTATGACCTATGACGACTTACACTCAGCCTTGAAGAAGACGCTAAAGAGGGCAGGGATAAAGAGAAGGATTTATCCCCATCTCTTTAGACATACTAGGGCGACAATACTTGCATCCAAGGTAACCGAGGCACCTCTTGAAGCACAAATGGGCTGGATCCACGGATCAAGAATGACGCAAACCTACGTTCATCTGTCAGGGAGAGATCAGGATAACGCCATTCTCAAAGCATACAGTATTGACGTCAAGGACGAGGGTCTAATACAATCAGAAAGACCCTCTGCTTGTCCAAGATGCAATGAGCCAAACGATAGGAATTCGAGGTTCTGTTGGAAATGTGGTATGATTCTTGACAAGACTCTCACGAATGAGAAGCTAAAAGAGGAGGCTGACAAGATAGAGGAGAGCGTTCTAGAGTCTGAAGCAGTGGATGATACAACGAAATCAATGATTAAGTCCTTCTCGCCCGAGTACAAGGACCTTATACTTGAAGTTGTATTGAGTGATGTTTTCAAGAATTCTTCTAAGCTGGAGAAAATAAGAGAAGAATTGGCGAGAAAAGGAATGACTTGACCCAACAAAAATTTGAAAAAAAATGCACAACTATTATTATTACAATACGGGTAGACCTTGAATATTTATCAGAGGCTGAAGTCTTAAAGTCAGGCGAAAGATTATTCAAAGGTGGTTTGGTCCCCTAATTGTGGACAGGATTGGCTTATGAGTCATGCTCATTCTTC
>OBLK01000202.1_pt1 | contig 18137 bp, 19 predicted proteins | sample 1518871 | NCBI WGS metagenome assembly OBLK01 (sample SAMEA2464837, study PRJEB22497) | soil metagenome | biome: Grassland; feature: Farmland; material: Clay | place: Australia | collected 2013-02-01 | depth 0.8 m
ACGGCGGCCGGGTGTTCGTCATCGCCCAGGCCCCGCAGTCCAAGCGCCCAGGCCGGCTGCGTCAGGCGAAAGAGTGCACCCCGAGCGAGATCCGCAGTCCGCTCGATGAGCTGGCGTTCGGCGACCCGGCCATGGGGCGCAACATCCAGGCGATGCGCCGCACCCAGTCCCGCGATGTGCCCATCCTGCTGGTAGGCGAGTCGGGCACGGGCAAGGAGTGCTTCGCGCGGGCGCTGCACGCCTCCAGCGAGCGCGCCGAGAGGCCCTTCGTGGCCGTGCACTGCGCATCGCTTCCCGAGGCGCAGCTCACGCAAGAGCTGTTCGGCCTGACCGAGACCTGCACAGCACCGGCCAACGGTCTGGCGAACGGCGCCGCAGACGACCCGGGACGCATCCTGCAGGCGAACGGCGGCACTCTGTTCCTCGACGATGTCGGCGAGCTGCCGCTGGGCCTGCAGGGCCGCCTGCTGCACCTGATCGAGGAGCGGGAGGTCCTGCGCCCGGGTGAGCAGCCCCTGCGCGTCGACGTGCGGCTGGTGACCGCCACCCGCTGTGGACTTCAGGAAAAAGTGCTGCGCGGGGAATTCCGCGAGGACCTGTTCTACCGGCTTCAGGGCCTGGCGCTCACCCTGCCGCCGCTGCGCGAGCGCAAGGACAAAGAGGCGCTCATCCGCCAGGTGTTCGCCCAGGAAAGCGCCGCAAGTCCCTCCGTCTGCCTGAGCGACGAGCTGATGGACGCCTTGCAGGCTTACGCCTGGCCGGGGAACCTGCGCGAGCTGCGCAACGTGCTGCGCGGCATGATCGCCATGCGCTCCGATGACCGGCTGGATGTGCGCGCCCTGCCGCAGGAATGCGTCGTACCCGAACCGGAGTGCAACGGCGAGCCCCCTCCCGGCTGCGCCCTCAATCCCCTGCAAAAGGCCGAGCGCATCGCACTGCAGCGCGAGATCGAGCGCCACCACGGCAACATCAGCCGCGTGGCGCATCAGCTCGGCATCGGCCGCAATACGCTCTATCGCAAGATGCGGCGCCTGGGGATCACCCTGCCCACGCGGCACTAGCCGCCCGCGCGGGAGCGCATCTCACCGCGGCTTGGGCGACAATGCCCGGCGGCGACCACACGCCAGTGAGAGGCATCCATGTCAGAGACCGTCTTCGGCAAGATCATCCGGGGAGAGATTCCCTGCCACAAGGTGTACGAGGACGATCAGGTACTCGCGTTCCTCGACATCAATCCGTTGAGCGACGGCCACACCCTTGTCATCCCGAAGGAGCCGGCGGCGACCTTGGACACGCTTTCGGAGGAATCCGCCGCCGCCCTGGGCCGTGTGCTGCCGCGCATCTGCCGCGCGGTGATCGCCGTCACCGGCATCAGAGAGTACAACGTGCTGGAGAACAACGGCGCCGGCGCCCACCAGGCCGTCGCTCACGTGCACTTCCACATCATTCCGAAGCCCGGTCGCGCCGAAGGTCTCGGTATCGGCTGGCCCGCCCGATCACTCGATCACCAGGCGGCGGCCGAGCTCGCAGCCAGATTGCGTGCCGCGCTGGAGTGACCGCCCTGGGCTCCGGATGAGCACGCTCGCACGATAGCGGCAAAGTCCGCATAGATCGCCTTAATTCGACGCCGAGTCGAAGCAAAAACGCGCTCGCCTGGAAATGTCTTGCCGGATCGGTATCGGGTCCGTAGAATGCGCCCCCTTCCGGTGCGGGGTGGAGCAGTCTGGCAGCTCGTCGGGCTCATAACCCGAAGGTCGCAGGTTCAAATCCTGCCCCCGCTACCACATGACCCTAGGCCCGTTAAGAGCGCGCCAACGCTCTGATTCCAGTGGGCCATGAGGCCGCCGTCAGACAGCGGCTCCAGGCGGATCCTGCCGCCGAACCATTCGCGCAGGAAAAGACGAGCTTTCAGAATCGCGTCCGGGTGGCCGTCGAGGCCGAGCGCCACCTGGCGGCGGTATAGCTCCGCGGCGCGAGGCAAGAGCGCGAAAGCCTTGGACGGCAAGCCGGCGCCCCGTAGCCCTTGAAGCTGGCGGCGCTTCTCCTCCGCCCGATCGATGGCCGCCTGAAGCTCGTCCGCCGTCATGTCCGGGTCGCCGTGCTGTAGACGCTCCCGCAGCCGCTCGATGCGCGCCGCGAGTTCCTGCAATTCACGGGGCGCTTCGACTGCTCGTGCCTGAGAGGCCCGCAAGCTCCCGAGGTAGTGCTCCTGCATTTCCCTGACCATTCGCTCGACGCGCTCAGGGACAAGCAAATCGTCACGAATAGGGCCGAGCAGGAGGCGCTCAACGCGATCACGTCTCACTCGAATCGCGTTTGAGCACGCGTGTCCGTCGTGATAGCTGGAACAGCCGTAACTCACCGCGTCGGTGATGGTGTAATGCGCATCGCACACGCCGCACCGAAGCAGGCCGGACAGCAGGTACCTCGGCTTGCCGCCCGTTCTCAGACGCGCATCCTCCTTCGCTGAACGCGTCCTCCGCTGCGCACGCTCCCACAACTCGTCAGAGACGATTCGCAGCGACTCGTCGGCGTAGCTGATCCATTCCGACCGCGGCCGCATGATGCGCCGACGCTTGCCCGTGTCGGGGTCCTTCCGCCACTCCGAGGTATTCCAGTGCACGACGCCACGATAGCGTTCGTTGCGCAGAATCACGCGTATCCCTGACCCCATCCAGCCAGACGCTCGACGCTCCGTGCGATTCCACGTCGCACCCGGCGACGGAATACGCCGCGCATTCAAGTCGGCGGCGATCGTCCGGCAGCTCGCGCCGTCGGCGAAGCGGCCGAATATCTCGCGGACAATGTACGCCTCTCCCTTGTCCACCTTGCCCTCGCGATATCCGTACGCGCGGCCTCCGGTCGCCCTCTTCCCCCTCGCCCGCGATTCCAGCGCCGCATACGTGCGATCCTTCACCATCTCGCGAAACGCCTCGCCGATGATTCCGGACAGCCCCGCTTGCAGCTTGTGACCCCGCCGCGCGCTGTCGTAACCGTCCTGCACACCGACCACGCGGATTCCCTTCGCGACCAGCCGGTCAATCATCTTCGAGAGATCGCCCTGAGAGCGCGACAGGCGCGATAGGTCAGTGACCAGAATGGCATCGACGCGGCGGCCGAATGCGGATTCCTGAAGCCTAAGAACACCGGGCCGGTTTCCGAGCGCCGCGCCGCTGATGCCCTGGTCCTCGAAGTATTCGACGACTTGCCAGCCCTGGCGCGCAGCGTATTCAGTGCACACGCGCACCTGGTCGGCGATCGAGGATTCGTTCTGCCGATCGGTGCTGAACCGGGAGTAGATGGCGGCCTTCACAGCTTCTTCGCGGAGGCTCCAGGTACGATGGCCTTTACCATGCGCTGAAGGCTCCAGAAACGCAACTCAGGACCCTCGAGGCCCACGCATTACCCCCTATTTGGGCCCCTCGGGTATGGCCGGAGGCTCCGTGGCTGAATTCTCGTCCCTCCGGGTATCGCCATCGTCTTCGGCGACGCCATCCACGGTTCCAGCCAGAAACTCCTCGACGGCAACGCGCGCGTACACACGAGCCAGTTCGTCCAGCAAATCCGATCGAGAGCCCATCCGCCGGCGTCTACCGTCCGAGGTACACCGCCGTGATCTGTGGCCTCTCGTGGCCGAGCTCGCGACTGATGATCTGCCGCGCGACGTCGTCCATTGCGCGCTGAGCCGACGTCAAATTCCGAGTCGGCGGACCGCCTGCTGCCGGAGCCTTCCACCCCGTCACTGCCTCATATCGAGCCTGGGCGTAGCGGTGTCGCAGGCCGTGCATGTGGCTGAGACCGGCGGCCTTGCACTGTCCGTCGTAGGTATGCCGCTGCTGGATGTAGGTCTTCTCCGCCGGAATGAGCGATCCCGCTCCCACGATCCGGTGCGCTTCATCGAGCGCTGCGCGTTGCTCCGGCGACGTGATCGGGACGGTGCGGGGGCGGCCTCCCTTCGTCCACGAGCCTTTCAGGACGATCCGATCGCCGCGATCGGCAAAGCTCGGCTGGAATTTGATGGACTCCTCGCGTCGCAGCCCGAACGCCTCCTGAAGCCGCAGGCTCACCCGCACGTACGGATCGCGGACGCCCTCCAGGCGGCTCCCGAGTTCCCGGGCCCTATTCTCGTTCGTGACGAATCGCCGGTCCGGAACGGCCAGTTGCGCATTGTCGGCCGGAATCAGACCGGCCTTGCCCACCTTCTCCGCCCACCAGCGTAGATGCGCCAGGCGGTTCTTCAGCGTACCGGCCGACAGCCCCTCGGCCCGCCAACGCGCCAGAAGCGCCTCGACGTGCTTTCCCTTGAGCGACCCGGCACGCATCTGCCTGAAGCCCGCCTCGCGCAACTGACGGCTGGCCAGCGTGAGCGTTCGCAGCCGGTCTGCCTGTGTGGCATGGCTCCCGTCGCGGTTGCGCTGGCAGAGTCCCCGCAACGAATATGCCAAATCATCCATCGAAAGCTCCTATCGTCTTCTCAGCTCTGAGCGGAACCCGGTCAGTGTTATTGCCAACTCGCAAAGCGAGATTCCCCGAAGGGACAAGGGCCAGGTGCTCAGGACACCTGTTGCCTCGAATGAGGCGTCCGCCGCACCCCCTGCGGGGAGTCCAGGCGGACAAGGCTGCGAGAGACGAACGAAGCGAATCGCTTGGGTAAGGTCACCTCCTTTCAGAGTGGGTGAAGAAAATGCGCACAAGCAGGCCACAGCGGATCGCTGCGGCCTGTAAGGGTCGCGGATGGTTGAGATGTAGTGGCAGAAATGGGGTTCTGCCGGTGACTATTGGGGTCCCACCCCGTTGCCAGGGCGACGCGTGCAATGGACCCTTGACGCGTCCTGGGTTGGTTCCTCCCCTACGGGCGAGCGCTTTCAGGAACCTGCGCTCCGGGCTGCCGAGTGGGTACGGCGTCGGCGAAAAAGTCGTCGCTCGACCTGACAATTCAATCCTCCGACAGGATAGTCGATGTTCATCCCATCGGCAACAAGACTCCGGCGCCAGGAGTCTGACACTCCATCATCACGCACGCTGCACGTAATGCGTTTCAGCGGAAACCCGTATTTCTGCTGCACAACCCGCCGGCCGTCACTGCGGCACGCAGTGACGGCCGGCACGTCATCGCATCGGGACACAGGTTGCAGCAGCGCAAAGCGCTCAGTAGCCGGCACTGGATCAGCCCGGACGTCATAGGCGCACCGGAAGAAATCTGGCGCAAGGCCAAATTCCTTCTGCCAATTCACCGGTTCACTTCCCCGCCAGTCGTCGCGCGACACGCTTGGTACCGACGCCCTCCAACCCTTCAGCGGCCAGGTCAACGAGGTCGTAAGCCGCTTGGAGGGCGTCCGTCATCAGCTCCATGCTACCCCCTTGGTCGAGCAGCGATGCGCAAGCGAGTCGGCAGCAGGCGATAATTGACATCGCCTTGAACAGGCGCTCGCGCTCAATGGTCACATGCTGCGCCAGGGAGATTGCAGGCGTCTGTCGCGTCGCCGGCGGACGCCCTGTCCTTTTGGCTTTCATGTTTCCGCGTGGCCGCGCGAGAAATCCTGCTCCCGGACGCGGCCGAGGCGCTTCGAGAGGCCGTGAGCCTTTTTGGACTGATCCCAGATCGGCCCGCAGACTGCGTGCCGCAGGCAGTCAGCAATGTATCCGTCCTGGTCGGCGTTCTGGCACCGAAGCGTCATCTCGACCGTAACGGCAATTCGACAGATCGCGTCGAGCCGGACGGCCAGAAGATGGATCTCGCAGGCCAGGACCCCACTGTCCGCACCAGCGCTCTCCGGCGGTCCCTCATCCGTCGATCGAAGAGGATGGGTTCGGGGACGATTGCCGCCTGAGCGACCACGACGCCGCGCCCCACGGCTAGAATTGCCGGCAGCCATGTTCACCTCTCATCCAGGTGGGCAGGGTTAGGCGCTCGGGGCTGTTGACGCAGCTCCGGGCGCCGCTGACCACATTACACGTGACGTACCGCCTGGGGAATGCTAGGGACGTGCGATATCACGTCCCGACCGAGCTTATTCCCGTGGGTCCCCAACGGCTCGATTCGCTCGCACGGCCGCGTGGCCCGACTATGGAGCGCTGGGCCGTCGGCCGGCTCCAGGCTGTGGACCGCGGGGACAACCGCGGTCCGGCTAGCCCCTCTTAGATCACGGACCGAGACATCAGCCTTGCGGCGGCGCTGTTCAGCGCCACCATCCCCCAATAGGCCATCGAGCGCAATCGCACAGACCCATCCCAGCCCCAAGCGAGGGGGGGGGCGGGACCCCTGAACGAGGTGACCAAGGCCAGGGCTACTGCCAGCCTGCCTTCAGTTAGAGGATGATCTGCATACAGGACCTATCACAAACCAAGCCTAGGCGATTCAGATGCCCGGCTAGCTGGACCGCTCAGTGCACCAACGCACAGCCAGACACGCACCAGCCGCCGCCGGTGTCGTTCGACGATCCTACTTGAATTCGGACAGGAATGTGGCATAGTACGCGACATGCGTAAGCGCTCAAGCATCGACGAAAAGCAAATTCGAGAACGACTTTCTGCGCCGGAAGCGCCGTTTTCGTCCGCCGGCGGTAAGAATCCCGCCGCCGTCGCACTCGGGCGCATGGGCGGACTGAAAGGTGGCAAGGCTCGCGCTGAATCGCTATCTGCCCGGCGGCGTAGGGAAATTGCCACGCTCGCCGCCCAGGCACGCTGGAGCGTAAAGCGGAGGTGAATCCGTGACGACAACCGAAACGAAGAGCGTCGAGAAATGGGCCGAACTCGCAAGAAAAATCGGTGACGCGCGCAATGCAGACATAATCTTGTATAGCGGCGCTATCGAAGACGACAATGTGGATGAGCTCATCAGAATTGTGAAGCGCTCCACCGGTAGTACTCCTCGCCGTCCAAATGTAATTCTCTTGCTGGCGACGCGGGGCGGCTCCGCGGATGCGGCTTTCCGTCTAGCGCGATGCCTGCAGAATCGTTACAAGCATTTCACGCTCTTCGTATACGGCCGCTGTAAGAGCGCCGGCACCCTCGTTGCCATCGGCGCTCATGAGCTTGTACTGGCCGACTTCGGAGAATTCGGCCCTCTCGACGTTCAGCTCGGCAAAAACGACGAACTCTTCGAGGAAGTATCCGGGCTCAACATCACGCAGGCGCTGAACTCTCTGAATACCCGCACGCACAATTATTTCACGGAGATCCTGTTAACGGTACGCAGCGGAAGTCGGGGCCAAATCTCGACGAAGCTGGCGGCGGACATCGCGAGCAGGCTTGCGATTGGGGTTTACGAACGGATCTACAGCCAGATCGATCCAGGGCAGCTTGGAGCGATGGAACGGGCCATGCACATCGCCTCAGATTACGGCGAGCGCCTGAAGAGTCCGAACGTGAAACCCGGCACGATCGACCGGCTGATCAGCGGGTATCCTACGCATGCATTCGTCATCGACCTAAAAGAAGCCAAGACCCTGTTTCACAAGGTACGAAATGCCGACAGAACCGAGGAACAACTGGGCGACTGTATCGATCACATCGTCCGTGACCAGACAGACACGGCACTTGTCCATTTACTCAACGCACCGGAGGAAGTTTCCGATGAAACCACTGCCGCTGACGCTGAGCCCAGCTCAGAAGGAACGGAAGCGGGAATCGGACCGGATCACGCGGCTGCTTCTGAAGGCGCAACCGCAACCGCAACCGACCAAGCAGCTAGACGAACCCGACCAAAGGTCGTTACCCCCGCGGCAGCACCATCCAGCGCTCCCGGCGCCGCACCATCGCCTCCTAAAGGCGCGCAAGTAGATTCCCCAGCTGAGGGAGCACCATCGAAGGGGGCAGCCGCCTGAGGCGGTGAGCGGCGGCGGGTTGCACGTCCGGGAGAATCGCTATGGGGACACAGCTGTCGAAAGTGGTGCGGGAGTACGTGCTGTGGGTCAAGGATCTCGACTACAGCATCAAGGGGCGTGTGTGCGAGGTCGTTGACGACCCCAAGGACGTGTATTACGAGTGGGAGGTCAGTCACCACTACAAGCCGTCTGCCAACGCGATGGGTGCGTATTATCCCTCGGCCACTCGCGGGCAGTCCCTCGAAGAAGCCGAGGCACTGATGCTCGCCTACCTTAGGAACTTCACCTCCATTGGCGTCGTAAAAAACGAACGATATTGAAGTATCAGCGCCACCAACTCAGGATAACAGAATTCACCGGCTCCGCTGAATCCTACTTCAGTCGAGCCGACCCAGGCACAGGTTTCGGCCGGCCAGCTCCCTATGCTCGCCGACGACCCCATGGAGTTCTACGTTGTGCCGAGCCCCATCATGGCACAGATACGCAGCAAGTTCGAGGGCGTACCGCTTGCCAAGATCGCCGAGTGCAGCGGCCAGTGGCCGGACGCGGAACACGGTTGAAGGCATGGCGACCCAAGCCCAGCCCCTGCGCTTTTTAAGCTGGGACGAACGGCGCAATCGCCCCGCGGCTCCCGAGTACCGGGTGATGCTGTTCGAGCCCAAGGGGCGATATCCCCAGGGCACGTGGCACCTGCCCAACGGCTTTTTTTACGCCGATGAGGGGATTGCATTCTCCGTCGTTCACGGGGAGCCCTGGCGGATGCTCGATGATGACATCCCCTTCTCCGAATTCGATTGGGCCTCGCCCCAGGAGCTGCGGCTCATCGCATCGCTCCTGCTCTGCGAGCTCACGGACAGAGGGCGCATGACGCTGTATCCTGTGGTGCGCTTCGGTCCCCTCTTGGATGCGGCCCGCCTGGACCTCCAAGCGCCCGAAACTGCCGCCAACGTCCGCTCGCTCCTGCTCTACGAAATTGCCGATGCACCGAGCATCGGTGATTTCAGCACCCTTGCGGGGCTGCGCCGCGATCACGCCCGGTACGAGCTGATCGACCCAAAAACTTTCGCCCTCGATCGGCGGCACGAATTCTGGCAGGCGCTCGCCACCCCCAACTACGTGCTGCTGCGCGGGGTTTATGCCCTGATGAAATCGGACATGCTCGCCGTCCACTACGAGTTCTCCGAGGAGGCCGTCGTCTGCCTGCACATCGCGCTCGATGCCTCCTTCTCGCTCGTGCTGCGACAGCTGAAGCGCGAAGGTCGGCGCAACCCGTCCGCGCACGATGCGGCAGTGTGGATACACGATCACTTCAATGCCAACTTCGGCCATGCGCCGCCAGAGCTGGAGGAGAAGTACTTTGGCGAATTCTACGAGCAGCGCGTCATGACGTTACATCCTGCCAGCAAATTCGGCGATCTGCCATACTCCCCGACGATGCATGACGACATCTGTTTTCTGCGTCCCTGGCTGCGCGAGATTTTCGGCTATCTGCTCACCGGAAAGCACGACCCCGGCTACCTGGACGCCCTCCACGAGCACCAGCGCCGAATTGGACCAACGGGCTGTTAGAGGTGAATAAGGTGTGGGGGAAGATGGTTCGAGCGCGACCTCCATCGCGTATTCTATATTCCGGAATATGGAATATCCTCCTTCAGAGCCTGTCGATAACATTCACGTACATTATGTTTTTGACGGCCCCGCCGATCCGGCTGAAGCCGCCCGGGACCATCGTTCACGATAACCTGTGAACAAGGTGGGCGAAATCGACGGATGCACAATTAGCATCGATTGTCGCCTTTTTTGAATCACCCGCGATTCCGCGCAGCCACCTTTTCTCAAATCGCACCGCACTACATTATTGCCGGTTCCAGTCACTTCACGCGCAGTGACCGGGCAAGGCCAGGCACAGACCACACCCTGCCCTCGCTGCCGCTTTTGCCAAAAAGCGACAGCAAAATTTAGCAACTTACATTATGAACCATGGTGTCCAGCTACCAACTCCTGACTTAATTTCCCGATGCATCGATCTGGCACGCTGCGCAATTTATCGCCATCCCCCTTGACGCCACGACCAGGGGTTCGAGTAGAACTGGTCTCGTAGTTACCCAGAGCTTCTGGTTCGCCACGCGATGCGCACCCTTATGAACGGGGTGGAAACTCGAACCGGTAGGTATACGACGGTGCCGTGGAAACCTCCCCGAGGCGCGCCTGCTCACGCTGCAGAATCCGGGCAAGCTCATTCGCGGCGCTCATCTGGCGAGGCGCCGTCACTGCGTAAACGACCGACGCCGTTTCTGTGGGGATTTTCGGATCGCCGGATACGACGGCACCGCCCAACGTCATGCGCCACACTGTCAGCAGCGGTTCCGTGAAACTCTGGGCGCCATCGTAGACGAAGATGCCGTCGCCTAGATTTCTCTCGACGCGATTGCCCCCCAGGGCAAACAACTGATCAAAAAGCGCTCTGCCGGCCGACCCCATGTAGTCAGCCAATACGATGCAGGTGGATTCCGGCAGCAGCACTTCCCACTCGGCGAACGCTAGCCCGCGAGCGATCATCTGAAACAGTGCCTGCAGCGTCACGGCGTCGAGCGGCAAGGTCATTTCCGTCCTCCAGTTCTCGCCGCCATCATCGGACAGATACCTAACGTTCATGCCGGCAGACAGCGCACGGACGAGCTTCAGGTTCTTAGCTAGCCGAGGCGGTACCATGCCCGAGAGCACGGTGTACGATTCCATATGGGTCGCACCGAATGGCAGCACCGCAAGGGCGTAGTGCTCGAGGCGCGACTTTTCATTGTTGCACGCAGTGCAAGACGGCACTACGGGCAAGTTTCCCCGCTTAGCCACTGGAAAGAACTCACGCGCTATAACGTGATCGCCTGTTACCGATGACCCGGGAACCGCACAGTAGACACAGGTTTTACCTTTGAACCGCTTGCTGCCCATCCGCCGAGAGCCCATGTCGCACGACCACAACATCCCTAATTATACCCGAGAGTACGCGAGCGCGCGTGTGGCTGCATCGGCCCCGCCGGGACTGCCGGGCGCTTCGCCTTCGCGAGCACCCCTTCGAGGCCGGCACGCTTCGCGGCCAGAGCGGCATACGCTCAAGAGTCCCACCCTACCCACGGCAAGTAAAACACGGTAACCTGCCCACCTATTATGAGCTGGCTCAAAAGCACTTGGCACGACCCTGTAGCGTCAAAAGTCATAGCAACGGGCATTCTGGGTTTGCTCGGGTGGTTAGTCTGGGCATTCCGTTCCGCCATGTCGGAAGCGCTGCCCGCCGCATGGCACTGGATTTTGGCCGACATTCGGCTGTCCCGAATTCAGGTCATCGGCTGGTTCGCATTAGGCTTTTTTCTTGGAGTGATGACGCTCTCGCTTTTTTTCAGACAGGCGATCCGTTCGTCGTCTGAGCAATTGCCGCGACTACGCGAAACAGAGAATTCAGAGCAGGAACAGGCTCCTCCTGGGCCCATGCTGACAAATAAGGAAACCAAGGTTATTCGCCTGCTCGCGCTCTGCGATGGAAGACCTGTGTTGATAGGAGAGATAAAAGCACGCTTCGGTTGGGGTTTCCTTGAAGCATCGCAGGTGCTGCGCGGCCTCTCGGAAAAGGGACTGAGCACGCAACTTTCCGAGGGTCTGCTCAACGAGCTCACGGACAATGTGCGGATACGTTTGACGGAAGCCGGCACAGATTACGCGGATCGGAACGGAATGCTTCCGACAGGCAGTGCACCAGCCTAGCGCGGCCGCACCCCATCCTCGCCTTGCCACGGTGCGCCTGGCAGACGCCCGATAAGTTGCGTGCGCACCAGCGAAGCAGCAGCGGTGCTGTCCCATTCGAATCCGGCGGCAAGCAGCGGCGCGAGATCGCCGGTGAACTGCGGATCGCGCAGCTTGAGTTCAATGTTCCGCTCAAACTCTGCCCGCGACACTTGATGGCCGCCGTGGTCCATGTAGCGGGCGAATGCGGCGACGACGCGCTCAGGATCGACCGTTCCATGTTCCAATGCAATCGCGAGGTCGAAGAGGTCGCGACTCTTTTTGCGCTGGTACAGCGCCCTCATCTTGGTGCCCAGAAGTTCGTCGAGGGCGTAAGTGGTGATTTCTGATTTACCCGCGAACCAGCGCGATGAGACGGAGAATGGGAAGCTAGCCACTCCGTAGACCGATAAGTGCTCCCGTGAGTTGATTTCCACCTTCAGACGCAATCGCAGCGGTGGCGCGTCCTCGGAGTCGAACCGGTAGACGAATGTAACGCGACCTTCCGTCTGCTTCCATTTTGGTCCGCCCAGCCAGGGATCGAGCACGCTGCGGAGAGCGCTCATGATCGGTCCGGCCGGCTCGGCGTTGATCTGAACGAGATCGATGTCCTCGGAATAACGAGCTGCGGGCGTGAGGTGCAGCTTATAAAGCGCGGTTCCACCGCGGAAGGCAAGTGAAGCCGCAAGAAGCGGGTGATCGAAGATCGCGACCAGAGCGCGCGAGATTACGAGGTCCTGCTCTACCTGGAAATCCTGGACCCAGGGCGCACGCGCCCGCCACTCGGTAATGTAGTCGCGCGGAATCACGCCTCCGCCTCCACCTCGGCATTGATGATGAGTTTCCACTCCGCGTCGCGGCGCGCTTCGTCCGCCCGCGCGCCCGGCAGAAGCGCCACGGTCTCGCGCGCGGCACTCTTCACGTGGGACTTCAGGGCAACTGTCTTTTCGGCAGCGCCCGCCTGCTCGAGAAGATGGCCAAGCCTTTGAGCCCACGGCAAAGGCGCCGTCTGCGCGGCGACCACGAGTTTCTGCGGATCGATCTGTTCCGCGAGTTCGGACAGGATCGTCACGACGTGGTCGAGCCCACCGACTCGATGCTGGTAGCCAACCAAATCGAGGGCCGTCGCCTCTGGCGCGGAAACCTGGATCGTCCCGCGCGGCGTATTGAAGTTCTGGAGGGCCACGTCCCGCAGATGCTTGCGCACGAAAAAGGCCACGCGCACCTGTCCACAGTGAATCGCGCGGCGCTGCTTGGCCAGCATCACCTGAAACTCTTGTGGACGATGATGGGCGGCGCCGTAATACTGCGCGGCCGTGAGTAGACCCGCGTAATAGGGCAGCCCTGCCCGCTGCATCAGCGCGGGGATGAATTGGTCGGCGGGCAGACAGCCGAGGGAGCGGTACTCCGGTGGGACGACCACGTAGAAGCCTCGGGCCGGTGAGGCGATTTCCCCCTCACGGGTGGACCGATGCAGAGCCAGCTTGGCGGCGGCGGCAGACACGCTGAGAGCCGCCCTGGCCTCATGCGAAGTAAAGCTGTAGCGGCCCGACGAGGCCAAGTTGAAGATATAGCTCCGGAGGTGGGGGCGCCTCGGTTTCATATGCGCAAGGTATCATTTTTTGATACTTTAAGCGAACAAATCCTAAATACGCCGCGCCTGCGCATACTGCAACGCTATCTGACCCGGGCACTCTGCGGAACGCCAGGAACGGTCCAGATCCTGCCCCCGCTACCAACCGAACCTACGGCGCCTGAGACGAGCGCGGCGCATGGCCTCGAGGATCGGCCCTACGTCTCATGAAGCCATACTCTTCAGCCGCTCCAGCACGATATCCGCTCGGCTGTCATCCGCCAGCAAACCCGGCAGGTAATCCTCGAAGCGGGGCTCGGAAAGCAGCGCGCTCAGGGTTTCGCGCACGAACTGCCGGAATTCGTGCGAGGCCGATCGCAGCTCATCGACAATGGAAGGGCGGCCATCGACGACATTGAGCACATCTTCCAGGTCGTGACTCGCGAGAAAGTCGCCGGCACCGCGATCGAGATACGCTTGGAGCTTTGTTGCGATAAAGGCTGGTGCCGCAATCATCCGGATCTCGATACGGGCACTCAGGCGCACGCGAATTGCAGTACGCGCAGCCTCCGGATACCAGCGGTTGGAAACGCGGGATCGACGGGCATGAGATCGAACAGCACTCCGCTGGCACGGTGCTTCCACCTGCAGATGACATCGCTGTTCACGTCCCTCACGAAGCCCGCAGCCGGCAGGTGGTTCTCCAGTTGGTAATACTGCTGGAGAGTCGCCGCCTCCACGATCGCATCGACATCCTTGGTAGCGCGGATGCTCGCCGCCACCGGATCCGTCAACAGAAGTCCTGCCGTGGATCCGCCCACGAATATGACGTCGTTGCGCAAATCGCCCAGCGCATCGGCAATCAGGAGCAGATATTCATAGTTTGGATCATCCGGCCGCATGGGACTTACCCAGTCGATCCGACAACAACCTCTGAGCCAACGCGCGTTCGCGGCTGCGACCCGCACGCATGGCATCGACCAATGCGAGCAACTCGTACAAAGCGGGGTCTGCCAGCGCCGCCTTCGGGACTTGGTGGCACAAAGGACTTATGCTCGGCCCTCTGACCTCGCCCTCAGGATATGGCCACACCGGCGCCTCCCCTGGCGCGCTTCTGATTTCGGCCGAAAGCGGCGGCGCGCCAAAGGACGTCGGCACTCCGCGCCTCACGGGACCGAGCGCCACCGGGAACGCGTACCGGGCCCCGTGGACCGAGAACTCAATCAGCGCCTCAGGGAGGACATGCCACACTCCCCGGCCCTTCGAGTGTGCCAGCCCGGCAAAAATGGCTCGCTGCACACTGCGATGCACCTGCGATGGGCTCATGCCTAGAACCGCCCCCATGGTGGCGTAAGTCCAGGGTCGCCCCGGATTGGCCGCCTGCTTATAAAGCACGACAAGATCTTGAGGCTTGAGCTCCATCGTTTATTCCATATTCTGGAATATGGAATATGCGCCGAAACCAAGCTCATTGCAAGATCCCCCGGGGCATCAGCGGCAGGTCTCTTCGGGCCGTCGTGCCCAAATCGCTGCGCAAAGCCCAGAAGATGGTCTGGGCACATAGCCACCTTGGGCTCACCCCGGCATTCCGCGCGGCGCCGCTTACTTCAGCCGTAAAGATCTGGGAAGGCTAGGCACGCACCACATCCTGCCCCCGCTACCAATTCTAAAGCTTACGTTTTAGCTGCTTCCCGTAAGCCCTGCGCTCGCCCGAATCGCCAGCTCGAGCGCAATCGAGCACGCGTCTTCATCACACACTCGGCGGGATTGACGGTTTTGCTCCGTCACACACCCTGATCATTGCCTCTCCGGAAACCCGTTGGCATCCGCAGGCGCCCGACACTCACACTTTCTGCTGGATGGCCGGCCGCTTTCGACCCCTTGCCGTCATTCGTGAGCGCTCGCTGTTCGGGCGTAGAATCCGTCCAGGACGCGCTTTCCACTATCGGTGCAATCCGAGTATGACGCTTCGGATTTACGCAGACTTCAACTCCGGCGCCTCACCGGCGCACCAGCACCGCCACGGTCCGTAGGGCAGAACATGGATCTTCAGTACACGATTCTACTGGGTACAACCGGGCTCGCTGCGCTCGCCGTTGCACTCCTGTTGCTAATTTTTCCGCGCACCATTCGTGTGTATTGGGAGCGCTCATGCACGGGCCGGGCTTGGAAACGTTCCTTCCCCCACGCCTCGAAGCATGAGATTCGTAAGTTCCTTCACCTGTTCGTAGAGGCGTTCGCATTTCAAAAGACCCGGGTTCTCTACTTCGCGCCGGCTGACCGCGTACTTGCTATTTACCGGGCCCTGTATCCAGTGAAGGGCTGGCCGGACGCGCTAGAACTCGAAAATTTCGCATTGCGCCTGGAGAAAGCTTATGACGCTGACCTGCGTGGTATGTGGCACGATAACCTGACCCTGGGTGGAGTGTTTTCCAAAATCACCACATCATGCCCTCAACACCCGGGCAACACCGGCTCTGTTAAGCTTTAGGCACGCCACCCATCCTACAGTGCGAGCATTCGGGCAGCCCGAAGAACTGCACGTCGACCGCCATATTGGAGCATCCTGCCTCCGTCACCACAATTGACGGACGCAAACTCCTATCCCAACGGATCACGGCGGAATTCCTCTGATCCGAACTCGCTCAGAGAAGCTGACTGAGAAATGTGCGTGCCGGGACGAGTACCGGATCCGTCCGGGTAAAGCAGTCCACCGCCGCGAATGGTCTATCCAACACGACCTGAAATGCATGCCGAGCATGGGTCTGAGATTTGAAGTATCCCAGCGAATCAGAGAGTTGTCTGCCCCCATTCTTGACCTCGACGAGGAACCACGGTTTGCGGTCCCGCACGACCAGGAAATCGACTTCGCGCTTCAACTTGTCGCGCAGGTAGCGCAGCTCGAAGGCCCCCAGTCCCAGATCGGTCCATCCCTCTACGGCTTTCAAAAGATGGCACGCGACGAGTGTCTCCGCTCGTGCTCCGGTGTCTTCGATTCCCGACCAATCGCGCAGAAACCACTTCGGCTCCTTCCGCAACGATTTGGCGACATTCTTGAACCACGGTCGCACCATGAAGCCGTAGTGAAGCCTGACGAGCAGATCAATCCATCGTTTGACCGTATCGACTGCTACGCCGATCTCGCGACTCAAATTCGAATAGACGAGCTGTTGCGAGGACATTTCGGCGAGGATGTGCGCCAGAGCCTCCATCGCCCCGAGATGCTGCAATGCCGCCACCTCACGCAGATCCTCCTTCGTCAACTGGTCTTGGCGCAGAGCCCGCCACCGTCGCGTGAACTTGGCATCGCGCTTAAAGAACGGTTCCGGGAACCCTCCGTGCTCGATAAGCGCAGCCCAATCGGCGTCAGAAATAGGTAAGGGCGGCTGTAATACGGATTCCGGCAGGGCTTGGCGAGTGCACTCGCCGACGCTCAAGGGATGCATCCGAAAGAGGAAGTACCGCCCCATCAGGCTATCGCTGCCACGGCGCGTAATGTCGAGCCGCGAGCTTCCGGTGACTACTATGCGCGCATGATCGGAATAAACATCAAAGAAGCCCTTGAGGAAATTCTTCCATTTCCTGTCCTTGTGAAGCTCATCGAACACAATCACCGGGGACTGCTCACGCAACTCCGCGAGCCCGGCATGTTGCGCGACCGCATCGGGGCCACGCAGGATAATGCGGCGATCGTCCGTGCTGTCCCAGTTGAGATAATCCGTAGCGAGTCGGCGGCACGTGGTCGTCTTGCCCACTTGCCTTGGCCCGCTGACAAAGGCCATTTGGCGGTGCCGGGCAAGATGGTCCTCGAGGATCTGGTCGTACAGCCTCGGGCGCGTAGCCATGGACGATTATCTCCTTTATCGCAAAATGGTACGAACTATTTTACGACTTATCGGAAACTTGTCCACTTCGACCTGCTGCCAGACGCGCACTAATCACACCCCACGCTGGCCCCGGCTAGAATGTCATCAGGATTGAAATGCCGTACTGACCAAATGAGGCGGCCGATTACACATAGTGCGCCGTCCGTATGCTTCGGCTTCAAGCTATCAAAGTACCCAAAGGCGCTGGCAGCTCGCCCCTTACGGAACAATCGCTTACCCGACCCGGAGCAGTGGACGTCGCCTGCGAATATTAGCGAATCCCGCCCCCGCTACCACTTCTCAGGCTTACGCTTCGGCTGCTCCCCGTAAGCCCCGCGCTCGGCCGAATCAATGGCACGAACGCAAATTCATCTCGCACTGCCACCCTGCTCCGTCGCCACTTTTCGAGGTGTAACGTCGTCCGCGGACGGTCGGGACGACTCCACTGAGTCTGCCTCAGCTTTCGATTTCCCGACTCCCTTGCATGTCACTAACTAACTCGCTGACAGGCCGGAGTCGATCCATTGATGCCGATCGCGGGAGTCTGCTTTCGCTTGCTTACTGCCGATCCGTGTGCTAAATACTGAACCATATGGTGCAGTATATGCGGGCCGGCTTGGATGCCTCGTTCGCCGCGCTCTCGGACGCCACCCGACGCGGCGTTCTGGAACAGCTCGGGCGTGCAGACGCTTCAATCACGGACCTTGCGGAAAAGTTCCACATGACCCTCACGGGCATGAAGAAGCATGTCAGCGTCCTGGAACGGGCGGGGCTCGTCACCACGGAAAAAGTCGGGCGCGTGCGGACCTGCAAGCTCGGCGTGCGCCGACTCGCGGAGGAGGTGGCATGGATCGAGAGGTACCGCCGCCTCTGGGACGCACGCTTCGACGAACTGGACAAGGTTGTCGAGGAGCTGAAGTGGAAGGTGAAGGCCGACGGACGCAAGCAACGAAAGTGAGCCTACTCCGATGAAGAACCGCACGACGGTGGAACGGAAGTCCGAGCGTGAGTTGGTCGTCACGCGGACCTTCGACGCTCAGGCACGTATCGTTTTCGAGGCGTGGACCAAGCCCGAGCTGCTCCGGCGGTGGTGGGCGC
>OBLK01000204.1_pt1 | contig 18103 bp, 18 predicted proteins | sample 1518871 | NCBI WGS metagenome assembly OBLK01 (sample SAMEA2464837, study PRJEB22497) | soil metagenome | biome: Grassland; feature: Farmland; material: Clay | place: Australia | collected 2013-02-01 | depth 0.8 m
CCCCCGGCGGTCGGCTCGGCGCTGGTCGGGACCTTGGACCCCGGCACGGCGGACCATCGTTCCTGCCGGGCGTGACAGGTCGCTTCCTATCGTCGCTGCTAGGACAAGGCGCGCCGGAGGGTGATCATGCGACGAGACGAAACCGTGCAGGCGGTGATGAGCCGGGATCCGATCACCGTCGGTGCCGGCACCCCGTTCAAGGACATCGCCACGCTGCTGGCCACGAACGCCATCAGCGCGGTTCCCGTCGTCGATCCCACTGGCGCACCGATAGGTGTGGTCTCCGAGGCCGACCTGGTGGCGAAGGCGCGATACCAGGACCACCCGGACCCGCCTTCACGGTTCGCCGCCCCACGCCGACGGCGCGACTGGGAGAAGGCGCAGGCGCTCACGGCCGCGGAGCTGATGACCCCGGACCCGGTCGTGATCGGCGCGGACGCCCCGCTCCCGCAGGCCGCCCGCGAGCTGGTCAAGGCCGGCGTTCGCAGGCTCCTCGTGGTCGACGACACCGGTCGCCTGGTGGGCATCGTCGCCCGCCGCGACCTGTTGCGACCGTTTGCCCGCGACGACGAGCAGATCCTCGACGACGTGCGTGGCGAGGTGCTGGACAGGGCGCTGTGGCTGGAACCGTCAGCCATACAGGTCGAGGTCACCGACGGCGTGGTGACCCTCACCGGCAGGCTGCAGCGACGCAGCCAGGCCGAGATCGCGGCGCGGCTCAGCCACGCGGTGCCGGGTGTCGTCGCGGTTCGCGACGGCCTCAGCTACGAACTGGACGACATCGACGCCGATCTGGGCACCAGCAACCTGCTGCACTGACCGGCCGGACCGGGCTGCCTCAGCTGACCGGCTCACAGGGAGCGTGAGCGATGAGCGCCGCGATGACCTTCCTCGGGGGTGCTGGCACCGTCACCGGTAGCAAGTTCCTCGTCGAGGCGGGGGATTGCGACGTGCTGGTCGACGTCGGGTTGTTCCAGGGCCGCCGGGCTCTGCGGCGGCAGAACTGGGCGCGGCCGCGGCTGGATCTGCACCGCTTGGCGGCGGTCGTGCTGACCCATGCGCACCTGGATCACTGCGGCTGGCTGCCGGTGCTGGTCCGCGAAGGGTGGCGAGGCCCTGTGCTGGTCACCCCGGGCACAGCCGCCCTGGCCGCGATCGTGCTCGCCGACAGCGCCCACCTGATGGTCGAGGAGGCCGCGCAGGCGAACTCGGCCGGCTGGTCCAAGCACCGCCCGGCGCTTGCGCTGTATGACGAACGGGATGTCGAACGCGCCGTGGCGCTGTTCCATCCGGTGGATTTCGACGTTGCGACCGACCTGACCGGGAGCGTGGGGCTGCGGTTCGGCAGGGCGGGCCACATCCTCGGCTCGGCGTGGGCCGAGCTGAGCATCGTCGACGGCGGCAACGTGGTGGTCAGCGGCGATCTGGGTCGCCCGCGGCATCCGGTGCTCAACCCGCCGCAGCCCAGACCGCCGTGCACCACACTGCTGCTGGAGAGCACCTACGGCGCCAGGGAGCACCACGACGACGTGGCCGCCAGACGCACCGTCGCCGAGGCGATCAATCGGACTGTCAAACGGGGCGGCAGCGTCCTCATACCCGCCTTCGCCGTGGACCGCACCGAGGTCGTCCTGTACGAGCTCACGCAGCTCATGGGCGCTGGCGAGATTCCACACTTGCCGGTGTTCGTGGACAGCCCGATGGCGCTGGCCGCCCTGCAGGTGTACAGGAAGGCCATCTCGCAGGATTCCGACGAGGTCAGGCCGCAGTTGCTGGCCGGACCTGACCCGTTCAACCCCGGTTCGCTGCGGGAACTGCGCTCCGCCGAGGAGTCGATGAGGATCAACGACCCCCGCCTGCCGTGCATCGTGATCTCGGCGTCCGGGATGGCCACCGGTGGCCGGGTACTGCACCACCTGCGACACATGCTGCCCGACCACAAGCACACCGTGCTGATCGTGGGTTTTGCCGCTCCAGGCACCAGGGCCGCGCAGCTGGTCGACGGTGCCCGCGCCGTGAAGATCCACGGGAGGTACGTCCCGGTGCGCGCCGAGGTGTTGACCGTGGACGCCTTCAGCGCGCACGCCGATGCCGGCGACCTCGTCGACTGGGCGGTGGCAGGCCCGCCACCGGACATCACCTACCTCGTGCACGGGGAGCCAGACGCCGCCGCGGCGCTGGCCGGCCGGCTCCGCGATGACCATGGCTGGAACACGGCCCTGCCATGGGCCGGGGAACGGGTGCTCCTCTAACAGAGACCGAAGGTCCCGTTCGTGCCCGTCCATGGGCCATGTCGGCGACCGCGCCGTCTTCATAACGTGAGGCCAGGAACCCGACCGGGAGGCCGCAATGGGCACTGTGATCCGCACCTCGGCGCTGGCGAAGAGCTACCGGGGCAAGCCCGCCCTTCGGGGGATCGATCTGGAGGTGCCGCCAGGCGTCATCTTCGGCTACCTGGGTCCGAACGGGGCCGGCAAGACCACCACGATCCGGCTGCTCGCGGGGCTGATGCGGCCGACCGCAGGGTCGGCGCGCGTGTTCGGGATGGACACCGTCGCAGACCGGGAGCGGGTACAGCGCCGGATCGGCTACCTCCCGGGTGACTTCGTGGCCTATCCGGACCTGACCGGTGAGCAGTACCTGCGGTACCTGGCGAACCTGCGCGGCGGTGTCGACTGGTCGCACACCGAGATGCTGGCCAAGCGCCTCGACCTCGACCTGACCGGCCGGATCGGCAGCCTTTCGCACGGCAACCGGCAGAAGGTCGGCATTGTCCAGGCGTTCATGCACGATCCTGACCTGCTGGTACTGGACGAACCGACCTCCGGGCTGGACCCGCTGGTGCAGCGCGAGTTCCTCACTCTCGTCAGGGAGATCCGGGAGCGGGGACGGACCGTGTTCCTGTCATCGCACGTGCTGTCGGAGGTGGAGGCCGTCGCCGACATGGTCGCCATGCTGCGAGCCGGGCGCCTGCTCGTGGTGGAGGAGGTGCAGCGGCTCAAGAAGCGCGCGCTGCGGCGGATCGACCTGACCTTCGAACACGCCCCACCGTTGCGGCAGTTGCAGGCAGTGGCCGGCGTGCGGGAAGTGAGGCAGATCGGGTCGACGGTGCATGTCACGCTCGAGGGCTCGGCCGCCGATCTCTTGCTGGCGGCCGCGCCGCACCGGGTGGCCCAACTGGTCACTCACGAGCCGGACCTGGAGGAGATCTTCATGGCGTACTACCGGAAGGACTCGTGAGAAAGATGCTGCGCAGCGTATTCACCAAAGCCATGCGTGACCAGCGTCGAGGCCTGATCGGATGGAGCATCGGGATCGTGCTCCTGGTGTTGCTCGAGGCTGCGATCTGGCCTTCCGTCGGCGGCATGGCAGGCATCGAGGAGTTCCTCAGCAGTTACCCCGAGGCGATGCGCAAGCTGTTCAAACTGGAGGACTTCGGCACCGGCACCGGGTTCATGAACGCCGAGCTGTACAGCGCCCTGGTCCCGTTGCTGTTCATCATCTTCGGGGTCAGCCGCGGGGCCCGTTCGATCGCCGGTGAAGAGGAGGCGGGCACGCTCGAGGTCCTGATGGTCACGCCGGTGTCTGCTGCTCGCCTCGTGCTTCACCAGGCTGCCGCCCTCGTGGCCGCCATGACAGTCCTCGCCATTGCCCTGTTCGCGTCGGTCGCGTTGCTGTCACCGGTGTTCGACCTCGGCATCGGCGTCGGCGCCGCGGCCACCGGCTCGCTGGCCATGGCACTGCTCGGTATCGAGTTCGGCGCGCTGGCTCTCGCGGTCGGGGCGGTGACCGGCCGGCGTGCGGTGGCCATTGCGGTGGCGTCGATCGCCGCCGTCGCCGCGTACATCCTGTACGTCTTCGGCGAACTGGTGACGGCCGTCGAGCCGTGGCAACCGCTCTCGCCGTTCCACCAGGCGCTCACCGGTGGTCCGCTCGGGGCCGGGCTTCCGCTGGCCTACGGCTGGATGGCGCTGGCGGCCGTCGTGGTCATCGCCGCCGCCATGCCGGTCTTCGATCGCCGGGACATCGCCACCCACTGACGACGAGACCTGTTCTGAGGTCGCGGCGTGACCCTGGCCAGCGGCCGCTGGTGACTTTCCGCACCGCACGAGGGGTCGTCGGTCCCTGCTCGAGCCGCCCCGGTCCCGGTTAGACACGAAGCGGGACGAGTAGACGGAGGTTGGACGTGTTCGAGGTCCGAATTCACGGTCGGGGCGGTCAGGGCGTGGTGACCGCGGCGGAGCTGCTGTCGGTCGCGGCGTTCGTCGAGGGCCGGCACGCCCAGGCGTTCCCGAGTTTCGGTTCGGAGCGCACCGGCGCGCCCGTCGTCGCGTTCTGCCGCATCGACGACAGGCCCATCCGCACAAGGGAGCCGATCGACCGGCCCGGGGCGCTGATCGTGCAGGACGCGACGCTGCTGCACCAGGTGCCGGTGCTCGCGGGGCTCGACCACGACGGTTACCTGCTGCTCAACTCCGCTCGCAGCTTCGACCAGCTCGGCATGCGTGAGTTCGTCGACCAGTTCCGGCCGGAGCGGATGATGGTCCTACCGGCGACCGAGATCGCGATGGAGCTGATCAGACGTCCGGTGCCCAATGTCGTCCTGCTCGGCGGATTCGCCGCGCTCAGCGGCCTGGTGTCGCTCGAATCGGTCGAGATCGCAATTCGGGAGCGGTTCTCCGGGGCGGTGGCCGACGGCAACGCGGCGGCCGCGGCGAAGGCGTTCGACCTGGTGCGCCGAGAGATCAAGGAGCTCGAACATGCTTAGGCAGATCGAAGGATCGCGCGGAGTGGCCGAAGCCGTGGCGCTGTGCCGGCCCGAGGTGATCAGCGCCTATCCGATCTCGCCCCAGACGCACATCGTGGAGAACCTGTCCGCCCTGGTGAAGTCGGGCGCCCTGGAACCCTGCGAGTTCATCAACACCGAGTCGGAGTTCGCCGCGATGTCGGTCGCGATTGGCGCGTCGGCGGCCGGCGCGCGGGCCTACACCGCGACCGCCAGCCAGGGCCTGCTGTACATGACCGAGGCGCTGTACAACGCGTCCGGCTTGGGCCTGCCGATCGTGATGACAGTCGCGAACCGGGCGATCGGGGCGCCGATCAATATCTGGAACGACCACAGCGACTCGATGTCCCAACGCGACAGCGGCTGGCTCCAGTTCTACGCCGAGAGCAACCAGGAGGCGCTGGACCTGCACATCCAGGCGTTCCGCATCGCCGAGCAGCTGTCGATTCCGGTGATGGTGTGCATGGACGGCTTCGTGCTCACACACGCGTTCGAGCGTATGGACGTCCCGGCCCAGCAGCAGGTCGACGCGTTCCTGCCGGGGTTCGAACCGTGGCAGGTGCTCGACCCGGCCGAGCCGGTGTCGATCGGGGCCATGGTGGGGCCGGAGGCGTTCACCGAGGTCCGCTACCTCGCGCACGCCACGCACCTGAAGGCCCTCGAGCTGGTCCCTGCGGTCGCGGCGGACTTCGAGCGGCAGTTCGGCAGGGACTCCGGCGGCCTGGTGCGGCCCTACCGTGTGCCGGACGCGGAGACCGTCGTCGTCGCGCTCGGCTCGGTGCTGGGGACGATCAAAGACACGGTCGACGAGCTGCGCGACGATGGACTTCGGATCGGCGTCCTCGGGATCACGTCGTTTCGGCCGTTCCCGTTCGACGCCGTGCGCGAGGCCCTGGCCGGCGCGCGGCGCGTGGTGGTCCTCGAGCGCGCGCTGGCACTGGGCGGCAGCGGCATCGTGTCCGCCGACGTCCGGATGGCCGTGCCCGGGCTGCTCGGCTACACCGTCATCGCCGGGTTGGGCGGCCGCCCGGTCACCAAGTCGTCGCTGCGCCGCCTGCTGACCGCAGCGGTGGCCGACGAGCTGGAACCGTTGACGTTCCTCGACCTCGACAGCGACCTGCTCGGCGCCATTCCGGAACGAATCGGATGAGGAGCCCCCAAATGCCGATGCAGACGATCAAGTTCTATCAGACGGGTAGCTATGTGGCCGGGAACCGGCTGCTGGAGCCGGGGCAGCGTTCGGTGCAGGCCGACGCGGAGCGGACCAACTCGATCAGCTGTGGGCACCGCGCGTGCCAAGGTTGCGGTGAGGCGCTTGGCGCGCGTTACGTGCTCGACGCCGCGATGCGGGCGACCGGAGGCCAGCTGCTCGTCGTGAACGCGACCGGATGCCTCGAGGTGTTCTCCACCCCGTATCCGGAGACCTCTTGGCGGATCCCCTGGATCCACTCGCTGTTCGGCAACGCGCCGGCGGTCGCCACCGGGGTCGCGGCCGCCATGAAGGTCAAGGGCCGCAACGACGTCCGAGTCGTCGGTCAGGGCGGCGACGGCGGCACCGTCGACATCGGCTTCGCGTGTCTGTCCGGGATGTTCGAGCGCAACGACGACGTGCTGTACGTCTGCTACGACAACGAGGCCTACATGAACACCGGCGTGCAGCGCTCCGGCTCCACGCCGGCAGCCGCGAGGACCGCCACGACCCAGGCTGTCGGCCCCGAGCCGGGCAACGTCTTCGGCCAGGGCAAGAACGCGCCGCTGATCGCCCTGGCACACGAGATCCCGTACGTGGCCACGGCGACCGTCGCCGACCTGCGCGACCTCGAGTACAAGGTGCGCCGGGCCATGGAGTTCCGCGGCGCCCGCTACCTGCACGTCCTGGTGCCCTGCCCGCTGGGCTGGGGTTCGGCGCCGGCCAACACCATCCGGCTCGCCCGCCTGGCCAAGGAGTCCGGGCTGTTCCCGGTGTTCGAGGCCGAGAACGGCGAAATCGTGGACGTGTCCCGGATCCGCCACCGCGTGCCGGTGCGTGAGTACCTGGAACTCCAGAGCCGCTACGCACACCTGTTCGGCGAGACGCCGCGCGACGACCTCGTCGCGAGCATCCAGGCGAGCGCCGACCGCAACATCCAGAGGTTCGGTCTGCTGGATGGGGAGGAATCGCCATGAAGCACAAGCCGTTCGCGACCACCCTGGACGTCGGGTCGAGCCTGGCCAACAAGACCGGCTCGTGGCGCACCGAGCGGCCCGTCTACCTCGACCTGCTGCCGCCATGCAACAACGCCTGCCCGGCCGGCGAGAACGTGCAGCAGTGGCTCTACCACGCCGAGGAGGGACGTTACGAGCAGGCCTGGCGGCAACTCGTCGCCGACAACCCGTTTCCTGCGATCATGGGCCGGGTCTGCTACCGGCCGTGTGAGACCGCGTGCAACCGCGCCCTGCTCGACCACCCGGTCGGCATCAACTCCGTGGAGCGCTTCCTCGGCGACGAGGCGATCCGCCTCCGTTGGAAGGTGGAGGTGACCGCGCCGCCGTCCGGCCGGCGGGTGCTCGTGGTCGGCGCCGGGCCGTCGGGACTCGCCGCCGCCTACCACTTGACGCTGCTCGGCCACGAGGTGACGATCCGCGACGCGGGATCCGCGCCGGGCGGCATGATGCGCTACGGCATCCCCAAGTACCGCCTCCCTCGTGACGTCATCGACGCCGAGGTCGGCCGTGTCGTCGAGCTCGGCGTGACGATCGAGTGCGACCGCCCGGTGACCGACGTCCTCGCCGCCATGCGCGACGGCGGCTTCGACGCGGTGTTCCTCGCGGTCGGCGCGCACATCGGCCGGCGCATCGACATTCCCGCCGGCGACTCCGCGCGCGTCCTGGACGCGGTCGGCCTGCTGCGCGGGATGGAGGAGGCGGAACCGCCGATGCTCGGGCGCCGTGTCGTCGTGTACGGCGGTGGCAACACAGCGATGGACAGCGCGCGCACTGCCAAGCGGCTCGGCGCCAGCGACGCCACCGTCGTCTACCGCCGCACCCGCGACCGGATGCCCGCGCACGACATCGAGGTGCGGGAGGCGCTCGAGGAGGGCGTGACGGTCAAGTGGCTGTCCACGATCACCCACGTCGACGGCGGCCGCGTCACGGTCGAGAAGATGCGGCTCGACGACACGGGATTCCCTCAGCCGACCGGGGAGTTCGAGGAGCTCGGCGCCGATACCGTCGTGCTCGCGCTCGGCCAGCAGGCCGACCTGACGCTCCTTGCCGGTGTGCCGGGCGTCGAGGAAGAGGACGGCGTGGTCAAGGTCGGGGGCGACCTGATGACCGGGCACTCGGGGATCTTCGCGGGCGGCGACATGATCCCGTCCGAGCGGACGGTGACGGCCGCCGTCGGCCACGGCCGCAAGGCCGCTCGCCACATCGACGCCTGGCTGCGCGGCGCTGTGCACCGGCCGCCGGCGCCGGGGCCGCTGGCCAGCTACGACCGGCTCAACACCTGGTACTACTCGGACGCTCCGGCGACCGTGCGGCCCGTGCTCGATGCGGCGCGCCGGACGACGACGTTCGACGAGGTGGTCGGCGGCTTGGATGAATCGACCGCGCTGTTCGAGGCCCGCCGGTGCTTGTCGTGCGGCAACTGCTTCGAGTGCGACAACTGTTACAGCGTGTGCCCCGACAATGCGGTCATCAAGCTCGGGCCGGGTGAGCGGTACGAGATCGACCTGGACTTCTGCAAGGGCTGCGGCATCTGCGTCTCGGAATGCCCGGCCGGCGCCATCGTGATGGAGCCGGAGCCGGCCTGAGCCCGGTCGGCAGGACCCAACTCGATCAGCGAAGACGAGCCTGGCGATTAACCATCGTGCCACTGCCGGAAAGGGGTGCGGGCATGTCCATGACACTTGTCGCGGCGCTGCGGGCGTACGCGTCGTGCGCCCTGGTCACCGCCAGGCTGCTGGCTCGGCGACAGCTGCGGCTGCCGGCCGGCAACGTCGGGCGCCGGCTCGAGTTCGCCGACGGGACGACCTCGCGCGTGTACCGCGAGACGATCCGCACCGGCGCGCCGACGGCGCAGCCGACGCTGCTGGTCGTGCAGTTCAAGCTGCGGTTGATCGGCCGCAGCCGGTTGATGCACGCGCTGTTCCGCGCCGAGTCGATCCTCAACACCGTGTTGTTCGCGGGCTTTCCCGGCTTCCGCTCCAAGCTGTGGGCGACCGACGAGCAAACCGGCGTCTACCGCGGCGTCTACGAGTGGGACGGCGCCGAGGCGGCGCGCAGCTATGCCACCACGTTGACCGCGCTGCTGCGGCTGCTCTCGGTGGCCGGCTCGGTGCAATTCCACATCGAACCGGGCATCCGGCGTGACGAGTTCCTGCGCAACCCGCACGTCGTCGGTGCCGTCGGCTCGGATCAGGCGCAGCGGTGGTGGCGACTGCGGGAGGAGATCGCGGCATGACCGGCGTGCTCGTCGTCGGGGCTGGACCGACCGGCCTGGCGACGGCCGCGCACCTCCACGCCAACGGCGGCCGGGTGCGGATCGTCGAGCGCCGGGTGGGGGCGCAGGACTCCCGCGCGATCGTCGTGCACCCGCGCACCCTCGAGGTTCTCGCGCCGCTCGGCCTGGCCGACGAGCTGATCGAGCGCGGCGACCCCAGCGCCCGGGTGCTGCTGCACGCTGGCCGCCGCACCGCGCAGGTCCGGCTGTCCCACCCGGGGGTGGGCGACACTCCGTACCCGTTCCTGCTGGCGATCCCGCAGGTGACCGTCGAACAGGTGCTCGAGGAACGGCTGCTGAGGATGGGCGTCGAGGTTGAGCACGGCGTCGAAATCGTCGCGCTCGCGCAGGGACCGGACTCGGTCGAGTTCGAGCTGCATGGTCCGGGAGGGCGGCACGAGCGCGGTGAATCCGCATACCTGGTCGGCTGCGACGGCGCGGACAGCACGGTCCGCCGGCTGGCCGCGATCCCGTTTCCCTGCCGGGCCTACCGCCCGACGGTGCTGCTGGCGGACCTGGACGTCGAGGACAGCGGGGACCTCGCGCACGGCATCTTCCACGGATACATCGGTGCCGGCGGTGTGCTGTTCCTGTTCCCGTCTCCCGGCTCCCCCTCTTCCGACACGGCGCCGTGGCGGCTGCTCGTGGTCAGCCCGAACCGCACCCCGGCCACCCGCGCGGCGCTGCAGGACGCCGCCGACCGGATCACCAACGGCGCGCTGCGGCTAGGCGACCCGGTCTGGAGCAGCGCGGTGCACCTGTGCCGGGGTCAGGCCGGCCGCTACCGCGACGGCCGCGTGCTGCTGGCCGGAGACGCCGCGCATGTGCACAGCCCGGCCGGAGCGCAGGGCATGAACACCGGGCTGCAGGACGCCGGCAACCTCGGCTGGAAGCTCGCCGTGGCCGCAGCGGCCACGACCGGCGGCTGCTGCGAGGCGCTGCTGGACTCGTACCAGGCGGAGCGCTGGCCGGTGGCCCGCAGGGTCCGGCAACTCACCGACCTCGCGTTCCTCGGCGAGGCCGCCGACGCCACGGCGCTGCGATGGCTGCGGCGACACGTCGCCCCGCCGATGCTGCCGCTGGTGCACGGCCGGGCCGTGCCGCAGTGGGCATTCCGCCTCGCCGGCGGGCTGTCCGTGCACTACCGCCACAGCCCGGTCGTCGAGGAGGGCACGCCCCCGCTGCGCGGCGGCGTACCCGCCGGCGACCGGCTGCCCGACCTGCCGATCGGGCACGACCGCCGGCTGCACGAGCTGCTGCGCCAGCCCGGGTTCCACCTGCTCCTGCTCGGGCACGCCGCCGACGCCAACCCCGATACCGGCCCGGACGCGGCCGACGAGCTGCGCCGTGTGGCCGCGATCCCGCTGCACATTCACCGGCTGGCCGACCCACCGGTCGGGCTGCCGGTACCTGCGGCCGGGGGCGTCTACCTGGTCCGACCCGACGGATACGTGGGCTACCGGTCCACCGCGGCCGGCCTGGATGGCGTGCGCCGCCACCTGGCGCGAACGCTCGACTGGCGGCCCGGCGGGTGGTCGACCAGCACCAGAAAGGAGATGCGAGATGCCTCCGCACTGTGATTCTCTCGACGGCCCGGTTGTCGCCGCCGCTCGGCGGTCTCTACGCGATGGCCGTCCAGAGCCGGTTCTGCCTTACGTGCGGGTGGAGATGGAACCGGAGCTTCGGCAGGCGTTCGAGCTTGCGGCCAAGGCCCGGGCGGCAGGTCCGGATGCCTGCGACGTGGCCGACCGCTGGTTCTTCGAGACGGCGGTGCGCCTGCACCGCGCCGGCGAAGGCGCAACGTTCACCGGGCTGAAGCCGGCGGGCCTGGATGTGGGGCCGGCCATTCCGGCCGCGGAGCGGGCGCTGGAATCCGGTTCCGCAGAGCAGCTCACCGACGTGCTCTGTGCGATCCTTCGCGAGCAGGCCCGGCACCGGCTCGAGCATGCGATGAGGCTGAAGGAACACGCCGCCGAAGGCGTACCGGCTGCACGCGACTACGTCGAGGCGATGCTCGGCTTCCAGGTCTGGGCGCACCGGATCTACCGACAAGCGACGGCCGCGGCGATACACGGAGCCGAATGACACCGTGGCGTGCGCGGACATGATCAGCCCGTCGCTATCCGACCACGGTGCCGAACCCCAATCCCAGCAGGTAGGTCACCGCCGCTGCCGCCGTGCCGATCGCGAGCTGGCGCATCGCCCGGCGCAGCGGCGGCCCACCGGAGAGCACGCCGACCGTTGCTCCGGTAGCCATCAGCGCGAACCCGGTGAGCACCGCGGCCACGACGATCGCAGTGAGATCCGCCAGCCCGAACAGGAACGGCAACACCGGTATCGCGGCGCCGACGCTGAAGAACACGAAGCTCGACCATGCTGCGCCAAGGCCGCTGCCGACCACCTCGGCGCCCTCGAAGCCGGAGGCAGCCGGGGCGACCGTGACTTGATCACGGCGAAGCACAGAGTCGGCGCGTTGCTGTGCCTCGTCGGCCGACATCCCCCTGGCGCGGTACACCAGGGCGAGCTCGTTGGCCTCGATGTCCAGCTGCGGGACCGATGCCGTGGCCGCCTCGTCCGGGTTCGACGCGGCCAGCAGCTCGCGCTGTGAGGTCACTGAGATGTATTCCCCCGCCGCCATCGACAGCGCCCCGGCCAGCAGTCCGGACAGCCCGGTCAGCAACACCGTCTGGGCTGTGGCCCCGCCGCCGAACACGCCCAGCACCAGCGCGAGGTTGCTCACGAGCCCGTCGTTGGCGCCGAAGACCGCTGCCCGCAGCGTTCCGGACAGCCGTGCCCGGCCCCGTGCGGCCAGCCCCCGCACCACCTCGGCGTGGATCACCTCGTCGGCCGCCATTGCCGCCGGCACATCGGCGTCCGCTGGGCGTAGCCGGCGCTCGGCCTGTTCCATCAACGCCAGCACGAAGAGCCAGCCGAACCGGCGCGCCAGCAGCCCCAGCAGGCGGGCCCGCAGGTTCGCCCGGCGGGGCCGGCCCGCTTGATCACCCAGCATGCGCATCCAGTACGTCGCATGACGATCCTCGGCGTCGGCAAGCCCCAGCAGGATCTCCCGGTCCTCGCCCTCCGAGCGGGCGGCCAACTCGCGATACACCTGGGCCGTTTCCCGCTCGTCGGCCAGCATCCGCCGCCACTGCCGCAGCCGTGCATCATCTGGCATGACTGCATCGTCGCAGGGCGGGCCATCCCCCCGGCCCACTCCGACCCGGTGCAGGGTCTCCATTCAGGACGTGGCTGGTGTCGTCCGGTCCACCGGCCTGGGACTTCCTGCTCTGATGCGGTGACTTGGAGGCTCCTACCGTCGGGGGTAGATCGACTTCGGAGGTAGTGATGAGGACGACCATGGCACGTGACTCGGGTGCTCTGCTGATCATGAATCCCAGTGATATCGATCAAGTAGCGTGGCGGCCGGTTCCGGGCTGCCAGGGTGTCGTCGCGAAGGATCTGTGGCGGTCCGGCGACCTGCACGATGCGCTGATCTCCTATGCGCCGGGCAGCGGCACCCCGGGCGGCCCGCATCCGACTGCCGACCATCACATCTGGGTGGTCTCCGGTTCCGGGTCGATCGGCGGGCGGCGCGTGAGCGCGGGTTCCTACCTGCACATTCCGCCGGGCACCGAGCATCCGATCACCGACATCGGCGAGGACGGCTGCGTGCTCCTGCAGATGCACCGCCCGTTGCCGGTTGGGCGTGAGGTGTAAGCGTCCTGGCCGGTTCCCAGCGGCGGTACAAGTCGGTCAGCAGGTTATGGCACACCAACCAGGGAGGTGCCGATCATGTCGATCTCGACCGATCCCAACCAGGCGGCACACGGCGCACCCGCTGCGACCGCCGTACCGACAACGTCGCAGCGGCTGACCAGCGGCCAGGTCTGGAGCGCGCTCGGCAAGGCGTCCTTCGCCGTGGTCAGCCACGTCACACCGGGCGGGGAGCCTCGATCGAGCGGTGTCGTCTACACCATGGTCGACCGCCGACTCTACGTGGCCGTGGCGAACGACAGCTGGAAGGCCAGGCACATCGCCGCCAGCGGCAAGGTGGCCGTGACCGTACCGGTGCACCGGGGCGGGATCCTGTCTCTGCTGTTGCCGATCCCGCCGGCAACCATCAGCTTCCACGCATCCGCGACCGTGCACACCGGCGAGGACCTGCGTGACGCGGTACTCGCCAAACTGGGCCGGCTGCTGCCGCCCGAGCGCCGCGCCACGTGCAGCATCGTCGAGATACGCCCGGTCAGTCATTTCGTGACCTACGGCTTGGGCGTCTCGCTGCGGCACATGCGCGACACAGTCCTCGCTCGCGCACGGATCCCGGTCGGGCCATGAAGCAGACACTGCGACTGGGCCGGATCGCCGGCATCTCGATCGGCGTCCACTGGTCGGTACTGCTCATCATGATGCTGCTGGTGCAGAGTCTGGCCCTGGTCGTGCTGCCGGCGGCCGAGCCGGATCACCCTGCGTGGATGTATCTGCTGGTGGCGTTGGTGGCGACCGTCCTGTTCCTGGCGTCCCTATTGGCCCATGAACTGGCGCACGCGCTGGTGGCCAGGCATTACCAGATGCGGGTCGAGCGCGTCACGCTCTGGCTGCTCGGCGGGGTCGCGGAACTGGGCGGCAGGCCGGCCACCCCGCGCGTCGATCTGCGGGTCGCCCTGGTCGGGCCGCTGACCAGCCTCGCCGCCGCGCTGGTCTTCTTCGCCGGCGCGAACGTGAGCGGGCTGCCGCCGGTGCCGGTCGCGGCGCTGGCCTGGCTGTCCGGGATCAACATCCTGCTGGCTGGGTTCAACCTGCTGCCCGCCGCCCCGCTGGACGGTGGTCGAGTGCTTCGGGCCCTGCTCTGGCGCCGCTGGGGCGACCGGATCCGGGCCGACGTGGCCGCGTCCCGGGCCGGTCGCGCGCTCGGCGCCGGCCTGATTGCGATCGGGCTGCTGCAGGTGCTGCTCGGCGGCGACCTGGCCGGGCTCTGGTTCGCCCTGCTCGGTTGGTTCCTGACGGCGGCCGCGGGCGCGGAGCAACGGTCCGCCGAGCTCAGCGGCCTGCTCGGGGACATGCCGGTGCGATCGGCGATGGATCCGCGGCCGGCTGTCGGTGTGGTCGATCAGAGCGTGCAGGAGTTCCTGGACAGGACCGCCCGCCCGGCGCGGCACCGAGCCTTTCCGGTGGTCGAGCCGGGCGGGCGCCCGGTCGGGAAGGTGCGGCTCGAGGCGCTGGCCCGCCTCCCGGTGCCGATGCGGCCCATCACCGCCCTTAAGAGCGTGATGGTCGGGCCTGGGACCGTCGTCGATGCCGACCGGCCGCTGGCCGACGTGGCCACCATGATCATGCCCGGTAGGGATCCGCTGTCGGTGGTAGCCGACGGTGTGCTGGTCGGCGTCATCGACGCGGCAGATCTGGCGCGGATCGTGGACCTCGCCCGGCTGGGCATGCTCACCCGGTCCGTTTGACGCGATCCCGACCTCGGTGCGGCAGTCGATCCAGCTCACATGGGCACCGGGAGCGGGGGGCTAGCCATCGGCTGCCACCTGTTGATCAACCGGTCCTCGAGCTGGCGCATCGTGGTGTACTCGAGGTCCTCCAGGCCCAGCCGGTGCGGCTCGAACGGTCCGTGTCGGCGCAGGTAGTCCATGGCCTCGTTGGCGATCGCTCGGGCCCGGTCGAAACTCGGGTCGGTGAACAGGTCGCGCGGACCGATGAGGCGACCGTTGGTGATCTGGAAGCCGAGGGCGACGACCCGCGGCGGTCCGTCGAACCGGGACGGGTGGGCCGCATCGACGCCGACCGGCATCAGCGGTGCGTGGTGCGAGCCCCGCATGGCGCCGGCGACGGCGTGCGGGAAGGCGAACGGTTCGAGCACCTCGCCGACCGCCGGCAGGCCGGACTGGCAACGCACGATCATCACCGGGTCGTCCTTGCCCACGTACTTGCCGGCGATCAGGGACAACCGTTGGGTCGATGTGGCCGCTGCCTGCTCGGGTAGCGTCTTGGAGTGCACGGCGTGCACGACGTAGCGGCTGGGTGCACCGATGTACATGAGCATTTCGTAGAGCTCGCGGGGGCAGTCGAAGGTGATCTTCTTCTCTGCCTGCAGGTCGTAGACCTCGAACTTGAACCCGGCGTGCATCTTGGCGTCGATCACCAGGCCCGGCGTGTTGAACGGGTCGGCGAAGATCTTGTACAGGGGCAGGTTCCAGGCGCCTGGCTCGGTCTTGTCGGCAAGGAAGCAGATCACCGGTTCACTCGGACGCTCGGTGAACTCGAGTTCGGCGTAGCCCGGGCCCAAGCCTCTCAGGTTCCCGCTGAACGCGTCGGAGAGCAGGTCCTGACCGGCGCCGTACAGCCCGAGCCGCTTGGCGATCTCGGTGGTGTGCAGGAAGGTGTTCCAGGCGAAACCGTGCACCGGTTCCGCGTTCGCGCCGTGTTCGTGGGTCATGATCAGGGAGATGTCGTCACCGCAGGCGGCGACCGTGCCGTCGATCAGCAGCCCGTCCGCCACGGCGCCGTTGACCGCGACGTGGGCGGCCTCGAGCAGGTCCGGATGCACGGCCGAGTGCCCGACGAATCCGCCGGTGTCGGCCTTGATAACGCTAAGGGTGATCATCTGCTGCACTCCTCAGGAAGATGATGTTGCGTTTGAACAGCCGGACGCCAGGGCCCGGCGCTGGCCGAATCTGAACTCACCCACGCAGGTGGGCCGGGCGATGCGTGGACTGCTCGATGTCGCCGGCGGCGGCCTCCAGCAGCTTGTGCGCCAGATCGGAGAGCGCCCTGGCCACGGCCAGCTCATCGCCGATCTCCGGGATCTCGGTGTCCCGCGGGCTGCGGCGGGCCACCCCTTCGCCCTTGAGCCCAGTCTCGTCGGGGTTGTGCAACCGCGCCTCGGCGCGGGTCTTACGTTCGTCTGAGTGCTCGTCGATGAAGATGTCGACTCGCCAATGCTTGGTGGTGCTCATGACTGCTCCTCGCCGCCTTCGTTCTTGCTGCCGCCGCCCTCGTCGCCGTCGGCGTTCTGGCCGCTGCGCCCGTTGCCGAACGTGAGCTGAGCCGCCGCCGTCAGGTACCTGAACAGGTACGCGTCCTTGTCAGGCTGCTTTGTCAGGCGTTCTTTCGATGCGATTGTGCGGAGGGCATCGGCCTGTGTGCGTTCCGATTGCGTCATGACAATCGCCTCCATCGTTTACAGCCAGTTCCAGCGTCGCCCGATGACGGCGGCCGAAACACCGCTGCAGGTCATCCGTGCGGGGGACCTCGGTCGGTGTGTGATAGGACCAACGGCTCCCGTCGCCGCCACCCCGGGCGCGGCGGCGCGAGCTGGTGGTCCGGTGGCCGCGCGGACGGGCGATTCGCCTCGCCCTGGGTACCAACGTCTCTGCCGACCCGGGATCGAACGTGAATACGGTCAAATCGTCAGCCGCGCTCGGAGGTGAGTGTCATGGCGGACACGCCGAAAGAAGTGCGCGAGGCTGCGCGCAAACGCATCGCGGAGCGGCGCGCGTTCGAGGCCGAGCACCCGAGCTAGGCGTCACCCGGCAGGCCGGCGGCGCGTGCCATCACGTCGAGACCACCGGCTTCCTCGTGTCGTCCGGACGGGAAGTGGGCGTTGCCAGGATAACGCCGGGTGATCAGGCCGGCTGGTTGCAGCGCGTGCCCAGCGGTGCACGAAGAGAAACTGGATCACGGTGCGCTCAGCCAATTTTGATCGAATTATGGTAATCCCCTGAAGGGATGACGACCTCAGCGACGGCCATCCGGTGAATCCCCCGATACGGGCATTGACGGTCGCATTTGCCCGGGCGTAGCGTCTCGGACGGGGTGAATAGGCATCGCCAGTTCACAAAGGTGTCGCCGCGTGGCGATATTTCGTGACTGCGCGCCGTAAGCGCGCTGCTATGGGGGAACATGGCCGTCAATCAGTTCGTTGCTGTCCGCGTGCGTCCGTGACCGGGCTTATTCGGTGCGGCAGGCCGTCGTTCGTGGCACCACGTGTCCCGAGCCGAACGTGACTTCAACATTGTCCCGTAAGGACGGCGGCATGCCGCGAGGCGAATTGCCGATGGTGGCGACGCCGAAGCACGGCGAGCCCAACCGACCGTCCGCCGGGACGGCGTCGCAGGTACTGCTGCTCACCGCGCTCGCCGCGGGTGCTGCCGCCCAAGGTGGGTACTCCACGGCTGGCCGCACCGTCGTGGGTGCCTTGCTGATCGCTGCCGTGGCCGCGGCACTGCTGCAGTTGCCGCCATCGGTGGCGGACCTGCGGTCGGCGGTGGTGCTGGCGGCCGCCGCACTCGCCGGCTGGGCGCTGCTGCAGGGCGTCGTACGCGGAGTGCCGGCGAGCGGCTTGCAGTACGGGCTGCTGCTGGCCGCCGTTGTGGGGGTGCTGTTGGTATGCCGGCGGCTCGACCCAAGCGAGCGCGAGTTGCTGCTCGCCGGCGTCGTCGCGGTCGGGGTGGTCGTCGCCGCGACGGGTTGGGCCGGGGTGGTCCTGCGGCTGCGCCCGTTGGCGCTGCCGGATCAGGGCTTGTGGCGCGCCGCCAGCGTGCTGACGTACGCCAACGCGACCGCGGCGCTGCTGGTGCCGCTGGCGCTTGTCGCACTGGGGCTGCTGATGGCGCAACCGGCATCGGTCGTCCGAACCCTGGTCGCGACGGCATTGCTGGCTGGTGCCGGTGCGACGCTGAGCCGGGCGGGCGCCGTGGCGCTGCTCGTGGGATTGCTCCTGCTCGGGGTGCTCAGCGGGCCGCGCCGGCTGTCGCGAGCCGCGGTCGGTCCGGCCGTGGGCGCGCTGGTGGCGCTAGCCGGGCTGCTTCCCGCCATGCCAGCGTCCGCGC